>ERZ887849.3448-NODE-3448-length-11864-cov-10.108985_pt1 | contig 11864 bp, 11 predicted proteins | sample MGYA00521267_ERZ887849 | MGnify/ENA primary metagenome ERZ887849 (study PRJEB32303, sample SAMEA104408601) | aquatic metagenome | biome: Brackish water; feature: Pelagic; material: water | place: Baltic Sea | collected 2014-06-06T16:11:00 | depth 2,863 m ... | reverse complement strand
TTTTTTACTTCCTGTTATAGGATTAAATACAGCTGTACTATCAATCGGTGGACAAAATTTTGGAGCTAAAAATTATAATCGTATAAGAGAACTTTACACAAAAGCATTAATTTTTGGCTCATCATTTATGGCTATAGCTGGAATAATTATGTTTATATTTGCAGAAACTTTTGTCTCTCTTTTTACAGAAAATCTTATTGCTATTGAACATGGAGCAATTTATTTAAAGATAGCAGCTTTAATTGGGCCCATTTACCCAGTTTTTTTTATTACAACAGCTGTTTTTCAAGCCGTTAAAAAACCTATTTATAGTCTATATTTAAGCATAATAAGATTAACAGCTTTGCCATTTTTAAGTTTGTGGTATGTGATAAATATTAAAGGTGGTAGTTATAATGATATTTTTTACACAATCATGGCTACAAATTGGTTCATAGCAATTGTAGTTATCATATTTATTGGATATTTCTTAGATAATGTCTTCAAACAAAAAAAACCACTATTTAGTTATTAAATTTTTTATAATTTTTTTTTCACTCATTTTTCCATTAAAAGCATTAGAAATAAAAATTGTCGATGGAGACACCATACATATTAATAAAGATAAAATTAGATTCTCAGGTATAGATGCTCCAGAATTAAATCAAACCTGTTTATTAAATAATAATGTTGTTAATTGTGGTAAAATTTCAAAAGAGTTACTTATTAAAAAAATTGCAAACAATATACCAAATTGCATTAAAGAGGGTATAGACCAGTATAATAGAATATTGGCTGAATGTTTTGTTAATAATAAAAGTTTATCAAGTTATTTAGTAAGAAATGGCTATGCTTTTGCTTACAGGAAGTATTCAAAAAAATTTATTGAAGATGAAGAATATGCTCAAAAAAATAATTTAGGTATGTGGGCAATGAAATTTGATTTTCCTTGGGATTTCAGAAAAAAAAATTAGTTTTTTAATCCTTGAATATAAATAAGTTTTATATAGTATTATTTTATGAGTTCATTTGAAGATAGAAAAAAAAGTTTTGAAAATAAATTTGCAAGAGATGAAGAGGTTAGATTTAAAATATTTGCCAGAAGAAATAAGCTTTTAGGAGAATGGGCAGCGACTAAGCTGAATATTGAAGACAAGCAAAAATACATTGAAGATGTAATAAAGTCTGATTTTGTTGAGGCTGGTGACGATGATGTTTTTCGTAAAGTCAAAGCTGATTTTGATAATAAAAATATTTCAAATGATCAGGAAATCCGTAATAAGATGGATGAATTGCTTGAAGTTGTAAAAAAAGATTTTTTATAATTACTTATCTTTAAGTTTTTTTTCAAATTTTCTAACAAAATAAGAAACTATTAATATCAAAACTAAATATTCAAATATTAAAAAAGTATAGATCTCCAAAGGTCTATAAGTTGTTACCACAAGTTCATTTGCTTTACGCGTAAGATCGCCAATACCAATAATCGATACTAGAGAAGACATTTTTAGAACATAAACAAATTGATTACCAATAGCGGGTAAAATATTTTTAATCGCTTGTGGCAAAATTACAAATCTTAATTTATTAAAAAAATTTAATCCTAACGAACTTCCTGCCTCCCACTGGGCTTTTTTAATTGAGTTTATACCTGCTCTAAATATCTCAGCTTGAAATGCACTTTCACTTATGGATAAGGCAATAATTCCAGATACAAATGGACTAAAACTTATGCCAGTCATAATTGGAAGGCCATAATAAACCCATAAGATCAATACTAATAATGGTATAGCCCTAACTATTTCGACATAGCCAATATTAAAATAAGTTAAAAATTTATTTTTAGACAATGAAGGTAAAGCAACCACCATACCTAAGATCATTGAAATAATTATCGATATAACAGAAATAAAAATAGTAGTAGTTAAACCACTTAATAAAAATTTTAGATTAGTTAATCCATTAACGTTATTAGGAGAAAGTATGAACCACCCCAATTCTTGATTACCACAACCAGTAACTAATAAGAATAAAAGTAAAAAAAATATGTTTTTCACTTTTAAATTTATAAAGAATTAAAAAAAAATATCTAACTGATTATAAGCTTTTTAGATTGTATTTAGCTAATAGATCATCAAAAAAACCAGAAGCTTTCTTAATCTCAATCCACTGATTAACATAATTCATCCAGACTTGGTCATTTTGATCTACCATCATTGCAAGTACAGCTGGATTTTTTCCACCATCTGGAATTATTGCTAATTGAGGGTATGTAATTATAAGTTTATTTGCTTCTGTTGAACTTGTAATATGACCATCAGCTCTACCAGATAAAACTTCTTGAAAGTCTCTTGCAGGAGCTTCAACAGATTTTAATTTTGATTTTGGAAAAAATTCTTTAGCTTTTGCTTCTTGTGAAGTTCCTAACGTAGTAGCTATTGTAACATTTTCATTGTTTAAGGATTCCCAAGTAGAATATTTATTCAAATTTTTCTTAAGAACTAGTGGAACAGTACCATATTTGTAGTATGAATTTGTAAATCCTGCAACTAAAGCTCTTTTAGCTGTTTTGGTAACACTAGTTGAAATATCATACCTTCCAGAAGTAATTCCTGAAACAATAGTTTTCCATTCTGTAGGAATAAAAGTAACTTTAACACCCATATCATTAGCTAGTTCATTCATTACATCTATATCAAAACCTTTATATTTATTTGTCGCTGGATCTTTCATGGTCATTGGGTCCCAATCACCTGTTGTTCCAACTTTTAACTCACCTGATGAAAGTATTTGATTTAATTTTGACTCTGCGTTTAATGAGAAGGGTAAAAGTGCAAATAGCACCACTAAAATTATTTTTTTCATGACTAAACTTACCTGATTTGAGTGTTAATTATTACTATAATCTTGACGCACTATCATTCATCCAGGAAAACAAATGTTCTGAAAATGATCTTCTTACAAATAAGTTTACATTTTCGTTATTTTTATTGTTAACTATTACATCGATTTTAGCTAAAATTGTTTGCGTTACAGAGCCTTTTTTATTTTTGAATTGTTTAAAGTCAAATGGAGAGCCAGTTTGAAATAAATCATAAATCTTAGGACCTTTTAGATTAATCATGACAAATTGATCAGTAACATCTACGACTGCACCAAAATTAGATTTAGAAATATTTTGAGTTAATTTTTCCTCAATTTCATATGTATTTGAGTCTGTAGAATTTAAATCGTTCGAGTAAATCATCCATTCATCGGGGCTTAACCATAAAGCTGTTAAATCTTGACTAGTCGTAGAGGTATTTGGTTCTGTAGGCAGTAATAAATTCAAAGATTTTCCAACAGCTGATAAAAATTCTCTGGTTTTTCCTCTTAGAATTAATTTCATTACTGGTTTTGTCTCACTCATTTCTAAACCAGAATATGTTTTAGTTTCTTTTAACGCTTGATTATAATTAAGCATTTAATCTCTTATTCTCCTTATCTAAAAATACTGGATCTGCAACAGTCACACTAATTGTTTTATTTTCCATTGGTATAAATAATTTTTTACCCATCATATTTTTTCCACCCCTCACCACAGCCAGTGCTATGGATTTATTTAGGTTTGGACTGTAGTAGCTTGAAGTTACGTGACCTAACATTTCAATAGGTTTTTGGTTGGTATCCTCTACAATTTGTGCTCCTTCTTCTAAAACTATTTTCGGATCATCAGTTAATAATCCAACTAATTGTTTTCTATCTTCTCTTATTGTATCGGATCGATATAGAGATCTTTTACCAATAAAGTCATATTTCTTTTTACTAACTATCCAATCCATTTGAAGATCAATGGGGGTCATGGTGGCATCAGTATCTTGACCAACTATTATAAATCCTTTTTCAGCTCTTAGAAGATGCATGGTTTCAGTTCCATATGGAGTGATATTAAATTCTTTACCTGCTTCCATACATTTTTCCCAAACAGATTTTCCAAAACTTGCTTGTATGTTAATTTCGTAACTATGTTCACCAGTAAAACTTATTCTCATTACTCTACATTTAACTTTATCAATTTTGGCATTTTTAAATGACATATGCGGAAAGTTTTCATCGGATAAATCTAAATCTGGAATAACTTTTGATACTATTTTTTTACTGTTAGGACCACAAACACTGATAGTTGCAAAATGATCAGTAACTGAAGTTAAATAAACATCTAATTCAGGCCATTCAGTTTGTAGATAATCCTCTAGTTTACTCATTACATTTGCTGCTCCACCAGTTGTAGTTGTCATAATGTAATGATTTTCATCGAGGCGAGTAGTTACACCATCGTCATAAACCATACCATCTTCATGAAGCATCAATCCATATCGACATTTACCTATTCCAAGTTTTGACCAGGTATTAGTGTAAACTCTATTTAAAAATTCTGAAGCATCTGTTCCTTGAATATCTATTTTACCCAAAGTTGAGGCATCAAGTATACCCGCACTTTCTCTTGCAGCTTTACTCTCTCTTTGAACTGCTTGATGCATATCTTCGGTAGTTTTGGGATAATACCATGCTCTCTTCCACTGACCGACGTTCTCAAATTCTGCATTATTTTTTACATGCCATTCATGTATGGTTGTTTTTCTAAAAATGTCGAAGTATTCTCCGACGTTTCTTCCAACAATAGTGCCAAAAGATAAAGGAGTGTAAGGGGGTCTGAATGTTGTTGTACCAAGCTCACCCATTTTAACGCCAGCTGTTTCAGCAATAATACCTAGGGCATGCATATTTCCAAGTTTACCTTGGTCTGTTCCCATACCGGTAGTTGTATATCTTTTTACATGTTCGATTGATCTAAAACCTTCCCTAAGAGCTAATTTAATATCTTTTGCTGTTGCATCATTTTGATAATCAACAAAAGGTTTTGTTTTGCCCAAAACTTTATCCGATGGAAGAAGCCAAATATTTCTTTTTGATAAATTTTTTGAAATTTCTATTGATAGATTTTCATATTCTGTTTTTTCAATTTCTAAAAAGTTTTTTAGTTGAGTAGGGACAAGATTTAAAATTTCATCTAATTCAAAATCACCATTGCAAGAGCCGATACTAATTTGTTTTGATGGGTAATGATTTGGGATGAACACTTGATCTTCATCTCTAAATCTAAGTTTTCCACCTGATTGTGTAAATAAATGCACAGCAGGAGTCCAGCCACCAGATAAACCCAAACAATCACAGTCTAAATCAATTTTAGAACCAATTACTGATTGACCGTCTTTTGAAAGTTGCATAATGGATATCTTGTTAATTTTTTTATATCCCTCAGTATTTACAACAGTATATTCTTTATAAATTTTAATACCGTTAGACTCTACTTCTTCAATAATTTTAGATGATGGTTGTTCTCTAATGTCAACAATAGCTTTTACTCTGATGCCCTTTTTGAATAAAGACAATGCAGTTTCATAAGCACTATCATTATTAGTAAATAATACATTTTCCTCACCACAAGAAACTCCATAAAAATCTATATATTTTTTAATTGCTGAAGATAATAATATACCTGGACGATCATTATTATTAAAAACCAATGGTCTTTCCAAAGAACCCGTTGCTGTAATTACTTTTTTAGCCCTAATTTTTAAAAGTCGTTGTCTAACTTTATTTGTTCTATCTTTTATTGGTAAATGGTCAGTTAGATTTTCTCTTGCAAGTAAAAAATTATATCCATGAAATGCAGCAACACTTGTTCTTGTTTTAATTTCTAAGTTATCTAGACTTTCTAAATTAGCAATTTCTTTTTCAAGCCAAATTGATGAAGTTTGATTATTTATTTTATGCTGTTCTGAATTTTGATAAATTGTAGTACCACCCAAGTTAGGTTTTTCTTCAACTAATAAAGTATTCAAACCATTTTGAGCTGCAGTTTTAGCAGCCATAATTCCCGAGATTCCTCCTCCAATTACCAAAACATCACAATGAATATATTTATGGTCATAGATATCTGGATCAGGTGCAGCTGGTGATTTTCCAAGTCCAGCTGATTTTCGAATAAAATATTCATATTTCTCCCAGAAACTAGCTGGCCACATAAAAGTTTTGTAATAGAAACCCGCAGGTAAAAGAGGAGACAAAAAGTTGTTTATCCCACCAATATCAAAGTTTACACTAGGCCAGCAATTTTGACTTGAAGCCTCTAAACCATCATAAATTTCAACTTCTGTCGCTCTTACATTAGGTTCTGATAGAGCACTATTATTATTTAGCTGAACAATTGCATTGGGTTCCTCAGAACCTGCGGTCATAATACCTCGTGGACGATGATATTTAAAACTTCTCCCAACTAAATGAATACCATTTGCTATTAAAGCTGAAGCAAGAGTGTCACCTTTATAACCATAATAATTTTTACTATTAAATTTAAAAGAAACACGAGTGGTTTCATCGATAAATTTACTAGTTTTTACTCTTAAATTTTTAGACATTTTAAATAGTGGGGGGTTTTTCACCCATTTTGTAAACTGCTTTTATTTCATCATTAGATGTATCCCTAATCATGTTAAACCATTTTCTGCATCCATGAGCATGATTCCATCTTTCAAATTGAACACCTTTAATATTTTTTCTCATAAATAAATATTCTGCCCACTCATCATCACTTAATTCAGTAGGTTGTTTAGGTCTTACTATGTGAGCTTCACCACCAGCTTTAAATTCGCTTTGCTCTCTTTCACCACAATACGGACAGTTAATTATAAACATTAATGTGCTACAGCTGCAGCACCGTGTTCATCCACAAGGTCACCACTTACAAATCGATTAATATTAAATGCAGCATTAAGTTTATGAGGTTCATCATTGGCGATTGTATGAGCAAATAAATCTCCCGACCCAGGTGTAGCTTTAAATCCTCCAGTGCCCCAACCACAATTGAAATATAAACCTTTAATAGAGGTTTTACTAATTATTGGACTAGCATCTGGACAAATATCTACAATACCTCCCCACTGACGAAGCATTTTCATACGACTAAAAATTGGATATAATTCTAAAATTGCATTTAAAGTTCCCTCAACAATATCATGGCTTCCTTTTTGAGAGTATGAAACATAATCATCTGTTCCAGCGCCAATTACCAATTCACCCTTATCTGATTGACTGACATAAGCATGAACTGCATTTGACATTACAACAGTATCTATAATTGGTTTCACAGGTTCAGATACTAAAGCTTGTAGAGGTTTACTTTCCAATGGCAATCGAATACCTGCCATATTAGCTATGACACTTGAGTGTCCTGCAGCAACCACTCCAATTTTTTTTGTTTTAATAAAACCTTTTGTAGTTTCTATTCCTTCAACATTATCTCCAATTCTTTTAATACCTTTTACTTCACAATTTTGAATTATATCCACACCCATTGCATCTGCACCACGAGCATAACCCCAAGCAACAGCATCATGACGAGCTGTTCCAGCTCTTCTTTGTAATGTTCCACCTAAAACTGGATATCTAATATTCGGTGAAGTATTTATGATCGGACAGAATTTTTTAACTTCTTCAGTGCTTAAATAGACTGCATCAATACCATTTAATCTATTTGCGTGAGTTCTTCTTTTTAAATCCCTAACATCTTGTAAATTGTGAGCAAGATTCATAACACCTCTTTGACTAAACATTACATTATAGTTTAGCTCTTGAGATAATCCTTCCCAAATTTTTAAAGCATGATCATATAATCTAGCACTTGCATCCCACAAATAGTTTGATCTAATTATAGTAGTATTTCTCCCAGTATTACCACCACCAATCCAACCTTTTTCAACAACTGCAATATTAGTCATGCCATGTTTTTTTGCTAAATAATAAGCTGTAGCTAATCCGTGACCACCACCACCAACTATTACTGCATCATATTCTTTTTTTGGAGTTGGATCTTTCCATGCTTTCTCCCAATTTTCATGGTACGAAAATGCATTTTTAATAAGAGAAAAAATTGAGTATTTATTTTTCATAAATTTCTGAATAATTACTTTATTAATATTCAATATTCAATACAATCAATACTAATAAAATTGTGGAAGAGTGGGTGAGAGGCTGAAACCAGTCGTTTGCTAAATGACCGTGCGAGGAAACTTGTACCGAGGGTTCGAATCCCTCCTCTTCCGCCACCTTTTAATATAAAGGATTATCTCTAAAAAAGTTCTTCATTGGTATAGGTTTTTTTTCGAGTGTGTACCTATAGACATTGTAGTTTTCTAAAACTCTTTGAACATAGTTTCTAGTTTCCCTAAATTTTATTAACTCAATCCAATCAACATAATTGATTTGATTTTTTTGAGGATCTTTATTAATTTTTTTCCAATATTTAACCCTGTTAGGACCAGCATTATAAGCTGCTACAGCAAAAGGGTACGCACCATCATAATCTAAGATTAATCCAGCAATATAGTGAGAGCCTAGATTAATATTGTATTCTGGGTCAGAAGTTAATCTTGATTTCGAATAAGGTAATTTTGCCTGTTTTGAAACCAGTTTTGCAGTATATGGCATTAATTGCATTAAACCTTTTGCTCCAGCATGACTATTAGCCGACATATCAAATTCACTTTCTTGTCTTATGATTGATAGTATGAAAGCACTTTCGGGAATTTTTCTATCATTAATAAGTTTAGGAGTGCTTATAATTGGATAGTTGTATTTATTATGAAATCGCTTTTCATAGGAAGCTATTTTTGATATTTGAATTGCATAATCAAACCTTCCAATATTTGTTGCTAGTTCTGCTGCTAAAATTTCACTTCCTGCAGCAACATTATCATTTGCAATATGCCTTAGTATATTTTTAGTATATTTATCTTTATCAAGCTCATCTAATAAATAGATAATTTTTACAAGTTCCTTATCATAAAAATTAATTTTATATTTTGTATCAACTTCCATATCTTTTTCTAATTCAAAATTACCCTTTGGATTTAATTCTATAAAAGCTAATTGACCATAATAGGTAGTTAAATACTTAGTTGCTTCCTCAAACCATTTATTTGATTGTTCTTTATCTTTAAGAGTCTTAAATGCTTTTCCTAACCAATAAGCGCCTCTCGCTGTACTAATAGGGTAGCTGACATTTTTATAAAAATTTAGGAAATGATCTTTAGCTAATAAAGGGTCTTTTAAGAAACTAAGAGCAATCCAGCCACTCATCCATTCAGCTTCAGCAAATTCTGATCCTTCTGTTAGTCCGTGATTACTTGAAATTTTATATGCTAATTCAAATTTTTTATCATATATTAAAGATCTAGATATAATTTCTCTTTCTTCCCACCATAAATCTGGTCTTACTAGATAGTCTTTTGTATTTTTAACATTTAATAAAATTTCTACAGAGGCATCTATTCTTCCTCTTTTTCTTCTCCATTTTAATCGATCATAATTTAATCCAGCATCATTAACAAACTTATCTGGAACATTTTTTATGGCTTCATCAATACCATAAGACTTACTCATTAACAGTTGTCTAGCATTGTAAAGTAATTCATAATCTTTAGGTAAGTATGGCAATATTCTTTTTAGATCCCAATATTTATTGTTCCAGGCTAAATATTCTGCTCTATTAATATAATCTTTTTCATCAAGATATTTTTTGAATTTTGATCTAAAAAATTTAAGCTGATTTGCACTTAAATCAGCTTCTTTCCAACCTTCTTTTATTTGTTTTTTTCCAAGTTCTACATTGCCAATTAGAATATTGCTTTCTCCTAATATCATTTTTCCAAATCCACTTAGTGGTTCGTTATTGCCAAACCAATTAATTATTTTTTTTGGAGAAATTTCTTTGGTATCTAGTTTCTGTTCTGCTAAATATCTAATTCTATCAATTCTTGGATAATCATTGTTTTTATCAATAAAAGTTAAATAATCAAAAAATGATGCTTGGTTTCCATTTGTTAACAAATAACTCCATTGAATGAAATTATTTATAGATTTGTCTTTAGCACGACTTGAGGTGCTTAATGCTTTTGACCATTGACTTTTTTCCATTTCGGCAATTGCTTTTTTAGCAATAGCAAAATCTTTTTTGTTATAATATTTTGAAATTTCTACTTTTTCTGACTCAGTTTTTCCTATGATTATTGGTTTTTTTTTAGGAATTATAAAGGCTATTTTTGTTTCACTCGGTTCTAATTTGATTTCTTCAATTTCTGGCTCAACTTTTTCCTTTGGTTTCTCCAAGGGTCTTAAAATATTAATTGATAATTTTTGTTCTATTTCTTCAGCTGTTAAATTTGGTTTTTTAATAGGAAGTATTTTTTTATCTTCAGAATTAGCGCTAGTAAAATTGATAGAAATTATTGAAATTAATACAATAAAATACAATAAATTTTTGAACATAATCTTTTACTATATGAATCTACAATGTATGTTATAAGTATTTATGTTCAAAGGATCAAATGTTGCTTTAATTACGCCTTTTAAAAATAATCGGCTAGATGAAGAAAGTTATATAAAATTAATCCATTTTCAAATAGATAATGGAACATCAGGACTTGTACCAGCAGGCACAACTGGTGAGTCACCAACTTTAAGTCATGAGGAACATCAAAAAGTTATCGATTTATGCATTAGAGAAAGCAATGGTAAGATACCAGTTATTGCGGGAACAGGCTCTAATTCTACAGCAGAAGCTATATCATTAACCACTCACGCTGAAAAAGCAGGTGCTGATGGTGCTCTAGTTGTTACACCGTATTATAATAAGCCTACACAAGAGGGTCTTTATCAACATTATAAATCAATTAATGATAAATGCGGAATACCAATAATAATTTATAATATTCCAGGTAGATCGGTAATAGACATGTCTGTAGACACAATGTCTAGATTATATGAATTAAAAAATATTGTTGGTGTAAAGGATGCTACTGGCAATCTTGATAGAGTTGATCAACAATTGCAAAAAATGGGAAAAGATTTTATTCAACTTACTGGCAATGATGATAATGCGTTAGAGTTTAATAAAAGAGGAGGAGTTGGAGCTATAAGCGTTACAGCCAATATTGCACCAAAACTTTGTTCAGAATTTCAAAAATTTTCAAAATCAGAAGATGATAAATCTGCAAATGAAGCAAAAAAGTTAGATGCATTATTACAACCTTTACACCATTCATTATTTATTGAAAGCAATCCAAGTCCAGTTAAATATGCTGCTAAGCTGTTAAATTTGTGTGAAGATGATGTTCGATTACCATTGGTTAAGATAACAGACAGTACAAAAGAAATTGTTAAAAAGGCACTTCTTTCAGCTAATTTAATTTAATGAATAAAAAAACCAGTCCTGGTTTAAAGATTATCTGCTTGAATAGAAAAGCAAGTTTTAATTATTTTTTTGAAGATCTTCTAGAAGCTGGAATAGTTTTAAAAGGTTCTGAAATTAAATCTATTAGAGACGGTAAAGTAAATATTGCAGACTCTTATGCTGTTGAAAAAAATGGTGAGTTAGTTTTAATAAATGCTCATATTGCAGCTTATAAACAAGCCAGTTATTCAAATCATTCTCCTACAGATGAAAGAAAACTTTTATTAAATAAGAAAGAGATCAATAAATTAATTGGCAAGATGCAAAGAGATGGTTTTACTTTAGTACCTACAAAAATGTATTTCAAAAAAGGAAAAGCTAAAATTGAATTAGCCGTCGCAAAGGGAAAGAAAAAGTTTGATAAAAGGCTAACTAAAAAAAATAGAGATTGGGATCGTGATAAAGCAAGGTATATCAGAAAATCAAGTTAAATTAGTATATCTGGGTATCGGATCTAATTTAGGTAATAAATTTTTGAATATAGAAAAAGCAAAATCCTATCTTTATGAAAATAATATACAATTAATTAATTCATCAAGTTATTATGAAACCC
>ERZ887849.3444-NODE-3444-length-11873-cov-6.943815_pt1 | contig 11873 bp, 8 predicted proteins | sample MGYA00521267_ERZ887849 | MGnify/ENA primary metagenome ERZ887849 (study PRJEB32303, sample SAMEA104408601) | aquatic metagenome | biome: Brackish water; feature: Pelagic; material: water | place: Baltic Sea | collected 2014-06-06T16:11:00 | depth 2,863 m ... | reverse complement strand
CATTATAATTCCCTATCTCGCACTCCTCTAAATAGCAGAATGACCTAATATGGCATCCATCCCCTATTTTAACCTTAGCAGCGATTGTTACATTAGGCTCGATGATAACATCATTGCCAAAACAAGTATCTTTTCGCAGAAACACTGTCTCTGGTGCCATCATAGTCACTCCAGAAAGCATTGCAGCACTGCGCAGGCGCTTTTGCGCCATGGCTTCAGCTTCTGCTAATTGTTCAAGCGTGTTAATGCCAATTACACTATCTTGTTCAGCTAAAAAATAATCAATTTTTAGGTTGTTCCTAGCACCGATAGATACAATATCTGTTAAAAAATATTCATTCTTAGAATTTGCGGGCTCTATTTGTTGAAGCATTTGTGCAAGAATATTACCATTAAATGCCATAATGCCTGCATTTACATTGGTAATTGATTTATGCGCCTCACTTGCCTCACTTTCTTCAATAATTGCTTGCAGAATCCCTGCAGAAGAGACTAGCAACCTGCCATACCCAGTTGGATTATCTATAGTGGTTCCTAATACACATATATCAGTGCCAGATTGTATGTTAGTAGTTAAATTTGAAATGATTGTGCTGTCTATAAAAGGGGTGTCCGCATATAAAACGATTATTGGTTGGGTGGTATTTTGTATCAGAGGAAGGGCTGCCATCAGCGCGCCTGCCGTGCCATTTGCCTGTTCTTGGATTGCTATGGCAGAACCAGCAAGATTATTTTCTAAATATTGTTCTAAGTCAGCTGTATCTCTGCTGATTACGGGAATAATGGAAGTTGCGCCAGCAGCGTTTGCGGCGTCAATTACCCATGCAATCATTTCTTGGCCAGCAATTTTATGAAGCGGCTTTGCAAGAGATGATTTCATTCGACTGCCTTTACCGGCAGCAAGTATAATTGCTGTAAAACTCATATAATCTTTATACAGAATTATTATTTATGCATCAAAGGAATATCGTGATGTTTGATTGACGATAGATGTGTTATTAAGTATCTGTTTGCCAAGAGTATTGATTTAGGACAGAGAGTTATGTGCGGTATTGTTGGATATGTAGGTTCTGAGAAATGCCAAGACATCGTTATTGGCGCGCTGGAGCGACTTGAATATCGCGGATATGATAGTGCTGGTATTGCTTCCATAGATGAAGAAGGATTGCACTTGTGTCGCGCTGTTGGCAAGCTAGCAGAACTTAAAGCTAAAATTAAAAAAATGCCTATCCCTGGAAATACAGGAATTGGCCATATTAGATGGGCAACCCATGGCGGCGTTACTGAGCACAATGCGCATCCACACTATGCTACTGACGAGGTTGTAATTGTTCATAATGGTATTATTGAGAATTATGCTGAACTTAAAGCAGATCTGATAGAAAAAGGTGTTGTATTCACAAGTGACACTGACTCAGAGGTGTTAGCCCATTTGTTCTCTCACTTCATCAAAAAAGGTCTGCCTCCAGTTGCTATATTACAGGAGGTTATATCTAAAATTGAAGGGGCATATGCATTCACAGCGCTAAGCAAATCCTATCCTGATACATTAATGGCTGCTCGTAATGCGTCGCCCTTGGCTATCGGGCTTTCGGATAATATGGCAGTTGTTGCATCTGATGCCCTTGCGATGGCGCATCTGACAAGACACGTAATTTATCTCAAAGATAATGATTATGCGATAATTACATCTAAGGGATGCACAATATATGACTCCAATAATGAAATTGCAAATAGAGAGATAGTGCACGTAAAAGCAAGCCCTGTTTTATTAGATAAGGCAGGGTTTAGGCATTATATGGAAAAAGAAATCCATGAACAGCCAGATGCGATAAGTCATACTATTTCAGCAATGAGTGATACTACAGGAAGATTAACAGCAGGGCTTGATATATCTTCTCTCTCCTCCATAAAAGGAATTGTATTATTAGCTGCAGGGACAAGTTTTTATGCTGCACAAATTGGTCGATATTGGATAGAAAAGCTTGCTGGAATACCTGTGGTTTGTGAGATTGCATCTGAATATCACTATCGTCAACCTGTTGCCTCATGCCAAAGTACAGCTATTGTTATAAGCCAGTCTGGGGAAAGTATTGATAGTTTATTGGCGATGCGATATGCAAAAAAACTTGGGCTAGATACATTTGGTATTGTAAATGTTGTCGACAGTACCATTGCGCGTGAAGCAGATAAAATCCTTCCTACGAGAGCAGGTCCAGAAATTGGGGTGGCAAGCACTAAGGCGTTTACTGCGCAATTGGTAGTCCTGTTCTGCCTTGCTATCGCTCTTGGAAAACAAAATGGACATATTTCTGCTTCTCGGGCAGATGAATTACATCATCAATTGTTAAAGATGCCTGGCGCTGTAGGTAAATCAATGGAATTGTTTGATTCTATTCGCCCGATTGCACATAAGCTAAAAAATGCGAGCTCTTGTTTGTTTTTAGGGAGAGATATTTTATATCCTTTAGCGTGTGAGGGAGCATTAAAACTAAAAGAATTAAGCTATATTCACGCAGAGGGATTTGCTTCTGGTGAGATGAAACATGGTCCTATAGCATTATTACAGGATGGCTTGCCTATAGTTAGTTTTGTTTCAGATGATGATATGGCGCGTAAAGCGGTCAGCAACCTTAAAGAGGCAGATGCGAGAGGCGGCCATATTATTGTTGTTGGCACGCAATCTGCTTTAAATTTACTTGATTTTGCCGCTGAGAAAATCACCATTCCAGAGTGCGAACCTCTTTTAACACCGATTGTAGGAGCAATACCAGCTCAGATTCTTGCCTATCTAACAGCCTTTGAAAAAGGCACCGACATAGACCAGCCACGCAATCTTGCAAAGTCAGTTACGGTCGAGTAACATACTGATTTTATTACATATATTTTAATTGTAGAATGACGCGGTGCGCGTTTATGCAGGTGGGTATTACTTATAATGGGATTTATTAGATTTTCACTTCTGTTTTGTTTTTTTATTTCCTTTATTTCGCCAGTAATAGCGAATGAATGTAGCAGCGAAGATCAAGACTACGCAGATTTCTGGCAAAATTACTATGCTCCAACAGATGCATACGCTTTTGGCGTTAAAATCCAAAATTTAGTTTCAAATAAAGACCTGTCCGGAATTTTTTCGCTGGTCCAAGGCGAATTACAAAATGGTCCAAGAAAACAATCTGTTACAAACAAGACTTTCAAAGAAGTATTTAATGAAGAATGGATAGAACAGGTACTGGCAGATAATGCACCTTGTTCCCCTGTTGGATGGCGCGGATTCATGCTTGGTAGGGGATCAATTTGGTATAATAAGATAGATAGTGGATGGACAATTCTGTCAATAAATGGCGCGGCGCCAGAGACGGACGATAATCCATTATTAGGATGGAACATCAACAAAAGAATTATTCATCCGTTTTGCTTTAATAGACCATGGATGTCAGGCGATAATTTTGAAGAATTTGCGGATGTTTTTGGGATCAAAAAATTAGGACAATTTTTCAAAGATCCTGGGCACTTCATGGGTAGTTCAATTTCCAATTTTGCGCCCATAAGACCAAGTTGGTGCCAGAATGACGGTGTCTGCGAGAAAATCTCTCTGACAGCACAGATTGAGCAATGCTCCCCAGAAAAATTTGACTTTGAGGATCGAGACGGAGACGTCTGGATAAAACACTCGTCAGATGGATACGATATCGAATATTCTTATAGAATACTTGGGCCCATTAGCAATAAAAGATGTTCAGATTTGGCGCCCAATATTGGAGTTAGTTGTAATAAGGGTTATTTGATCAGTGTTGGTGATTACTCAGGTGGTTCGATGGGGTGGGATATATCGTATGGCGTTTATGGATTTTTTGATCTGCCAAATTTTGGTCCAAGTATTGTTCCTTTGAAATTTTTTTCAAACAAGAATGAGGGACTTAATTTTCTTGATGAGAATTAATAGATATATGAATTAATCCTCAACCCTGGAAAACTCAATTTTACTCATCAAAATAGTCTTATCCACCACTTTTATATTTAAGTCTTAGCAAACTAGTTAATATTCGCCTTTCAGGAACTCTTTTTTGCCAATCCTTTTTTAAAATTGAGTGAATGTGAAGACTCTTAAAGGGCATATTTTACACAGTCAGATATAGGTCTTTGTCAGATATAGGTCTTTGTCAGATATAGGTCTTTGTTCAACCAATCAGCAAAAGCATCCAAAGGTCAGACCTTGCTGATGATGCTCAGAAATGAATTGATAGAGGTCTAATAGCCAACCAGAATAATGATTTTCACTAAATAGATGAGTTTAATAAGATATAGTGACGTTACCTGTTAGGTTGGCATGGAAAACTGTACAGTCCACTCCGACTTTTAGTTACAGTTGAGTAATTGCCAACAGGCGCACTTTATTAAGGACTATTTGTTTTCTCTGTGACTTTGAAAGTATCTTTCCTTTGATATTCACAAAAAACGGATTACCAAGTTTCACGGCACCAAATCATCAAAGATAAATAAGGCAAGGGGTATAAAAAATTGTCTACTGGTTGAATGAACAAAGATACAAAACGCCGATAGGATTTATGTTCTAGTCAGCCCATGTCTTTTCTATTTTGAAAAAGAAGTAAGAGCGTGATAAAAGATGCAATGCAATGTATAAATTTGAAATAGAGAATTTTAGAACATATATCCCAAATATCTCCAATATGCCAGTCCTGATAGGTAAAGGTCATGAATATTAGACTTGCTCAAGGAACAGATTTGAACTCAATCCAGAAGGTTATTGAGACTGCGTTTCCAAGCGAAGAAAACAAAGTTATTAGCAGGCTTGTTGAAGAACTATCAAGAGAAATTACCAGTCCATCAATCAAGTCATTAGTTGCAGAAGTAGACAATCAAATAATTGGTTATGTGTGCTACAGTCCAATTTTCATAAAAGCTGACTCTGGTATATCTGGATATATTCTTGCTCCTCTGGGTGTTTCTCCAGAACATCAGAAACAAGGTGTAGGCTCAAAACTCATCAGTAGGGGTATCGAGATGCTCACTAATGATGGAACCGGTGTTTTGCTGGTTTATGGTGATCCTGACTATTATGGACGGTTTGGGTTTAAAGCAGAAATAGGTGGTTTATTTTTTCCGCCATATCCATTGGAATATCCATTTGGATGGACAGGAATGATGCTGAATGAAATTGCTGTTCCAAATATACCAGTGAAGTTTGGGTGTGTTGATGCTCTTACTAAACCAAATTTATGGTGATAATCAGTACAGTTTATAAATTTAAGAAATCAATTAGAATGTTACTAAACCATTCTTTTCTGTTTTGATTATCTTGAACTAATCCACAACCAGCGCCACAATTTGAATATAATGGGAACAGGGGAATAATCTTATTTTTCTGAATTTATATTAATTACTATCATAGGGTACACCACCCAGATATTTAAAATTCAAAAGAAATTGATAGGTTTCAGTGGATTTGATGTCTCTGTCAGATTGTGGGTCATTTTCGTAGCCAAGAGAAATAGTTAGACAATCTTGCAGACCATCAGACCAAGATATAAGGAAGGATGATTTGTTACTATTAACAGTACCATCTGACAAGTCCCAATTTTTTGTTCCAGAAAACCTAACGCCATTATCTAATTTATGTGCCACTGAAATTGAGGCTTCTTCCAAGTCGTTATCAGCAGACGTAAAATAGTTTTTTGTCAATTGGGTATGAGCCAATGTAAATGAAGTATTTTTAAAATTAGCGCTTAATTTGGTTTTTGATTCATCAAGGTTTGATGAAGCTGAATTTAGTCTGCCAGACCAGCTAAAGGTATAAATGCTATCCTTTTCTGTTGAAAAAGTAGCTACATAGTCAGACAGGTCAGAATCAGGGCCAGTTGTAAGGCCATGTGGTACTTGACCTGAATATCGTTTTGAAACACCAACAAAACCGTGTAGGGAGCCTAAAAGATTTGAATTTGTGAAGGCAGACAAGCCAATGTCAGCTCTTGCTCCTGGCATAACATAGTCATATCCCTGAAAACGGTGTGTTAAAAACATGTTAGCAGCATCAATTCGAAAATCGGCAGCATCTCGATTTGGAATATCATTATTTTTATCATCGCCGCCAATAAGAGTAAGTTTAATTTTTGGCTCAAAAATTAATGCATTTTGGTTCATTTGATAGCTGTAATGATTTTTCCAGCTAGAAGATACATGGATATTAGCTCTAGATATATCACCAGTCATTGTATAGTCATCGTCACGTTGGTTTATGTAATATAAACTTCCTAAATATCCAATCTCATTATCAATTATACCAAGGTTTGTGTTGTTGCTGGCAACAAGCGTTTGTTCAATATTCCATCTGGCAATATCATGCCCAAGATCATTTCGAACGTGATTTGCATGCATTTTGGTTTTAACTATTTGAAATTTAGAAAAACCTTTACGGGTATTTTCAAATGTTATAGATGGCATCAATATGGGGGAATTTTTTTCCGAGTCTGTATCTGTTAAGTTCTGCGTTTCGGAGAATTCGACATTGTAAAAGCTGTTATTTGTGGTTTTGCTTCCATTAAATTGTGATTTCAAAATTGTATCGCTATTAAAGTTGTATCTTCTAAGAAAGGTGTCTTGAGAACTCCGTTTTAAATCAAGGTTAATCTTCCAGTCATTCTGAATGTTTGATGATAATTCTATATCTGTTGCTGTCACCAATTCTCTGTTGCTATCAAAGGTAGAGACGTTGCCTGCATAAAATTTTGCGTTTAGGTCAGCGTTATCCCATAATTTTCGATATCTTGTTTCAAGCACGTTACCTCTGTTTGATGTAATTTTCGGACGAAACTCTATATCACTTGTGTTATCAACTACTAGAAATACGGGTGTAGTTGTAATTGTTCCCAAATCTTCTGAAAAACTAAGGACGGGTGCAAGCACGCCGGTGCGTCTGTTAACAGACGGGTCTGGATGCGCAATCCAGGGTAAAAATACAACAGGAAGACCAAGAACATGGACCCTAACATTTTCATGTCGAATGGTTTTTGTTTGAATGTCATGGTAAATCAAGGAGGAACGCAAATCCCAAATTGGCGTCTCCCCTGCCTCGTAATCACAAATACAAGGTGAAAATTTACCATCCCTATAAATTGCTTTGATGCCCTCCACCCGCTCGCCGCTACTTGCAGTAAAGCGGCTGCCATCTGCAAGCTCTGTTAATAAGGGGGTGGCTATTATTCTGGCAAAATTATCGTCAAGCTGTATTTCGTCAGCTTTACTAACAATCCCATCATTTGTGGTTAAAACAACATTACCATACGCATTTGCTGTGCTGTTAAGCTTGCTATATATTATTTTATCGGCAGTTAGCCTATATTGACCTTGCTCAAAAACAACGTTTTTTTCAGCAATAATAGTACCTTCTTGTTGATTGACTTCAATTACATCAGCTTCAAAAAGCACTTCGCCTGTTTCAGTAGAGCTGTCGTTTACTTGAGCATTTGCAAGGTTGGTTAAACCTACTAAAAAAATAAGAGTTAGAAAATATTTGATAGCTGAGATAATAAAATTTGATGAAAGCATATGAAAATTTCTATTATCTCGTTATAATTAAAAAGCAAAAATATTAAATAACCTTACATTTTATGGGCTCTGTTGTAAATTCACTATCAAAGAAAAACTATGTAAGATTTTATAATGAACGAATCCCAAAATGCACAAAAAGAACAGTTTTTAATAATAAAACATGGCGCACTTGGTGATATGATTCAAGGTTTGGATGCCTTTGAAAGCCTTCGTAAAAGTTTTGCATCAGCGCATCTAACACTTCTTACAAGCCCTCCATTTGACTCCCTGTCAGCCTCCATGCCTTATTTTGACTCTGTTATAAGTGATAAAAGAGCCCCACTTTATCAAATCGGGCAGCTGCTTCAAATAAGAGGTTTATTTGCCAAAGAGTGGACAGCTGTTATTGACCTGCAATGTTCAAAGCGAACAGCTGTTTATTATAATTGGTTTTATAAAAAACCAGGACGAAAATGGTTTGGAACAGTTGCAGGATGCAGCCATCCTATGCCAAATTTTACTAATGTGAATAATCGAAACCGTATGCTTGAAGCTGTTAAAATGCTTGGCGCAAGTGAACATAAGGCGGATTTATCATGGCTGTGTGGTAACGCGTCTCCTGTGATAGATTCTTTTGGCATACAACACCCCTATTGTATTATTATACCTGGCTCTTCTGCGCAGAAACCAAGCAAGAGATGGGCTGCAAAAAATTACGCCCATTTATCAATTAGAATGAATGAATTTGGCATTAAGTCTTATCTAGTGGGAACTAAAACTGAAACCCCAATTGGGGATGAAATTTGTGCGTTAAATCCAAATGTTGAAAATTTAATAAATAGAACAAATTTAGCTGAGCTTGCTCAATTATGTGCAAATGCAAAATGCGTAATAGGAAATGATACTGGTCCAACGTTCCTTGCTGCGTGCACAAGCGTGCCAACATTAATGTTAATGGGAGCAGATACCAATCCTAATATGTCATCACCAATGGGAGTGGCTGCTGACTATATATATCAGGCAAATATCCAAAATATTAAGGTTGAAGATGTGCTTAACGCATTAAATAAACTTGGCGGTATGTAAAACTTAAAACGCAGACCCTGGCTGTTTTAAAAACGCTAATTCTTCGTTCGTGCTTGGTCTTCCTAAAATGGCATTTCGATGAGGAAATCGATCGAATTTTAATATAATATCGTGATGTTTTATAGCATAATCATATGTCTGCTTATTTGATAGCTGATGGAAAAAAGGAAGAGATTTTTTCTGAATTGATATCTCCTCACTATGCATCATAGGCATCAATAAAAAATGCTTATGGTTATTAGGTAGTTCATCAAACCAATCAGAGGCAATTGCTTTCAGGCATAAAACCAATGCCATTTCATCTCCTGAAAATGCGTGAGGTGTATCTCTGAAGATGTTTCGCGTAAATTGGTCTAGAATAATAATAAGGGCAAGTGTTCCATCTGCTGTTTCTGCCCAGCTATCAATCTGACCATTTAAGGCTTTTCGCACAATCTCACTCGCTCTAGTGGTTAGCATTGCGTCAAAATCAGCATCTTTTTTAAATTGTTGCTCTGGTTTTATTTCTTCAAACCAAAATGAAAGAACATCTTGTTTTGTTGATATGATTTTAACATCCATTTATTTTCAATCCTTATAATTTTTTGTTTTATTTAGATTAATAATTTTTCAGAGCTATCTTTATATTAAATATGGTCACTTAATTATCCTATGTGGATTAAGTAAATTTTTTGGGTCAAAATTATTTTTTATCATGGTCATGATGCGGTAATAATTAGGATCTTTAGTTTCTATGAGCTGCTGAGTTTTTAGCTGACCGATACCATGTTCAGCGCTAATAGAACCTGAAAAAAAAGATAATGATGAGTAAATGGCAGATAACAGTTCTGTCCGTTTTTTTGACCAATCAGGGTCACCTGCGCTAGCCTCTACAACGTTGAAATGCAAATTACCATCTCCAACATGTCCATAACCACATATCCTACAATCAGGGCTAATTTTTCTAATGGCGTCTGATGCATGTTGGTAAAACTCGGCAAGTTTATCTCGTCTGACAGAAATATCGGTATTCACTGGCCAGGATTCCTGTTTTGTTGCTTGTGGTGCGTTTTCACGTATTGACCAGAATATGAGTCTCTGGGCTTCATTATTTGCCACAACTGCATCAGAAATAAGCGCGTGATTAAGGGCGTTCTCTAAAAAACTTTCCATCACATTTTGTAATGCTGATTTCCCAGTAATATCATTTTCCAAATCATCTGCTTTGGATGAGCTTACTTCGATTAAGACAATAAAACCATCATTCAACTGAATTGGCGGGTTTATATCTGGAAACTGCTTATAGACGATGTCTAACAATACTTTTGGCATAATCTCAAATGATTCTACTTGGTCGCCAGTGAGATGTTGAAGCATATCTAACAAACTTAATGCATGCTCAAATTTGTCTATTACTGCTATTGCGGTTGCTCTTGCTGTTGGAAGAGATACAAGTTTTAGACAGGCAGATGTGATTATCCCAAGGGTTCCTTCTGATCCTATAAACAGGTTTTTTAAATCATAGCCTGTATTATCTTTTCTCAATGAGGATAGCTGATTAATGATAGTGCCATCAGCAAGAACGACTTCAATGCCAAGGCATTGTTCTCTCATTGTACCATATCTTAATACGTTTATTCCGCCTGCATTTGTTGCAAGATTGCCTCCAATCGTGCAGCTTCCCTTGGCAGCAAGACTTAACGGAAAATATAAATTTTCAGCCTCAACTAATTCATGAATATTTTGTAAAATACATCCAGCTTCCACAGTTATGGTGCGGTTATCTGACGAAAAATCAATGATATGGTTCATTTTTTGTAGACTTAAAATGATGCTTTTTCCGCTTGAATCTGGAATGCCACCACCGACCAGACCAGTATTACCTCCTTGAGGGACGACGACTTGGTTTTGCTCATGTGCAATCTGCATTATCTTGGATACCATGTTTGTATCTGTTGGCATTAAAATCGCTTTGGCTGTTCCTGTGAAATTTCCACGCCAATCAGTTAAAAAGGGTGCCATCTCCTCTGGGTCAGTAACAATAATAGACGGGGTAATATCACTGCTAATTTTATTAAGAAAATCATTTCCCATTTGCTTGTAAAACCTTTTTCATATCACATCTTTATTATATTATAACGCATCTTTATTATATAAAATCTCTGGGAGCAGAGGCTCTTGCTAACCGCTCATTGATTGCCTCACCTATGCCGATATTAGGAATTGGCGCAACGGCTATTCTCGAGGGGCTTTTCGTATCAGCAAGATGCAATAAATCAAATAAATTTGATGCGGCTTCCTCCAGATTTCCTGTCTGTGTTAAATGATAGTCCGCATTTGGAGAATCAAAGCCTATATAAATCTCCCCATCTTGTTTTTCTGACGCATTTATTCTTACTTCTGAGATTGGAGCGTAATGGCTAGCAAGCTGACCAGGTGCAATTGGGGCATCAGGTCTATTGTTAGCTGGCAAATCACCTGAATCGCCTGAATTGCCTGAATTGCCTGAATTGCTTGAATTGCCTGAATTGCTTGAATTGCAGGGCAGTTTTGTATGACTTTCAATACTGGCACGGGTAATTGGACCTGGGCGAAGAATTACAGGATTTGCAAAACGGGCATCTATAATGGTTGACTCAATGCCAGCATCACATCTGCCACCATCAATAATGTGAGAACATTTACTCATCAACGCCTGATCTAGATGCTTAATATCAGTTGGACTTATTTTTCCACTTGGATTAGCAGAAGGAGCTACTATTGGAATATCGGCAAGTTTAAGAAGAGTTCTGCATACTGAATTAGCAGGAACACGCAAGGCAATGCTGGAAAGTCCCGCCCGCGCAAGTGAACTAATAGGGCTATTTTCTGTGCAATTTAATATAATGCTTAAAGGTCCTGGCCAAAATGCATGAGCAAGATCGCGTGCAAGTTTTGTTGTATTAACAAGACTAAATGCCATTTCTGTTGAAGCACAATGAACAATTAACGGATTAAATTGAGGTCTATTTTTAGCGGCATATAATTTTGCCACTGCTTTTGAGTTTTTTGCATCAGCCCCAATGCCATAAACAGTCTCAGTTGGAAAAATAACCAATTCACCTTGCTGTAAAGCGAGGCTAGCCAGTTCGATTTCGTTGATTTGATTGGCAGAGAGCAAGGTCATTATCAAGAATCTTTTTCAATCATAGCAGTGTTAAATTCTGTTAAATTCATTTAAATTCAGTCAAATTCAGTCAAATTCAGTCAAATTATAGATT
>ERZ887849.3439-NODE-3439-length-11891-cov-8.015715_pt1 | contig 11891 bp, 23 predicted proteins | sample MGYA00521267_ERZ887849 | MGnify/ENA primary metagenome ERZ887849 (study PRJEB32303, sample SAMEA104408601) | aquatic metagenome | biome: Brackish water; feature: Pelagic; material: water | place: Baltic Sea | collected 2014-06-06T16:11:00 | depth 2,863 m ... | reverse complement strand
TTTATCTAATTGTCTATAAATTTCTGAGATATGTTCACTCATTGAGTTTACTGACTTATCTACTCTACTATCAATATGACGATAGAGTTCATTTACACTGTTCTCATTTTGAGTATGTAGTTCACCTACATGGTTATAGAGTTCAGTTCGAGTATTTTCAGACTCGTGATACTGATTTTCGATTACTCGATTCAGTTGGTTTATTTCCTCTTTTAAGGACTTTGTTTTCATAATGTTCACAAACGTACCCACAACCATCATTAATATAATGACCGCACATACACCTAAAATAAATGATGTTATTTCCATAATTTCTGTTTTTTTAATTTAATTTTTATGTCAAAGAACTCACTTGTGGACCTTGATGGACTCGAACCATCGACCTACGCATTATGAGTGCGGTGCTCTAACCAACTGAGCTAAAAGTCCTAATGGTGAACCCGGTAGGATTCGAACCTACGACCGTCTCCTTAGAAGGGAGATGCTCTATCCAGCTGAGCTACGAGTCCTACATTTTGTACTACTGACCGGAGTCGAACCGGTACGAACATTACTGCTCATTGGATTTTCTTACCTACTATAACTTTCGTTACCAACTTTCGTTGTTTGGGGTCTGGACTTTCTCTTAACCATTTTACAGGTTCCTCCCGTCAAGTCTCTACACCTTTTTCACGTTTTTACCTCGATATGTATTTGTTTGTGAATGGCAGTTGGGACAGATAATTCTAAGATTATCTAATAGATGATTATATCTATCCCCATCTATATGGTCTAACTCAAAACTGAGTTGTTTACCATTCCATTCAGTAACATTACATACCTCACATCTCAATTCCTTCATACCTTCACTAATTAATCGTTTTCTTAATTTATTAGTTTGGTAATGTGGATGATTACCTGCAAGAATCTCATCTATTGGTATTTTACCGGTGGTCTTGGGTTTTGGTACACCCTTTCCACTTTGGTTTGGTTTATACACTCCTAAACGTTTAGCATGTCTTATAAACGTATTGTAGTGTAATCCTACCTTCGATGCCGCTCTTGCCATAGTAATCTCCTCCTCACAGGCCTTAATTATTTCTCTATCATTTATTTTTATCATACTAATAAATATAAACAAATCAGAAAAACAATCAGATGTGTTTACTAAAACGTGAAACTTGGCTCGGGATTGCCATTTTAAAGGTTTCCCCGAATTTGAGAGGTTCTACATTAAGGGTTTCCCCCTAAGCACTCAATTTTCCATAAGTCCAACGTGTCTACCAATTCCACCACAGTAGCATTTATGTTATTAATACTTTCATATTTTTTTCGTCCACTACACATAGTAGACTCATTTATATTCCAAAGGTCCTTACCACCATTGACCATATGACAGTTGTGAGGTTTGTTCATTCTTTTAGAGAACTTTACAATATTATCGTTGTGTTTGTTTCTAACAACCCACGGACATTCTTTACAGTTTGACATATTATTCTGTTAGTTCGTCAATATTAAAGGGCATTTAGTAATCTACCAAATGATAATCCGATACCAAAGTGAACTCCCTGAGATATATTCAACATCAAAGATATATCTGTTTGACGGTTATTCTGAGTTATTGTTTTCAAAGGGTGAAAACGAATTAGGACGTTAGGGATTATTCTGTAGTCATCTCCACCGTTTGACCACAATATTGTTCCACCGGCACCAATGTTCAAACCATTTTGAAATAATCCCACGTTTACACCCCACGTATCAGGAATAGCGTACCGATAATCGGATGGGGTTAATTCTTCTGAACCTCCCCATATAGTATACAATCCAAACGGACTATATTCCGTAGTTAAATTAATATTATCGGTACACAACACAATCGATTTCGTTGATGGAATATAACCAACAGTTGAAGATTGAGAATATCCTTTGATACTCATTAATAAAAGTAGTGCTATTATAATCTTTTTCATTTTGTTTTTTTTTAATAAAAAAGAGACATGGCGACATTTAGACCTTCTTCAGTAGCTAAACGTACAGAATCGACACGAGGATTCAAAGTATCCGAATTTTCATATTCTTTAAGAGCCGCCTTAACTGCTCCTCGTTTGGTTTTGGCCCACACTGTATTCCAACCACCTTCTTCAAAGGTAAACATGTACTGTTTGTTTTTAAATTCCGCCATAATTGTCTCTTTTTATTTTTGTATACCACAAAGGTAATAAGTTATTATCGTATTTCCAAATTTTTACATAAATTTAAATTCCTTATCTATTTCATAATAGTGAACACCCATAGAGTAGTATAGAAGTTTCGCCTTATTCTTCTCCTTTAGTTTACCTAATTGAACACTTTTTTCAGTATCACCCATAATAATCCCAACAACCTTCTTACCCGGAGATGGTTTATATTCGGTAGGTAAACTAACGGTAACCTCAGGTTCTGTCGTGTACTTTACAATACTATTAATTAATACAGTTTTTGACCCTGTACGACGAAGTCCATATCTTTTACAGATTTGTTTAATCTCAACCAACGATAATCCCTTTAAATTTTCTTTTGTGTATTCCATATTACAAATATAGTGAATAATATTTAATCTACCAAAAAAAGGGGTGGAATATATGGAATATTAATAGAGAACGTTTTATAAGAATAAACTCAATCTCTCTATGCGTGATTAAACTTATATTTTGTGGCGTGATAATTTTTTGATACTTCATCAGGTGATAAAGCTCTATCATAGATTCTAAATTGGAAGTAAGTCATATTACCTAAACTACTAGGGGTTGTTCTTGAACAGCTTCTTGAATTTAACTTAGGGTAACAAGAATTTTGACTACTTAAAACCCCACCACTTGGGTAAGTATAAGTTTGGACTAATTCCCCATTTTTGTAGGATTTAACATAATTCCCATCATATGTTAATACAAATTGAACTGTTTCTCCAACATCAATATTAGCTGTTGAATCATACCAAAACCAACTTTTATTATTAGCCATTAAAGCCCAGCTTAAATTACCTGCTGATTCTTTCATCTCCCAAGAATTTTCTTTATTAAAAATAATATTCTCACCACTGTCGGCATTATCCCTTCTAAACCAAACCTCAACAGAAACATAATCTGTAGGTGTTTTGTCTGCTAAGGCAATAAACTCATCAGTGTTATTACAACTAATCCCACCCCCAAAATCAGTAACAGGGGTCGGTGTATTAAATAAATCAAAAGTATCGTTTCCTGTTAAATCAAAACCACCACTATTTCCAATTTCATAGGACACTAAATTAGAAAAATCTAATGCTCTAATTAACCCGCCAGTTACGATTGGTCCTTGATAGTAATTTTGTTGTGACTCTGCTGTTGTCAAAACTCTATCATAAACCATTATTTTAGCTACTGTCCCATTCATATTCCAACTAGAACCATACTGCCAAAACCACATACGAGTCCATGTAGAAAGGTTTACATTCTTAGCTTCCCACATATGGTATTTCCCATTTCTATAGGATGATGGGTTTACGATAGAAGTTGTATCTACATAATATGAAGGAGAACCGGCGTTACTGCTGTAGTAGTTATTTCCATAGGATGCGGCTAAATAATAAGAATTTGATTGACCAGTTGCCCATAGTTCTTGACCATCTGTAGTCTTGTAAAAAACCACTACTGTAGCTGTAGTTGAGTTAGTGATATTATGACTAGCTCTAAACCCTGTAGTTTCTGTAAGGGTAAAGGCTCCATCTGAGTAGGAGGGTGAGCCTATAATAGTATAATCAAAGTTATTTCCACTTAAATCGTGCCAAGTAGTTCCATTATGAGGATATGAAGGAATGTTATTACCATCTAAATCTAAAACCAACCCATCTGTTATCCTAAAATTCATAGTTTGGTGGGTCACCATTTTATCACTTTGACCTTCAAAGTAATTAAAACATTCAATTATAGTAGTATATGAAGCACTTGCAATATCATTTGTAATTTCAATCAATTCAGAATCATCAGAAGCAATTCGAATTGATGGACCCTGATTTAGTTTATGGACATAGATAGTATAACCATTAGGAGGTGGAGTTATTCCATTATAGTACCCGGTAATAGATGTTGGTCCTTTATCGACATCTCCGGTACCTATCCAAAAATTACCGACATTTAAGGCGTTGTCTTCAGTTGAACTATTATATTTTATTGGGTTTGGCATTTAGTAACTAATATTTTGTTTATGTATATAAATATATTGTTATCCCAATTAATAGGATAAAAAGGGGCGGGGGGTTTTTCAACGAACGAAGTGAGATTCCGGTTCCGGAAAAAAAACGGGATTTTTAGTGCAAAAGATTTGTATTAAAAATAATAATATCGTATATTTGTAGTCTAATATATAAAAACTTACATAAAATGTCAAAAATAGTTAAACTATCAAAAGAAATGAAGAGAAATAGACAATACGAAGATTCATCTCGATTATCCGGATATGCAATGATGGTTTGTATCTTATCCTTAATAGGGTTAATTGTGTATAATGTAATAGTACACGGAGTATAAAACTTTAAAAGATAATGGAAAAAGAAAAACATATTTATTACGACTATGAAGATAATCCCCATATTATAGATGAGGTTATTAACGAACTTATGATTGTAAGAACAATTCAAGAAATTGAAGAGTTCAATAAAGCTCTCCAAATGACTTACCTAAAGATGTTCCCAACGGTAAGCGAACAAGGGGATATAATTGAAGAGATGTTTAATGAATATGTTAGTGACCACAATGTAAAACAGTGGTATGACAGCTTATTTAGAATTAATATAATAAAAACAAGATAATATGTGGGGATTCTTTAAAAGAAAAAGTAAATTGGAAAAATTGGAAGAACAATACAGGTCTCTATTGAAAGAGGCATTCCACCTGTCAAAGGTAAACAGAACACAGAGTGATGAGATATACTCCCAAGCTGAAGAGATACTAAAAGAGATTGAAAAAATATCCCCACTATAAACTGAATGAATCATGCCATATAAGATGACCAAAGATAGAACAACTCTAAAGTTGATTGAAGAATTAAATGAATTGGCCACAGTGTTACTTCAAAATCATAATAAACCAAAGAAGGGATTTACATTAGAGATACAAGATGAAATTGCCGATGTCAAGTTATGGTTAAACATCGTAGAAAAACGATACGATAAAGAATATATCAATAATAGAATTGAACAGAAGATAAAAAAATATAAGTTATGAATACGTTTGGTGAATTGATTTATTAGTTGTATATTTGTTATTAAATAATAAAGAAATGAAAGCAACATTAGAATTTAATCTACCGGAAGACCAATACGAATTCAACACTGCCATTAAAGGTGGTAATTGGAAACATGTTTGTTGGGAGATGGAACAATACCTTCGTAAGGAAATCAAATACAATGATTCCCTCTCAGAAGAACAACTTAGAGTATATGAAGGTGTAAGAGAGGAGTTCTACGGTTTTATGAATGATAATAACGTAGACTTACACGAAGTATAATGACAGAGAAGAAATGAAAACACAAATAGAAATCAAGAAACCTAAAAACTTTATGAATTGCAGTGTTACAACTGACAATCATTTTATTGCCGATACAAATGATTCAGCAAATTGGGATGCACTTAAATTCCCTTTACCAAAAGGTAAGTGGTGTATTCACTCTTACAAGAATGACAATAGTATAGTTGTGTTACAAAACGTGTTGTAATATGAAAAGTAACGGAATAATAACACTAAATTAAATAGATATGAATATAGTATTTTTAATAATTGGATTGGTAGTAATATACATTCTTTGGACAATAGCACTTAACCAAAAAGTAATATGTAAAAACCAAGTGCAACAAACAAAATTATTATTAGAACAGTTTAATAAACAGACGAGAGATGAAAATAAGAATATTTAGTGTTTGGGGTCAAACATATATAACACCCTATATAAAAATAACCCACACCAGAGACCTTAATGGATATTTAGAATTTATTATAGGTTGGTTAAAGTGGGAAATTGTAATCGGAATATAAAACAAAAGAGAAATGAAAAAATCAAAGTTTGACATATCATCACAAATACCTTTGAGTTTTAGAATCAAAGAGTTTTTTAGAAGTCTCCTTTTTTGGAAGGGTAGAAAGAAAGGTATGATTCATACCCGTAACATTGTACTGAATGATTTCAGATATATTTTCTTTCCTAAAAACTTCGCAGACAAATATGGATATTTAGGAACTTCAGTTTGGAATGAGGATGGTGTTTACTTTAAATCACTATATCCATTAGTTCTTGCATTAGATTATGAAGCAAAACCAAAATGGTGTCCAAGATGGGTTTTACGATTCTTGGATGTATTTGGAAGCGATAGAAGTATTGTTAGAGTTCGTAATAGAAGATTACACAATCTACAACAAAAGCTTACTAAAGGCATTGCTTTTATTGATTGGAAAACAAAATGGTCTGATTATGATTTACGAATCAGTATTCATGCACCAGAACACCTACAAGAATTAGCAAGTGCTATCGAGAATAGATTTTATAGTAGAGGTCGCCAAAAAGAAATCGTAGAACAGATTAAAACTATCGACCCTAATGCAGGTATTATTTGGGGCAGTGTTTCACGATTGGAAAACCAATTAGAAGAATTAGAACTTAAACAACAAGAACAATGATAACCGGAGTACAACCAAAGATACTACTAACTCAAGATGAGGATGGTAACTTAAAGATGGATGATGAAATGGGTAAGATATTATTTGGCGACCCTGAGTTCAATTGGAAATTAGTCAGAGAACGAGATGGGTTAACTAAGAAATCCAAAGAGGTAATGTGGTTAGAGTGGAATGAAGATGGGACATTCAAAGGTAAACATGATGAACCTGTTATTGGTAGAAGTTTAATCATGTCCCCATTCAATGATTTCTTTACTTGGCAGACCACTACTGTAACAGAGATTGTAGAACAGAGAGATGGTTATATTAAATTCAAAACAGAAAACAGTAATTACGAACTTTTTAAATTATAAAATATGAAAGAGAGGTCCATATATAACATGAAAATAGTAGGGGAGGCTAATGATACCCCACCTATAATCGATAAACATAACATTGTTATTGAAACAAAATACAATGGGTTTAGAATGATGGATGATTCATCATGGGATGAATGGGTAACTATGTTCGTATTTCCTGACAGTGAGAAAGCCGAATACTTTGCTAAACATATCGAAAAAGGTATGAATAGGTTTCAAGAGGGTATGTTGAAGGGCGATTATATCTTTCATAAGATAGATTGTAAGTACCCTATCCCCGAAAAGATATATGCGGACCAATTACGTATGAGTGGTAGTTTATAATTTTTTAGTGATGGAAAAAAGGGGGTCGGGGGGTTTTAAACGAACGGAGTGAGGTTCCGGTTACGGACAAGTTCTATTATAGGGAGACTAACAAAGTTTCTTACCCTCAAAATAAAACTCGGTACATTCAACATAGAACATATCGGTTAACGTAGACTCAAGTCCAAGATAATCAATATTCTCTACTATATAATAACCAGATATAAATTTATCCATCAAAACGGAGAAGAAATAATATTCAAATTCCTCATAGGTGTCATAACGACAGATTTCATCAGAGGTAAAAGACATAGTATCGTTTAATTCATTTTCAACATGACTATAGTTACGTCTTATCCAAAATTCAGGGTTAAATAACATTTCATATTGTTCCTCAGTTATTAGTATCTTCATATCTAATAAATATAAACCAATCCGGAAATAAAAGGGGGGCGGGGGTTTTAAACGAACGGAGTGAGGTTCCGGTTACGGAAGACAAAAAACGGGGGATTTATACACTACATATATCTTATTCCCCAAACTCAGGGTCCAAACTCCTTATATAGTTATATCTCTCAATCTCATCATTAATTGAATCTTGTTTAGTATAAACACATAGTTTACCATTATCAAAAAACCAATCTAATATGTTAGAGTCATTGTCTAATGAATCAGTATTAATATAAAAAACCATAGTGTCACTTAAATCTATTTGAGAAACCGTTGAAGGGGAATTAACAGGGGTCTTCAATACAACCCTATGTTTATCCTGTGAATATATGGCAACCTGTAGACTAATGAACACCATTCCAACAAATATCCATGGTATAACCCAAATATACTTCCTATAGTTAAAACCCTTCCCCATCCTATTTGAATAATTCAATTATACTATTAATCCAACTTACCATATTACTTCAATTTCTTATCCATTATTTTATTCCAAAACCTTACAACCTTATAACCTCTACCCTCACCGAAAAATATACCCCCATAATAAAACAATAAGACTAATATATTAACCACCGGAATGAGATACATCCACCATGAGTTTAATAAATCCCTTATCGTAGTAATCTCATCATTACGATACAATACTCTTAACACTATAAACATAGGTAAGATATCTAATACCAAGACTACTAAATAATTCTCCATAACAACATACTAATCATAATCCCCTAAATGTCAATTTTTATCTGAAAATTTTTTTTAGTAATCCCTATCACTAATGAGAGGAAAAGTAATTAAATATCATAGGTAACATTTACACTCGTTATTTAAACAGGGGTAACATCTACCCTTATGATAAACACCTGTATAACATAGGGGGTCCCATTTTCCCCAAATTTTTCCTAAAATTTTTTTCTAGAATTTTTTTGTACAAACACTGCAAAAGGGATTATCCCCCCTTTTTGACCCTCCGAAACCCTATATGGAGGGGGGATACGGGGGAGGGGGCCCCCATAGGGGGGTATATCCGGGGGGTAGGGGAGTATTTAGGTCATTTAAATAATATCCCCCTCCCTGATGTATATTCCACATATCCAAATTATATGGGGGTTAGTTATTAACAATTGTCACATTGTCAGTTAATAACTTTTTTTTATTTACAATTAGTTATGTATATGTTTGGTGGATTAATTTATTAGTTGTATATTTGTTATTAAATAAATAAAGATATGGTAGAGTTAAATGAGTTAGTAGTAGGTATGGATTATGTTCACAATGGTGAGACAGTATTCACGTATGTTGGTATTGGTGACAATGAGTTGTCGGAGCACAATATAGTTCTTGAATGTGGGGCTGAATCATTTTTGGTTGATGGGGATTGTATAACTAATATAAATTAAATTGGTATGAGAATTATAAAGGCGATAATCATAGGTTTACTTGTGATGTGGGGATATGATAAACTTAAAAAGAAGTAGTGTATGGTTAATATAATTTGGGGGATAATAATCTTCTTTGTTGCTCTCAAACTTCAGGGTAACATAAATAAGAATCGGAAAGATAAGAAGATTTATTACCATAAGTTAATGAATACTAAACATAGGTGTGTTTGGTGTAGTGGATTATACATAAGGAAGAATGGGGTTGACGATAAATTTTGTTCCCATCGTTGTAAGAATAGTAAGTAGGTTGTTTTCTATTGATATTTTAAATGTCCCCCAATTTAATATGGTATAATATTTTTTTAATTGGAATATTATTCGTATCTTTGTTATGGTGCTTTATTGTTTGGTCCCCCCTTTTGTTTGGGGCATCAACGCAAGTTACGGCGAAATTAATTAATAAACAATTTTTTTAATTCAAATGTTTTTCGTATCTTTGTATTAAGATATCAGGGATGATATGTTGGGCGGACCTTTTTAATCGGGGGTGGAAGAGTAGACTCCAACCTGCTTATATATTATATATTTCCCCCCATTTAATTAGGTTATTAAATTTATTCTTCGTATCTTTGTTATGGTGCTCTATTGTGTGGGGGAAAATACAAACCAAAGCGTCAACACAAAGATACAACAAATTTTTGATTCCACCAAATAAAACCTATGACAATGTGACCATATAATAATTTATTTATTTCCCCAACATTATATTTGGTGGATTGATTAAATGGTTGTATATTAGCCTTATGAATAACGACACAAGATATATGACCAATCAAATGACTGCGAAGCTCATCCGAAAGGACCTTCGTAAACATAAACATGGGGGAAAACTAATTGATAGAAGTTATGAACTTAATGGTAGTTATAGAATCTATGGGGTTTCATATGACCCATGGTCCGAACAATTCACATTGAATGTTGAAACCAAAAATATTACATACGGTAGACGTTACAATATGGGATTACCCCAATACACACTTAAGTCCGGATGGAGGTCTGTCGCTAGAATGAACATGACAATTAGACATTTAATTGAGGAAGAATGGTTAACATACTTTGAGGCAACTCACAGAAAGTATATTCGTATAGGTAAAATTAGACATACCTACGATGAAAACTTGGAAGTGAACTACAGGTGATTATTTTGGAAATCTCCATATAGACCTCACCCTCTTTATCCATCGGAGCCAAATTGAAGTGGTCCCCAAAAGTATATTGGTCATTAAAATATTTCTGAACTTACTATACAATATACTAACTTGGGGACCCAATTGGTCTACTTATCTCTCTAACATATAAATTTAATTCATTTAGAGAATCATTTCTTATCTCCATGGTGAGTTCCACCATATCACTTTCACTTAAAGGATGTCTGCCATTTATTCCGGAAATGATTTCCCCCATCTCAGATGAAACCATTACATACACAACCTGATTGATGGGTTTATTCTTCCCCTTTAAATTTACAACCTCATATATACACTCCCCACTGTATACCTCATCATGATACTCCACAACAAAATGGGTGTCCTCACCACTAACCTTTACTCCTATTCCTTTTAAATATTTCTTTTCCATACCCAATAATAAACTTATTAACAAAAAAATAAATGAAACATTAGTTTTGGCCCCTATTAAAATTGTTAATAACTTTTTATAACTTATCCCTGACACACTGTCAGAGGGAAAATTGTTAATAACTTTATCCCATTTTATTAGGATTTGTCAAAATGTCAGTCAGGGACCACGATGGGGATAATCCTTTTCACCCACTTTTACCCACTACTATTTCCCACATTCTCCCACTATTGTGTTCCATTATTGTTGCCCACTATAGTGTAAAGACCACTTTTACCCTTCTGTAGGTACCTGTAGAGGTAATTAATTAGGTATTAACATATCCCAGAGTATTAGGGTAGTTAAGGTATAGTAGCGGGTGGGACACTTTAGTGTCTTAGAGTACCACTTCAACTCCTCGTAAGAGGTATATAAATGGACTACAAATGGGTTTCTAAATCTATGTGTATGACCACTAAGACCTACTAAAAATAACCCCTTATTTGACCTCTATTTAAGTCATTATTTTAGGTGGGAGAAGGTGGGACTTCGTCCCCAATATACACCTATAAAAACAGACTGACATATATACATTTATTCTTCTTCATATAGGGGAATTACATATATATTATTCGTATCTTATATAGAGAAACATATGTATAATTCCCTTAGAGAAAGAATACATATATGGGGTTTCATATGTAAGGTCTCTTAAGTGACCTACCATAAAAAAGGGGTTGTTATATTGTGGGGGGTTGTCATGTATTCTGCGTCAAATACTTGACCATTAATTATTACTGTATACTATAAAATAGTTAAGAGTAAAACTATGAGTGAATTCCGGAACGGAGTGTAGGACTATGAACGAGTAGATTTAGTCTTAAGTATTTTTACTTACTATAATCTTTTAATTAGTGAGAGTTGAAGTTATATTCTTTAACGTATAGTATAGTTCTTTATCTATATCTTATATGTAATTACGTATAGTGTTTATCTTATTATACGTATGGATAATGTATATAGTATTATTGTTTATCCCCCCGATTTTATATGTATCTCTCGTATGGTGGCTGGCGTTAATCCCCCTAACCCCCGCTGAAATTAAATGACCAAA
>ERZ887849.3437-NODE-3437-length-11899-cov-7.180176_pt1 | contig 11899 bp, 6 predicted proteins | sample MGYA00521267_ERZ887849 | MGnify/ENA primary metagenome ERZ887849 (study PRJEB32303, sample SAMEA104408601) | aquatic metagenome | biome: Brackish water; feature: Pelagic; material: water | place: Baltic Sea | collected 2014-06-06T16:11:00 | depth 2,863 m ... | reverse complement strand
CTGTAACAGTAAATCCGACACCAATAGTTTCCGATCAGACGATAGCAACTTGTTCGGCATCAGCATTTACGGTTTCCCCAGTAGATGGTAACAATAACGATGTCGTTCCAATAACAACGACATATAGTTGGTCGGCACCAGCTGCCGTAACGGGATTAACAGGTTTAGCTTTAGGTACAAACGAAGCTAACTTTAATGGAACCCTCACCAATACAACAACTTCAGCAATCTCAGTGACGTATGTAGTTACTCCGACGAACGGAACTTGTGTAGGCTCAACTTTCAATGTTGTTGTAACAATAAACCCTACTCCAGTAGTAGCGGCAAAAACAGCCACAGTTTGTTCAGCAGATGCATTTTCAGTTGCCCCAGTAGATGGTGTCTCTGGTGACATAGTGCCTGCGGGTACAACATATGATTGGTCTGCACCTTCAGCAGTACCCGGAATAACTGGTTTATCATCTGGAATAGCTCAATCAACAATCAACGGCACTTTAACCAACACTACGAATGCGCCAATCACTTTAATTTACAGTGTGACGCCGTCCATTAGTAACTGTGTTGGTACAGCCTTTAATGTTACGGTTACAGTTAATCCAGTTCCAGTTATTACTAATACGACTCTAAGTTCTTGTTCAGAATCATTGTTTAGTTTTACACCTTCTGGATCATCTGATATTATTCCAACGGGAACGACATATACATGGACATTTTCTGACAACCCATTTGTTGTAGGTGAAGCAAATCAACAAACAGCACAAACATCCTTGGATCAGACTTTAATAAATCTGTCTTCAACTGCACAAACCGTTGTTTACACGGTTACTCCAATAAGTGGATCATGTGTAGGAAGTACATTTACTTTAAGCGCAACAATAAACCCATTACCTGTTGTTTCTGCCATAACCGGCGCATCAAATGTTTGTGCAGGATTGTCTACAACATTGGCAAGTTCAACAACAGGTGGAACATGGTCATCAAGTAATACAGCAATAGCTACAGTAAGTGCAACAGGAGTTGTAACAGGAGTAGCTGCTGGTTCAGCAACGATAACATACAGTGTAACGAATGTAAGTGGCTGTTCAGCATCAACAAGTGCATCTATGACCGTCAATGCAGGAGCAACAGCTTCAATCACAACAGGAGGTGCAACGACATTTTGTTCAGGCGGTTCGGTAGTATTGACCGCAAATGCTGGTTCATCTTACTTGTGGTCTAATGGATTACAAACACAGTCAATAGCAGTAACATCGAGTGGTTCATATACAGTAACAGTAACGAATGCGGCAGGTTGTTCAGTTACATCATCAGTAACTCCAGTTACGGTAAATCCAGCACCAGTAGTGGCTTCAATTACAGGAGCTACAAATGTGTGTACAGGATTATCAACAACATTGGCAAGTTCTACAACAGGCGGCACATGGTCCTCTAGCAACAATACTGTGGCAACAGTTAGTACAACTGGTGTCGTAACAGGTATTGCGGCAGGTTCTTCAACAATTACGTATAGTGTAACAAATGCAAGTGGATGTACATCATCTGCAACAGCTGCAATAATAGTAAATGCAGGAGCTTCGGCATCCATAAGCGTTGCTGGCCCGACTACTTTCTGTGCGGGAGGTTCAGTTGTGTTGACCGCAAATGCGGGTTCATCATACTTATGGTCTAATGGAGCGCCAACACAATCGATTACCGTTGCGGCTAGTGGTTCATATTTTGTAACTGTAACCAATGCGGCAGGATGTTCAGTAACATCTTCAGCAACGGCAATTACAGTTAATCCATTACCAGTTGTAGCTTCAATTTCTGGAGCATCGAATGTCTGTGTTGGTTCAACTGCAATCTTAACGAATACAACATCCGGCGGCGTATGGTCATCAGCTAACACCGCATTGGCTACCGTAAGTGCAACAGGTGTTGTGACGGGTGCAGCGGCTGGAACAACAACAATAACATATAGTGTAACAACGAATGGATGTACATCAAGTACCTCTGCGTCGTTAACAGTCAATGCAGGTGCACCTGCTACTGTGGCGTCTAGTGGTGCAACGACTTTCTGTGCTGGTGGATCTGTGGTTTTAACAGCAAGTGCCGGTTCATCTTACTTGTGGTCTAATGGAGCACCTACACAGTCAATTACTGTAACGAATAGCGGTTCTTATTCCGTTACCGTTGGAGCTGCTGCGGGATGTGCTTCTACTTCAGCACCAACCGTTGTTACTGTAAATGCAGTTCCAGTAGTAGCTGCTATAACAGGAGCTACAAATGTTTGTCAAGGTTCAACAACAATCCTAGCGAGTTCAACTCCAGGAGGAACATGGACGTCAAGTAACTCGGGTATTGCAACGGTTAGTGCAACTGGTGTTGTGACGGGTATTTCAAATGGTTCTGTAACAATAACCTATACTGTAACTAATGCGTCTGGTTGTTCAGCAAGTTCATTCGCCTTCGTTACGGTGAATACGGGGGCTTCGGCTTCTATTACTGCCGGAAGTGCAACAACATTCTGTAGTGGTGGTTCAGTAGTCTTAACAGCAAGCCCAGGTTCATCTTACTTATGGTCTAATGGAGCTCCAACGCAATCGATAACAGTCACGTCAAGTGGCACGTATTCAGTGATAGTTACAAATGCAGGTGGTTGTTCAGCAACTTCTGCAGGCACAGCCGTAACCGTGAACACAACACCAGTAGTTGCAGCCATCACAGGCGCAACGAGTGTTTGTCAAGGTTCAACAACCGTTTTAGCGAGTTCAACTGCAGGTGGTACATGGTCATCAAGTAACACGACAGTTGCTACTGTAAGTGCGTCAGGAGTTGTAACAGGAGCCGGATCTGGTTCAGCTATTATTTCTTACACTGTAACAAATGCAAATGGTTGTTCAATTGCTGCAACGGCATCTGTTACTGTTAATGCAACACCAACTGTTCCTGTAATTACAGCGAATGGATCTATTACGGTCTGTCCATCATCAAGTGTTGTTTTGACTTCGTCACCGGGTCTTTCATACACATGGAATACTGGAGCAACAACAGCATCGATAACCGTGAATCAAACCGGTTCATACACTGTAACTGTTGCAAATGCAAGTGGTTGTACTGCTCAATCTGTAGCGACAAATGTCGTAGTAGAAGATGTTACACCGCCTGTATTAGTTATTCCAGGTGACATTGCAGCTTCGGCTAATGTTGGATGTGACGCAAATGTGGCTATTGGCAATGCCTTAGCTACTGATAATTGTGCTTTAGCAACATTGACAAACGATGCGCCTGTGTTGTTCCCAGTCGGTACGACAACCGTAACATGGACAGCAACGGATGCTTCAGGAAACATAACGGTGTTGACACAATTAATTACAGTGGTGGACGATATCGACCCAACCATACTTGTACCAGTTGGAGTTATAGCATACGCTTCAACATCTTGTGAGGCTGCTAACGTAGATTTAGGAACACCAACAGCAAGCGACAACTGCCCTGCAGGATTAGTGGTAACCAATGATGCTCCTGCAACTTACCCAATTGGTGTTACGGTTGTTGTTTGGACAGTAACTGATGCTTCAGGAAATTCGGTAACAGCTTCACAGAATGTTACGGTTTATGACACCATTAGCCCAACAATTTTGGCAACAGATTACGAATTGACCTTGAATCAAAATGGTCAAGCGATTATTGATTTCATTGATTTGGATACCGGTTCATATGACAATTGTGGAATCGCAACTGTAACGCTTAGTCAATACATCTTTGATTGTGATAACGTAGGCGACAATGAAATCACGATTGTAATTACAGACAACAATGGTAATACAAGTAGTATGGTTGTGAATGTATTTGTGAATGCTTCATTGGCGTGTGGTGGTGATACATGGAGTGGTCCTACTATTCCACAAGCGTTCACGCCGAATGGCAACAACATCAACGATGTGTTCGAAATTCCAGGTCTTGAAGGATACGATATGAAAGAACTTTATGTTTACGATCGATACGGTGGTTTGGTTTATGATTCGAAAGATTACCAAAACAACTGGGATGGTACAAATAGTTCTGGAGAACAATTGCCAGATGCAACTTATTACTATCTATTACGTGTAACAGGAGGTAAAGAAAAAGCTGGTTACGTGTATATTAATCGCGTACAACAATAATATTTTTAGATTAAGTATATGAAAAATTTAAATAAATTAATTTTCGGTTTTGCATTAACTTGCTTGGCTTTTCAGGCAGAGGCTCAAGATCCAAATTTTAGAATGAACCAGTTCAATGCTCTTACGTTGAACCCTGCACAAGCTGGATCGAATGCTTATTCAGATATTAGTGTCGTCGGTATTAAGCAATGGAATTCTCTTCCAGGGGCTCCTAAAACTGCAGCATTTTCGGGTAATTTTAATATGGGAGAAAGCTTTGGGCTGGGCACGGTGATCATGCAAGACGAATTGGGTCCTGTGCGAACTTTTAACGTTTCCATTAATGCGGCCTACCATTTAAAACTTTCAGAAAAATGGAAGTTGGCGGTAGGCTTGAAAGGTATTGTCGGGAATACAAATGTCGATCTTCAAGGATTGCAAGTGGTGGAATCAGATCCAGACATGGCGGCAAATTTAACCAGCGGTATTGCGTATAACGCGGGATATGGTTTCGTTTTGTATTCGGAGAAATTCTATATCGGATATAGTCAACCTAAAGTGGCAAACACCACTTACCTAGACCGAAATATGTCACTATATGTAGACGCAAAAGGAGGTCAATTGGGTTATGTCGGTATGAATTTGGACATGGGTAGTAACTGGCAATGGAGACCGAATGCAGTAGTCCGTTACATTCCAGCTTTACCCTTGGTCTTGGATGTGAATTCTATTTTCACTACCAAAGCTGGTTTGGATCTAGGAGTTTCTTATCAATTGAACAGTTCAGTAGGCGCAATTGTAGGTTATAACATCAAGAAGAAATTCTATTTGGGTTATTCCTATTCTTATCCTTTGAATGAATTGTCAAACGTGACCATACAAACGCACGAAATCGGATTGAGATACATGTTCAGCGATAAAAATTCAAGTTTTCAAGGACCTCGTTTCTTCAACAATTAATTAAAGAAAAACGTCTTTTGCCATGAGAATAACCTCAATTTTCTTCCTTTTTATTGCAATTTTTACGAGTGCAAACCTTTGGGCTCAATTGGATACCGTTATGTTATCCGAAGCTCCTTTTAACAGTGAGGGAAATGAATTTGCTGTGCGAAATTATCAAGGCGCACTGGTATTTTTGAGCGATGCAAAAGATATGAATGGCAATTCCATGTACGATAAAAAAACGGGTGAACCGTTCACAGATTTGTACATGCACAAAGAAGGTAAGACGAGTTTGTTTGAAATCCCAAATGCGGAGGGCCAAATGATAAACGCAAGTTCCCTCTTTTTTGACGGACCTTTTACTGCAACAAAGAATGAAGAATTCTTGTTTTTTTCCAACAACCTTTCCAAAGAAATGGACAAAAATAAATTGGGAATTTTTTATACCTTCAAGCAAAACTTAGGATATGCAAGTCCTTTGCCGTTCTTTTTTAATTCAGAGGATTACAACACAACGCATCCCTATTTTGATGATGCTACCAATTACTTGTATTTTTCTTCTGATCAAAACACTGGGATCGGTGGAATGGATGTTTATCGTGTTAAATTCGAAAACAATACATTTGGTGAGGTAGAAGCATTGTCCTGCAATAGCCAAGAAAATGATATTTTCCCGACGGTAAACAACGGCGTGTTGTACTTTTCATCGAATCGAGTTGGCGCCCAAGGAGGCTATGACTTTTATAAGTTTGAAAAGCAGATTGTTCAACCTTTGATTCAGCCTTTCAATTCCGAATACGACGACATCGCTCTTTCATGGTCAAGTGATTCGACAGGATATTTTAGTACAAATCGTCCATACGCTGGAAATTTAAACGCGCAGTCTGGCTCTATTAGCTTCAATGACAATACCTATGCTTTTGAAGTGAGAAATGTGAAATCTGTTGTTAAAATAGATTTGCAGTTGAAAGACAAGGATGGCCAACTGCTGAAAGATGCGGTATTGACCTTAAACGATGGCTCAACTGGTAATCTCATATTCAAAGGCACATCTGACCAATACGGCAGAGTGGTTGGCGTTGTTGATACCTTGCCATTGAATATTACGGCTAGCTACAAGATGAACATCAATAAGCAAGGTGTGGCATCTTCTGAAAAAAACTTCGAAATAAATATAAAGGATAGAGAAACAAAAATTGACAATTCGACTGTAGAAATGAATATTGAAATGTTAACCCAAGAAATGGAGATTACGGAATTACTTGGGTTAAGTACAATATTTTATGATTTCAATAGCTCTGTATTGCGCCCAGAGTCGAAAAAAGAATTGAACAAAGTCATTCAATTTATGAATCTGCATCCAGAAGTTTCTGTCGAACTTGGTTCGCATACCGATTGTAAAGGATCAGATGCCTACAATTTATGGCTTGCGAAAAGAAGAGCAGCGGTGGCTGGAGATTATATTAAAAAACAGGTTTCTATCCCGAAAAACGTTGTTTCCCTTGGTTATGGCGAACAAAAGGCTAGGGTAGTTTGCGATTGTGAAGACCTTTTTAATGCGTGCACAGACGACCAGAATCAGGTCAATCGTAGAACAGAATTCAAGATCTCAGCAATTAATTTTTCGACAGGAAAATAACTTCTTTTTCGGCTGTTAAACAATTGCTGTTTGTCAACCAGCGGTTTTCATATATCTCATTCCACAATTTCCGGTCATCTAATCGATCCTTGGGCTTATTCTATCTGAAGATGCTTGGTTATAACACCACAGATTACAGCGAAAAAAGATCCGTTTGGTTTATTCAGGATGGTCTGTTTTCAATCACTTGATTTATTCTTTAGTTGTAGCTTTTCTCAAAACGAAAAGAAACAGGTACAACATAAATATTTACCTTTTTCGTGGCTAAAATAAAATCGAAATCTATGAAAATAGGGTCCTGTCATATTTATCTATACATGAGGACGCGTACATTTGAAAATATTTAAAATTCATTTCTCCTCCCAAACTTCCATTGTCAAATCATCAACAAGAATTCCTAAACCTTCTCGGAACCAGACACAGGCCTTAATTTCATCATAACTTCTACGAATGTGCGGAGTAAGATAATTAAAAGTGATTTGCGTCCAGGTCTTTAAAGGAATTTCTAAGGTTTTCGAATCTAAGGTTTCGTATTGATACGCTTTCCCCTTATGGTCTGCATGCGTAATGAGGTAAAACTGCTGATCGGTGTTTTCTACTTCCGAATACACCCAACATGAAACTTTTAGCCAAACATGGTCTTTTGACGTCAATTCTGAATACCGTTTTGCAACTCCTTTTGAAAAAGGGTTTTCCATTGAGAGAATTTCGGCTTTTTGACCAGAATGTGCATTTTTTGAGTAAAATTGATCGATTTTCTCAAAATTTTGCTTGAAGACTGCTTGAAATATGTGTTTTTCGTTAATTCTTTTGGAAGCGTGCGCTTCGCCCCAATCGAAGTATAGCAGTTTTTCGTTTTCAGGATCCTTCACCAAGCTTCCAAATGTTCGAAAGTAATAGTCTTTGGACATGCGATCGCCATGAAGTATCCCCAATTTGTATTGATATATTTGGAATAAATTCAGAAATAGGAGTAAGGTTAAAACTCCTACAATAACTGATTTAAAAACCATCTTTTGTTCTTTTAAATAGAGCAAAAAATAGCCGAAAGAAATACCCAAAACAATATAAGATGGAATCAAAGCACGCTGACTAAACGAACTGGCATACCACCAATTGCTCCAGGAAGAAACGAACCATAAGTTGACTGAAAAGTAAATAAAAAGTGACCAAAAAATAGCTTTGTTTCTCTTGTGAAGGGAGCGGAATCCAAGTAATGAAAACACCATTATCGGCGTATAAATCAACCAACCTTTACGGAAACTGAAGAGTGTGTTTAAAGTATGCGGAGGAAATAAATCTAAACCTTCACCATTGTTACCACTGTAATCCGAAAAGAAGAATGAACCGGTGTATATCTTGAAATATATGAGTTGAAGTGAAATGACACAAAAGATTAACAAAGAAAAGGTTACGATTTGTTTATAATTAGATTTAAGCAGTTTCAGTTTCGCGTTTAAGCTTTCTTTACTCCAGGCATTCCAGAGCAAAGGAATGAACACACAAACGATTTCCGTCGGTCGAATAAGTGTTACCAATCCGCAAACTAAGCCCAAATAAACAATCGTTTTCCACTTTTGATTTTCGTACCATTTGATCGTCATCCAAACGATTATTGCGTAACACGAAAAAAGTGTATTGTGCGTCATTGGGTTTTGACTAAACATACTTGTGTGAAGAAGATAATTTGTCCCGAATAGGACAACCAATAAAACCAACAAAGCAATTTTCTCTTCAAAGAAATGGAGTAGGACCTTGGTGAAAAAATAAACACCGATTAAGGTGTAAACAATTCCGCCGATAAAAACTGACATCTCATATGGTTTGGAGAATCCATCACTCGGATAGGATGTGAATTGTGCAATCAAATGTCCAATAAAAAAGAAAGGAGCGTATAAAATGGATTGGCCCATCGTGTATTTCATCACGTAATTTCCGCTTTCCGTTAAATGGCCCTGGTAAAAAATGCCTGATGAATGATATTTCTCCATCAATTCATATACTAAATCTGGATTTTGCATCCCCAAATCCCCATAAATAAAAGTCAGAGGTAAATACAAGTAATACCCGTATACATCATAGCTAAGCGTTTGACCTACTTGATGATAAAAGTTACTGAACACCAAGTAAAGACAGACGAAGAATACGAGAGTGTAGAATGTTTTCCTGTTCATTTGGAATTGCATAGGACGAAGATAAAAAAGGAGAACGGATTTCTATGTTTTCTATTCTTTTTGATCACGAAGAAACTTTTTTCTTACTTTGTAATAAAAAAATGCGCGTTCTTATATCGTTTCTTTTTTTACCTGCACTTCGTTTGCGCAATCCACAACAATATATTTTAGCGGAACAACTTTAAACAAAGATACTTTAGCAGTAGGAGGTATCGGTCTGATGGTTGGAGCAACCGAGTATGACAATGCGATGGAATGGTTTCTGAATCGTGCCAATGGAGGTGATTTCAATCGTTTTTAATGATGCTTCTGGTGTCAATTACCACTTGTTCAAACAATAATTTCAAATGCTTAAACAATTTGGTTCGCTGGCGGTGATCAATGGGATTATATTTCGTATTGGCGAAATTCGCCTGTTGATAGTATTATCAGAAGTAACCTTCAGAATAGGACTATTGCAATTGCCGGGACAAGCGCTGGAATGGCGATTCTTGGAAAATATTATTTTTCTGCTGAAAATGGAACTGTTACTCCCACAACCGCCCTAAATAATCCATTTGACTTTGATGTAACAGTAGATTATTGAGACTGTTTTGCAGGAGCTTTTAGATTATCCACTAGTGGACAATAGTTGGGCAATATGTACGCTTCTATCCCTTTATTTTTTCTTTAAATTCTCCTCCATATCACTCAAGTGAAGCTTAAGCGCATAGACGGAAATATGAATCTCTTTGATTAATAGCGCCAACGAAATAATTAGCAAAAGCAATGCAACACCAAAAACCCAAACAGCAACAAAATCCTTATTTATGTAGATGAGAAACATCGTTAGAACACAACAAAGAAGGCTTGAAATACCAAATATTTGCATCCAACGTGTTAGATTTAGTCTTAACCTAAGGTTTTTGATTTGTAGAATTAGCAAATCATCCTGTCTTTCAAGGTATTTATCATGTAAATTTCGAATTACCGCGGCATAAGCTAAAAACCGATTCGTATAGGCGAGCATGATTAATGATATTGCCGAAAACAGTAGGGCAGGGGTGGTTAATGTTAATTCTTCCATTCTTTTGTATTGCCTTTTATATGCGAAACAGTAATGAATAGGCGACTTATAGACTGCTCCATAGATTACTACAAATTCAATATTTTACAACGAAGCCGAATACACGGCTAGATCAACAATTTTAGATGAATATCCATATTCGTTGTCGTACCACGAAACTACTTTGATAAAATTCTCTGTTAAAGCAATTCCTGCATTTGCATCGAAAACAGAAGTGCACGTTTCACCAACAAAATCTTGTGAGACCGCCATATCTTCTGTGTATCCTAATATTCCTTTCAATTCATTTTCCGATGCATTTTTCATCACTTTGCAAACTTCCTTATAAGTTGCACTCTTTTTTATGTTAACGGTTAAATCTATTACCGAAACGTCCATTACCGGAACTCTAAATGCCATTCCAGTCAGTTTTCCGTTCAATGAAGGAATTACTTTCCCAACTGCTTTCGCCGCTCCAGTTGATGATGGGATGATATTATGCAATGCAGATCTACCGCCTCTCCAATCTTTAGATGATGGACTATCGACAGTTTTTTGTGTTGCAGTAGCAGCGTGAATTGTCGTCATTAATCCGTCTGTAATTTCAAAATTGTCGTGCAATACTTTCGCGATAGGCGCCAAGCAATTTGTTGTGCATGAAGCATTTGAAAAAATCAGATCCGAGGCTTTCATTTCTTTATGATTTACTCCCATAACAAACATAGGTGCATCTTCTGAAGGTGCAGAGATAACAACTTTTTTAGCACCTCCTTTTCTATGTCGCTGCGCCGTTTCTAGGGTTTTAAAAATACCCGTGCAATCGATAACAAAATCAGTATCTACTTCGTCCCATTTTAAGTCTTCAGGATTTCGTTCAGAAGTAACTCTGATCTCCTTTCCATTGACAATTAGTTTGCCATTTTTTATGTCAATATCACCGTCAAACCTTCCATGAACAGAGTCAAATTTCAGCATATAGGCCAAATAATCAACATCGAGCAAATCGTTTATAGCGACAACTTGAACATTGTCTCTTTGTGCAGCAACTCTTAGCACCAGTCTTCCAATTCTGCCAAAACCGTTAATTCCTATCTTAATCATAATTCTAATTTTTCGGATAATCTATTTAGTATTTTTATTATTCTCTATTCTTTCGGTTCTATTTGATTAATCAATTATAATAAAAAAGATCAAATCGGATTAAACCTCTTCTCGTTTATTTTATTAATAGGGTTCATTGTATAAAGTTCTGCCGGTCTTCCGCCACGATTCTTACTTTTTCTGAATTCACCTATTGGGCTAATTATTCCACTCGCCAATATTTTTTTTCGAAAATTTCTCACGTCAAACTGTTCTTTATGCGCTTGCTCATGCACACCAATAACTTCTGAAAGTATGAACTTATGTGGGAGGGTATGAAAAACAAGAGGTCGATGTAATAGTCCTTTTTTAAATTGCTTCATCACGTTGTCAACAATATTCTTCTGATCGAAGGCGACCATAGGTAATTTATCCATATCACACGATTCTGGTTCACTTGAAAGGGTTTGATTCATGCGTTCAAAAGGATTTCTTTCTTTTCCTGAAGCAGAATCTTCAGTTTTTTTTCATGGTAATTAATTAAGAGCATAGCAATAGAAAAGCCCCTCAAAAAAAGTGCTCAAATGAATTTGATTTAGTTATCTCTGATTTCCCTGTCATACTTATGGTCAAATATACAATAAGTGTGATTGAAAACAAAACAAAGGTCGATATTGATTACAGATTAAAGTTTCTGTTTTGATCCTTCTTCTAACTTGCCTATATATACTATGGAATATTGCCGATAATTTTGGACAATAATTTCTCCAGTTTGCAAGGAATTCATTAAGCCCAGCGAATGATCAACTGAATTTTGTTTCAGATGAGAAATTTACTACGTTCATAATTTACGGCATCAAAATCACGATACTGTTTTATGCGTATCGGAAATAAA
>ERZ887849.3433-NODE-3433-length-11905-cov-5.473080_pt1 | contig 11905 bp, 10 predicted proteins | sample MGYA00521267_ERZ887849 | MGnify/ENA primary metagenome ERZ887849 (study PRJEB32303, sample SAMEA104408601) | aquatic metagenome | biome: Brackish water; feature: Pelagic; material: water | place: Baltic Sea | collected 2014-06-06T16:11:00 | depth 2,863 m ... | reverse complement strand
GTGGAATAAACTATACATATCAGCCTAAAGAACTCAGTATTCAACCATTCAAAAACGTCAACTTCCTTAACTCGAAGTGGTTGAGAATCATAAAAGACTTCAACTTTAACCCGATTCCAAATTCCATAGTAGCCAGCGCCAATATGAATCGGAGCTTTCTAAGGACTCAGCTTAGAAATGCTGACCTCGGTATTGAAGGAATTGATCCATACTTTGAAAAATCATTTACAATGGACCGTGCGTATGCCGTCAATTGGAACTTAGCTGAGCGACTTACACTAGATTATACAGCTACTGCAAGAGCCATAATTGATGAACCTGCAGGTGATATAGACACAGAAATCAAGCGCGATTCGGTCTGGAACAACCTAAAAAGTTTTGGTCGAATAAAAGATTTCAACCATAACGTAAGAGCCACCTATACCCTTCCATTTGATAAAATTCCGTTGACAGAGTGGATAAGTGCTGACCTAGGATATAATGCCACTTTCAACTGGCAAGCCGGTGCAATTGGTCAGCGAGACACACTTGGAAACAATGCCAACAATACGCGCGAAATTACGCTAACAGGTAAGTTTGACCTGGTCAGCCTCTACAATAACATAGGCGTATTAAAAGAGATTAATTCGCCTCAAAGGAGCAGGTCACGAGCAAGGTCTGTCAATACTACACCTGACACTGTCAAAACTAAAAAACCCATTACAGAAGTACCTTTTGTCAAGGGGCTCCTTCGAACCTTGATGTCTATCAGAAGCATCGACTTTAATTATAATAAATCTGAAGGAACAGTACTGCCCGGCTATATGCCTGACGTGTTCTTATTCGGACTGGACAAAGGCTTTACAAATCCAGGGATTGGTTTCGTATTAGGTGGTCAAGACGCAGGTATTCGAGACCGGCTAGTAAGAAACGGACAATACGCACCTAGTGAGTTTCTGACATCCCCTTTTGGTCAGAATAAAGCGACAGTCTTCTCTTATAATGCTGCAATCGAACCTTTCCAAGACTTCAGGATCAACTTAACTGGCCGTAAGACTTTCACTGAAAACTATCAAGAAATCTTCAGAAATGATTCCGACCTAGATGCCTTTATAAGTGTCAACCCGAATAGGTCTGGTACTTATAACATTTCGTACCTCATGATAAAAACGGCATTCGAAAAGGACAACATCGACAATGATTCTCCCCTCTTTGCGAACTTCGAGAGTAATCGATCGGTGGTAAAAGATAGATTAGATCTGCTTAATGAAGCAGGTACTTATAGCCTTAACTCCCAAGAGGTTGTCATACCAGCATTTGTGGCTGCCTATAGTGGGCAAGATCCTGAAACAGTGAATACAAGCCCATTTCCCAAGTTCCCTATCCCAAATTGGAGTCTGAATTATAGAGGCCTTTCTAAAATAGAGGCCTTAAGCGAAATATTTACCAGTATCAACATATCACATGCTTACGCAAGTCGCTATGACGTAAGTAACTATGTTAATTCACCATTGTATACTTTCGGCCTAACATTAGACAATAGCGTTGCAGATGCTGGACTGGCCAATCAGTTCAATGAAAATGGCGCCTTAGTACCTGTTTATTTAGCCCAGCAGATTGTCCTGTCAGAAACCATGGCACCTTTCATTGGACTGACGGTCAAGACCAAAGGCAATTGGGATTTAGGATTTGATTATTCAAGGGAAAGAAATATTGCATTAAACTTATCCAACATCCAAGTCACAGAACTCACCTCTAATGCGATCCAACTCAATGTAGGTTTTGCTAAAACAGGCGTAAAAATACCCTTTAGAATCAATGGACGGAAAGAAAGTCTTCCAAATGAACTTAGGTTCAATATGCTTTTTACGGTCAGTGATCGTAAAACTGTTCAGAGAAGAATTGGTGAATCGAGCATCGTAACAGATGGCATTCGAATTTTCAGACTTAGCCCTACCCTAGATTATAATATCAGCGAAGCCCTCCAATTAACGATCTATTTCGACCGAAATGTCAACGACCCAAGAGTGTCTACTAGCTTCTTAAATGCTAGGACATCCTTTGGTGGTAGAATTCGATTCAATTTGTCTCAATAATACTGCAATTCTCGGGAAAGCATGTATTTTTGAAGCGCTAGAAAAATCCAAACTATGAATATACCTGCAGAACTAAAATATACTGAAGACCACGAGTGGATCAAAGTAGAAGGTGATGTTGCCACAGTTGGCATAACTGACTTCGCCCAAGGCGAATTAGGAGACATTGTTTATGTCGAAATCGAAACCGAAGGCGACACAATAGACGCTTCCGAAGTGTTCGGTACGGTGGAAGCTGTGAAAACAGTATCAGATCTTTTCATGCCTTTATCAGGTGAAATTATCGAGGTTAATGAAAATCTTGAAGACAGCCCAGAAAAAGTGAATGACAGTCCTTACGAAGACGGTTGGATGATCAAGATCAAAATGAGTGATATGTCACAAGTTGATGGTCTTATGAGTGCTGATACCTATCAGTCTCATATCGGAGGTTAATGACTTTATGAAGGGAAAAGCCTGGCTATACTTATTGCCTGCCATTATTTGGGCAGTAACACTGGCTATACTTATGCTGCTTCCCGGAGAGTCATTCCCAGATTCCAAACTATTTTCTTATGATAAGTTAGCCCATTTAGGCGTTTTCGCCATACTCAGTGGACTTGTAATGTTTGGCTCATGTCGAACAAACCTGTTCGGAAGAACGAAAACGGCCTTATTGGTTTATCCATTAATAATTAGCATAGTCTATAGTGCTGGACTCGAATATCTCCAAACTTTTTCACCTGGTAGGACCTCCGATGTATACGATTTAATAGCAAATATCGCAGGAGCTATTTTTGGTGTATTAGTTTTTTATATATTTAACAAAAATAAGTTTGCGATTTATAAACTAATGTTATAGTTTTAGAATCTAACCAGAGAATTATGGAAGCGAAAAAAACTCCGCAAGCGGACGTTAACAGGAAGTCAACCATGTTTATCATGGTAGGTCTGATTGTCAGCCTAGGAATTACATTAATGGCCTTTGAGTATAAAAAATACGATCAAGGTGAGTTAATGGATTTGGGAATGGCAGATGACGATTTTGAAGAATTAACTGAAATCCCCCCAACGGAACAACCACCCCCACCACCACCGCCAGTGAAGCAACCTCAAATCATTGAGATTCCTGACGAAGAAGAAATTGAGGAAGAAATCGAAATTGATCTTGACGTTGAGATTACAGAGGAAACCGAGGTAGAGGACACTATCTTCGAGGAAGAACCAGAAGAAGAATCAGCTGACAAGATTTTCTTAGTAGTTGAAGAAGATGCTGAATTCCCTGGAGGAAGAGAGGCATGGACTAAATTCCTTAATAATAATTTGAAGTACCCGAAGCAAGCGAAGCGAATGGGTGTCGAGGGTAATGTTTATCTTTCGTTCATAGTAGATAGAACTGGTACTATTTCTGACATTAGCGTAATCAGAGAAGTTGGCGGTGGATGTGATGAAGAAGCCGTAAGGGTTCTTGAAAAATCTCCTAAGTGGACTCCTGGTAAGCAAAGAGGTAAAGCTGTTATTCAGCGTATGACCATACGAATCATATTTAGACTTAAATAAGTTTAATAAAGGCCCATTAATTTGGGTCTTTATTTTGACTATATTAACTATATATTTAGTTGTTTAACTAAACAATACAGTAATGGAAAGTAAAAAACATGCTAAAGTAGATGTCGATAAGAAGTCAGCTCTATTTATGACGATAGGCCTCGTTATAAGCCTATCTCTTACTATTACCGCCTTCGAATGGAAGAATAGTGAAGTAGGCGATTTAATGGACTTAGGCATTCTTCAAGATGACTTTCCAGATATGGTAGATATCCCTCCTACCGAACAACCACCACAAGAACCACCACAAATCAAGAACTTTAAAATCATAGACATACCAGATGATGAAGTAATCGATGTTGAAATTGACATTGACCTTGATGTAGCGCTAACAGAAGACACTGAAATTGACGATGTAGTATTCGAACCTGATCTCGATGAGGAGACCGCAGACAAAGTGGTTCTCTTTCCCGAGGAAGAAGCATCGTTCCCAGGTGGAATGACGGCTTGGCGAAATTTTCTTGTAAAGAACCTCAAATACCCAAAGCAGGCAAAGCGCATGGGACTGAGTGGCACAGTATTTTTATCATTTGTGGTAAACAAGGAAGGTGCAATGTCAGATATCCGAGTCACCAGAGAAGTAGGCGGTGGCTGTAATGAAGAAGCATTACGGGTCTTAAGCCTATCCCCTAAGTGGAACCCAGGTACACAGCGTGGTAGAGCTGTGAAGTCTCGTATGAACATCCGCATTGTGTTCAGCCTTAGATGAAGAAGCTATCAGAGTATTAACAAGGTCGCCTAAATGTAACCCAGGTAAGCAACGAGGAATCGCTGTTAAGTCGCCTATGATTATATTTATTACTTTAGGATACAATAGAAAAGAAGGCTTAAAGCCCCTTTTCTATATAATGTTCAAAAGCTGTTCCTTAATTTTCTCTAGTTCATCCTTCATATTAACGACCAGTTTTTGGACAGGAGCGTGATTTGCTTTTGATCCGATAGTGTTTATCTCTCTACCAATTTCTTGTGAGATGAAGCCTAACTTCTTTCCTTGAGAATCCTTTTCACCAATAACCTCATTGAAATAAGATAGGTGGTTTGTTAAACGAACAATCTCCTCGCTGATATCAAATTTCTCGATGTAATAAATCATCTCTTGTTCGAACCGATTCTCATCATAAGCATCTGATGATGACAGCTCTTGCTGATGCTTTTGAATTCGTTCTTTGATGATAACCACTCGTTCAGGATCGTGAACCTCTATCTCTTTCAGGTAACCTGCTACGTTGGCAATGTAATTTTTCAATTCCATCTCCAGGGTCGCACCCTCTTGTAATCTAAATTCATCCAAAGCCTTAATAGCACTTACAAAGTGTTCTTGGACAAAAATCCATTGCTCTTTTAGCAAATCTTCATCTACCATCTGAGGGATGATAACGTCAGGACTATTTAGCGCTATACGAAAGAGATCATCTTTGGCTGCACCCACTTGATCCGCTAGGCTTTCAAACTCGCTGTAATACACCTTAAATAGGTCTTGATTGACTTGCTGAGCCTCAACTCCGCCTTCCTCTTTCATTAAATCGATTGAAAGACTGACTTTCCCTCTATTCAAGCCTTTAGCCAGCTGACTTCTTATTTCTAACTCTTTGTCTAGAAAATTTTTGGGGATTCTAATTTGAGCATCTAAGAATTTAGAATTGAGTGATTTGACTTCAACAGTCACATTATACCCACTCTTCTGTCCTTTGGAACGGCCAAATCCGGTCATCGATCTAAGCATATATTTTTCGTCTAAGTCGTAAAAATAGACGAATTACATGGGTAATAAAACCTTATTAAAAATCGTATCCGAAAGAGAGTTGGAAAGCTGGCTTGAGTACTGTGAAATTCTGTATAGGGAACGAAAAATCCATCCTAGAATAAAACCCAATGAACATTGTTCGTATACCAACCCCAGCAGTTTGAAGCCAAGGATTGCTGAAGTTATTAATTACCGCTGAGAAGGGTGAACCATCAGTACTAATCTCTTCAATATTTTGATTGTTCCTGTCTTCAAAAGGAGAAAGATCGTCCCATGCCGAACCCACATCATAGAAACCTACGATTTGAAGGTTCTTTAAAAAGTTAGACTTCAACTCACTATTCTGTAATAACTGGCTAATTGGGAACCGCAATTCTCCTGAAAAGGTCATCACATTACTACCTTGGAAAGTGTTATAGTCATAGCCTCTTAAATTTACAAACTGATTGAAAAGGATATCACTTTTGTTCGGATTGACACCTGTATTATTGACTACCGAATTAAATAAAGGCTGAAAGGCTAAGTCATCGTTGGCCGGATCTCTAATCTCCGTACTGTTAAATGCCCAGTTATCTATTCCCCCTAGATAATATCTCTTTGGAGCTTTGCCAAAATAAGAACCAAAGTAAAATCTAGCTGCTAAATAGATTCCTTTATTGACCTTTTGATAGTGTCTTACATCCAACTCAATGTTATTAAAGCTTTGACTCGTAGCGCTCATACCGCCATGGGCTTCAACCGTCAACTTTGCTCGCGTCCCTTCATGTAAATTAGTTCCTACTACCACACTATTATCAAACACAAGTGTAGACGATAGCCCTAGATAAGAAGCTGTTTGATTGGCCTCACTATTAAACCTTGTCGGGTTTACTGCAGGGTTAGGAATTACCAACCTAAAGTCTCTATCAATAAAGCGCGTTTGGGTATAAAAAGGGTTAGCCTCAATTCTCAATAGCGGATTAATAGGATAAGCAAAACCTATCTCAAATCGATTTAAATTATACCGCTGATCTAAGAAGCTTGCTCTGTTTCTGGTTACGATGGACTGCCTGAAGTACTTAACCTTGGCATCAATGCGATGCTTTAAATATTCGTATTGTGCGTAAACGTCATACCCTTGATTCAGGCTAATTGGTAATAGTAAACCTCCAGAAAGCCTATGGTTTTCAAGATAGTCGTTCATCTGAATCTCTGATAAATAAGAAAATGATCTCAACTGATCAATAACGAATGTCGTCACTAGGTTATCTGTTTGAAATCTATTTTCATATGGGTTTGGCCCCTTAATACGCTCTTCTGACTGACTATTTTGATAAATACTCAAAAACCCACGTCCCCCAGTAGTCGGATCGTCTTTTGGCTTTTCAAATTGATAATCTCGGGTATCAACTTTCGATTCCTTAGTAAACTGATAGTTCTCTGTGTCAATGGCGCCTGCTTTTAAAGAATCAAGTTTTTGCTCTGGTGGCCTTGATTGAATAAACTCTAGCTTATTTTGAATCGAATCGATTAACGAGGGGTCTGCTGCTAAGCGTATTTTACGTTGCTCGGCCAATATTTTACTCACTTCGAGTGCCCTTCTTGGTGTAACTGAGCTGAAACTAGACGTTACCCCATCAAAATTTTGATAAAATATCCCTTCTGCTCCATTAGAAATTGAGATGTACGCTAGCCTTTGATTCTTAGCATCATATGCATAGTCTTTCACTCCGTATGCAAAACTAGAAACTTGTGTACTAATTGAATCTAAGCGATTGTATCGATAGATATTATGAATACCCTGTTGATCACTCAAGTAATAAACCTCTGTAGAGTTGGGTGCGAAAGCCTTAACGTTCGAGGCTAAGGCATTTGTGAGTTTATTAAACGAACTATCAGGATAGTCTAAGTCATATTCGAAAAGGTTAAATTGATTATCATCGACTTCCTCTAGGCTAGCTGGTCCGGATACGAAAACACTGTCAGACTGTCTGTTGGAACTAAATATTACTTGATTAGTCCCTGGGATATAAGAAATATCACGTTCATCAAAGTTATCGTTCGTAATCCTTCGGACTTGACCTCTTACGAGGTTATACAAAAAGGCATCGCTTACTCCATTAATATCACCAGTCATAACGGCTTGTCTTCCACCGTCTTTAAACTGAAAACTCTGAATATTTGACAGCAAAGGAATACGCAATACTTGCTCTCCTTTTTCTCCTATTCTCTTAACCGCCAATACATTGAAACCCTCTTCCGTATAAACCACTCCTAATGTCGTTGAGTCTGCCCAGCTTAACAACGGCATTGCCTTATCTACCTCTTGGTCAACAAGTCTTAGTCCAGCTTTATAAACAGTCGATATACTTTGATTAAGGGTATTGACCACATCAACCTCAAAACGACCATCTCTCATTCTTGCATAAGCCAAGTACTTTCCGCTCAAATTAAACTGTACATCTGTATAAACAGAAGAATTTCGATTACGGCCACTAATGATGTAATCAGGGTTAGGTATTTGTGTGTCTTGCGCTACACTAGCATTGGTTGTCAAGTAGAATGTCCTCCAGTCAGTTAAAAACTGATCATATGGAACACCCAATGTTCTTTCGATACTATTTTCCTCGTTGCGAATAATACGCGCTAGATTCAAAATATTAGAAATACTGCGCTGACCGTAACGCTGGGTAATGAAGTTCCAAAGAGACTGCCCTAAAAGCAGGTTCATTTGAGGGCTCAATTTATCAAAACGGTTTTGTGTATTAGTCGCTATAAAATCCCTGACTGCATCGTCAGATTCTTTAGTCCAGCCATAAGCGATATAGCTAGAGATTCCACCTGTAAACCACACTGGGATTGGAGATGTCAAAGAGCTTTGAAACATCTCAGCGATGTTACCTCCGTACAACATCTCTTGTATAAGCATGTCGGTAATTGAGAATTTAAGCTTCTTCTTAAAAGAAGAGAAATCTCCGGTGTGCGCTACCTGAACTTGTGACTTCACGAAATTGGTCTGCCCACCGACAGTAAAATCTCTGCCTCTAAGTCCAACATTACTTTGTTGCTTATCAGATACAGAGTTGAATACAAATACCCTCGTCTTTGCAAATGGAAAGTAACCGATTGTTTCAGTGATCTTACTGAACTCGGCCTCTAAATACGCTATGGTCTTATTCGCCATGTCGGATCCATTACCATAGTAATAGACCTCAAAGTTCTCTGAACCATAGAAATTCCAATCGAACGGCTTGTATTGAACCCTATTCTTACCGAATTCTTCATTAAAAGCTTGTGCATTTAAAGCATGGTTTGCTAAAAAGTAGGTAAGTAGCAAGCATGATGCTAGCAATCTTAGTTTGGCTTTATTCATAGAAGTGACGGTCCCAAAGAATTATTAAAATAACGAAAAAAAGCGTTCAATATTGACCTCTTTATCTAATTCATGCCCTTGCTCTAAATGAGCTAGCAATTGTTTAGCGTAGAATGGTGCCAAAGAAACACCTTTTGCGCCAAGACCATTGAAAATTATCATCCTTTCGAGATTAGGATGACGCCCAACAAAGGGCTTTCTATCCTTAGTAGCAGGCCTAATACCAACCTTCTGATCAATCACTTCAAAGTCAAATTTTACTAACTCACTTAACTTCTTTACTAACTCATCTTTGGCCTCAGAAGTTATCACCTCTTTAAGGTTTTTATTGTCATAAGTAGCACCCACCTTACAAATGCCATCAGAAAGTGGAATTACAAAGACTCCCTTATTATAAATGACGTCAAAAACTGCCTCTGTCTTGATGTAAAGTAGCTCACCTTTCACTGACCTCAGGGGTAGCCAATCAAAATATGGATTGTCCTGTACAAGCCTACCGTCACAGAATACTGCTTTGCCTGCCTGAATATGCTTATAACTGACTTCATTACTACTTGTTTCAAGTTGAGTGTAATCAAAATAATCCCCATAAAACAGGCCATTAGCAATGAGATATTCTCGATAATGCTTAATCAGCTTACCTGTATCGAGGTAACCACATTGCTTCAGTAACAAACCACCAAATTCATTTCTGATATCTTCATTGAAAGCTGGTTCAGTTTTGATATCCTTGATATAAGGAATGAATGTTGAATCCGCACTTTTCCCCATCCATTCGTTTAGCACTTCCATTGAAGGAAAAGGCCTGTATATCGGCATCTCGACCAAGAAGCTTTCCTGCAACTTTTCCTCAAGTGACTGGTAGAACGGAGTGAGGTACTCAAATAAGGGGTCACAATTCCAAGTTTTCACTAATTTTCGGCCAGTTATGGGATTATAAAGGCCTGCAGCGACTTTTGATGAATTGGATAAACTAGGATCATCGATGACTATTGCTGTCTTTCCCGATTGTAGCACATGTTCACAAAAAACAGTTCCCGCAAGACCTTGCCCAATAATCAAATAATCTACCTGCATGGGGCGAAATTAAATGAAGTATCTTTGATAAATGCGGTTTATTAAATGAAATTTAGGCCTTATACCAAGATAAGTTATGCAGGTAAAAGCATTCACCTTTAATCCTTTCATGGAGAACACCTACGTGGTCTATGATGAAACCAAGGAAGCTGTCATTATAGACCCTGGTTGTGTTATGACCCCCGGGAACAAAAAGAACTTGTTAAGTTCATTGAGAGCAATGATCTAATCGTAAAATTAATACTCAATACACACGGGCATATTGATCATGTACTGGGAAACTACTTTGTTAAAAGTCAGTTCAAAGCCCCACTTTGGATAGGTGAAAAAGACTTAGAGACCTTGAGGTCTGTAGAAACTTATGCTTCAAATTACGGTTTCCAAAACTACCAGCCTGCTGAACATGACAAGCTTTTAAAAGCAGATGAAGTGATCACCTTTGGTAATTCTACTCTCAACATACTTTTTGTTCCTGGGCATGCCCCTGGCCATATTGCCTTTTACAGCAAGCCTGAGGGCTTCATCATCGGTGGTGATGTTTTGTTTGATGGGAGTATTGGCCGAACCGACCTACCAGGTGGTGATCATGATACGTTAATAGAAAGCATTCATAATGAATTCTTTGCCTTTGACGATGAGACCGTGGTCTATTCAGGACATGGCGATTCTACTACGATAGGAAAAGAGAAAGCTTCAAATCCATTTTGTGCGATTAAATAGATGAATTGGATTAGAAAAAATATCCCAAATCTATTCACGATACTTAACCTGTTATTGGGTGTTATGGGTATTCATGCCATACTCACCGGAGATACGGGAGTAGCACCCACAATTCATTATTATGTCTTCGCAGCAGCATTCTTTGATTTATTTGATGGTCTATTGGCCAGAAAACTCAACGTAGCTTCTGAGTTTGGGATGCAATTAGACTCTCTTGCTGACTTAATCACCTTCGGGGTGTTGCCTACTTTCATTTATGGGAGTTTTGTAGGCCTAGAAGGATGGGGATTACTCTTACTATCAGTCCCGATTTGTTCCGCAATTCGCTTAGCTGTATTCAATACAGACGCTTCACAAACGACAAGTTTCAAGGGCATATCAACCACAGCCCACGGTCTCTTCGCGGCAGTAATACCAATTATTATGTATAATCAGTCAAGCTGGTTTGCTCAATACTTCGATGGTAACAACATTGCCATGATCTCATTAGCGCTGTTTTTCTCTTTCCTTATGGTGTCCCCTTTAAGAATGATGTCGTTTAAATTCGAGAACCTAAGCATTAAAGATAATTGGGAGCGCTTTCTACTGATACTGTCGGCTATAGTTCTAATTGCGGTTTGGCAGTATGATGCTGCACCATTTATCATATTGATCTACATCCTTTTGTCACTAATGCATTATTTCAAAGGGGTTTCTTCCAATAGCAAGCGCTAATTATCGTTATCTTTCAGAGTCACTTCCACGAGGAAAATTGCTAAATATTAAATCAACCATAACCACCCTATTTTGTCTACTACTGACATCAATTGTCGGAGCACAAACACCTAGTGTTTTGAGCTCAGGAAGATGGGTAAAGATGGAATTTGATTCCCCTGGTATTTATAAGATAGATCACAACACACTCAATGAAATGGGGTTCACTCCTGCAGATGTAGACCCCAGAAACATTGCCATATACGGCAACCCTGGTGGAATGCTTCCACAGTCCTTAGCCATTGATCGTGCCGGTGACTTATTAGAAAACGCAATAAAAGTTGTGGGAGAAGAAGACGGAATCTTCAATGAGAATGACTATATCTTATTCTATGTTGACGAGATCAATGCACTCGAATTTGACGATACTACTGAGCGCTTTATCGTTACAAAAAATCTCTACTCTGAAAAAAACTATTACTTCATAACCACTAAGGAATCAGCAGGGAAACGACAAAGCGCCCTCGAAAACCTAGGCTTAAATCACCCCAAAATAAACTGGTACAACCGTCTCATTTTTCACGAATCTGACGATGTAAACTTACTGAGTTCAGGGAGGGAGTGGCTAGGTGAGCAATTGAACATTCAAAATGTGCT
>ERZ887849.3431-NODE-3431-length-11908-cov-11.969544_pt1 | contig 11908 bp, 7 predicted proteins | sample MGYA00521267_ERZ887849 | MGnify/ENA primary metagenome ERZ887849 (study PRJEB32303, sample SAMEA104408601) | aquatic metagenome | biome: Brackish water; feature: Pelagic; material: water | place: Baltic Sea | collected 2014-06-06T16:11:00 | depth 2,863 m ... | reverse complement strand
TCGTGAGGGTGGCCGCACTGTGGGTGCTGGCGTCGTCTCGAAAATCTTGAAGTAAGTTGACAGAATGCTGCGGGACTTGAGTCCCGCCAATAGGTTAGGCCAGTAGCTCAATTGGCAGAGCGTCGGTCTCCAAAACCGAAGGTTGGGGGTTCGATTCCCTCCTGGCCTGCCACTTTTAGCGGGGAGACCCGTCAGAGTTGTGGGGATATTGATGAACGCGAAAGCGGAAACCACATCACGTTTGGACCAGTTAAAGTGGCTGGTTGTCATTGCTGTTGTGGCAGTGGGCGTTGTGGGCAACAGTTATTACGCTGGAGAATCGGTTCTCTATCGCGTCCTGGCGTTGTTGGCGCTTGCAGGTGTTGCAGGCGGTTTAGCGCTGACTACTGCGAAAGGCATTGCATTTCGTGAGATGGTCAAAGAAGCGCGTGTTGAATTGCGGAAGGTTGTGTGGCCGACGCGCCAAGAGACCGGACAGACCACTGCGATCGTTGTGGTCGTGGTGTTAATTGTGGCTTTGATTTTGTGGGCGCTCGACAGCTTGTTCGCCTGGATTATCGCGTCTCTGATTGGATAGGGGTGATATGTCGAAGCGTTGGTATGTAGTCCAGGCATTTTCTGGATACGAAAAGTCCGTGATGCGCAGTATTACGGAGCAAGTTGCTTTTCATCAAATGGAAGATCGTTTTGGTGAGATTCTTGTCCCGACAGAAGAAGTTGTCGAGATGAAGGAAGGGAAGAAGCGAAAGAGTGAGCGGAAATTCTATCCGGGCTACGTGTTAGTCAACATGGAAATGGATGACGAGACCTGGCACTTGGTGAAAAGTATTCCACGTGTATTGGGATTCGTCGGTGGCACTGCTGAGCGTCCCGCGCCGATCACGGAGGCAGAGGCGACCTTGATTTTGGACCGCGTCACTGACAGTGCTGAGAAGCCGCGGCCGAAGACGTTGTTTGAGCCAGGTGAGCTGGTGCGCGTGACAGATGGTCCGTTTGCAGATTTCACTGGCGTGGTTGAAGAAGTGAATTATGACAAGAGCCGCTTACAGGTTGCGGTCGTCATTTTTGGGCGTTCGACGCCTGTTGAATTGGAATTTGGTCAAGTCGAAAAAGGTTAATCGGCTTGATGTGTTAACCGGGGAGCCGAAAGGCGTGATACCCACTTAGGAGTCAAGTATGGCTAAGAAAATCGCAGGTTATATCAAACTGCAAATCAAAGCTGGACAGGCGAATCCATCGCCTCCGGTTGGACCGGCGCTCGGTCAAAAGGGCGTGAATATTATGGAATTCTGTAAGGCATTTAACGCAGCGACTCAGCATATTGAGGCTGGGTTACCGACGCCTGTTGTGATTACCGTGTATGCGGATAAGTCCTTTACGTTTATTACCAAGACACCCCCTGCATCTGTGCTGATTAAAAAGGCATTGGGATTAAGCAGTGGATCGAAGCGCCCAAACACTGACAAGGTGGGGACGTTGAATCGGACTCAGCTTGAAGAGATTGCCAAGATCAAAGAGCCCGATTTGACTGCTTCCGACCTTGATGCCGCTGTACGGACCATTGCCGGGACTGCGCGCTCGATGGGCGTTGAAACTGAGGGAGTCGTGTGATGGCGAAGTTAACGAAACGTCAAAAAGTGATGGCCGATAAAGTGGATCGTCTCAAGGTGTATGCCTTTGAAGATGCCGTCAACTTGCTCACTGAATTATCCAATGTGAAGTTTACTGAGTCGTTTGAAGTGGCTGTAAATTTAGGCGTGGATCCTCGGAAGAGCGATCAGGTGGTGCGTGGTGCAACGGTCCTGCCTAACGGCACAGGGCGTGACGTGCGGGTTGCAGTATTTGCGCAGGGCGAGAACGCTGAAAAGGCCAAGGCGGCAGGTGCGGATGTCGTTGGATTCGAAGATCTGGCTGCTGAGATCAAAGGTGGCCGATTGGATTTTGATGTCGTGATTGCCTCACCGGACGCAATGCGTGTGGTTGGACAACTTGGTACCGTGCTGGGCCCACGTGGTCTGATGCCGAACCCGAAGGTGGGCACGGTGACACCGAATGTCGAGGAAGCAGTTCGTAATGCGAAGGCGGGTCAGGTGCGGTACCGCACTGATAAGAACGGCATTATTCATGCGCCGATCGGTAAGGTTGGATTTAGCGCTGAAGCGTTGAAGGCGAATGTGGATGCGCTCCTTGGGGATCTGAAGAAGGCGAAGCCATCCTCAACCAAGGGTGTGTATTTCAAGAAGGTGTCTGTGTCGACAACCATGGGTCCTGGGATCCAGGTCGATCACTCAGCACTCAACGTGTAACAAGAATTTGAAGGGTTTCCGCTTCGGCGGGATCCGTCAAAGACCGCAGGTGTCCCTCGGGACCTAAATGGAAACAGCCTGCGTAGACGGCAGCCCCTATGCACAACTGTGTTTAGAAGGCCGTCAGGGGTCTACCTTCGGGTAGATGGGTTCATCCTGTAAAGGAGCAAAGCGTGGCACTGAAGCTCGAAGACAAAAAGGTGATTGTTGCCGAAGTCAACGAAGCGGCTGGTAATGCTTTGTCTGCGGTAATCGCTGATTACCGGGGTATGGAAGTTGGAGACTTAACCGTATTGCGCGAAAAAGCGCGGGCCGGGAAGGTATATCTCCGTGTTGTCCGAAATACTCTGGCAAAACGCGCCGTGGTGGGAACCTCTTTTGAGTGTTTAAACGATGCCTTGGTGGGGCCGACATTGCTCGGTTTCTCCATGGAAGAGCCAAGTGCAGCTGCCAAGCTGTTCAAGGATGCTTCTAAGGGTAACGAACATCTCGAAGTACGGGCTCTCGCGATCGGGGGTCAACTTCTTCCTGCATCCGCATTGGATGCAATGGCGAAGTTGCCAACCAAAGATGAAGCAATTGCAATGCTGATGAGCGTAATGCAGGCACCTGTGGCCAAGTTGGCGCGGACCTTGAATGAGGTTCCAAGCAAGTTGGTTCGGACGCTCGCAGCAGTAGGTGAAGCGAAGAAAGCAGGGTAATCCTGTCTTGGCTTTCGATTGACATAGTTTGTGAAATGAGAATTGGAGATTAAAGAATGGCACTGTCAAAGGACGATATCCTGAACGCGATTGCCGAGATGAGCGTCATGGACGTTGTAGACCTGGTTTCTGCAATGGAAGAGAAGTTCGGCGTTACCGCAGCGGTTGCAGTTGCAGCAGCACCGGCCGCAGCCGGTGGTGGCGAAGCGGCAGCAGTTGCTGAAGAGCAGACAGAATTCAACGTGGTTCTGACTGCTACAGGCGAAAAGAAAGTGAACGTCATTAAAGTCGTTCGCGCAGTCACAGGCCTTGGTCTGAAAGAAGCAAAAGATCTCGTTGACGGTGCGCCAGGCACAGTCAAGGAAGGAGCTTCTAAAGCCGAAGCTGAAGACATCAAAAAGCAACTTGAAGAAGCCGGCGCAACTGTCGAGCTCAAGTGATGTTTGTGGTCCGTGGCGACACGGATCAGCAAATTGGCTGGTGGTCTTAACCACCGGCCTTTTTGCGCTTTAACAGGAGAGGTTTCCGGAGAGGCTAGTGCTTGTCCGGAACCCTTTCTAGGGAACGTACTATAGAGCATTCACGGTGGATGCTTTTTCACAGGTTGAGGAAGGCACATGGCTTACTCGTACACAGAGAAGAAACGTATTCGGAAAGACTTCGGAACATTGCCATCAGTGATGGATGTCCCGCAGTTATTAGCCATTCAATTGGACTCCTACCGCGAGTTTTTACAAGGCGGTGAAGTGACTGAGAATGCCGCCCCGACCGGGTTGCACGCAGCCTTCCAGTCAGTCTTTCCGATCCAATCGTTCTCTGGGAACGCTGAACTGCAATATGTGAGTTATCGCTTGGGCGATCCCGCGTTTGACGTGAAGGAATGTATCCTCCGTGGTGACACCTATGCGGCACCTTTGCGCGTTCGTGTTCGACTGGTCTTGTTTGAGAAGGAAGGCCAGAACAAGTCGGTGAAGGACATTAAAGAAGAAGAAGTGTACATGGGCGAAATTCCGCTCATGACTGAAAACGGCACATTTGTGATTAACGGAACAGAGCGCGTGATCGTGTCTCAGCTGCACCGATCGCCGGGCGTCTTCTTTGAGCATGACAAGGGCAAGACACACAGCTCGGGTAAGTTGTTGTACTCCGCGCGTATCATTCCCTACCGTGGCTCATGGTTGGATTTTGAGTTTGATCCGAAGGATCAGGTGTTTGTGCGAATTGACCGCCGTCGGAAGTTGCCAGCATCGATTTTGTTGCGAGCACTCGAAATGGGCGACGAAGAGATCCTTGATGAATTCTTCGAGAAGACCAGCTTCACCTTTAAAAAGATGGATATCTTTATGGAGTTGGTGGCGGATCGGTTGCGTGGCGAAACGCTCAGCTTTGATTTGCTCGACGAGAAGGGCAAAGTCATTGTTGAGGCAGGTAAGCGAATTACCGCACGGCATGTGCGTCAGCTCGAAAATTCTGGGTTGAAGCAACTGAAAGTGAGTGATGACTATTTGGTCGGCAAGATTCTGGCTAAAGACGTAATTCATACCGCAACGGGTGAAGTGCTGGCGCGTTGCAACCAGCCGATCAGTGATGACCTGATTGAGGCCATCCGTGGCGCCGGTATCAAGCAGCTTGAGACTATTTACACCAACGATTTGGATCGAGGGGCGTACATGGCCGATACATTGGCGGCAGATGCCACCAGTAATCGGATGGAAGCCTTGGTCGAAATTTATCGAATGATGCGTCCTGGCGAGCCACCGACCAAGGAAAGTGCAGAGAACTTGTTCGAGGGGTTGTTCTTCTCTGAAGAACGCTATGACCTCTCTGCAGTTGGGCGGATGAAGTTCAATCGTCGTGTCGGCTCACATAAAAAAAATGCGGGCGACTTGGAAACGGGGCCAGGCATCTTATCGAAAGACGATATCTTGGCTGTCATGAAAACGTTGATTGATATTCGCAATGGCTATGGCATCGTCGATGACATCGATCACCTGGGTAACCGTCGTGTCCGCTCTGTTGGGGAAATGGCGGAAAATCAGTTCCGAGTTGGTCTTGTGCGGGTTGAGCGCGCCGTGCGTGAGCGTCTTGGTCAAGCCGAGACTGAAGGTCTCATGCCGCGTGATCTCATTAATGCGAAGCCCGTGGCAGCGGCTGTCAAAGAGTTTTTTGGCTCGAGTCAGTTGTCTCAGTTTATGGATCAGAATAACCCCTTGTCCGAAGTGACTCACAAGCGTCGTGTCTCTGCGTTAGGGCCAGGTGGTTTGACACGAGAGCGTGCGGGCTTTGAGGTGCGCGACGTGCATCCAACGCATTACGGTCGGGTCTGCCCAATTGAGACACCTGAAGGACCAAATATTGGTTTGATCAACTCATTGGCAACTTACGCGCGTACCAATCGGTATGGATTCTTGGAATCCCCATATCGCCGTGTATTGGATGGCAAAGTGACCGATGACATTTCTTATTTGTCAGCAATTGAAGAGGCCGACTATGTCATTGCACAGGCCTCCGCGCAGCTGAATAACAAAGGCGAGCTGATCGAAGAGTTGGTGCCTGTTCGGCATCGGAATGAATTCACTGTGATGCCCCCTGAGCGTGTTGACTTCATGGATGTTTCGCCACGGCAGGTAGTTTCCGTGGCGGCCGCCTTGATTCCGTTCCTAGAGCACGATGATGCAAACCGAGCCCTGATGGGTTCGAACATGCAGCGCCAAGCGGTGCCGACTCTTCGCGCAGAAAAGCCATTGGTCGGAACCGGCATGGAACGTCACGTGGCGACCGATTCTGGCGTCTGTATCACTGCATTGCGTGGTGGAGTCGTCGATTTCGTTGATGCCAAGCGGATTGTCGTCAAGACCAATACGGACGAAGTTCAATCCGGTGAGGCGCCCGTTGATATTTACAACCTGACCAAATACACGCGGTCGAACCAGAACACCTGCATCAACCAGCGTCCGATTGTGAGCGCGGGGGATGTGGTTGCTCGCGGTGATGTGCTCGCGGACGGTCCATCGGTGGATACCGGCGAGCTTGCCTTGGGTCAAAACATGCGTATCGCATTCATGCCTTGGAACGGATACAACTTTGAAGACTCGATTTTGATTTCAGAGCGTGTCGTAAAGGAAGAACGTTTTACGACGATTCACATCCAAGAGTTTGCTTGTGTCGCACGTGATACCAAGCTGGGTGCTGAAGAGATCACTGCGGATATTCCAAATGTCGGCGAAAGTGCGCTGGCGAAATTGGACGAAGTGGGCATCGTGCATATCGGTGCAGAGGTGAAGCCGGGGGATATTTTGGTCGGCAAGGTCACTCCGAAAGGGGAGACTCAGTTGACTCCAGAAGAGAAGCTTCTGCGCGCGATCTTTGGCGAAAAAGCCTCTGATGTGAAGGATACCTCTCTGCGCGTGGGAACGGGCACGACTGGGACTGTGATCGACGTGCAGGTGTTTACCCGCGACGGCATCGAGAAGGATTCTCGCGCCAAATGGATCGAGGAAGATCAGCTCAACGAGTACCGCAAGGATCTCAATGAGCAGTATCGAATCGTCTCTCAAGCGACCTTTGGATATCTGTCGACGCAGTTGGTTGGAAAGACGGTGGCAGGCGCACCTGAGCTGAAGAAAGGTGATGCATTATCGCCAGAGTATCTCGCCGGATTGACTGAAGAGCAGTGGTTTAAGATTCGGATGACGGATGATGCGTTGAACGCATTGATCGGCGAGGCGGAAAAATCACTGAAAGAACGCCGTAGTGAGCTCGAAGATGCATTTGATCTAAAGAAGAAAAAGCTCAGCCAGGGTGATGATCTTGCCCCGGGCGTTCTGAAGATTGTGAAGGTCTATGTCGCTGTGAAGCGCAGAATCCAGCCTGGTGACAAGATGGCGGGTCGTCACGGAAACAAAGGGGTTATTTCGGTGATCATGCCGGAAGAAGATATGCCCTTTGACGAGAATGGTGATCCCGTTGACATCGTCTTGAACCCACTGGGTGTGCCAAGTCGGATGAACGTTGGTCAGATTTTGGAAACACACCTTGGAATGGCCGCGAAGGGCTTGGGTGAGCGCATTGATGCCATGCTTAAGGCACAGGTTAAGATCGCTGAACTCCGTTCCTTCCTCGATCAGATTTACAACAAGGTGGGTGGGATTCAGGAAGATTTGGATTCACTGACCGATGATGAAATCTTGGCCTTGTCACACAATCTGAAGGCTGGAGTACCCATGGGTACACCGGTATTTGATGGTGCGTCAGAACCGCAGATTAAGCAGTTGCTTGAGCTCGCAGGGTATCCGGAGTCAGGGCAATTTACCCTGTATGACGGGCGGAGCGGTGAGGCATTCGATCGCCAGGTCACCGTCGGTTACATGTATATGTTGAAGCTGAACCACTTGGTCGATGACAAGATGCACGCGCGGTCAACGGGCTCATACTCGTTGGTAACGCAGCAGCCATTAGGTGGTAAGGCCCAGTTCGGCGGTCAGCGCTTTGGGGAGATGGAGGTCTGGGCTCTGGAAGCCTATGGTGCCGCCTACACCCTGCAGGAAATGCTGACTGTGAAGTCGGATGACGTGAACGGCCGGACACGCATGTACAAAAATATTGTCGACGGAGACCATCGCATGGAGCCAGGCATGCCTGAGTCCTTCAACGTGTTGGTCAAGGAGATCCGTTCACTCGGGATCTCGATCGAATTGGAAAACGAATAAGTCGGAAGACGTGGAGAGTTCGCTTCTATGAAAGATTTGCTGAACCTATTAAAGAGCCAAGGACATACTGCCGACTTCGATCGGATTCGGATTGGGTTGGCCTCGCCAACACAGATTCGTTCGTGGTCCTTTGGTGAAGTCAAAAAGCCGGAAACCATCAACTATCGGACCTTTAAGCCCGAGCGTGACGGATTATTTTGTGCCCGTATTTTTGGGCCGGTGAAAGATTACGAATGTCTGTGCGGCAAGTACAAGCGTTTGAAGCATCGCGGCGTTGTCTGCGAGAAGTGTGGTGTTGAAGTCACGCAAACCAAGGTGCGTCGTGAGCGCATGGGGCACATCGAGTTAGCAAGCCCGGTCTGTCACATTTGGTTTTTAAAGTCTTTGCCATCCCGAATTGGTCTACTACTCGACATGACCCTGCGGGATATCGAGCGGATCCTCTACTTTGAGACCTATGTGGTGGTTGATCCTGGGATGACGCCGCTCGAGAAAGGTCAATTGCTGTCTGATGAGCAGTTCTTTGAAGCCTTCGAAGAGTACCAGGATGATTTCACTGCCATGATGGGTGCCGAGGCAATCCGTGGCTTGATGCTCGATATGGATTTGGAGGAAGAGATCGTTAGGCTCCGTGAAGAAATTCCGGCGACGAACTCAGAAACCAAGTTGAAGAAGCTGTCGAAGCGACTGAAGTTGCTGGAGGCGTTCCGTGATTCTGGGAACAAGCCTGAGTGGATGATCATGGAAGTCCTGCCAGTACTTCCGCCCGATCTTCGTCCGCTTGTCCCCTTGGATGGTGGACGGTTTGCAACCTCAGACTTGAACGATTTATATCGTCGCGTGATCAACCGAAACAATCGGTTGAAGCGTCTGTTGGAGTTGCGCGCACCCGATATCATTGTCCGTAACGAAAAGCGGATGTTGCAAGAAGCGGTCGATGCGCTCCTAGACAATGGCCGTCGTGGGCGTGCCATCACTGGGTCTAACAAGCGACCATTGAAGTCTCTGGCCGATATGATCAAAGGGAAGCAGGGGCGTTTCCGCCAAAACCTGTTGGGTAAGCGGGTTGACTACTCTGGCCGGTCAGTGATTGTGGTTGGTCCCTACCTGAAGCTGCACCAATGCGGTCTTCCGAAGAAGATGGCACTTGAGCTTTTTAAGCCATTTATTTACGCCAAACTTGAGGCACGCGGCCTTGCGACAACGATCAAGGCTGCAAAGAAGATGGTTGAGCGAGAAACTCCCGAGGTTTGGGATATCTTGGCTGAAGTGATTCGTGAGCATCCAGTCCTACTCAACCGAGCACCGACACTGCACCGGCTTGGGATTCAGGCGTTTGAGCCACTGTTAATTGAAGGGAAAGCGATTCAGTTGCATCCCTTGGTCTGTGCTGCTTATAACGCAGACTTTGACGGTGACCAAATGGCCGTGCACTTGCCGCTGACGCTTGAGGCGCAGCTCGAAGCACGTGCATTGATGATGTCGACCAACAATATTCTGTCGCCTGCCAACGGCGAGCCGATCATTGTTCCATCACAGGACGTTGTCCTGGGCTTGTACTACATGACCCGTGAACGAATCAATTCCAAGGGTGAGGGCATGGTGTTCTCTGATTTGGATGAAGTCGCCCGTGCATATGGGGCTGGTGCTGTGCATCTTCAGGCGCGCATTAAGGTCCGGATTCATGAGGTCGTGATTGACGCCGATGGAGAAACCACAGAGTCGACACGTATTGTCAACACAACGGTCGGTCGTGCACTGCTGTTCGCTATTGTGCCTGCCGGCTTGCCCTTCTCTGTCGTTGATCAAAATATGACCAAGAAGGCGATCTCCCGGTTAATTAATGCGTGCTATCGCCGCGTTGGTTTGAAAGAGACGGTGATCTTTGCAGACCAAGTGATGTACATGGGCTTCTCCTATGCGACGCGCTCAGGATCTTCGATTGGGGTGAATGATTTCGAGATCCCCGAAGAGAAGGCGTTGATCATCGCCGAGGCTGATGTGCAAGTGAAGGAAATCGAAGATCAGTTTGCTTCAGGCCTTGTGACGCAGGGTGAAAAGTACAACAAGGTCATTGATATTTGGGCCCGCGCAAACGATTTGGTCGCCAAGAAAATGATGGAGCGAATTGGGAAAGAAGAGGCGGTCGATGCGGATGGTAAGACTGTGATTCAAGACTCATTCAACTCGGTCTTCATGATGGCGGATTCGGGAGCGCGGGGTTCGGCGGCTCAGATTCGACAGCTTGCCGGCATGCGAGGCCTGATGGCGAAGCCTGATGGTTCGATTATTGAGACACCGATTACCGCGAACTTCCGTGAGGGGTTGTCGGTATTGCAGTACTTTATTTCCACCCACGGGGCCCGAAAAGGTCTTGCAGATACGGCATTGAAGACTGCGAACTCAGGGTACTTGACTCGTCGTTTGGTTGATGTTGCTCAGGATTTGGTGATCACAGACCACGATTGTGGAACGACCGATGGTTTACGGATGACTCCGTTGATTGAAGGCGGTGATGTTGTTGTTCCTTTGGCAACTCGGATTTTGGGTCGTGTCTCGGCACAGGATGTCATGAAGCCAGGGACTGACGAGATCGCAATCGAAGCCGGCACTTTGATTGATGAGCGCTTGGCTGAGCAAGCTGAGACCTGGGGGATTGACGAGCTAATCGTGCGAAGCCCGATTACCTGTGAAATCCGCTATGGTGTGTGTTCGAAGTGCTATGGCCGTGATCTGGGTCGTGGTCATCTTGTTAATGTGGGTGAGGCCATTGGCGTCATCGCAGCCCAGTCGATTGGTGAGCCAGGAACACAGTTGACCATGCGCACGTTCCACATTGGTGGTGCGGCAAGCCGAGCATCTGCCTCAGACCGAATTGAGGTGAAGCATGGTGGGGCAATCCGTCTGCACAATTTGAAGTGGGTTGAGCGTATTAATGGTGATTTGGTGGCCGTCTCTCGTTCGGGAATGCTAGGCATTGCCGACGAACAGGGCCGGGAACGTGAATCCTATAAGCTGCCGTATGGTGCATTGATTACGGTGCGCGAAGGCCAGAAGGTCGAGGCCGGAACTGTGGTCGCGAGCTGGGATCCGCATACTCACCCAATCATTGCGGATCGCGCTGGGATTGTGCGATATCAAAGCTTTGAAGACGGCATCACCGTGAAGCGTCAAACAGACGATCTCACAGGATTGGCGAGCTTCGAGATTATTGATGAGAAGGATCGTCCGGCTGCAGGGAAAGATCTTAAGGCTGGGATTTTGCTTTATACCCAGGGCGCAGCGATTACCGATGAGCCTATTGCGCACTTCCAGCTACCAGGTGGTGCGTTGGTCTTCTTGGAAGATGGTGCCACCATCGACGCTGGATCGATTATTGCGCGGATTCCGCAAGAGTCGTCGAAGACTCGGGATATCACCGGAGGTCTTCCACGTGTTGCTGACTTGTTTGAGGCGCGCAAGCCGAAAGAATCCTCGATTCTGGCTGAAGTCTCTGGGCACGTCTCATTTGGGAAGGAAACCAAAGGCAAGATTCGATTGGTGATTGCGCCAGAAGATGGTGCAGATCCAATCGAGCTGTTGATCCCGAAATGGCGTCAGCTCAACGTCTTTGATGGTGAGCAAGTGCAGCGTGGTGAAGTCATCTCTGATGGTCCATCAAATCCACACGACATCTTGCGCTTGTTGGGTGTGAGCGAGTTGGCGAAATACATCACCAACGAGATTCAGGAAGTCTATCGACTCCAGGGCGTTGTCATCAACGACAAGCACATTGAGGTCATTATTCGCCAGATGTTGCGGAAAGTGGAGGTGGCTCAAATTGGTGACTCCACCTTCATTGCCGGTGATCAAGTGGAATATAACCACATGCTGGAAGAGAACGACCGGTTGCGCATAGAAGGTGGGATCGAAGGTAAATATGAGCGGTTGCTGCTCGGTATTACCAAGGCGTCACTGGCGACTGAGTCCTTTATTTCCGCGGCGTCTTTCCAAGAAACGACGCGCGTATTGACTGAGGCTGCCGTCACAGGCAAGTCTGACAGTTTGCGTGGTCTCAAGGAAAACGTAGTGGTGGGTCGATTGATTCCAGCAGGAACTGGATTGGCGTATCACGCGGAGCGTAAGCGCCGTCGCGCTGACCACGGTGGAGACGATGTGCGTGTCTCAGCGGCAGAAGTGGCTGAAGCGTTGA
>ERZ887849.3430-NODE-3430-length-11914-cov-30.534446_pt1 | contig 11914 bp, 12 predicted proteins | sample MGYA00521267_ERZ887849 | MGnify/ENA primary metagenome ERZ887849 (study PRJEB32303, sample SAMEA104408601) | aquatic metagenome | biome: Brackish water; feature: Pelagic; material: water | place: Baltic Sea | collected 2014-06-06T16:11:00 | depth 2,863 m ... | reverse complement strand
TGGGAGGTCGCAATCGGAGTTGCTTTCTTGGTTCCAGCGCTAACACGAGCCGGCATAGTTCTTCTGGCGTTTCAGATGCCTGGAACCTTTTTGCCACTTGTGCTGCTTCCCGAGGTCTGCTTCACGGTTGTTCCTTTCGGTCTGACTCTCGAAGGTCAGTACATTGTGAAGAACCTGGTGATTATTGGCTCAGCTCTTGTGATTGTGGCCGGTATGTCCACCAAGAAACCTGACAAGCTCGCGCCGTCCTTTTCTAAGAAGAATGAAGCGTTAATTAGCTAGCTTTACTGGCACTATTTAGACATGACGTGGCAAACCTGGTCTCTTTATGCTCTTGCGGCAATTGGACTATCCCTTACGCCTGGTCCAAATGGGCTCTTGGCCCTTACTCACGGAGCGCTGCACGGAACCAAAAAGACTCTTGCGACAATCGTTGGAGGGTCTCTCGGTTTCGGGTTGATTATCGGGCTTTCAATGTTTGGCATCGGAGCCCTACTTACCACATGGGTGGGCCTGTTGGTGATCATGAAGTGGCTCGGGGGAGCGTATTTGGTGTGGCTGGGTATTCAGCTAATCAGATCCGAGCCAATCAATATTTCACGTTCCAAAAACGCTGGCAATGGAAGGCTCAGAACGTTGTTCAGTCAGGGTTTGATTTCAGCAATTAGCAACCCAAAAGGCATCCTGTTTTTCGTTGCATTTCTGCCGCAGTTTGTGAACCCGCGAGAATCACTTTTCACGCAGTTTTTATTGATGGCAATGACGTTTATCGTGATCGAATTTGTCTACGAGTTCACAGTGGCTTCGTTGGCAGACCGAATCAAGCCGCTTTTAGTTCGAGCTGGCAAAAATTTCAATCGCGTCTTCGGCGGCATTTTTATTGCCATCGGAGTTTTGCTTCCACTCCGTGGCTAGAGGCCGAGCTGCTCTTTCAGGAATGCAACGTGACCGGCTGTTTTGACCTTGTAGAAAGCGTGGCTGATCTTGCCGGCCGGGTCAACCACAAAAGTTGAGCGAATCGTGCCCATATATTCCTTGCCATACATTTGCTTCGCGCCATAGGCGCCATAGGCCTTTTGAACCTGGCTGTCCTCATCGGAAAGAAGATCGAAGTTCAGGCTTTGTTTTTCTTGAAATGTTTTTAGTTTGCTCTGCTTGTCAGGAGAGACTCCAAGGACCACGTAACCCAGGGCCTTGAGTGAGTCGATGTTGTCCCTAAAATCGCAGGCTTGAACCGTGCAACCAGTTGTTGAGGCTGCCGGATAGAAATAGACGATCACGTTTTTACCTAGGTGATCAGCAAGAGAGACGCTATCTCCATCTTGATTCATAAGCGTAAATTCTGGCGCTGTGGTTCCGGTTTCAAGAGTCATGTGATTTTTCAATAGGCTTTGACCAGAATTTATTTCCAATTTTCTGTCAAGGCTAATTCTCAGTTAGGGTCCCGTGCTAGCAGTCACCACCGGTTTTGCCAGCGGCTTGGCTTTGATTATTGCCATCGGAGCGCAGAACGCTTTTGTTCTAAGACAAGGTCTAAAGCGGCAAAATATTTTCGCCGTTGTCCTTTTCTGCGCGGTGGCTGATGCGGTTTTGATAGGAGCTGGCATCTTGGGCCTCGGGGCAGTTATCGAATCTGTTCCTTGGTTATTGGTAGCTCTGCGCTTTGGTGGAGCTGCCTATCTGGTGTGGTTTGGGATTAGCTCAATTCGAAGGGCAATTAGTCCCAGCACCCTGGAATCAAGCGGGCAAGCAAAATCGAACTTGGCAAAGGCAATAGGAACTGCGGCAGCGCTTACGTTTTTGAATCCTCACGTCTACATAGACACCGTTATTTTGCTTGGATCAATTGGCAATCAGTTTGTAAATGACAGATGGTGGTTTTGGTTCGGGGCGAGCATTGGAAGCTTTGTGTGGTTCTTTGGCCTGGGTTACTTCGCGAGACTCTTGGCGCCGCTTACAGCATCGATGAAGTTCTGGCGCATTCTTGATTCGCTAATTGCGCTCGTGATGTTTTTCATTGCGGGTTACTTGCTGTTTGGCTTCTAGGGCATAATCGAAGCATGCAAGACCCAAATAGTTTTACTAATTTTGCCAGTCGATCAAGCTCTAAGTGGCGAAGGTTTCCAGAAGAAGTTCTGCCGATGCACGTGGCGGAAATGGACTTCGATGTCGCAAAGCCGATTCGAGATCGACTCAGTCAAATGGTTGCTAATTCCGACCTTGGCTATCAGGGCCCATTTCCTGAGATTGGTCCAGCCTTTGAGGGGTTCGCCCTAAATCGTTGGGGCTGGAAGATAGAGCCAGGCGGCATAAAACTGGCCAGTGACGTTGCCGCCGCTGCGGTTGAGATCCTAAAGGTTGTCACCACCCCGGGTGAAAAGGTGCTTATAAATTCTCCCGTGTATGCGTCATTCTTCGGGTGGCTCAAGGAAGCGCAGTGTGAACCGGTAGATGCGCCTCTGCAGCTAGACGGCGACACTTGGAAATTGGACTTAGCCGCTATTCGAGAGCAGTTTGAAAACGGTGTGAAGGTTTACCTACTCTGCTCACCGCAAAACCCCGTGGGCCGCATTCATTCGGCCCAGGAGCTAACCGAGATTGCCCTGATGGCTCAGGAGTTTGACGTGCTGGTGATTTCTGATGAAATTCACGCCCCGCTTAGCTGGGGGCCATTCACTCCCTATTTGTCTCTTGGCCAGCACGCTATAGAAACTGGTGTGACCATAACCTCAAGTTCGAAGGCTTGGAACACTGCGGGACTAAAGGCGGGTTTCCTGATAACACAGTCCGATCAGGTTAGAAACAGGCTTTCAAGGTTGCCAGATGCAATGCAGTGGCGATCTTCGATTCTCGGTGCTAACGCGATGGTTGCCGCCTACGAATCTGGGACCCCCTGGCTCGATGAAACAGTAAACACTTTGCAGGAGAACCTCGAGCACTTGCGCCACGAGGTTGCCACCAGGTTGCCAAAGGCAAAGATGTTCCAGATGGAAGCTACATATTTGGCGTGGATTGACCTTGAGGCCTATCGAATTCCTGACTTGGCCAAAACTATTTTGAGCGAGGCGAAGGTATCCGTGAATGCAGGTCCCGATCACAGCCCCCAAGATGACTTTGAGGGCTTTATCCGGTTCAATTTTGCAAGCTCCAAATCAAGAATTACCGAGGCTGTCAGGCGCATCAGCGAACTGTGTGAGGGCTAACCCTTAAAGCATGACCTCTCTAGAAAAAAGCGATTCCTCAGTAACTAATGCCCAAATTGAACAAATGGCATTTGAGCTATTCCAAGCTCACGGGGTAATCAACTACTCTTTCGGTTTCGATCGAGCGATCAGAAGAGCCGGTCAGTGTGACTACTCCAAGAAGCGAATCACTTTGAGCAAGCACTTTGTTGCGACTGCAGATCTAGATCAAATTCATCAGGTGCTGCTTCACGAGGTTGCTCACGCCCTGGTTGGAAGATCTGTTGGCCACGGAAAGCTTTGGAAACAGCAAGCATCTTTACTTGGCTATCGTCACGAAAAACTCGATGGCGCCGTGATCGCCGAATCCAGCGCTAAGTATCTGGGGGAGTGTGCTGCGGGCCACAAGCACTACCGAATGCGCAGGCCCAATTCTGTTCTTAGTTGCAAGCTATGTGCGCCGAGTTTCTCAAGATCACATCTAATTAACTGGAGGGCTAATTAGCTGGGGCCAATCAAGAGTGACGAGATAATCGCGCCCGCGAAAAAGTTCAGCCATATAAATCTCTTCCAGCCCCTGTTGGCAGTTTCACAGGTCTCATCAGTGATTCCGAACTCTCTTGCAGTGACAAACAAGTAAGGGAGTGCGGCTATGGCCGCAAACTGAAATCTACCCGGAAGCCCCAGCAGCATCAGAGCTGCGAGTAAATACGAGCCAAAAGCTAGCTTCACCGTCAAGCTGGCTCCGAAAAAAGTGGCGATTGATGCGATGTTCGCGTCCTTATCGGCCCTGATGTCTTGAACCGCTCCAAAGGCGTGAGAGGCCATGCCCCATAGGAAGAATGCAATTGTTGCCATAATCACAACTTCGCCCATGAGACTTGTCTCGGCAAGCGCAAGCCCAAAGAGCATTGGACCGATAAAGTGCAGGGCGGATGTGAAGGAGTCCAGAACCGGAATCTCTTTGAAGCGTAAGTGCTTGGCCGAGTAGGCAACTACTGAGAAAATAACCAAGAGCAAGAGCGCCCCGGAAAAAACGCTGCCGACTGCGAGAAGATAAATTACAAACGGTGCCGCAAGGCTGGTTGAGATCCAGAGTGTAGCTGCGTGATATTTAGGCTCCAGAAGAGCGCCTTCTAGCCCACCCTTTCTAGGGTTCGTGAGATCAGACTCGTAGTCGAAAACATCGTTCACCCCATACATCAGCAGGTTGTAAGGGATTAAAAAGAAAAAAGCGCCAACAATCAGGGTGACATCGATGTTTCCGGTCCCCAGATAATAGGCAACTGCGAACGGGAAGGCAGTATTTACCCAGGAAATTGGCCTTGAAGAAATCACCAGCCTGGAAACTAGTTTCACAATTTAGTCCTGAAAAAATTGAACAGCGATGGCACCAGAACAATCGCAAGCACCGTATAGGCAAAGTCTTCGATGGGAGCCACGCCTACCATAATGCCGGAAATTTTCTCCTGGTCGTATGCGACGATGCCCGTTGCGATTATCACGTTGTCAAAAATAGCAGTGAGTATCAGCATTACGGCAGCAGTTCCCACTAGAGGCTTTGCAACCATCCAGTGGCGCATCAAGAATGCGTAGATCGCAACAAAGGCCATCACCGTTACAGTCAGCAAAAGGTAGGTCATTTTTTCAACCACCTTGAAAAACCTAAGTAGACAAGCAGTGCGTTATAGCTCAACAAAATGAGGAAAAACAACTCCTCGAGCGGCAATTCTGGTGCAAGTAGTAATCCAGAAAGGTGAGGGGCATCACCGCGAAAAAATATTCCAAGGGCTATTCCAACTAGGTCCCAAACCAAGAACAGAGCAACTGTAATTCCAATTGAGAGTGCTGCAGCCCTAGGGGATGAAGCGAAAGCTAACTTGTGACGTCGGTCAAGAAGGTAAAGCCCGGTTATCGATAAAACAAGTGCTGCCAGGTAAGCAAAAGGGGTTAGCGCATCAATCAACTAATGCCTTTCCACCTTTGAACCTCGGTTAGCTCTTTTTGAATTGGCCCAGAGCTGCGGTCGTTCGTGAGGTGCTTATAAACCAACTCAGCACCAATCAGGCACATCGGCAGGCCGATGCCTGGAATGGTGTTGTGGCCGGTGTAGAAAAGGTTCTTCAGTTTCTTGGAGTAGTTCTTCGGCCTAAAAAATGCGCTCTGGGTCAAAGTGTGGGCCATGCCAAGTGCGGTCCCGCTCCAGGCATTTAGTTCCGACTCGAAGTTACCTGGCCCCATGGTGCGCCTAACCACGATGCGCTCTTGAAGGTCTGGAATGTCGCACCACTCAGCAATCTGATCAATTATCTTGTCGGCGGCGGCCTCAAAGTCCTCATCACCACTTCGCTCAATGCCACCTCGGCCAATAACAGGGTCTGGGGCAATCGGTACTAGTACGAAAAGGTTCTCGTGCCCATCTGGGGCAACTGATGCATCTGACTTAGAAGGGTTACAGATATACAGAGAGGCCGGTGACGGTACGTGACTCTTTCCATCAGCCTTTCTAAACACCTCGGAGAAATTAGTGCTCCAGTCCTTGGTATACAAAAGCGTGTGGTGATCAAGCTGGTCTATCTTGCCTTTGACCCCTAAGTAGATGAGCATCGCCGAAGGTCCCGGGGTTTTCTTGTCCCAGAATTTTTGCGGGTAAGTCTGGTGCTTCTTTTCAAGCAATTTCGTCTCGACGTGATGCAGGTCGGCGCTCGCGACAACGACATCAGCTAAATACTCAGAAGAACCGACCTGAAGGCCAACGGCCTTGCTGCCGTCGGTCAGAATCTTTGTGACCGGCGAACTGGTGTGAATCTCGACGCCGTATTGCCTTGCAAGCCTGGCGATCGCCTCAATGACGCTGTGGAGTCCACCCTGCGGGTAAAACACCCCCTGATTCATGTCGACGTGGGTCATCAGGTGATACATGCTTGGGGTGTCGTACGGGGAAGCACCTAAAAAGACGGCTGGAAAGTTCAGCATTTTCTTGAGGCGATCGTCTTTGACGTATTCCCCGGAAAATGAATAGAGCGGCTTTAGCAGTAGCTTCATGAATCGGCCAAGTTTCGCAATTACTTCTGGCTGCACGAAGCTTCTGGCATCTTGGAAGTTTGTATACAAAAAGTGCTTGATCGAGAGGTCGTAGGCATCCTCAGCGCTGTCTAAATATCTCTGCAGGCCTTCGCCTGCCCCAGCTTCAATCGATTCAAACAGCTCTTTAATACCCTCGACGTTATCCGGCATTGAAAGTGCATCACCCAGGCCCTCGTTGCGGGTCTGGTAAGCCGGGTTTAGCCTCACTAGGTCTAGCTGCTCCTTTGCCGAGGTGCCCATGAGCTTGAAGAACTGCTCAAAGGCGTCCGGCATCAGGTACCAGCTTGGACCCATGTCAAAGCGGAAGCCGTCTTTCTCCCAGACATCGGCTCGACCGCCAAGGGTCGCGTTTGCCTCGAAAAGCTGAACTTTCATTCCTGCCTTGGCCAGAAGCGCTGCGCTGGCAAGACCGGCGATTCCTCCACCAACGACTACGGCAGTTTTATTACTCAAGGCTTAACTCCTAATAGGGCTTTGGCAAGCACGAACAGCTTCCGTAAGTTGTTAACAGAGATACGGGTCCGAATTAGTTCCTCGGCGGGGGTTTTAGATATTTTGTCGTTGAGTTCCTGAAACAAGAATTGAGCTGCCGTGACTGCTTTTCTTGCGGATGACTCCAATAGCGGCAGCGACAGGGCTGAAATTTGCAAGTCATTTTCGATATCTCGGACCAGCCTGTTTTTGGTCTCCTCGTCGAAGGTCTCTATGGCGACATCCGGAAAATAGCTGCGCCCAAGCTTGTCAAAGTCGGCAGCAAGATCTCTAAGAAAGTTCACCTTTTGAAAGGCTGCTCCAAGAGCACGAGCGCCTTTGACCAAGAGAAGTTTTTGCTCTTCTGAGTAGTTTCTGCCATGGACAAATGCAGCCAGGCACATCAACCCAACAACCTCGGCGCTGCCAAATACATAAACCTGGAAGGACTTTTGATCGTGAATCGTTTCGGTCAAATCTTGCCTCATGGAGAAAAAGAAAGGCTCAATGATGTCTTTCTTGATTCCAACTTCTCTGGCGGTGAGAGCAAACGCATGAATGACTAGGTTTGTGCTGAAACCTCGTACCAGTGCCAAGTAAGTTTCGTTTTCAAATTCAGTTAGCAGCACTCCCGGGTCAAAACCATCTGATTCCGCGGAAGCCTGAGCAGCGCAGCCATCAACAATTTCATCGGCTACCCGAACCAGCGCGTAGATGTTCTCGACGTGGTGACGTAAGCCTTTGTTTAGGACCCTAGTTGCCATGCCAAAAGAGGTCGAGTAGGAGTAGATAACTTCTTTGCTGGCGCGGTGGGCCGCTCGGTTATAGAGCGCCAGACCGGTCGGGACCTTTGTTGTGTCTTGATTTTCCACACGACCAGAGTATCGCGATATAAATCGTAAGATTAACCCATGACCAATCACATGAAGCCAAGAAGCCATGATGTAACCGATGGAATTGAGCGCGCACCAGCCCGCGGAATGCTCCGAGCCGTGGGTATGGGTGACGACGACTGGGTAAAGCCACAAATTGGCGTTGCCTCTTCTTGGAATGAAGTGACTCCCTGCAACTTGTCACTAGATCGTCTTGCAGATGCCGTAAAAGTTGGCGTCCGCCAGGCAAACGGCTGGCCAATGGAGTTTGGAACGATTTCAGTCTCGGACGGAATCTCAATGGGGCACGAGGGCATGCACTTTTCACTCGTGTCTCGAGAAGTAATTGCGGACTCTGTCGAGACCGTGATGCAGGCTGAACGAATGGACGGCTCAGTTCTGCTTGCAGGCTGCGATAAGTCACTTCCGGGAATGCTAATGGCAGCCGCAAGACTAGATCTTGCATCGGTGTTTTTGTACGCCGGCACGATCGCTCCGGGTTGGGTAAAGCTAACTGATGGCACCGAGAAGCAGGTGACAATCATCGATGCCTTCGAAGCCGTTGGTGCCTGCAAGGCCGGCAAGATGAGTGAAGAGGACCTCGGTCGAATTGAACGCGCAATCTGCCCGGGAGAGGGTGCTTGTGGCGGCATGTATACCGCCAACACCATGGCTTCCATCGGTGAGGCACTCGGCATGAGCCTTCCTGGATCGGCTGCACCGCCATCGGCTGACCGCAGACGAGACATTTGGGCTCACCGTTCCGGCGAGGCTGTAGTCAACTTGATAGACAAGGGCATCACTGCTCGTCAGATTATGACCAAGCCAGCTTTTGAGAATGCGATTGCGGTTTTGATGGCCTTCGGTGGCTCGACAAATGCCGTTCTCCACCTGTTGGCGATTGCCCGCGAGGCCGAAGTCGATCTTCAGCTTGCGGACTTCAACCGCATTGCTGACAAGGTTCCCCACTTGGGCGACCTGAAGCCTTTTGGACAATATGTGATGAACGATGTTGATCGTGTCGGTGGCGTTCCGGTGCTTATGAAGGCACTTCTAGATGCTGGGCTAATGCACGGTGATGTCATGACCGTGACCGGCAAGACAATGGCCGAAAACCTGGCGGATATTTCACCACCGGACCCAGATGGAAAAATCATTCGGGCTATGAATAACCCGATGAGCAAGCGCGGCGGGATCAATGTGCTGCACGGTTCGATGGCGCCAGAAGGTGCTGTCGTAAAGACCGCAGGCTTTGAGCTGGCTACTTTTGAGGGGCCGGCACGCGTCTTTGATCGCGAAGGAGCGGCTATAGATGCTCTAAATAATGGCGAGATCAAGTCTGGCGATGCAGTGGTGATTCGCTACGAAGGACCCAAGGGTGGACCAGGTATGCGTGAGATGCTTGCCTTCACTGCAGCTATCAAGGGTGCGGGATTGGGTAAAGATGTCCTACTATTGACGGACGGCAGATTCTCAGGCGGCACAACCGGACTGTGTATCGGCCACGTATCGCCAGAGACCACCGACGGTGGGCCAATTTCTCTGGTTCGCGATGGAGACTTGATTCGAGTCGACATCGCAGCTCGCTCGCTTGATTTACTCGTCAGCGAAGAGGAGCTGGCTGATCGTCGTAAGGACTGGCAGCCATTGCCACCGCGATACAACCGCGGTGTGTTAGCGAAATATTCTAAGCTTGTGCACTCGGCTTCCGAGGGCGCGTACTGCGGCTAATTAGTGAGTTGAAAAGGACATCATGGCAACCGAGACCCTAACCGGGGCGCAAGCACTAATCCGTTCGCTCGAGCTGCTCGGCGTCGACACGGTCTTTGGCTTGCCCGGTGGAGCAATTTTGCCCACTTATGACCCGCTAATGGACTCAAAAAAGCTTCGCCACATCCTGGTTAGGCATGAGCAGGGTGCCGGTCACGCTGCTGAGGGCTATGCCGCGGCAAGTGGAAGAGTTGGAGTTTGCATCGCGACAAGCGGTCCGGGTGCTACAAACCTGGTAACTGCAATCGCAGATGCTCACATGGACTCGGTTCCAATGCTCGCAATCACCGGTCAGGTGAACTCATTTGCAATTGGAACCGATGCATTTCAAGAGGCGGACATTGTTGGAATAACAATGCCGATTACCAAGCACAGTTTCTTGGTGACTCGTGCTGAAGACATACCCGGCGTCGTTGCGGCCGCATATGAAATAGCTACGACCGGACGACCAGGCCCTGTTTTGATTGACTTTGCTAAGGACGCCCAGAACGGAAAGTTCGAGTTCTCTTGGCCGCCGAAGATTGATCTTCCTGGTTTTAAGCCCATAACTGATCCTCACGGCAAGCAAGTGCAGGCAGCGGCTGAACTAATTCTTAAGTCCCACAAGCCAATTCTTTATGTTGGTGGCGGGGTTATTCGGGCGGAAGCAAGTAACGAACTTCTTGCTTTGGCTGAATTACTTCACGCTCCGGTCACCACGACTTTGATGGCCAGAGGTGCTTTCCCAGACTCGCACCCTCAGCATTTGGGTATGCCGGGAATGCACGGAACGGTTCCAGCTGTAACTGCTTTGCAAAAATCCGACCTCTTGATTACCCTCGGTGCCCGTTTTGATGACCGGGTAACCGGTGACATCAAGAGCTTCGCTAAAGGTGCGAAAGTCATCCACGTCGACGTTGATCCGGCCGAAATCGGAAAGATTCGTCACGCGGATGTGCCGATAGTTGGTGACGCCAAGGTTGTGATCTTGATGTTGATTGCCGAGCTGAAGGCGCAGATGAAGAGCGCAAAGCCGGATTATGAAGACTGGTGGGTTTTTCTGAACGGCCTAAAGGAGCGCTACCCCCTTGGCTATAGCGAAACCGAGGACGGAAAGCTTTCGCCTCAGTACGTTATTCAGCGCATTGGTGAGCTATCCGGCCCAGAGGCAATATTCGCTGCTGGAGTAGGACAACACCAGATGTGGTCTGCACAGTTCATCAAGTATGAGCGACCTAATTCTTGGCTTAATTCCGGCGGACTGGGAACCATGGGCTACGCGGTTCCAGCTGCCATGGGCGCCAAAGTCGCTCAGCCGGACCGTTTAGTGTGGGCGATTGATGGTGATGGCTGCTTCCAGATGACAAATCAGGAGCTTGCCACCTGCACCATCAACAACATTCCAATCAAGGTCGCCATCATCAACAACTCTTCGCTTGGAATGGTTAGGCAGTGGCAGACCTTGTTCTATAACTCTCGCTACTCCAACACGGACTTGAATACAGGAACCGACACAATCATGGTTCCGGACTTCGTGAAGCTTGGGGAAGCCTATGGATGCCTAGCAATCAGGGTCGAGAAGATCGAAGATGTGGATGCGGCTATAAAGCTGGCGATGGAAACTAACGATCGACCCGTAGTGATTGACTTCATAGTCGGCCGAGACGCTATGGTTTGGCCAATGGTGCCATCAGGAATCTCGAACGACGCGGTTCAATATGCACGAGATGCAGCACCGATTTGGGATGGTGATGAGTAATGACGACTCAGCATGTGCTTTCGCTGCTGGTTGAAAACAAGCCAGGAATTCTTACCCGAGTAGCTGCTCTGTTTGCTAGGCGCGGCTACAACATCGAGTCACTAGCCGTTGGAACAACTGAAATCGAGGGTGTGTCGAGAATAACGGTTGTTGTCAGCCTGGATGGCCTGCCACTCGAGCAGGTAACAAAGCAGCTCAACAAGCTAATCAACGTTCTAAAAATTGTAGAACTGGAAGAAGAAACATCGGTTGCCAGAGACCACATGTTGGTCAAGGTTCGCACCGACTCGTCAACCAGGTCACAGGTTTTAGAGGCTGTGACTTTGTTTAGGGCTCGAGTTATTGACGTTGTGAGTGATGCGGTAGTAATAGAGGTCACCGGAGATACTGCTAAGTGCCAGGCTTTCCTGAAGGTCTTGGAGCCATTTGGCATAAAAGAATTGGTTCAGTCCGGCGCGATTGCTATTTCGCGAGGATCTAAGTCAATGAGCGAAAAAGTCCTTCGCTAGGGTTTACTAAATAACAATCAAGGAGAGCAAATAAATTGGCAGAGATTTTCTACGACAAAGACGCAGACATCAGCATCATTCAGGGTCGCAAGGTAGCTGTTCTGGGCTTCGGCTCACAGGGGCACGCTCACGCGCTGAACCTGAAGGACTCCGGCGTTGACGTCGTAGTTGGACTTTTGGAGGGCTCAAAGTCAATCTCCAAGGCGACCGACCAGGGTCTAACGGTGCTTACTCCAGGCGAAGCGGTGAAGTGGGCAAACGTTATCGTTGTGCTTGCTCCGGACC
>ERZ887849.3427-NODE-3427-length-11923-cov-7.765167_pt1 | contig 11923 bp, 9 predicted proteins | sample MGYA00521267_ERZ887849 | MGnify/ENA primary metagenome ERZ887849 (study PRJEB32303, sample SAMEA104408601) | aquatic metagenome | biome: Brackish water; feature: Pelagic; material: water | place: Baltic Sea | collected 2014-06-06T16:11:00 | depth 2,863 m ... | reverse complement strand
GCAGAAACTGATATCGCCCAGCCAACATCGCTCATTACCATTAGTGATGCAGCAGATAATATGTCGGCTAAGGCACCAGAAGCTACTAGGCAGGTCTTAGAAGAGTTAGACAGCATAACCCCTACAGAGGATAATGCGAGCGTAAGTGCTGCGCGCGCGCCTCAGCCTGCTAACCGCATCGGACTTCGGTCTGTCTCCAATATCGGTCTTGCATCCATTGGCTTGCAGCAGGGAGATGCGCCAGCCCAGCTAAATAGCTTTATCTGGCGGCAGAGCGAAACCGCTAACATCATACCTCTTATTTTAGCAACGCCGTCTTATGGGTCTTCACAAACATTATCGACCCTGTCGCGCCAGATTATGGTGCAGCCTGCGGTTCCGCCTCTGAACGCTCAACAAGACATAAATGCGCTGGTTTCAGCTCGGCTGGAGTGGCTTGCTGGCGCTGGTCAGTCGGACAGCTTATCTGCGTTGGTGCGCAAATTGCCGGATGATGAAGACTGGAATGACTGGAAGCGCTGGCAGGTACAGTATGACCTGATGCGCCGAGCTGATGATACAGCCTGTAATGAAGCAAGCCGGCGATCAGCTGAAACCTTGGATGGGTTTTGGCATAAGGCCAATATCATCTGCCTGTTGTTATCGGGACAGAATGCCCCTGCTTCTTTTGCCGCTGATGTTTTGAATGCTAGTGGTGATGATGATGATAATTTCTTTCAGCTCGTTGATAAGCTGCTGGGCCGCCGGACTGAAATTTCACTAGATATGAATGACCTCAGTCTTGTTCATCTGATGCTGATGGATGCCGCTCATGAGACGATATCGCTTGATGCGCTCGATAACATGCCATCTTCGATGATACAGGCATTGCCATCCTTCCGATATTTGGACGCTGACGCCAGCGTGACAGTTAGTTACAGGCTGTATGAGCGAGGCTTGCAAAGTAGCAGCGATACAGAACAAATCTGGCGATCGTTAAAAACAGCGCCAGTTCCTGCCGAAGCAGCCTTGTCCGAACTTCGTACTGTCGTACTTCCGGCGGCTGGCATGCGCTCATCACATGGCTCTTCCAGTCCCTTTTTATGGGTTGCGCTGGTGAATAGAACCGAGCTATCCGCAGATTCTCTGGTGCGTGCGGCCCTTGAAGCAGAGGCCAGCACAGGTCGCCTCTCTCTCCTTCTGCCGCTTTATGATAGCCTTGTGAGGCACCGCGTTAAGATGGGCAATGCTGGTACACTGGATAGGGCAACAGCAGAACTTTATGCTTTTGTTATGCAGGCACATGACCCAGCGCAGGAGCTTCCCGCCGGCTTGTCTGATCAAGCAGGCGTTGCTAAATATTTATCACAAATATTGAATGTTGCATCAGGCGATGTTTGGGATGCGGATGCTCTTGAAGGGCTGGATTTATGGCATGTGTTGCCGCTACTTGATGCACTTGATGTGCAGCGCCCAGAAGAAGAGTGGCTTGCCCGCGCATCTAATACTGTAGCAACAAGTCTTACTCTGGGTAGACCTTACCTTAGCGTGCCAGCAGATAGAATGCTGGCACTGGAGGAGGCATCACGTTCTGGGCGGGTCGGTGAGACAATTCTGTTAATCGCCCATCTGGTGCAGGGCGCCCATCTTGGTTATATCCGGCCCGAAGATGGCGCAGTTATGATACAAGCCCTTAACATGATAGGGCTTGAAGATGCTGCCCGTAATTTTGGCAGGGAGCTGATTATCGGACAGCTAGAACGCCGCTATCAGGCTCAGGAAAACTAGTGCGAGGCCATGGCCACAATATCAAATGAGACGCTGATTACCCATTTTTTATCTGCGCTAGCCGCAGAGAGGGGCGTGTCTGAAAATACCCTATTTGGCTATAAAAATGACCTGATGGCGCTGCATGATAGTATGGCTGTTTCGTTTGTGGTGATGACGGCTGATGATATCAGGCAGTCAGTGCAGAAGTTCCATATTGAAGGTCTTGCTGCCCGTACCGTCTCACGCCGCCTGAGTGCGGTACGACAATTTGCAGGCTGGATGGTATCTGATCACATAAGGCAGGATAATCCGAGCTTGTTCCTCGATAATCCTAAATTACCAGACCCGCTGCCAAAAAGCCTCAATGAAGCTGACGTCTCATCCCTTATTACTGCTTGCAGCAAGCTTGAGCCGCCTTATGATTTGCTGATGCAAGCTGGATTGGAGCTGATGTATTCAGCGGGTTTGCGTATCTCTGAGTTGCTTAGTTTAAGGCTTCAGGATTTCACAGCAGATAAAGATATGCTGCTGATACGCGGAAAAGGCGGGCGGGAACGTATGGTGCCGCTCACAGCCATTGCAATCGCAACAGCCAGACGCTGGCGGGATGCGCGGGATGCTGATGGTCCTGATGCAGAAACTGACCAATTGCTTGGTTATCGCTCACAAGAAATGACCCGTCAAAAATTCAGCCTCTTGCTAAAACAGGTTGCCCGGCATGCTGATCTCGATGAGCGTAAGGTCAGTGCACATGTTCTGCGCCACAGTTTTGCAACCCATCTATTGAATAGGGGGGCTGATTTACGCAGCCTCCAGATGCTGCTGGGTCATGCCGATATTGCAACTACGCAGATTTATACCCGTACCCGCCAAGATAGACTGGCAGGGCTGGTGAGTGATGCGCACCCGCTTGCAGAATCTGATAGGAAAGAGTAAGTTAATGGCTCAATTTGAGTACGTTAGCTGAATTAAGCGGCCGAATAACGAATTTGTGACAGGGATGGGCAAACATGCGTCATTTTCTCGATTTTGAAAAACCAATTGCCGCTCTTGAAGGTAAAATTCAAGAGCTTCGCCACCTTGGTAGTGATTCAGGCCTGAATATTGCGGATGAAATCGGCAAGCTACAGTCCCGCATCGATAAAGAGTTGAAGCAGACTTATACAAAGCTGGGCCCGTGGCAGAAGGTGCAGGTTGCCCGCCACCCAGAGCGCCCGAAACTCGTACAGATTATTGACCAGCTTTTCACCGAGTTTACAGAACTTTCAGGTGACCGGAATTTTAAAGAAGATTTTGCCATTATTGGCGGGTTGGCGCGGTTTCGCGGCCGTCCGGTTATTATTATGGGAACCGAAAAAGGCAGTACAACCGAAGAGCGTATCAAGCGCAATTTTGGCATGGTTCGCCCCGAAGGTTACCGTAAAGCAATCCGGCTAATGCAGCTTGCCGATCAGTTCGGCCTGCCGGTTATTAGTTTTGTTGATACAGCTGGCGCCTATCCAGGACGCGGCGCTGAGGAACGCGGCCAGGCAGAAGCTATTGCGCGGTCTATCCAGGCCTGTCTGAACCTAAAAACACCGCTTATTTCTGCGATTATTGGTGAAGGCGGTTCAGGCGGCGCCATTGCGCTGGCTACCGGGAATAAAGTCATCATGTTCGAACATGCTGTCTATTCGGTTATCTCGCCAGAGGGCTGTGCATCTATTTTATGGCGTAGCTCTGATAAGGCCGAGACAGCGTCTGAGGCGTTGCGCCTTACGGCCGCTGATATGATGCAGCTTGGGATCATTGATCAGATTGTAGATGAGCCTGTAGGCGGGGCGCACCGCGATGTTGCAGCAGCATTACTCAACATGTCTGATGCCATCGAGCAGGAACTCGTCGCACTTGATGCTCTCAGTCCTGATGAATTGCGGGCAAACCGGCGCGATAAATATGTTGCTATGGGTGAAAAGTCTCTGGCCTAGCCAGTTGGCTAACTATCATAGAGACAGCGCGCACTATTAAGACTCTTTAGCTTATAATTCTAACAGGCATCAGTTTCTGCCTGTTATCTGCTGTGCCGTGGCGCTTCTGGGCAGCGCCGCACGCTGCAAGGTCAATATCTGCTGTCACAAACCCCTTATCAGATGAGCCTGCATCAGCTAGTACCTCTCCCCATGGCGCTACAATCAGCGCATGACCATATGTCTGCCGGCCATCTGCATGAGTGCCATATTGAGCAGCCGATAGCACGAAACAGCCTGTTTCAATGGCGCGGGCGCGTTGTAGAATATGCCAATGCGCCGCCCCTGTTACAGCTGTGAAGGCAGACGGAATAACCAGAAGATCTGCGCCGGCTTCTGACAGCCCCTGATAGAGTTCAGGAAACCGGATATCATAACAGATAGACAGGCCAATATTGCCAATGGCTGTTTGGGCAAGCACAGGCTCATAGCCTCGCTGGAAGCGTTCGGACTCGCGATAAGTCCGACCATCACCAACAGTCGCATCAAACATGTGGATTTTATCATAGCGTGCAGAAATTTCACCCTGCGGGTTGAGAAGATATCCGCGATTAGTACATTTATCTGCGCCACTATCGCGCATCAAAAGTGAGCCAACCGACAAAAACACCTGATGGGTTTTTGCAAGCAAACATAGGCGTGCCAAGCTGGGGCTTGTTGCCTCATCTTCAGCCTGGTCATAGAGCGCCTGTCTGTTGGGGCTTAGGAAGGTTGCACATTCTGGCAAACATACAAAAGACGCGCCTTCGGCGGCACTTTCAGCGACAAGTTCTTCGATGATAGGCAAGGTCTCTGACGCGCTGGCAGCAGCACAATATTGAAGAACAGAAGCTTTGAGCTGCATTGTCATATTCTGCTGTACCTTTTTGGCAAGACGGGGTGAGTTATCAGGCGCTAAGCGATAATAATTTATCAAGCGTGCCTGTTCGCTCCAATGCGAATAATTCGTCACAGCCGCCAATATGGTCGTCATTAATAAATATCTGTGGCACTGATGTGCGCCCGCCCGCCCGCGATGTCATAAGCGTGCGCCCGTCTCTATCAGCGCTCACATCCCGTTCAGTAAAGCTAACACCTTTTTGGGTGAGTAGTTTTTTTGCGCGGACACAAAAACCACAGAACTTACTGGTATAAATTTCGACTGCTGCTGCGTCTGCCATAGTGCTACCTTTTATCTAAAACGAACATTGAGACTCTAACATAGGATGGCCGGCCTGTTATTTCCAGAGCCCGAGCGTTACATAACACGCAAGAGTACAAGAGCGCTGACGGAGGCAGCCTTGCCGCGGGTCATCAGCAGACGAGCACAGCTTTCCATTGTTGCGCCAGTTGTCAGTACATCATCTATGAGGAGGATATTTTTGCCGTTGAGTGCATCAAGACTGTCATGTTTCAGCAGAAAGGCGCCGGATACGTTCTGAAGCCGCTTTTTGCTTGTAAGGCCGCCCATCGAGCGGGTGTTGCGATGACGCAGCAGAATATTCGGCGTGAAATGGACATTATGCCGGCTGCTAGCACTCAGGTTTCTTGCAAGTTCTGCTGACTGATTATACCGACGCGAAAAATACCGCGCTTTATGAAGTGGGACGGGCATAATTATCATCCCGTCTGATGCCATAGCATCAAATAGTGGCCGCAAAAGCTGAACGAGCAGCGGTGTAAGTGATAATCTATCGCCATGTTTGAACGGCAGGATGAGACCTTTTGAGACATCATCATAAATCAGCACACTGCGCACCTGCGTTAAAATAGGATCTTTTATATGACATTTTCCACAAAGCGATTCGGGGAGTGCATGGGCAAGAGGACGCCCGCATCGCGCACAAAATGGCGCTGATATATGGGTAAGGCCGAGCCAGCAGTCTGAGCATAATCCGCGCGCTGCAACATGCTCTGCGCATAGAGCACATCCGTTCGGGAGCAGAATATCTAGCCCATACCGGAAAAGCTGATTGATAGAGCCAGGCAGAATACGGGGCGGTGGAGATTTGCGCATGCACCATATCCTAGTATAGAAGGGGTTAACAAAGGCTGAAGTCAGCCCTATCTCTTTATTTCATGAGCTAGTCCCGATTGATTTTGTCCCAGATGGGTTTGTTTTAAATGACAGAAATGCCACCACAGATTTTTGATATGGAGCAGCTTGCGCGCAATCGAAATCGTGCCGCAGAGAATTTTGAGGCATTTGCCTTTCTGAAACAGGCTGCAGTTGAGCGTCTTGAAGACAAGCTGATGCTGGTGCGGCGCAGTTTTAGTGATGTACTTGATGTTGGATGCCATTCAGGACAAGTGGCACAGATGCTTCGTGCTAGTGGCAAACTAACATCCAGCCATAGCCTTCTTCAGACAGATATTTCGCCGCGTTTTTGTGATATTGCAGGCAGGCGAGCGCCGGCCATGGTCAGCCCTGCCGAGACGCTTCCCGTAGAGCCAGCAAGTTATGATGCTGTTGTATCAGCCCTGTTCTTGCATTGGGTGAATGATGTGCCGGGATTGCTAACCCAGATGCGGCTTGCCTTGCGCCCTGACGGGTTATTGCTTGTATGCCTATTTGGGGGGCGGACCTTGAATGAGCTTAGGCAATGCCTTGCCGAAGCCGAAACAGAGGTGAGCGGCGGGATGTCTGGGAGATGTGCCCCAATGGCTGATATTCGTGATATTCGTGATATTGGCGGCTTGTTACAGCGTGCAGGACTTGCGCTTCCAGTAGCTGATGCTGACCTAATCACTGTAACATACCCGAATATGTTTCGTCTGATGGCTGATCTGAAAGGCATGGGAGAGCAGAATGCCCTGTTCGGAAAAGAACAGCATATGGCACGCCGTGATATTTTTTTGCGTGCGGCAGAATTATATCAAGAACGCTTTAGCACAGCCGACGGGCAGATTAAGGCTAGTTTTGAGCTTATTACCCTAACAGGATGGGCGCCGCATGCCTCTCAGCAAAAACCACTTGCACGCGGTTCAGCAACCCATAGTCTGCTAGAGGCATTTGAGATTGAACAAAACGACCCGCAAAAACCAGATCAAGAATCAGATTAGCCGAGCAAGTCCTGAATAGCAGAGATGAGCTCTCGGTTGGCATCTGGCATGTCATGGTCACGTAGCCTCTGAGGGCGAACCCAGATAACATCATTGCCTTCCTGCGGTGCTGGTGTGCCTTTCCAGCGGCGACAGACATATAGCATCAGCACCATATGCCAGTCATCATAGGCATGCGAGACAAAGCAGAGAGGGGCAAGGCATGAGGAATGGGTATCAATGCCCAGCTCTTCGCCCAACTCGCGAATAAGGGCTGCTTCTGGCGTTTCTCCTGCTTCGATTTTACCGCCTGGAAATTCCCATTTTCCTGCCATAACCTTACCCTCGGGGCGCTGTGATAACAGAACACGTCCATCAGCATCAACAAGGCAGACCGCAGGGATAAGTTTGATTTCTGGCATCTTCTACGCTCAGCGCTAACTGCGGTAATCAGCATTTATGCTGATATAGCCATGGGTCAAATCGCAGGTCCAGATCGTCGCCTGTCCTGCCCCTCTCATGCCAACATCAACCGTGATATCAATATTCTCGCCTGTCATATGGGCTGTAACCGGCGCCTCATCATAGTCTTCGACCCGCTCGCCTTGCTCGGCGATAATCGTACCACCTATGGCAATGCTAAGCTCATCGCGGCTCGCAGCAGCACCTGATTTTCCAACCGCCATAATAATACGGCCCCAATTTGCATCCTCTCCTGCAATTGCCGTTTTTACCAGAGGCGAGTTAGCAATGGCGCTGGCTGCTTTTTTAGCATCAGCATCGCTAAGGGCGCCTGTTACAGTAACAGTAATAAATTTCTGCGCGCCTTCGCCGTCTTTTACGATTTGATGTGCAAGATCTGTCATTACCACTTGAAGAGCGGCTTGAACCTGCTGTGCCTCAGGGCTGTCTGCCTCTGTGATAGCTGGCATATCAGCGGCGCCTGTTGCCACGAGATAAACGCTATCTGAGGTTGATGTATCACTATCTACTGTGATGGCATTAAAGCTTTTATCAGCACATCGACGTAGCAGAATTTCAAGGCAGTCTGCGCTTATTGAGGCGTCAGTGCCAAGATAAGCGAGCATTGTTGCCATGTCAGGGGCAATCATGCCTGAACCTTTGGCAATCCCGTTAATGGTAATCACTGCCCCCCCAATGGTGCAGGATATTGTTGCGCCTTTGGCAAACGTATCTGTGGTGCGGATAGCCCCTGCTGCATCCTGCCATGATGCCTGCCCGATATCAGCAACAAGGCCCTCGCAGATAGCTGCCATAGCCTCGCCATTAATCGGCTCCCCAATAACCCCTGTAGAGGCAACAAGTATTTGCGTATCTGCCAGACTAAGCGTATCGGCTAGTTTTGAGAGATAATGACGCATTGCTGTTGTGCCGCGCATGCCGGTAAAGGCATTTGCGTTGCCGGCATTGGTAATAATGGCGCGCGGGTTTCCGGATGCGATGCCGGCGCGGGACCAGTCAACAGGCGCTGCTGCGGTTGCAGATTGAGTAAAGATGCCTGCTACTGTTGACCCCTCTTGGGCCAACAGCACCATAACATCATCCCGGTCTTTATATTTCATACCCGACCGGCCAACAGATAGACGGATTCCGGCAATATCAGACAGGTGCGGAAAGCTGTCTGGGGCAAGGGGGGAGAGCGGAAGCTTAGACATGATAGCTATTGCGCCTGAGCCGCTTGGGCTTCGGTGCGGATATCTTCAAAGCTACGTCTGTTAATTTGCGCTGAGGCGCGCAATTTTTCTAGAATCTGGCCTAACGTCTGGTTCAGCAGATTCTGGCGAAGCTGAGGGACCATCTCTTCGAATGAGGGGGGTGTTGCAACCCGCTTATCTTCAACCTTGATGATATGCCAGCCAAACTGAGTTTGAACGGGCTCAGGCGTAAAGCTGCCGGGCTCTAGCTCAAAGGCAGCTGCTTCGAATGTTGGAACCATAGCGCCGCGCGCAAAATAGCCAAGGTCGCCGCCATTTGGACCACTTGGGCCAGTTGAATCAGTTTTTGCAATTTCAGCAAAATCCGCCCCGCCAGTAAGTTTTTCAATAATGGCACGTGCTGTTGCTTCTTCGGGAACCAGAATATGGCGGGCCTTTACTTCTTCACGCGACCCATTATCGGCGATGAATAATTTATAAGTTGCTGTCAAGGCATCCTCGGTAATAGCTTCATTAACCTGCTCGGCTATCCATGCTTCGGCAAGCACTCGCATAGCGGCAACTTCCATCAGACGGGACACGTCAGGATTTTCTGACAAGCCACTTTCTGCGCCGGCAACAGCGGCAAGGCGCGAATCAATAACATCATCCACAAGACCGCCAAAATAGCTTTCAAGCGGGCGCTGGCGATATTCAGCCGGCAACTTTTCAGCAAGACGCATGACTTCTTCTAAATAAATTGCCTCACCATTTACGTCAGCGACAGTTATTTTATTTTCTGGCTTATTTTCTTGGGCAGAAGATGTTGTTGCAAAAATAATTGGTGAGCTTACCAGAAGCGCAGCACAGCAAAATGAACGAATGAATGACATTAGTAATGGATCCTTAACGGTCTAGAGATGAAGTAATACCCAAGAAATCTCTCATTCAATTCAGTTTGATTCGAAGATCGCCTTCTTAGTCCCTTCTGCGTAACATATCTTGGTACAGTGCTTCAACTGCAACGCAGAAGGCTTATCAATTGACAAAATTAGGGGGAGACCCTATCTGCAGGTAGTGGTTTACTATCAATAAAACCATGCCTTCCCTATTGTCAGTTATTTTGGCTAGGGCACGTCGGTAAGGATCCAAAAGGAAAGAAGTATGTTTTCATCACTCGCGAAAAGCCTGTTTGGGGACTCAAACGACAAAGAGCTCAAAAAGCTTGATGCGAGAGTGGCGGCAATAACAGCGCATGAAGAACAGATGGATGCAAAGTCAGATGAAGAGCTTGCCGGCATGACGCAGGTCTTTCGTGACCGCCTTGCTGCAGGAGAAACAGAAGATAACCTGCTTGAAGAAGCATTCGCAGTTGTTCGTGAAGCAGCGCGCCGGACGTTATCACAGCGTCATTTTGATGTGCAGTTGATGGGCGGCATGGTCCTGCAACAGGGCTGTATTGCGGAAATGAAAACAGGCGAGGGAAAAACCCTTGTTGCAACACTTGCTGTTTATCTGAACGCATTATCGGGTAAAGGCGTTCATGTTGTAACCGTGAATGATTATCTGGCAAGCCGAGATGCTGGCTGGATGGGGCAGGTTTATAATTTCCTTGGGTTGAGCGTTGGCTGTATCATCGCAGGCATTGATGATGCAGAACGGCGGGCAGCTTATCAGTGCGATGTAACCTACGGCACCAATAATGAATTTGGCTTTGACTATCTGCGCGATAATCTGAAATTCGCTCTTGGCGATATGGTTCAGCGCGAACATCATTTCGCAATCGTTGATGAAGTTGATTCTATTCTTATTGATGAAGCGCGCACGCCGCTGATTATTTCAGGACCAGCAGAAACATCGCCTGAACTCTATAACGCTGTTGATAAAATCATTCCGCTTCTTACCGCAGAAGATTTCGACCTCGATGAGAAGGGCCGCAATGTGACGCTTACTGAAGAGGGGGTTGCTCATTGCGAGAACGCCTTGCAGCAAGCTGGCCTGATGAGTGACGGTAGCCTGTATGATATTAATCATGTTGGGCTTTTGCATCATGTTATGCAGGCCTTGCGCGCACATAAAATGTTCCAGCGTGATACTAGTTATATGGTGAAACAGGGGCTGGTTGTCATTATTGATGAATTTACCGGCCGCGCAATGGATGGGCGCCGCTATTCTGAGGGGCTTCATCAGGCGATTGAAGCCAAAGAAAATGTAGAAATTCAGGCTGAGAACCAGACATTAGCGTCTGTTACCTTCCAGAATTATTTCAGGCTTTATGAAAAGCTGGCTGGTATGACAGGTACAGCCATGACCGAAGCCGGCGAATTTTCGGAAATCTACAGCCTTGAAGTTGTTGCCATGCCGACCAATCGGCCTGTGCAGCGGATAGACCATGATGATGAAGTCTACCGCACCTCAAAAGAGCGCGATCAGGCTGTTATTGATTTGATTGCTGACTGCCAGAAACGTGGCCAGCCCATGCTGGTTGGTACTGTTACGATCGAAAAATCTGAGCATCTATCAGCGGCGCTTTCGGCAGCTAACATTTCGCATCAGGTGCTCAATGCACGGTTTCATGAAGAAGAAGCAAAGATTATTGCGCTTGCCGGTGTGCCGGGCAGCGTAACAATCGCAACCAATATGGCCGGCCGCGGCACAGATATTCAGCTAGGCGGCAATCTAGATATGCGCGTTGCTCAGGAAGCTACAGCAGCCGATGGGTCTATCAAACAGGCAAAAGCCACGGCAATTTCTGATGAAATTGCAGTGTTGAAGGAACAGGCACTGGCCGAAGGCGGCCTTTATGTCATCGGCACGGAGCGTCATGAATCGCGCAGGATTGATAACCAGCTGCGGGGCCGTACAGGTCGTCAGGGTGATCCGGGCGCCTCGAAATTCTTTTTATCACTAGAAGACGATCTGATGCGTATTTTTGGGTCTGAAAAACTGGATGGTATGCTACAGAAATTGGGTCTTGAAGAGGGTGAAGCCATTACCCACCCCTGGATCAATAAAGCTGTTGAAAAAGCCCAGTCAAAAGTCGAAGCCCATAATTTCGAAATTAGAAAACAGCTTCTGAAATATGATGATGTAATGAATGACCAGCGCCATGTTGTTTTTGGTCAGCGCCGGGAAATCATGCAGGCAGAAGATGTGCATGAAACTGTGCGTGATATGCGCCATGATACAATTGATAATATGGTCACAGAAGCTATCCCGCAGGGAAGCTATGCTGACCAGTGGGACGCAGAAAAGCTGGATAACTCAGCCCGCAATGTTTTGGGGGTCGAGGTGCCTGCAGCAGACTGGATTGCTGAAGATGGCATTGCTGAGGCAGAAATAATCGAACGTCTTCAACAGCTCTCTGACCGCTATATGGCTGAAAAAGCAGTAAGATTTGGCTCAGAAACCATGCGAATGGCTGAAAAGTCTTTGCTTTTGCAGGTGCTTGACCAGCAATGGAAAGAACATTTACTGCAGTTGGAACAGCTT
>ERZ887849.3426-NODE-3426-length-11944-cov-7.101775_pt1 | contig 11944 bp, 11 predicted proteins | sample MGYA00521267_ERZ887849 | MGnify/ENA primary metagenome ERZ887849 (study PRJEB32303, sample SAMEA104408601) | aquatic metagenome | biome: Brackish water; feature: Pelagic; material: water | place: Baltic Sea | collected 2014-06-06T16:11:00 | depth 2,863 m ... | reverse complement strand
TAGGAAACAAAGTATATCACTTTAAGTTCACAGCAGAACAATATCCAGAGAAGTTAAGAATAATGGACATGCTCGATATTGGAACCGAACACTACGAAATTCTTTCCACCGAAAACTGGGACACGAAATTGATGACTGCGAGAAATTAAACCGCTACGTCATTTTCTCGCAAAGCATCGTTCAAACTTGTCTTCAAATCAGTCGACGCTTTTCTTTTTCCGATAATCAGAGCACAAGGAACTTGAAATTCGCCTGCTGGAAAATTTTTCGTGTAAGAACCTGGTATCACAACGCTTCTTTCTGGAACTTTGCCTTTCATTTCAATCGGTTCGCTGCCCGTAATGTCAATTATTTTCGTCGACATAGTCAATACGACATTTGCTCCTAGAACTGCTTCTTTTCCAACGTGAACACCTTCCACAACTATGCATCGCGATCCAATAAATGCTCCGTCCTCAATAATTACGGGTGATGCTTGCAAGGGTTCGAGCACACCACCGATGCCAACTCCACCGCTCAAATGAACGTTTTTTCCAATCTGCGCGCAAGATCCAACTGTCGCCCAAGTGTCGACCATGGTTCCTGAATCAACATAAGCACCGATGTTTATATAGGATGGCATCATGATTACTCCAGGTGCTATAAATGCACCATATCGAGCTACAGCGTGAGGAACAACACGAACTCCTAATTCTTTGTAGTTCGTTTTCAAAGCCATTTTGTCGTGAAATTCGAAAGGACCGACTTCAATAGTTTCCATTTTACGAATGGGGAAATACATAACTACGGCCTTTTTGACCCATTCATTCACCGTCCAATGACCAAATTCATTCGGCTCAGCCACACGAAGAATTCCTTTGTCTAGGTCTTCAATTACTGTTTCTATTGCAGTTCTGTAGGTTGGGTTTTCCAAAAGGGAGCGATTTTCCCAGGCTTCTTCGATTTTTGAGCGCATATTGTTGATATTAGATTGCAAAATTAACAATTGAATTTCATTCCATCGGGAAAATTCAACTTAAATCCTAAATTTGACCCATGCCAAAAACAATAGCGATAGATTTCGGATTAAAAAGAACAGGACTTGCCATTACGGACGAGAATTGCATTTTTGCTTTTGGTCACGAAACGGTCGAGTCTAGAAATCTCATGGTTTATCTTGAAAAATGGTTCGAAAAAGAGAATGTCGACACCCTCGTGCTCGGCGAACCAAAGCGTTTGAACAATGAAGACACGCATATCAGTGAAAATGTCAGAATGCTAAAAGCTGCATTGGTAAAACAGTTTCCGTCGAAAGAGGTGGTTATGATGGACGAACGTTACACATCAAAAATGGCGAGCGAAACGATCGCTATGATGGGCGGTTCAAAAAAAGTGAAAAAAGACAAAGGTATAATCGATAAAGTAAGCGCGACGATCATTCTTCAATCGTATTTGGACGAATACAAACGTTAGACTTATCGATTTTTAAATATTTCTAACAGTTTTTTGTTTTGAATACTTCGTAATTGACTTAAATTTACGCCATGATTTTACCAATTGTTGCCTATGGCGACCCTATTTTAAAGAAAGAAGGTGAGGAAATCGGCGACGATTATCCGAAGCTAAAAGAGTTGATTGCCAATATGTTTGAGACGATGTATAATGCTCAAGGTGTTGGTCTTGCAGCTCCACAAATTGGTAAATCTATCCGATTATTTATCGTTGATGCAGCCCCTTTTGCCGAAGTAGAAGAAGGGGAAGAGTTGGATCCCATGGCGGAAGGATTAGAGAATTTCAAGAAAGTATTCATCAATCCTATTATTGAAGACGAGAGTGGTGAAGATTGGGGATTCAACGAAGGTTGTTTATCAATCCCCAAAATCCGCGAAGAAATATTCCGTAAAGAAAAGATTCACATCACCTATTATGACGAGAATTGGGAGTTGAAAGCTGAAGAGTACAACGGCTATGCGGCTCGTATTATTCAGCATGAATATGATCATGTGGATGGAGTTCTGTTTACAGATCATCTATCAACTTTGAAACGTAAATTATTGACAAAAAAACTTCAAAATATATCAAAAGGGGAGGTTGAAGTCGATTACAGAATGAAATTTCCTAATAAAAAACGTTAGAACATGAGTAGAAGTTATTGGTTTGGAATGGTATGTTTGGCTGCTGGATTATGTCTGCAGTCTTGTGGAGGGAATTCAAACGAGAAAGACAAAGTAGTTCCCAAACTTTCTAAAAGTGAATTGAAAGCATCTCTCACTCAAATGGAGGATTCGCTTCGCATGATGCAGAAAAATGGCGTTAAGATTGAAAGTCTGCATCAAATTGAATACATCAATCGCCATTTGGATTATTACAGAGCCTATCCGGAAGATAAATACTCTCCGGTTTGTCTAGATAAAGTCCAATGGATGTTTTTGAACTTACAAGCACCTCAATATTCCATTGATTACTCGGATACTATTTTGGAAATGTACCCGAAATATAAAAACAGAGCTGGGGTACTAGAATCGCAAGGAGCAACGTATGATGCAATTGTGGAACCTAGAGATAGTGCTATGGTTCGTAAATATTATACGATGTTGCTCGATGAGAATCCAAGTATGGACAAAGAAAAACGAGAAGGCATTCGCAAGAGGCTAAAAAACAACCACTTGTCGTTTGATGAATGGATAATGAAAAACAATTAATCATTCTTAATCAAACTTCAAGTTTGTTAATACTTTGTTAAACCTGAGAAACCTTTTACAAATGCTATTATCTTAGCTCGGAACAAAAAAACTTTCAAAAAAATAATATTATGAAAAAATTCTTTCTTTCTTTGGTGGTAGTGGCAGCAGGTATTTTCACTACAAACATTTATGCACAAGTTGAAACAGGGGCAAAAATTGAATTTAAAAAAGAAACGCACGATTACGGTACTGTAAAGTATGGTGGTGACGGTTCTTGTACTTTTGACTTTACCAATACAGGTGATGCTCCTTTGATTATTTCGAATGCGAAAGGATCTTGTGGTTGCACTGTTCCTACTTGGCCGAGAGAACCTCTTGCTCCAGGTGCAACAGCTCAAATCACTGTAAAGTACGATACAAAACGTCCAGGTGCTATTGCTAAAAGTGTAACAATCACTTCTAACGCAATCAATGAACCAACAAAAGTTATACGAATTAAAGGGACCGTATCTGCAGCTCCAGCAAATGGCACTCCGGTAAACAAAACGGGTCCAGCTAATTAATATCGGCTATATTTCGCGATCATAAAATAGTATTGATCCCGCTTTCGATTTATTCGAAGCGGGATTTTTTCTTGTCTAAACTTTTTGAGGATTCATTGCCGTTATATCGAGAGAAGAATTTGATTAACGATAAATTAAGACAGATGTTAATTCAAGGTTAATCTATAAAAAGGAGTTTTATTTTGACTTAAATTCAAGTAATTATTTACTCACTTAAAATGTACAGTACGAAAAAGGTATTAATGATTTTGTCTTTCTTATTCTCCATCGGGATGACAAATAGCTTAAATGCGCAAGTGGAGAAAGGGGCGAAAATTGAATTTGTGAAATTGACGCATGATTATGGAAACATAAAGCAAGGTGCAAACGGTTTGTGTACTTTTCAATTCAGCAATACAGGCAATGAAGACTTGATTATTGTAGATGCCAAAAAATCGTGTGGTTGTGCCGTTCCGTCATGGCTGAAAGAACCGATTCTACCAGGTGGAAAAGGAGTTATCGAAGTACGTTACAACACCAAAAGAACTGGCGGTATTGCCAAAAATGTGATCATTATTTCCAATGCAATCAATGCGCCAACAAAAGAACTACGAATTAAAGGAACGGTTGCTAGCGAACCAGTCGATGGTGAAAAAGTCAAAACAGACAACCCTACGTATTAATTTACTGAAAAGTTTATTGATTATCCCTGCATCTATAAAGGTCGTGACCAACAAACTCTGCACTTAAAATCGTGAATTTTCTGTTGAAAACTATTCGATTGTCACGGCTATATTTGAAGGATTACAAAACCATTTCTGCTATCTTTAAAGTTCTCAATTTTTCAGCAAGATGTACATCATTTTCGATACAGAAACGACCGGTTTACCTAAAAACTGGAATGCCCCAATCAGCGATTTGGACAATTGGCCACGCGCCATACAGATTGCTTGGCAGGTGCATGATGAATTGGGACATTTGGTCGAACACAGGGATTTCCTTATTCGTCCTGATGGTTTCGATATTCCTTACGATGCGGAACGGATTCACGGAATTTCAACTGCCCTAGCCGAACAAGAGGGTGTTTCGATGGCAGAAATGCTCGCTGAATTTGAGATTGCACTTGGTAAAGCGAAATTCGTGGTAGGGCAAAACCTCAAGTTCGATCTCAACATCATGGGATCAGAAATGATTCGGGCAGGTTTTGAGTCGAACATGCTTAAAATGCCTGTTTTGGACACCTGTACAGAAGTTACAGCCGAAATGTGTCAGATTCCTGGCGGACGTGGTGGTAAATGGAAATTACCGACACTGACGGAGCTTCATAAGTTTTTATTTGAAATACCTTTCAACGAAGCGCACAATGCAACAGCCGATGTGGAAGCAACTACGCGTTGTTTCTTTGAACTGGTTCGCCGCGAAGTTTTCACTCCTGAAGAGTTAGAAGTCGAAAAAGAATATTTTACTGATTTTAGAACGGCTCACATCGACATCATTGGTCCGTATGGTTTAAATCATGTCAATTTAAAAGAAGCGAGTGATAAGCTAAAAGAGTCTACCGAAAGTAGTCTAGATTCTGTCGAAAAGAAAGAAGCCCGAATCGCACTAGCTGATGCTCCATTTGTTCATTTGCACAACCACTCTCAGTTTTCCATTCTCCAATCTACGAGTGATGTGAAGGGTTTGGTGAATAAAGCAATCGACAACAAAATGAAGGCTGTTGCGCTTACCGATAAGGGCAACATGATGGCGGCTTTCCATTTCGAAAAAGCGATTTCTATCCATAACAAAGGAATTAGCGCCAAAAGAAAAGAAGCCGAAGAGAATAACGAACCTTTTGATGATGAAGAATTATTGCCAATTATTGGATACGAAGCCAATGTTTGTGAAGATCATTTAAACAAATCTGTAAAAGACAATGGCAGTACAGTCGTGCTTTTGGCGAAAAATAAAAAAGGATATCAAAACCTTATCAAGCTTTCGTCTATTGCCTTTACTAAAGGGTTCTATTATGTTCCTCGTATCGATAAAAAACTAATCGAACAGTATAAAGGCGACTTAATTTGCTTATCAGGAAATTTAACAGGGGAAATACCAAACATGATTCTGAATCTGGGTGAAAATCAAGCCGAAGAATCACTTTTGTGGTGGAAAGAGCAATTTCAAGATGATTTTTACTTGGAAATCATGCGCCACGGACAAGAAGATGAAAAGCGAGCGAACGAAGTACTTCTTCGTTTTGCAGAAAAGCACAAGGTCAATCTTATTGCCACTAACAACACCTATTATCTCGATAAAACCGACGCTGAATCGCACGATATTTTGCTGTGTCTTCGTGACAATGAGTTGGTTTCTACGCCCATTGGTCGTGGTAGAGGGTTTCGTTACGGTTTAGAAAATGAAGAGTTTTATTTTAAATCGTCTGACGAAATGAAGGAATTGTTTTTGGATCTACCAGAAGCGATTTTAAACATTGAAGATTTAATTGCGAAAATTGAGCCCTATGCCTTGGCAAGAGAGGTATTGCTTCCTGCCTTCGACATTCCAGAAGAATTCAAGGATGCCGAAGACGAAACGGATGGAGGAAAACGAGGTGAGAACAATTATTTGCGTCATTTAACGTACGAAGGAGCAAAGGATCGCTATGCAGAAATTACGGAAGAAATACGTGAACGAATTGATTTTGAACTTCAAACTGTTGCGAATACGGGTTATCCCGGTTATTTCTTGATTGTTCAAGATTTTTGTCACGCTGCCCGAAGAATGGATGTTGTCGTTGGGCCAGGACGTGGGTCAGCAGCTGGATCGGTTGTCGCCTATTGCAATGGAATTACCAACATAGACCCATTGAAATACAATTTGCTATTTGAGCGTTTTCTTAATCCCGAACGTATTTCCATGCCCGATATCGATATCGATTTTGATGATGAAGGTCGTGGACGAGTGATCGACTATGTGATTAACAAATACGGTAGCAATCAAGTAGCACAAATTATTACTTACGGAACGATGGCGGCAAAGTCGTCTTTGCGCGATACTTCGAGGGTTTTGAATTTACCATTGAACGAAGCGACGCAATTGTCCAACATGGTCTCGTCCTTGTCGTTAAAGAAAATGTTCGCCTTTTCTGAAGCTGAATTGGCCGATGCTCTGAAAAATCAAGAAGATTTCACGAAGGCGAAAGCCTTAAGAGATATTGCAGCTTCCAACCAACCAGCTGCAAAAGTGATTCAAAAAGCCAAAGATGTTGAAGGTTGCGTTCGGAATACGGGAATTCACGCTTGTGGGGTCATTATTACACCTGGAGATATTACAGATTACGTTCCAGTTGCTTTGGCAAAGGATTCGGAAATGTACTGTACGCAATATGATAACTCGGTTGCCGAAGAAGCAGGATTGCTTAAGATGGACTTCTTGGGCTTGAGCACTTTAACACTGATTAAGCATTCTGTTAAGTTGATTAAGGAACGGCATGGCATCGATATAGACATTGAAAAGATTCCCCTCGACGATGAAACAACCTACGAATTATTCCAAAGAGGCGAAACGGTCGGTATTTTCCAATACGAATCTGCTGGAATGCAGAAACATCTACGCGATTTAAAACCAACCGTTTTCGAAGATTTAATTGCTATGAATGCCCTGTATCGTCCAGGCCCGATGGAGTACATTGAATCTTTCGTAAAACGTAAACACGGTGAGGAAGAAATTATTTACGACATAGCCGATTGCGAAGAGTATTTGACTGAAACCTACGGAATTACTGTTTATCAAGAGCAAGTAATGTTGCTTTCTCAAAAGTTAGCGGGATTTACAAAAGGTCAAGCTGATACCTTACGTAAAGCAATGGGTAAGAAGCAAATAGCCGTTCTGGATAAAATGAAACCTGAATTTATTGGAAACGGTAAAGAAAAAGGTCATGATCCTGATAAATTAGAGAAAATATGGAAGGATTGGGAAGCCTTTGCATCCTACGCCTTCAATAAATCACACTCTACTTGTTATGCCTGGGTGGCGTATCAAACCGCTTATCTGAAAGCGAATTATCCGGAAGAATACATGGCTTCTGTTCTCTCCAATAACATGAATGACATCAAAAAAGTGACGTTTTTCATGGAAGAATGCCGCAGAATGGGTATCAATGTTCTTGGTCCAGATGTCAATGAATCGAACTATCATTTCGCCGTAAATGTAAAAAACGATTTGCGATTTGGGATGGGTGCTATCAAAGGATTAGGAAATGGCCCTGTGGATAATATTATAGCTGAACGCACTGAAAACGGACCATTCGAGAATATTTTCGACTTTACAAAACGCGTCAACTTACGGCTGTGTAACAAAAAAGCCATGGAAAGCTTGGCCTATGCGGGTGGATTTGATGCTTTTCCAAAAATTCATCGGGCGCAGTATTTTCAAGAAGATGGTAATCAACGTTCCTTCTTGGAAAATGCGGTAAAATTTGGTGTGAATTACCAAGAAAGTATGAACTCGTCGCAAGTTTCTATGTTCGGCGAAGCTACAGGAACTGCTATACCTGAGCCACTGGTTCCTGAGGCGCCGGAGTGGAGTAGTACCTACAAATTGAACAGGGAACGAGAGGTAGTTGGTATTTATATTTCAGGTCATCCGCTCGACGATTTCAAAATGGAAATTGATAGTTTCTGCAAAGGAAACGTTAGTATGCTCAAGGATTTTGAGGAAAATAAAGGGAAAGAGATGACTTTTGCCTGTGTTACTGGCTTGGCAGAACATCGGATTTCGAAAAATGGAAATGAGTTCGGGAAGTTAATCATTGAAGATTATCAAGACACCTACGAACTTATGTTTTGGCAAGAGAACTATCACAAGTACAAACATTTTATTGGCGAGAACAATTATTTGGCTATTTCAGGTCGGATTGAGATTCCTTTTCGTCGAAACAAATATGAGTTCGTGATACATAACATCATGTTATTAAGCGAATTAAAGGAGAAGAAAGCCAAGGAGATCAATGTAAAAGTGGACGTTCGTAATCTCGACCAAATGATGATTAGCGATTTGATGAAATTATGTCTGAACAACGAAGGGCATTGCCATCTGAATTTCACTGTCTACGATGAAGCATCAAAAGTTTCTTTGAAAATGCCTTCAAAAAGCATGAAAATAGATCCAAGTCTAGCCTTTTTCAGAGAAATCAAGAAATTTGATGTGGAAGTAGAGATGAATTAGAAGCTCTATTCTAAAATCTCACGTAAATCAGTCAATTCTTTAACTTTATCAGCTGCTCCAGCCTCTTTGAAGGCGGCAATTAAATTCGTCAACATACGACGAAGAATACTAGAATTGGAACAAGGTTCGTAAAATTCACGATCGGCAGGTAAATTCAAAGAGGTAATAAATTCGTCTATTTCATCTTCGTCAAACAGACTTCCTTTCGAAAAAGGATTGATGTAAAACAAAACACCATGCGATTTTGCTGTACCGTTTTCGTGCTTGATTCTGTGCTCGTCCATGTACGCCAAAATGAAATGATTCGGCAAGTTGACACCGTAAATAGGCATTCCAATGTTTTGAGCCACAATACTATAGATAAGACTTAAGCTAAGCGGGTTCCCTTTTCGGTTTTCCAGTACAGTATTGATACATGAATTGGCCGGTGCATGAAAATCTTTCGAATTTCCTCTAAATTTGTGCGTTCCGAAGAATATCTTGTTCATGATGCGCACTTTTTCGAGTGCCGTGTTCTTCTGACTTATTTCTAGCCAAACGTCTTGGGTGATTTTCTTCAAATCTTTGCGCACTTTTTCCTCGTTTAAGGAAGGATATTGATAACGAGCGATAGCAATAGCTCCGGTGAGTAAGTCTTTCTCTTCCGAATTGACCCAAGAGCCCAATCCATTGGAAATATCGCGAACTTGAATGTCTTGAATGATCGTTTCAATCCGACTTTGGAACAACAGCCCCCAATCTTCTTTCTCCCAAGATATTTCTAAAAAAGGGATAGCTTCTAGACCATAGTTCAACAGTTGATCACGGACATGAGTATAAACGACTTCATCTGGGTCTTCCACCAAACGAACTAAAGCTTGTAAATGATTCATGCGAGCCATGGAACAAAAATAGAGGTAAAGACAAAGTGAAAAATCAGATCCTGCTTAACTTTTAAAAGTCAAGTTGTTAATTAGCGTTAACGGGCCGATTTTTGGGTATGATTCAAGGATTAACAAAAAATGATGAAACTTATTAATCTTTCTCCCGTTATAATACGTGTCATTGATTTCAATCTACAGGTTATTAATGCATATGAAAGAGGTTCTCGGTTGAGGCCTCTTTTTTAGTTTTAAAGAAGTCCGTAATTGCCTTAGTTCATTAGAAAATTGTATTTTGGCACGTAAATCGCATAGTTAAAAGGAAAAAGTCATGGTAAGAGTATTATTTATATCAAGTTTGGTTGTTTTAGCTTCATGTGCAAACATGAAAGAAAGAAAAGGAGAAAAAATGCTGGCAAAAGCACCAACTGCCGTAAAGTCAATTAGCGAAGAAGAAAATGCTGCTCCAACTCAGTCACGTCCAGCAAGTGAAGAGGACATGATGGGAATTCAAGGAACTGTTCGTTTGAACAAGTCAGGTTGCCCAGTGCAAATTGAAATGATAAATGCTGATTTGTATTCAACGGCATATCCCGTAAACTTGGATAAGCAATACCACAAAGAAGGTTTGTTGATTAAATTTAATTTTGCTCCGAGTCGTGCGCCTTCGCCAGAAAGTTGTACTGCGGATGCTGTAATTTCAGTCTCTGAAGTTGAAATAATTAAGAAATAAATCACTCCAACGGAAGTATAACTTATTTTTTCAGGTTATTGGTTATAGAAAAAGTTAATGTAATCTACGTTTTCATTCCTTTGTTTTGCATTAAATAAGTTAGCTTATGAGATGAAATCAACATCCGACGACCATCGTTGACAATTGTTGGGGTGAAAATGAACAAAGGCATTTCCGCTTTCTTCTCTAAATCGGTGTAATAGGACAAAGGAACGTCTAAAATGTTATCGGTATTCTCATTCAATTGTCGTTCGAAGGCTGTTCCGCGTTTAAGCTGAGCCAATAAAAGATGAAATGGAAATAGCGAGAAGAATACGTTGAAAAATCCAGTTTTTCGATTGTCGTTTACAATATATATAAAGAACAGAATAAAAATCGAAAATGTTGGATCAAATCGAATCTATTTTTTTGATTGACATTTAATAAAATCTAAAACGAAGTATGAGATTATTTTTCCGTAAAGTCTATGCTCATTTTCGGTTTCAGGAGCTCCTTCTGGTAAATGTAAAATGGAGAAATCAACGTTCGAACTTAAACTACGAATCATTTTTCTTATTTCTTCTATCGAAAATCCACTGGGCGTTAATGCGGATGTTGGGAGAAATGAAATGGCGTCTAAATCAATATCCAAGCTATACGATTTGTCATTTGAAGCCGTATTCCCGAAATTCTCAAATTCGCTCCACCAAAGGTTAGGGTCATCCAGCCAGTTTTCAAAAGTGTTGTAATAACAGGCGTTTCTATCTAAGTAATCAAGAATGTACGTATTGTTATATGACTCGTGAAGTCCAAAAATCGAATAATTATGTATTACATCCTCATTAATTGCGCACGAAAATGGGTTTCCACTATGACGGTATTCAATTGATCGACAGTCGGCATGGGGGTCAATATTTATGGCGTGAATTCTCTTTGTATCAAGTATCGAAAGATTTTTCAACAATGGGAATGCATTATTGTGACCGCCACCAATCACAATTAATTTTTGCCCCTTAGAAATATTTTCAGTTAGAACATTTAAAATAAAATCATCTAACTCCTCAACGGCGCCTTTGTTTTTGTTAATAGACTCAAATTTTATGTTCTGCGTTATTTCACCCAAAACACCAATATTCTCACCAGAGCAAAATTTGTTTGATTGTACAGATTGAAATGCCTGCATGAAAGCGTTAAAACCTTTCTGTGCTCCAGGAAATCCACCATTCATTTGTGGTCCTATGTCTTCCGAAATACCTAGAATGACGAATTCACTTTCTTTGGTCTCTGGTCCGAAATTTATTGTTTCAGCCAGTTTCAATTCACCCGGACGCTGATTTTGATCTCTTGTAGATTCATTAAACAAATGAAACGTAAATAAGCCAGTTTTACTTTTTAGCATAATGAGAAAGTTTCTCTAATAAGTCGTTGGGTGGAGGGCAAGCTCGCATGGTATCCTTTTTTACAAAAACCAATGTCGTTTGCCCACTCGAAATAATGTCCTGTTGTTCATTATACAAAGTATAGTCAAATACAATTTTCACCCCTTTAATTTCAGTGATTTTAGTTGAAATCGTGAGTAAATCATCATATAAGGCAGGTTTCAAATATTTTACAGAGTATTCACTTACGGGCAGCATTATGCCACTTTCTTCAATGTCCTTGTAGGAAGATCCAACCTCTCTGAGCGCCTCTACACGTCCTACTTCGAAATACTGGGCGTAGTTTCCATAATAACAATACCCCATTTGGTCGGTTTCACCGTAACGAACTCTAATTTGAGTCTTATGTTCAAAATTGTAATACATATGAAGACATAAAAGTAGGATAAAAAACGAAGAAGGAAATTTCTATTCTAGTGCCATAATTAAAAATAAAAAATAACGGATTGATTTAATATTGAAAGATAATTCATTTTTTGTTGAAAATTTCACAAATTGAAGATAATATCAACGAATAGAA
>ERZ887849.3423-NODE-3423-length-11958-cov-52.505083_pt1 | contig 11958 bp, 9 predicted proteins | sample MGYA00521267_ERZ887849 | MGnify/ENA primary metagenome ERZ887849 (study PRJEB32303, sample SAMEA104408601) | aquatic metagenome | biome: Brackish water; feature: Pelagic; material: water | place: Baltic Sea | collected 2014-06-06T16:11:00 | depth 2,863 m ... | reverse complement strand
TTGATAAAATAGCGATTGGTTTTTGGCGTAAACTCGGGTTAAAAACCCGCTCACAAGAGGCATAAAAATTATTACAATCAACAAGTGCGAACATGGTCTAAAGGTAATCTATTTTGTTTTTTTTTTTGCTCTTAACAAGTGAAATTATTTATTTTAATTTTTATATGTTGGGAGTTAATAGTATTTATATCTTTACCCAATAATTTTAACCCTAAACGAAATTCTCATGAAAACTAGATTTCATTTAATAGTATTCATTTTTAGCGTTTTTTCATTTTACAATGTGTTGGCACAACAACCTTCTGAGGGGCAAAAATTAGATTCGATTACAATTACTTCAACAGCGATTGAGTTGCCTTTTAAAAAGAATTCTCGCACAATAACACTTATTTCATCCGACGTCATAAAACAAAGTCCTGCCACTAATTTGGCGGAACTTTTGCAACAAGAAGCGGGTGTCGATATAAGACGTCAAGGGATCAATGGAATGCAAGCAGATTTATACATTCGTGGCGGAAATTTTGACCAAACTTTGCTTTTAATTGATGGTATTAAAGTCGAAGATCCTCAAACAGGGCACCATACATTAAATATGGCACTGCCTCTAGAAGTGATCGAACGTATTGAAATTATCAAAGGTCCTGCGGCACGCGTTTTTGGACAAAATGCGTTTACAGGAGCCATTAATATTGTAACCAAATCTAATGCGGATGCTGTGAATTCCATAGGGTACAAACTTGGTTCTTATAATCAACAGCATGTTTCGGGAACCTTGGGAACCGACCTAGAAAATATGACACTGATAGGACATGCTTCTGTAAATACTTCGGAAGGCTATCGATATAACACCGATTTTGAAAATCAAAATTATTTTGTAAAAGGACGTTTTAATGCAAATGGCACTCCTATTGATGTTATTAGTTCTTTTTCGGAACGAAAATTTGGTGCAAATCAATTTTATGCCGTTCAAAGTGGTTACGATCAATATGAAGAAACACAAAGCAGTCTTGTGGGAGCTTCTACAAAATTCAAAACAGAAAAATTTAAAATTACACCACGGGTCTACTGGAAACGAAACCAAGACATGTACTTGTATGTTCGAGAAAGACCGTCGGTTTATAGAAATTTACATATCTCCAATAAAGTAGGGCTACAAGTCAATGCTTCATATACTTCAAGCGCTGGAATTACAGGTTTTGGAATCGATGCTGCAAAAGTATTTATGACGAGCTCCAATTTAGGAGAACGCGACCGAATGATGGCAAATCTATTTGTTGAACATCGGTTTTCTTTAGCAGATAATCGTTTAGACATTACGCCAGGTGTCTCGGTAAATTATTTCTCAGACTTTAAGTTTCATGCCTTTCCAGGGGTTGATATAGGCTACTCTATTAATGATGCTTTTAGAGCGTATGCAAATGTGGGCTACACCTATAGAGTACCAACTTATACCGATTTGTATTATGTAGGAAGAACAGATTTAGGAAATGAAAATTTAGAACCTGAAAAAGCACTTTCTGAAGAAATAGGCTTAAAATATTTTGGAGGAAACTTTAATGCTTATATAGCTATATTTAACAGATCGTCCGATAATTTGATAGATTATACCAAAGAAAATGAAGCCGATAAATGGCAAGCTACAAACTTAAAAAGTCTAACCTCAACAGGAGCAGAACTAAATCTGTCTTCCAACTTTAAATCGGGGTTATACACTCAAAATATAAGTTTAGGATATACGTATTTAGATGAAAATTTAAAGGACATAAAAACGACCTATTCTAAATATGTACTCAACGCATTGACACATCATTTTACGGCAACGGTTCGATCGCAGTTTTTGAAAAATGTATCACAAAGCATCATTTATAAGTTTGCCGAACGTGCCTCAGGAAGCAGCTATAGTGTAGTAGATGTACAGGCTACATTGAATGTTTCTGGGCTTGAACTTTCTGTCATTGGAAATAATATTTTCAATACAGAATATGTGGAAACAGGTTTTGTTCCTATGCCCAAAGGAAATGTTTTGATAGGGGTCAATTATGCATTCTAAAAACTAGTTGATAAGCGTATTCACTTTGTCATATACCAATTGTGACTCCCATCCTCTGTATAGAAGATAGTCGGCGAGTTTTTTCTTTTTTTTCCACGGATCCGTTTCGGTCAATGTTGCCGCTTTTTTTTCTGCTAAAGAGTGAAATGTTTGAAGATAGTCAGTAGGGTCAATTTCCTGAAGAGCGATTTTAATAATATATTTCGACAGTTGGCGTTGTTTAAGCTCTAAAGTCAATCTTACTTTTCCCCATTTTTTGATGCTAAATTTTCCTCTAACATAGGCTTTAGCAAAACGTTCTTCGTTCAAGTGGTTGTCTTCAATTAGTGCCCCTATGATAACTTCAATCGCTTCGGGAATCATTCGCATCTGTTTGAGTTTCTGCTCCACTTCTTTGTGACAGCGGTCTTGATAGGCACAATACTTTTGAAGTATGGAGAGGGCTTCCTCTATGGAATAACTTTTATGGGTTTGATACATCCTTAGAATTTATAAGTAATCGCACAAATCAAATTGATTCCGGGTGCAGAGATTCCAGAAGAAAAGGTTCTGTAACGTTGATTGGTGATGTTTTCGACAGCTCCTACAACAGAAAGTGATTTGTTAAAATCAAATTGCGTTCTAAGGTTAAGGGTGTACCAAGACGGTGCATAGGGCTTGCCTTGTGCATCTAAAGCAAATAAGGAATCGGCTAATTCTGCAGAAATATCTGAGGCCCGAAGTGCCCCATTATAATTTATAAATCCATCTATTTGAAACTTGTTGCGTTTCCATATAAGGTGTGCATTTCCAAAAACAGGGGCTGCATGTCTTACGGGCAATTCAACTCCAGGGGTTTCTTCTTGTACTCCGTGAACATAGCTGTACTGAGTGGTAAACTTTAAAGCTGTTGAAAATCGAATTTTTAGGCCTGCTTCAAATCCATAAATCCAAGATTGAGAAGCATTTTGAATGGCTTGAATTTCACTTATTTCTCCGTCATAAAACATTTCAGACATGCCCTGAATTTTAAAGCTTTTGCGAACCAATGCATTTTCTAGGTAAGTATAATAGGCCGAACAATCAAAAACCATAGATTCTTTAAAATTGATTGTAACACCAAGCTCTCCACCATACGCATATTCTGGCTTTAGATTTCCGTTGGGCACCACAACTAATCCTTCTTGAGGGTCAAAAATTTTCCCGATATCATCAATGTTTGGCGCTCTAAAAGCAGTGGTTGCATTTAATTTCCAAAGAAAGATAGGGTTCGGGTTCCAACTGAGTCCAAGAGTGCCTGTAAGTGCACTTGTCTCTAAATCTGCCGTTATAAAAGGAAGGTTATAAAAAGCACTGTTTTCTGTTAAATCAGCGTCGATAGTCACATAGTTATATCGTATTCCCGATTGTATCGTAAGCTTTGAATTCGGCTTGTATTTATGGCTTAGATAGGCTGCTAGCGTTTGCCACTTTGAGTCGTTTGGATAACGGGTCGCAATGCTTTCTGAGACATTGGTATCAATATTTGTTTTAAAGGCCGATGAGCCAACTCGATTGTATATATACTCTGATCCATAAGATATATTAGAGCTATCTGAAAGTGATTTATAAAAATCAAAGTTCAAGGAGAGTGCATCTACATTTTCTTCTCTAATTTTTCGAGTATCGGAATTGAATTTTCTATTGATTCGACACTCTTTAAAATTTTGATAAGCAGAAGATATTTTAATTTTATCATACAGGTTGGAACTGCTACTTAGTTTTGTCATTTGTAAGTTGGCAAGAAACCAGTCTTGAGGCCCATAATTCCACTCCGCGTAATGTAAAATTCCCTTTGAATCGTAGGTTGCAAGTCGATCGTATCTTGGGTAATCTGAGGTGGTGGAATAATGAAGCCCTAAGTCGAATTTTAAATCGTCATTGGCTTTATAAAGCACTTTTTGAGCAAGGTGCATTTGACTAAAATTAGTAAATTTCTGAACCCTTGGGGTGGTATTAGAAACCATCACATCTTGTCCATTTATATGTTCACTGTAATGAAGGCTTAAGTAATCATCTCGTCCGTTTTTTCCCATCTTTAAATCTCCAAAATCTGAGACACTTACGCTGCTATGAAATCCCCATTTTTGAAATCCTAAATTGAAATTGAAATGAGCTGTTTTTTCATTAGTTGCAGAAGCGTATCGAACGGTGCTTCGAGCGTTCAAATTTGGATTAGGAAGTTCGGATAATTTTGGCGTGGTGGTATAAAAATTCATGACACCACCAATGGCATCACTTCCATAAATAACAGATCCAGACCCCAGTATAACTTCTGTTTTCTCAACATTAAATGGGTTTATTGACAACACGTTTTGAACATTTCCACCCCTAAATATGGCATTATTCAGACGCACACCATCTACCATAATTAGCAGTCGGTTTGTAGAAAACCCTCGGATCATTGGGCTTCCGCCACCTAACTGACTTTTTTGCACAAAAACCCGTCCACTATTGTCTAATAAATCGGCACTCGTTTGTGGGTTGGATAATTGAATATCTTCGGGGTTGATACTGATAACGTTTTGAGGAACTTCTTTTTTGTTTTGTTCAAATTTGGAGGTCGATATCACAACTTCATTCAGGCTCGTAGCTTTTGGGGAGAGAAAAATAGTGTCTTGAATGTTTAATTTTTGAATTGAAATCTTATGGAATGAAAGGTGTTGAAAATGAATTTTATCTTGCAAACTAAATGTGTCTAAGTCAACATTCCCATCAAAATCTGTTATTGCTGTTTTGGTTTTGAGGTCATTAAAGACTGCAGCTCCTGGGATGGGTTGCTTATTTGATTTATTGACTACAATCGCTTGTTGGGCAGATGTGCTCAATATAAAAAGTAGTGAAATAAAAAGGAATAAACGATTCATCTTAACTGTATACTTGATTTAAAACGGCTAACGATCGAGGGTGTTTAAAGGCGTGTAAATGTAATTTAAAATAGTCTAAAATCATGTTAAGTAATTCGTGCTTTTGTGAGGAATTTAATTCCTGAACCATTGTCGTATCAAATTTTGTGCCCAAAAAAGGTTTTAAGAGTTCTAATTTTGAACCTGAGATACAATGTTCGCCATTTTGGAGTTGAAAATTTCCGTTTTGGAGATTAAAAAATGGGAGTGAATCCATAGAAGTATCAGGGTTAATTCCTAAAAACTTTGTCAGACCCATTAAAAATTGTTGATGAAACGTCCCTGTTTTTTCTACAGTATCAAACCACAATAAAGTTGTTTCAAGGTATTCAAAAAGAGGAGGGTTGGCTTCTTCTTCATTTAAAATCATCGATAGAATTTCAGCTAAAAATAAGACAACGGTTGATTTAAGAATAGTGGTGTGAAGTGTTTCATAGGGTTTATACAATCGAACTTCTTTAAAATAATGTAAGCTGCGGTTGTCTTTATGTTCAGCCTCTATTTCTAGGAGCGTGAGCAATTGAAAATAGGCCGGTTTTAGTTTTCCTTTTTTAGATTTAAGGGCGTTTTTAATCACGTAGCTTTTTACTCCAGAGGAAGCTGTATAGCACTTGACAATAAGATCGTTGTCATTATATTTGATCTTTGAGATTACAATGGCTTTTGTTGAAACAACCATTAACGTATGATCATTATTTTTGAAACTTTCGTTTCAAGTGTGTCAAAATCAGAGAAAAGCACTAAATACACTCCTGAGGCCACTGTATTATTTGCTAAATTTTTACCATTCCAATAGGCAGTTCCACCATCAATTTCTAGGTTGTAGTTTTTATACCTCAAGTTCACATTAGATTGTGCCTCAGCAACCAAATTACCTTCAATATCTGTAATTTTAATATTGACATTCTCACTTATATTTTTAATTTTAATTTTATCTTCTTCCATATTAAATCCGGGGCGCACAGGGTTAGGATAAACATAAATATCTTCAAGTGTTTCCATAGTCCTTGACCCTCCAGTTGTAAAAGCAACTAAGCCTCGAGTGGTTCCAAAATATACAACGCCGTTTTCAGAATCTAAGGCCATGTCATTCACTCCATTTGAGGGAAGTGGAGAATTGTCTTTGGTGAAATGGTGAATGGTATTCTGCCCATCTGAAGACACGTAGAACACGCCCGCGTCTGCCGTAGAAATCCATTTATTATTTGATCCATCAACGATAATATCTGTAATGAACTGTTGTGCCAAGAGTTCCTGAGGAAGCCCATCCTCCAGAATAATAATAGGTTCGGTTCTTACAACTTCTTCTGTAAAAAAACTGGAAGTATTATACAGCACTCTGAGTCCTTTGTAAGTCCCAATCCATAGCACATTGTTTTTATCTAAGGCTAACGCTTTTACTGCGGTTGAAGGGAGGTTGGCAATGTCTTCGTCGTTTATGTTTTTTAATACTGTGCCGTTTTCATTGAAGCCAATCAATCCTTTTTTTAAACCGCCGATCCATTTAGTACCGTCTGGTCCAATTACAAGTTCACTGAAACCATTTTCATCACTCATAGGGTCTGATATAATCGATGAAAAATCATACGAGGTCCATTGATTGGTTGTAGGGTTGTACCTTTTAAGTGGCTTTTGAATTATAGAATTCAATACCCATAAATTAGCATCATTGTCAAAAGCAGTTCCAGAAATACGAACCGATATGTCGGACGGTATTGACTCTAGTCCACTATTAGACTGATCTATGAGCTCTATAGATTCCTCTATTTTAACATCTAATAGCCCGCTGTGAAAAGAGCTGACAAATACATGATTAGGATCCAAGGGGTCTATCGAAATTTTGTTTAGCACATAGACATCCGTTTCTATTGTGCGTTGAATACTATCATATGAAATGTTGTGCCATTCTTTATTCTGTAAACGACTAATCCCCCTTTTATTTAATGGATATGGATTGAAATCTGCTTTGTATGCTCCAAATGTAACCCATAAATTATTGTATCCATACTCTAAAGAAAAAGCACTGTTTAATAAAGGTCCTTGTGGGTGAATTTCATCATATTCAGATACGGATGTTGTTTTTGATTTTAGCACTCCATAATCTGTAGTTCCAATATAAATGACACTGTCAATTGAAAGAGCACTTGTAAAATTAGTTTCAAATTCAAGATTCGTTGTATAAACACTTGTTAGGTTAAATCCTGCCGAATATTGATACACTTTTGAGGGTGTTGTAACTAACAGGCTGTTATCTGATACTTTTAGTTCTTCGACAGCTTGAGGGTAAACAAATAGAGGGTTCAAATTGGTTCCACTGATCTCATAAATTCTATTGTTAGTGTTTACAGTGTAAAGTTGAGTGCCAAAGGGTGATATATTTGTAAAATTCCCCGAAATCAGAGTTGTCCAAAATTGAAAATTTATTAAATTTGGATCGGATAAACTCGCTTTTTTTATGCCTTCATTAGATCTGCAGGCAGCATAGATTTCATTATTATATACAGCTGTTTGATCGACTTTTATTTGGCTGCCGTTTGTTCCAATATAATATGTATCTCCAAACTCCAAATCATTTAAATTATAAGCCGAAATCCCATAGTCGGTTGCAATATAAACAACCTCTCCATACTCATTAAAATGATTGATTTGTTTTTGGGAGGATGGAATTGTAGTTTTAGCAACAATATCTATAACCTTAAGTAATTCTTGGTTGAGTTCATTATAAATCTCAATCAGCCCATTTTCGTAACCAATTAATAGGAGTTCATATTGATTACTGTAATATATCGAAGAAATTAATTCCCCTGATAAACCGTTAATTGTTGTTATGGTGGTGAGTTCATTAGTAAGGGGGTCATAGGAGAAAATTGCATTTTCAGAGGCAGCGTAAAATTTAGCTTCTCCGTAAACAACTTCTTGTATGTCCAAATATGAGAAATGTCCAATCCACGACGTATCATAATTTTGACTCCAAGAGTATGAGACAAAAGCAAGAACAAAAGGTAGTATAAAAAAATGTGTTTTCAAGACCTGATAGTGAAATACAAATATATTTATTACAAACGAGAAATGAACTCATTATTGTACATAAACAAAAAAGCTTCCAAATCAATGAAAGCTTTTTATAAAGTAGGTTTGGTAGTTATTATACCACACCTTGTGCGAGCATTGCATCGGCTACTTTAACGAAGCCTGCAATATTGGCGCCTTTGACATAATCAATATACCCTGTTTTTTCATCTTTTCCATATTGTATGCATGCATCATGAATGTTGGACATAATTTCTTTTAGCTTATCATCTACTTCAGCTCGAGTCCAGTTGTAGCGTAAAGAGTTTTGTGTCATCTCCAATCCAGAGGTAGCAACACCCCCAGCATTGGATGCTTTTCCCGGTGCAAATAAAATTTTTGCCTCATGAAATTTCGCGATTGCTTCTTTTGTTGAAGGCATATTGGCACCTTCACTCACGCAAATACAACCATTTTTCAACAACATTTCGGCATCCCTTTTATTTAATTCATTTTGAGTTGCACAAGGCAACGCGATGTCACATTTAACTTCCCAAGGTGTTTTATTTGCTACAAACTTTGCATTTGGATAGGTCTTCACATATTCACTGATGCGCCCTCTTTTGACGTTTTTTAGTGTCATTACAAACGCCAGCTTTTCTTGGTCGATGCCAGCTTCATCTAAGATAAAACCGGAAGAATCTGATAATGTAATTACTTTTCCGCCCAAATGAATTGTTTTTTCAGCAGCGTATTGTGCAACATTTCCAGAACCGGAAATTACAACTGTTTTGCCATTAAAACTATCCCCTTTTGTCTGCAACATTTTATCCGCAAAGTACACGGTTCCATAGCCAGTAGCTTCAGGACGGATGAGCGAACCTCCCCAAGTCATTCCTTTTCCTGTAAGAACGCCTGTAAATTCGTTTCTGAGTTTTTTATACATTCCAAATAGGAATCCTATTTCGCGTCCTCCTACACCAATATCACCTGCCGGAATATCTGTATTAGAACCAATATGACGAAAGAGCTCACTCATAAAAGCATGACAAAATCGCATAATTTCATTGTCGCTTTTTCCTTTTGGATCAAAATCACTTCCGCCTTTTCCTCCTCCCATTGGAAGGGTTGTTAAGCTATTTTTAAAAACTTGTTCAAACGCCAAAAATTTCAAAATACTCATGGTTACAGTGGGATGAAATCGAAGCCCTCCTTTGTATGGGCCTATCGCAGAATTCATTTGAATTCGATACCCTCTATTCACCTGAATTTCTCCTTGGTCATCCACCCAATTCACTCTAAAAGTAATTGCGCGTTCGGGTTCTACCATTCTTAACAAAATGTTTTTTCCGTGATATATGTCATTTTTGACAATATAAGGAATCACCGTTTCGGCTACCTCTTCTACGGCTTGAATAAATTCAGGTTCATGCCCATTTCTTTGTTTTACTAAGTCTAAAAAACCTTTTATTTTATCTTCCATATCGAAAATATTAGGGGTATTAAATTTTAAATAGTGTACGATACAAATATATAATATCTTTAAAAATAATGCCTTATTATTTTACATATGATAATTACAGTGCGATAATTAAGATATAAATTAGTAATATGATATTTTAATAGGAATTATTTAATGAAATATGTAATTGATTGCATAAAATACTGATTTGACGCATGTTTTAAATCTTTGTTGAACCTTTTAACATCTTAATGCCCAACAATTGATCAAATTAAACTCTACACTTTCGGTATTTTTGTTTAAACACCACATCATTTTAATCGCTATTTAGCACCAAACTTTGTTAGTCCTCTTTTATAAAATTCATAACGTATTTTTCATTGCTAAAATGTATCCTAAATGGATGCCTTCATGAAATGTATTAAATTGAATCGCTTCGTCCACGTTACTCAAAGTCACGTTTAAGGAAGTCGTGTAGGGAGTAAAGTTTTTGAACATTCCATTATCATAGTCTGTTTTGGTTTGTTCAATAGTTGAAAACAAAAGCGTTTTGACAAGAGCCAACTCCTCTTCAGTGGCTTCATGAACGGTTTTAGTATCTTTTTTGTAGGTTTTTACCAAGTCAGAATCTACTAACATGGGGCGATTTGACAGCCCATAAACCAATAATTGTTGTGTTACAACAATGTGGGCAACGTTCCAAAAAATTGAATTTCGATATCCTTTAGGAACCGTATTGAGTTGGTCTATGGAGAATTTCTCAAGAAATTTCGATAGAAGCAGTCTATTTTTTAGTACAACATTGTGATTCCAGTCCATAATATTCAGAGTTTATTTAGTTCTTAAGAAAGAAATGATTTTCTTTGCAAAAATAAGAAAAGAATCTCATGAAAAAATTCTATTTTTTAGGGAGCTGTAATACGTGTCAACGAATTTTAAATCATTTAGATTTAAATGAAGACTTTGAACTTCAAGACATCAAAAAAAATCCGATAAACTCTGAGGAGTTGGCACAGCTTCAAACCCTTTCAGGCAGCTATGAATCTCTTTTTAGTAAGCGTGCAAAGCTATACAAGGAATTGGGTTTAAAGGAAAAGTCGTTAATAGAAGATGATTATAAAAACTATATTTTAGAGCATTATACCTTCCTAAAACGACCTGTGCTTGTTTTAGACGATCGACTCTTTGTTGGAAATAGCCCTAAAGTTATCAACTCCGCAAAAAAAGCACTGTTGGATGAAAAATAATACGATTGCACTTTTTGCTCTTGTATTAGTGCAACTTTTTTATGGTGTCACCTTCACCTTTGCTAATGATGTGATTGACGGCGGACACATTCAGCCTTACGGCTTTATTTTGTTCAGAGTAAGTCTTGCGACTGTTCTTTTTTGGATCTTTAGCATTTGGACTCCAAAAGAAAAAATAGATCGAACCGATTATCCTAAATTCATAATCGCTGCATTTTTTGGTGTAGCACTTAATATGCTTACCTTTTTTAAAGGACTTCAATTTACCACTCCAATTAATGGGTCTGTAATTATGGTCACAACTCCTATCATTGTATTGGTGTTATCTGCATTTATTTTAGGAGAAAAAATTAGAAAAATCAAGGTATTGGGAATCTTTATGGGGCTTTCTGGCGCCTTAATTCTAAGTGTCTATAACCGCTCAACTAGTTCTGGAGATAATGTATTATTAGGTAATTTTTTAGTGCTTATCAATGCAGCATCCTACAGTTATTATTTGATTTTGATAAAAAAACTTACAAACAAATACCATCCTTATACTTTTATTAAATGGTTGTTTTTGTTTGGAACCTTCTTTGTACTCCCTTTTGGATACAACGAGCTTGCAGCTGTCAATTGGGGAAGTTTTACCTCTTACGTTTGGTTTTCAATCTCTTTTGTTGTGGTTTGCGCAACCTTTGCCACCTATCTATTAAACCCGCTCGCATTACAAAAACTGAGTGCCACAACAGTGAGTACATTTGTATATATTCAGCCTGTTTTTGCGGGAATTTTTGCGATTCTGATGGGAAGCGATAATTTAAACGCTGTTAAAGTAGTAGCAGCGACTTTAATATTTTTAGGTGTATATTTGGTTTCTAAAAATTCGACTCTTCAAACGACTAAATGAATTCTTTCGTTACCTCTTTATACCCTTCTGTTGATCTTATCGACCCAGTCGTTTTTAAAGAATTAAATACGGATAATAATGTTTACTTTTCAAAATCATTCCTAAAGGCTTTTGAACTTTCAAATCCTCAAATTGAATTCAAATACATTTCTATTTCTGATTCCAAAAAAAATACAATAGCTCTTGCACTTGTTCAAGTGATTGACCTAAGTGTGGAAGGCACTCTAAAAAACATTAAAGTAGCATCCTTGGTTCGAAAATTATTAGGCCTGTTTTTCTGTAACGAACATATAAAAATACTATTTTGTGGAAATATATTTCTAAGTGGTGAACATGGAATTAGGTGCTCCGATGTAGTTTCTAAAGACGAAATCATG
>ERZ887849.3421-NODE-3421-length-11960-cov-5.810920_pt1 | contig 11960 bp, 10 predicted proteins | sample MGYA00521267_ERZ887849 | MGnify/ENA primary metagenome ERZ887849 (study PRJEB32303, sample SAMEA104408601) | aquatic metagenome | biome: Brackish water; feature: Pelagic; material: water | place: Baltic Sea | collected 2014-06-06T16:11:00 | depth 2,863 m ... | reverse complement strand
GTTCCTCCCCTATTTTCTCCATTACAATATTCCTTCTTTTAACATATCATGAATGTGAACTATTCCGACGTACAGTGTACCATCTAACACTACTAATTGAGAAATAGTATTTTTTTCCATTATTTTAAGTCCGTCAATAGCCAGATTATCTTTTTGAATAGTTTTAGGTGCATTATTCATAACATCTTTTGCACTCAAACTATCTATATCTAATTTTTTTTCGATTATTCTTCTAATGTCTCCATCGGTAATTATACCAACTATTTCTTGCTGTGACATAACTATTGTTGCCCCTAATCTTTTTTGAGAAATTTCGACAATAACATCATACATAGAATCTTCCACATCAACCTTGGGCTTTTGTTCGGAATTACAAAGATCACTCATCTTAAGAAACAATCTTTTTCCTAAAGAACCGCCAGGGTGAAAACGAGCAAAATCTTTATCACTAAAATTTCTCGATTCCAACAAACAAACGGCAAGGGCATCACCTAAGACTAATTGAGCGGTAGTGCTTGTAGTTGGAGCTAAATTATTGGGGCAAGCTTCTTTTTTAACATAAGAGTTTAAAAACCAATCAGAATGACTAGCTAAATAAGAATCTTTATTACCACATAAAGCAATAATCTTATTACCCATAGATTTTATTAAAGGCACTATTGCTTTAATTTCTGAAGTATTTCCGCTTTTCGACAGGCATAATACCACATCATTTTCTTGAATATTACCTAAATCTCCGTGCGATGCATCTGCAGCATGCATAAAAACAGATGGCTGACCTGTAGAATTAAAAGTGGAAACAATTTTTTGAGCAATGTTTGCACTTTTACCAACCCCAGTAACGATGATTCTTCCGCTACTGTTTAAAATTTCGTTTACAACATTAGCAAAGTCATCATTAACGAGCTTTTGTAAGTCAAGAATCGACTGACCTTCGTTAATTATTGTAGCTATAGCTGATTCTAAAATTTGATTAGTTGTTTTCAAAAATAATTTTAAATTTTATGGTACAAAGCTATAAATTTATTGTAGCTTTATTACTACTTTAGTGCTTATCACAAAAGTATCATTTTTTAGTTTACAATACTTAATGAACAAAGAAACAATATCTTTAAAACAAGAGCTTAACAGCTATTTTGGTTTCAAAGAATTCAAAGGGCAACAAGAATCAATTATTCAAAATACACTTGACGGAAAAGATTCTTTTGTAGTTATGCCTACGGGTGGAGGAAAGTCCATGTGCTATCAACTACCTGCTTTAATGATGGATGGTTGTGCGATAGTAATCTCCCCTCTAATTGCTCTGATGAAAAATCAGGTAGATGCGATAAGAGGATTTAACGAAAGCGACAGCATAGCCCACGTTTTAAACTCATCTTTATCTAAGAGGGATGTTTTAAAAGTAAAAGAGGACGTAAACTCTGGAAAAACAAAACTGCTTTATTTAGCACCAGAGTCTTTAACTAAAGAAGAAAATATTGAGTTCTTAAGCAATAGAACTATCTCTTTTTACGCCATCGATGAAGCCCATTGCATTTCTGAATGGGGACATGACTTCAGACCAGAATATAGAAATATAAGAAGAATTGTAGACAATATAGGTAGAGCACCTATTATTGCCCTAACTGCAACGGCAACAACTAAAGTTAGAGAGGATATACAGAAAAACTTAGGCATTAGTGATAGTCCTGTTTACTTGGACTCATTTAACAGATCAAACTTATACTACGATATTCGACCAAAAATTAATGTCGAAAAAGAAATTATAAAATACATCAAACAAAACACTGGCAAGTCTGGTATTGTTTACTGTTTGAGCAGAAAAAAAGTGGAAGATATCGCAGAAACTTTGCAGGTAAACGGAATAAATGCACTTCCGTACCATGCTGGTTTAGAAGCTAAAACTAGAATTAAACATCAGGACGCTTTTCTGATGGAAGAAGCCGATGTAATTGTAGCTACTATTGCATTCGGAATGGGTATTGACAAACCAGACATTCGTTTCGTTATTCACCACGATATCCCTAAAAGTTTAGAAAGCTATTACCAGGAAACAGGAAGAGCTGGTAGGGATGGAGGAGAAGGTAATTGCGTTACTTTTTACAGCTACAAAGATATTGAAAAGCTTGAAAAATTCTTACAAGGAAAACCTGTTGCAGAGCAGGAAATAGGAAGACAATTAATTTTAGAAACTATTTCGTTTGCAGAAACTTCTATGTGTAGAAGAAAATACATTCTTCACTATTTCGGAGAATTTTTTGACAACAAAGATTGCAATGAGATGTGTGATAACTGCAAATTCCCTAAACCTAATTTCGAAGGGAAAAAATATGTTAAGCAAGTCATTGACACCATTAAGCTTTTTAATGAAAAGTTAAAAGCTAAAGAAATTGTAAAAATTATAGTCGGAGAAAGCAATACTTTCACAAAACAACACAAAGCCGAAACACTCGATATTTTCGGCATAGGGAAGGATAAAAGCAAACAATTTTGGCATGCAATTATTCGTCAAACTCTAGTAAAAGGCCTAATCTATAAAGAAATTGAAACTTACGGCATACTTAAAATAAGTGAAAAAGGATACGAATTTTTCGAAAAACAATACGAAATTCTCCTTACAGAAGACCATGATTATGACGCTATTAATGCTCATAATGCTACTCTTAGCAACCAAAGAGGATCTGCTGCCGATAAAGTTTTATTCGAGATCTTGAAATCAACAAGAAAAAATCATGCAAAAGAGATAAACCTTCCTCCTACTATTATTTTCTCAGAAGCTTCTTTAATTGACATGGCTAATCAGTACCCAATAAATATTGAAGAGTTAAGTCAGATACATGGTGTTGGTGCAGGAAAAGCAAAGAAATACGGGGAGCCATATATCAATGAAATTATTGAACATGTGGAAACTAATGATATTGAAAGGCCAAACGACATGGTTGTAAAAACAATTGTTAAACAATCAAGCAACAAAGTCTTCATTATCCAAAGTATTGACAGAAAGCTATCTATCGAAGATATCGCATCTGCCAAAGGGTTAAAAGTAGATGAACTACTTAGTCAGATAGAAACTATTGTAATTTCCGGAACTAAAGTAAACCTCAACTACTATATTAATGAAATTCTGGACGAATATCAGCAAGAAGAATTAGACGAATTTTACAGAAATTCTGAAGAAGCTACTTTTGATGAAGCCAGAAGCGAATTTGATGAAGACGAATACAATGATGAAGAGTTAAGATTGTATCGTATTAAGTTTATTTCTGAAGTAGCAAACTAACTGTTAAAGCAGACATCAATTCTACGCTTGTTAGAAAAGATTTTTCTTCCACATCAAAGTTCGAATTGTGCAATTTTCTTTGCGACTCGCCTTCAAACCCTACACCAATCCTGTAAAAACATGCAGGCACATGGTGGGAGTAGAAAGCGAAATCTTCTGCCGTCATTCTTTTAGGAATATCAATAACGGAATCTGCTCCTAAAATTTGTTTTGCTTCTTCTTTACAAAAAGTAGTAAGAGCATAGTCGTTTTTCAAAAAAGGATAGCCAATTTTAATATCAAGATCGCAACTTCCTCCATACTTTTGAGCAATAGTATTACAGATTTTTCTCATTTCTTGATGGGCTTGTGCTCTCCATTTCTCATCCATAGCCCTAAAGGTCCCTTTTATCTGTACGCTTTCAGGAACTATATTGCCTAAAGCTCCACCATTTATAGCACCTAAAGACATTATAGTATTGTCTATTGGATCAAACTTATCATACAATGCAGATATAATTTGTGCTGCTATTTTTAAAGGGTTAATATTATTTTGAGGAATAGCTGCATGACCTCCTACTCCATTTACCGTTAAATAAAGCTCATCGGCAGAAGCCATAAACAAGCCTTCGCGTATTCCGACAGTTCCTGACAATAACTCTGGAGAAACATGTTGTCCTAGAATTAAATCAACATCCGGATTTTTCAAAACACCTTTCTTAATCATGAGCGAAGCTCCTCCGGGTAAAACTTCTTCACCAGGCTGAAAAATAAGTTTTACTGTGCCTGACCAATCGTTTCTTGTTTCATTTAAAATTTTAGCAACGCCTAATAAAGAAGCTGTATGAAAATCATGGCCACAAGCGTGCATAACCCCATCATTTAAAGAACAATATTCTTTATTGTTTGTTTCTTGAATAGGAAGAGCATCCATATCAGCACGTAATGCAATACATTTTCCATTAGATTGAGTGCCTTCAATAATAGCTACAACACCAGTTTTAACATAGCCAGCACTATAGTCTATTCCATATTCGCTTAGTTTCTTCTGAATAAACTCTGAGGTCTTGAACTCTACAAAAGAAAGTTCTGGATTCTTATGCAAGTGTCTTCTGATTTCTATCACTTCATCATGAAATAAAGAAGATAGGTGTTTTATTTTTTTGAAAATTGTCATTTATTAAAAACTAATTTTATTCCTCCTACCAACATAATAAGACCAAATATTTTTTTAAGCAATTTAGCATCCAAATTTACGGCCCATCTAGAGCTAAAGTATCCTCCTAAAATAAAAGCTACGGCTACAATCATAGCATATTTCCACTCTACATAGCCAGCCTTGTGGTAATTCCAAGCAGCAAGAATTCCTATTGGAGGAAGCATTATTGCTAAACTAGTTCCTTGAGCAACATGCTGGCTTAAGCCCATTAATACTAGCAAAGGAATAATAATTAAACCTCCGCCAACTCCAACGAAACCACTTAATAAGCCAGCACAAAGCCCGATAAGTGCTAGCATTGCAATTGTAGATATTTCCATTTTATTTGAATATTAAACAAAAATAGACAATTCCATCTTATCTTTGTAAAATGATAGAAATACAAAGTTTCACATTTAATGGTTTTCAAGAAAACACCTATGTTTTGTTTGACCAAACAAAAGAGTGCATTATTATTGACCCAGGATGTTACGAGAAATCGGAACAGAACACCTTAGTCGATTTTATTGAAAACAATAAATTAAAGCCTGTTAAGCTTATAAATACCCACTGCCATATTGATCACGTTCTTGGCAATAAATTCGTTGCAGATAAATGGAGCCTTCCTTTATATATGCACGAAAAAGATTTGCCAACATTAAAAAGCGTGGTGGATTATTGTAAAGTCTATGGATTCCATAATTATGAACCTAGCCCAGAGCCAAGCGTATTTTTAAATCACAAAGACGAACTCACTTTTGGTCAAAGTAGCTTAGATGTATATTTTACTCCAGGACATGCACCAGGACATGTTGTATTTCATAGTCCATCTCAAAAATTTGTAATCGGAGGAGACGTTTTATTTTACACCAGCATTGGTCGTACGGATTTGCCAGGAGGAGACCACGACACTCTTATAAAAAGCATAAATGAAAGTTTATTGGTAATGGATAATGAAACAGTCGTTTATTGCGGACATGGCCAGTCAACAAAAATTGGTTTTGAAAAAGCAAATAATCCTTTTTTAAAATAACCTACTTCTCTTGACCTCCTCTCTTGTGGTAATCTAGAACTAAAAGATAATAAGATAATACCCCTAAACCATACAAAACAGCTGTTATATAAAATATATATGCGTAAGGTAAATCCATTGATTTTAGGTATCTGAATATCTGAGAACTAAAGTACCAACTACCACTCCAAATAGCAGCAGTTACTGCACTAAGAATTTCTTGATTTTGTTTTCCAACATAATTCATAGTTAACTCAGAGGTCATTGGTGCTGCCATATTCATTAAAGGTGTTCTAATCCAAAAGCAGAATATCGCTAACGGTAATGCCCACCAATGGTCAGCATAAAATTCTGTCGTTGCTAATGCTATTAAAGCTAAAACAGCAAATGACTGAGTAAGTGTTATCCCTTTTTTAAATCCTAACTTGTCTTTTACCTTAGGAACGAGTAGAGCCATAATTGCGACAAGTACACTAGCAACAGTTCCCACTACAGCAAATTGGGCAGAATCTAAACCATAAATATGAAAGAAAAATAAATTGATAAAAGGAATTGTTAAACCAGCTCCAACCGCAATTATAAAGGTCGGAATAAGAGCTTTTAGTAATAAATTCCAGTTGTAAGATTTAAATTGAATTCCTTTTATTTTAGACTTCACAATAACGTTATCAACTTTCAAACGCATTAAGAAATAAAGCCCGACATAACTAATTAAAGCAATCAGAATAAGCATTTTACCCTCATCAACATCTTTAATAGTCTGACTTAAAGTATATATTAAAATACCACTTAAGATAGTTCCAAAACTATGGGTTGCATAATTCAAGGAAATGGCATGAGATCGGTTTTCAACAGAAGTGTTTCGCATTACAAATGGCAAACTACTTACCTGAAAGCTAGTAAAAACAACTCCCCACAGAACAAACAAAAAAGGCAACAATGAAAACCATTGTAGCTTAATCGATAGTATCATGATAATTGCAACCGTTGGCACTCCAAGGCTTCCTACTAAAAAGAATGGTTTTAGTTTTTTACCTTTAATAAAAAAACCAAGTGGGAAAGCCAATACCATAACCGCTAAGAAACGATAGGAAATAAAGTTTGCGATTTCCGGATCTGAAAAACCGTTTTTAACAAGATATATATTAAGAATTAGAAAGAAGGCAGAACCAACTAACTGAATAAAAAACTCCGCTTTAATCATTAGTAAAACGTTAGCCTCAATACTGGCGTATTGTTTTAGAATATTTTTCAATCTATTAAATCCAACATCATTGTTTCTACCTCAGCAGAATCCCATTTTTTCTCAATATTAGGAACTTCCATTATTTTCTCCATCAGCTTTTCTTGCTTTAATCCGATTTGCCAAGCTTGAGAATAGCGAATATTACTAAATGAAACCATAGAATATAAAGGCAACCACTTTTCGGGATGTTTCTTAGAAAAATGAAGTTCGATTTTTTTCTGGAGCAAGAAATTACTATCGGCAGTCTTGTCGCGCATTACAATGAAGTTATGCATAGATAAATCTTGCAAACCATCTCCATCTGGTTTTCTTATTTTAGAATATTCGTTAAAACAAGAAAGCCAGTCATTGCCGTGTTTTTCCATTAATTGGTCAAGAACAAAGCAACCTTCAAAGCCAGCATTCATTCCTTGTCCGTAAAAAGGAACGGTTGCATGAGCTGCATCCCCAATTAAAAGAACCTTATCGGAAACAGTCCAAGGGTCACATCTCATTATACTTAAAGAAGATGTTTTGTTATTCTTATAGTCTTGAAGAATATCCGGAATTAAGTCCAAAGTATCAGCAAAAACATCCTTAAAAAAGTTTAAAATTTGATCATCCGTTTTTAAATTATTGAACGAGTATTCTCCGTCATAAGGGAAAAACAGAGTACAAGTAAATGAGCCATCTAAATTAGGAAGGGCTATTAACATAAAATTCCCTCTTGGCCAGATATGAAGTGCGTTTTTTTCTAACTTATAGCTTCCATCTTCATTAGCTGGAATAGTCAATTCTTTATAACCATGTTCTATAAAGTTTTGAGAATATTGAAATCTATCCTGACGCATCATTTTAGAACGAATAGCAGAATAAGCCCCATCAGCTCCAATTATTCTATCCGATTCTACTTTAACCTCTTGGCCATCTTTATTTTCAAAAAACGCAGTTGCAGTTTTAAGGTCTACATCTAAACATTTGTGATCGAATTTAATAGAAACGTTTTCTTGTTGATCAGCCAGGTTAAGTAAAAGTAAATTTAAGCCACCCCTTGAAACAGAATAAATTGCTTCTCCATCTTGTCCGTATTGTTGATCTGTTAAAGTACCATCCATTCCGTGCATCACTCTTTTATACATAGGAATAGCCATCTTTTCGACCTCTTTATCTACTCCTATTGCTTTTAATGCAGTCCATCCTCTAACCGAAAGAGCTAAATTAATTGATCTACCAGCTATCATATTAGCATTACGCATATCTGATCTTCTTTCGTAAACCTCAACCTTATGACCTCTCTTTGCTAAATAAATTGCTTCAAGCGAACCAACTAAACCAGCACCTGCTATGGTTATTTTATTACTCATTTTTTAAATAGTTTTCTATTATTTGACCTAAAGCGTAAACATCTGCAAAAGAATTATATAATGGTATTGCTGCTAATCGTATAACGTTTGGTTCTCTCCAATCTGCAATAACTCCGTTTGTAGTTAAGAAATCGAACATTTCTTTTCCTTGACCATGAGATAAAACAGACAATTGACAACCTCTAGACTCTTCATCTTTAGGTGTTATTACTTCTAAATTACAATTGGAATATCTAGTAGAAATGTCGTTAAAAACGAATTCCATAAAAGAGGTTAATTTTTTACTTTTTTCGACAAGTTTATCCATTCCTACCTCGTCGAAAATATCCATACTAGCCTTACAACTAGCCATTATTAAAACTGGTGCATTGCTCAATTGCCATCCTTGAGCACCTTGCATTGCAACAAATTCTTTTTCCATTAAGAACCTTCTTGACTCATCATGACCCCACCAACCTGCAAACCTTGGCATGCTATCATCTGAACCATGATTAGAATGCACAAAAATCCCCGAAACGCTACCAGGTCCAGAGTTTAAATATTTATAAGAACACCAGCATGCAAAGTCAACATTCCAATCGTGTAAATCGAGTTTAACATTTCCTACTCCGTGAGCTAAGTCAAAACCAGCAAGTGCTCCAACCGAATGGGCTTTTTCTGTAATTCCTTTAAGATCAAAAACCTGTCCAGAATAATAATTTACCCCGCCCCAAAAAACTAAAGCTAGCTCATCGCCTACTTCTTCAATTTTAGCTAAAATATCTTCTTCTCTAATTAAGTGTTCTCCCTCTCTAGGACAGACTTCTACAATTGTTTCATTAAGATTAAGTCCGTGAAACTTAACCTGACTTTCTAACATATACTGATCAGATGGAAACGCTTTAGCTTCACAAATAATCTTATATCGTTTTGCTGTAGGACGGTAAAAAGAAACCATCATTAAGTGTAAGTTGACGCTAAGTCCGTTCATAGCAACAACCTCATCTTCTTTAGCTCCTACTAAGCGGGCAAACGGTCCGGATAAAATTTTATGGTAAGAAACCCATGGATTCTTAGCGTGAAAATGACCTTCAACTCCAAATTTAGCCCAGTCGTCTAATTCTTGTTGAACATAGCTTTGAGCCGATTTAGGTTGAAGACCTAAAGAATTTCCTGTGAAATAATAAGCTTCTTTACCGTTAGATTTAGGAATATGAAATTGACGCCTATAATCAGATAAAATATCTTTATCATCTAAATCTGTAGCATACTCTATCGTGTTCTTCATTGTTTGTGAAAATGAGGACCAAAGATACAAAAGCTAACGAGTACATAAATATATTATGGAATCAAAAAATAAGACAGTAAAAGTATGACTGACAATCCTTCTACAAAAAAGGAAAAATAAAAATCTTTATTAGATGTTTCGGAGTATGTAACAAACAAAAAAGCAATCGTGCAGGTGAGAGCATGAGAAAAAAGAAAACGGTAGCTTAAATCTAAATAACAATACTGATATACGACTGCAAGAACACTTAAAAAAAGGCAAACAAAGGCAATGTTTTTAGCACCCCTTACTCCAAAAACCATAGGCATGGTTTTTATTTCATTTTTATCAAATTTTAAATCTCTAATATCAAACGGAATTGTAATGGCCAAAACAAACAAAAAGCGATCTAACAAAAGAGGAATTAGTTTAGACGATATAGAATTATTACTTTCAGTAACCAAAAGTATTGTTGTGGTAAACGTCCAGACAATAGCAATCAAAAATATTTTCAAAAAAGGAACTTCCCTTAAGGAAATCTTAGAAAAAGACTTTAAGGGATATAAAAATGAGATTAGAAACAAAGGAATTAAAAAATAAAGACTTGTTTGGTTTAAACTAAAAACGAATCCAAAACACACAATAAGAGAAATTAAACAAATTATTACACTAAGTTTAAAATTCGATTTATTCCAATTTAAGTTGTCAGAAGAGTACTCTTTGTAGCTAATTCTTATAATTCGTTGAAAATGATAGGTGAATAATGTGCTAAATAGTATAAAATAAAAAAAATAGCTCTCAACCTTTATGTCTAAAATAAGAGCTGTTCGTACAGCAAGAGCTAGAACACACAAGGAGACGAAAAGATTAGAATACAGTAAAAACGAAATGATTTTTTTCAATATACTCATTGTTATCAAAAATATAAAAAAGGATGCCTGATATTAACGTCTCATTTTTTATTTTTGTACCCCAATAACTACACGATATGAATTCATTTGCAGAAAGACATATTGGTCCTAGACCAAAAGACGTTAATTTAATGTTAGAAAAGGTAAGAGTTACTAGCTTGGAAGAGCTGGTGAGTCAGACTATTCCTCAAAAAATTCGTTTAGAATCACCCATGAAGCTTGCTGAAGCTCTTAACGAGTCAGAGCTTCTTGATCACATGAAGAATTTGGGTAGGAAAAACAAAAATTACCGCTCTTATATCGGAATGGGTTATTACAACACTATTTTACCTGGTGTTATTCAAAGAAATATATTAGAAAATCCGGGATGGTATACTGCCTATACTCCTTATCAAGCTGAAATTGCTCAAGGAAGATTAGAAGCTCTTCTTAACTACCAGACAATGGTTACTGACCTTGCTGGTATGGAGATTACAAACGCTTCTTTATTAGATGAAGGTACAGCTAGTGCAGAAGCGATGATAATGCTTTACAATACAAGATCAAGAGCTAAAAAGAAATCGGATGCAAATGTCTTTTTAGTTTCTAGTGATTGTTTCCCTCAAACAATTGACGTACTAAAAACAAGATCTAACCCTATCGGAATAGAGCTCAAAATAATTGAAGCTAAAGACTTCGATCTACAAGACAATGTATTCGGAATGTTACTTCAATACCCAAGTAAATTCGGTCAAATAAATAACTACTCTTCATTAGCAAAAGAGGCTAATGAAAAAGAAATAGGAGTTGCTGTTGCAGCTGATCTTTTAAGCTTAGCCTTATTAACACCTCCTGGAGAATGGGGAGCAGATGTAGTAGTAGGAACAACACAAAGATTCGGAATTCCTCTAGGATATGGAGGGCCGCATGCCGCTTATTTTTCTACAAAAGAAAAATACAAAAGAAATCTTCCGGGGCGTATTATCGGGGTAACCCAAGATGTAAATGGAAAAAGAGCTTTAAGAATGGCTCTTCAAACTAGAGAGCAACATATTAAAAGAGAAAAAGCTACATCAAACATTTGTACTGCTCAAGTTCTATTAGCCGTAATGGCAGGAATGTATGGCGTATATCATGGGCCAGAAAGACTTAAATATATCGCATCTCAAATACACTTCAACACAATTGCTTTAAAAGATGGATTAGAATCATTAGGATTTAAACAATTAAACACCAACTTCTTTGACACTATTTTAATTAATGTAGGTGATGCATCTATGGATACAATTAGAGTCTTTGCCGAAGACGCTAAAATGAACTTTAATTATATTGACGATAAACACTTATCTATTTCTATTGACGAAAAAGATAATTTAAAAAATATCAATGATATTATTTCTGTCTTTTCGAAAAGCGTTAATAAAATTGACAATATAAAGCTAGCTAAGCCACAAAATAAGATAACAATTGACAGTTCTATTTTAAGATCGTCTACTTTCATGGACCATCCTGTTTTCAACACTTATCATAGTGAAACAGAAATGATGCGATACATCAAAAGATTAGAAAATAAAGATTTAGCACTAAACCATTCTATGATTCCTTTAGGATCTTGTACAATGAAATTAAATGCTGCGTCTCAACTCTTCCCTTTAAGTTGGGTAGAATTTAGTAATATTCATCCTTTTGCTCCTGTAAATCAAGCTAGAGGATATCAAATAATGTTTCACGAATTAGAAGAGGCATTATGCGAAATCACCGGATTT
>ERZ887849.3420-NODE-3420-length-11961-cov-10.669998_pt1 | contig 11961 bp, 8 predicted proteins | sample MGYA00521267_ERZ887849 | MGnify/ENA primary metagenome ERZ887849 (study PRJEB32303, sample SAMEA104408601) | aquatic metagenome | biome: Brackish water; feature: Pelagic; material: water | place: Baltic Sea | collected 2014-06-06T16:11:00 | depth 2,863 m ... | reverse complement strand
CCCAAGTAATCTGTCTTATTTAAGGCGCCGAGCGCGAATACTTCGCCCCTTCACCTTACCCTGTGCAAGGTAGTTCATCGCCTGACGGACCGCGTCCCTCATTACGGCTACATAACTGCTATTGTCCATTATGGTGATCTTGCCAATTTGACTGCCCAGCAGACCTCCATCGCCTGTAAGCGCGCCTAAAATGTCTCCCGGACGGACTTTCTGCTTACGTCCAGCATCGAGTTGGATCGTAGACATGAGCCCTTTCAACTCATAGTTGGGGTCGCGATCCAGTGATGCCAATACATCGCAAGCGCAGGGTTGTTGTTGGTAGTTCTCAATTTGAGTCAGTCGCGGCGCTTCGGAGTCAGCAACAATACTCAGCGCTTTGCCCACCTCACCGGCGCGGCCTGTACGCCCTATTCGATGTACGTATATTTCAGGATCTCTGGGCAGCTCGTAATTCACTACCATCGCCAAGGCTTTTATATCCAGCCCACGAGCCGCAACATCCGTGGCGACCAATACCGGGCAGCTGCCATTGGCAAACTGAAGTAGAACCTGGTCGCGATCACGCTGATCGAGGTCGCCGTGCAGGCCACGAGACTCAATATCGTGCTTAATTAGAAAAGCTGCCACTTCGGCACATTGCTTTTTGGTATTACAAAACACAACCGCATTGTCAGGGCGGTAGTGCTCAAATAAGGCCAACAATGTCGTCTGTCGCTCGTGTTTTTTCACTTCAAAAAACAGCTGCTCGATCACCCCTTCGTCGTGGGCGACATCTTCATCTACAGTGACGGTGGCTGGGTTACGCTGAATTTTTTGACTGATCTTGCGGATGTCGTCGGGATAAGTAGCTGAAAAAAGCAGGGTTTGGCGACTCTTCGGAACATCTGCAATGATTGTTTTCATGGTGTCAGCAAAGCCCATATCGAGCATGCGATCGGCCTCATCAAGCACCAAAGTCTTAACGCCTTCAAGAACCAATGTACCCTTCGTTAAATGATCCTGAATACGACCGGGAGTGCCGACGACAATATGTGCCCCGTGCTGCAATGAATCCTTTTGCGGGCCAAAAGGCTTGCCTCCACAGAGCATAACAACCTTAATGTTGGGCATGCGGCTAGCAAGACGACGAATCTCCGCACCGACCTGATCAGCCAGCTCACGAGTGGGGCAAAGTATTAGCGCCTGCGCGCCAAAAAATCGGGGATTAATGCCATTGAGCAAGCCAATACCAAATGTCGCCGTTTTGCCGCTTCCGGTTTTAGCGCGAACAATAAGATCGCGCCCTTCGAGTATCAGAGGGATACCTCGAGCTTGGACGGGCGTCATCGTCCGGTAGCCTAAAGCCTCCAGCGCTTCATGTTGGGCGGGCGCAAGTTCTAGACGTGTAAAAGCGGTAGAGGTCATTGCTCAATAAAACCATCTTGAATTTAGGAGCACGACCATATCAGAATCTGCTCTGTGGCTTTCGAGATTTACTATGACTTTGTGACACCACGCATGAAAGCGGCGATACCTAGCGGCGTGCGTGACCAAGCAACGATGCCTGCTTTACCTGCAGTAGGATACTTTCTACGTTAGACGCCTCCTCAATGAGTGGCGCGAAAATGACTGTGCGAGTTTTATAGTTCAATACCGCTGGTAGGACGGGCACCCGCGCTGACTCCGCTATTCGGGCAAACCCTTCTTTCCAGCGCCGTACACCACTTCGGGTTCCTTCAGGAGTGATCCCGAGCACCAAACGCGCGCGCTGCTGGAACTCTTCAGTCATCTTATCGACCATGCCGCCCGCCTGCGATCGATCGACGGGTATACCGCCCAGCGCCTTTAAAAGGGCACCCAAAGGGAACCAAAAAAGCGAATGTTTCATAAGAAAGCAGGACCTCAATCCGAGACCCCAAAGCACCGCCACGGTCAAAATGAAATCCATGTTTGACGTATGGGGTGTCAATGCAACAACGACCTTTTGGCGATTTGGGAATTGTCCGTCAATCTTCCAACCCATAAGGCGGAGAACCAACCGCCCAATAAGGCGTGTTATCAGATTATGCGTTTTGGGTAGCTGATCACCTAACACTTGCCACTTCATACCGTCATTCAACTCCTAGCTGTTTGTATCACAAAGCCCTCAGTCGGTGGCAGGCCATCGCTTCATAATGAGGTTGCATCGCATCCGCCAGTGCACGTGCGGAAGGCGACAGTTCGACGAGTTTGGGTTGATAGGCTTCGAAGCCACTCGATGCCCATACCGATTGATACCAATGACTGGCCCAAACACCATCGGACTTGCGTGACCCTTGGGCCCAGCTCAACATATTATCAGACCAAGCAACGCCAATGGTCTGACACAGCCGTTGGAGTAAACCCCGCGGGTTTTCCAGCACATCTCGACCGTCAATAACCGGTGGCTGAGTGCCGGTAATGCGCGTGATCTCATCAAAGAGCTCACGCTGGCGGACAATGCCAATATCAGCCTCCGTAACCGTCGGCATTTTTTGTAAGTAAGACGCGATGACATGTTCCGGAGAACGAATCAGAAAGACATTACAGAGGGCACTAGTCCAGCGAAGGTCACAGCCACGAGGCATATGGTGTGTCATATGCTTTTGGTAAAAAATATCGGCCTCCACAGGCCCATTGAGTTGGCCTACAACCACTGCTCTCACTGTGGGCTGACTCGCAATAATCACCTCGCGACAAGGATGCTGAGCACCTGTCTCAGTGAGATAGCAGGCGTAAAATGGCTCATCAATCACACTGCAATCTTCCCGGCTTTCCCAGGCACGCATCATGGCAGTAGAGATATTACGCGGCCCAGACCACATGGCGATTCGCAAGGTCATAAGATGTCGGGCAGGTGCTCAGCGCTCTCACGCTCAATAAGCTCTTTGTAAAGCCCCTGCAATCGATCAACCATGGGTCCCCTGCGGCCGTCCCCAATCTGTCGACCATCGATGTCAAACACGGGCGTCAAACCAGCAAACGTGCCGGTTACAAAGGCCTCCTCAGCACTGTAGGCCTGCATAACCGAAAAGTTCTTCTCGAACACAGGAATGTCATTGGCTTTACACAGGTTGATGACATTGCGACGCGTAATGCCGTCGAGGCAGTAATCGCCCGATGACGTCCAGACTTCACCTTCGCGGACTATGAAAAAATGCGTCGAATTACACGTCGCCACATGCCCGTGGGGATCGAGCATTAACGCTTCGTCATACCCAGCTTTCGAAGCTTGGATACAGCCAAAAATACAGTTGAGTTTTGAATGACTGTTAATGCGGGGATCTTGCACGTCTGCATAGCCCCGCCGCACATAGACTGTATAAAGGCGCACTCCTCGATCATTGAGTGTCGGATCCGGTGTTTTGTATTCAGGAATAATGACAATGGTTGGGCCACCGATGGTAAATGCAGGATCCTGATAAGGCGTCGTTTTAATTCCTCGACTCACCATTAAACGAATATGAACGTGATCTTTCATCTCGTTAGCAGCAACCGTACTAAACAAGCGTTCGGCAAGCGCTGCCTGAGAGAGGCCCATATCGAGATCGAGAGCCTTTGCGCCCTCCCACAAACGCTTAAGGTGCCGATCGAGAAAGGGGATGCCCCCACGATGGACCCGCAAGCCCTCCCAAATGCCATCGCCCAGAATAAAGCCACTATCAAAAACTGATACTACCGCCTGAGCGCGTGGCACCAGCTCGCCATTGATATTGATGAGTATGGTTTCATTGCGCGGATCTTGCGCATACGCGTGGGTACTATTGGCCATGAAAATTTCTCGCTAACTATAAATTTTCGCTAAATATAAAATTGTCGCAAACCACGTTAAAGCAGCGAATACGGTTTACGGTGCGGCATTTAAGTAACCTTCTGCAGACTCCAATCCACGCAGCTTGTTATCAACGCAGTTGGCCGTCGCCTCTTGACTCTTATCCAGCGATATCTGGAACTGACTCCCGCGCTCACCATAAAGAACCTTCTGGCGCCCACTGTTACTCGCCGTACAGCCGGCCGTTGTCAGCTGTGGCATTAGCGGTCGATAAAATTCCGGTAAGCGCTGCACAATCTCATCAACGTACTGCTGAAAAAGCTCATACAGCGAGTCTTGATCTACATTGGCATAGAATAGCCCGCCAATGACGGAGGAAATATCGCCGGAGGTGAACTCGCCACCTGCGACGGCTTTCAAGACAACGTCCATAGCAGCATCGTCTGTGAAATACATAGCGCGACGCAGATTGGCTTTTTGTAAAGCATCCTTCGTTTCTACATACACATCGATATAACGCTTGGCAGTCGCCTCACTACCATTGTAGAGGGCGTTGATTCGTAAGGCGTCTATCGCGATAACCCCTTGAATGCTGCTGGGATCATCTAAATAACGATCGGCCATCTGCGTCAGCGTCTTGATGAGGCGCTCATCTTTACCCAGCTGAGCCAGCACTCGCATAACGCGCGCCCTGAGCTTAGTTGCGCCCTGATCTTCATTAGGAACGGGTTCCACGCCCAAACTAGCAAGCCAAGGTGACAGACTACTGCGCACCCACGCACTCGTCATCGGTTCAATATGCGTGCCTCGGTACATTTCGCCGACGTCACGTATCGCCTCTAATGTGTCGAGCGCGATTTCTTTATTCACCTCAGTGATGAGTCGGCTAAGCAAGGACATGTGCTGCCCCATGGTGACTTCACCTGCAGCCAAAAGGCGTTCTCCATTAATCAGAAGAGCGAGTTTTTCGCGGTCACTTAACGCCTCCGTGTTAGCCAACAGTTGTCTATACAGTTCTTCATCCATTGACCAAACGTAGTAGCCGCTACCTGCCGCCGCGGGGAAAACCCATTCAGCATCAGCCAGTACCGTAAGTTGCTGAGACTCAGCGTCGAGGGTGACACTCGTCTGATCAACCCCCTCTGAATGGCCGTAGCGAATATTAACGGGGATGCGCCAAGTTTGCGGGGCCAAATTAGCCCCCATGTTTTCAAAGCGGCGCTGTGAGATAACACCTTCTCGACTAACGTTCACGAGAGGGAAACCCGCCTGATTTAAAAACGTCTCAGCAACAGCACCCACATTGAAGTCAGCATGAGCATCGAGTGCGCGCCAAAGGTCAGAGGCCTGGGTGTTCTGCCAGCTGTGCTCGCGCATGTAAGCGCGAATACCGCTCCTGAAGGCATCAGAACCCATAGCCTGTTCGAGCATATTAAGAATCGCGTGGCCCTTCGTGTAATTCAGCCCAAGACTATCGGCAATATCTTGCTCAGTTTTAACCTCTTTGCGAATAGGGCGAGTCGCACCCAAAGCATCGCTGCCAAAGGCCCCACCCTGGGGCAGGTACAAGGCGGTCATATACTCGGGATAAAGATCAGTCGTGACCTTGTAAGCCATCCATGAGGCAAAGGCCTCGTTCAACCAGAGATCGTCCCACCAGGCCATGGTAACCAGATTGCCATACCATTGATGTGCCAGCTCATGAGCAATGACGTTAACAGTACTGGCTTCACTGACTGGGCCAGGGTTATCGCCATTAAGGAGTAATTCGGATCGATAGGTTACTAATCCAACGTTCTCCATCGCACCGAATGTAAAATTGGGCACCGCAACAAAGTCGAGCTTTTTATAGGGGTACGCGGTACCGAAGTAGTCCTCAAGCGCTTTCAATATTGGGGGTGTCACCCGTGCCGAAAAGCCAATATCCGCCGCTGTTCCCTTGGGCGAGTAAATCATCGCGGGTACTGGCATGTTGGGAATAGGGGTAGCGTCGAAGTCACCCACGGCAAGCGCTAAAAGGTAGCTCGACATGGGCGGCGTGGTTTCATAACGATAGGTTCGCCAGTCGCTCTCAGTCGTTACTTCCGCTACGGGTGTATTACTCAGCGCGGTTAGTTCTTGCGGAACGGTCAAGGCCAGCGTCCAGGCAATTTTGCTATCGGGCTCATCGACCAGCGGGAAAGCGCGGCGCGCGAGACTCATTTCAAACTGAGTGAACAAGTAGCTCACGCCCTGCTCTTCGGCCTTGTAAAGACCCAGCGCATCCGTTGAATAGGCGCCTTCGAACTCAATATTAAGAGCATAGCTGCCTGGCGCTATGGGCTGCCCATCGCCTAAGTTATGCATATCCCAGTCACCCGGTGCTGCACGTAAAACGCGCTCCTGGCCACCACCCACTAACACAATGCGGGTAACGTCTAAGTCAACCCAATGCAATACGAGACTTGGCAACTGAGACTCTAAGTCTAGCGTTATAGTGGTAGTTCCATTGTAGTCGTCTGCGCTGGGATCAAGCGTTATATGGATAGACTGGGCGGTGACACGCTGAGTGGCAGGGACTCGGTAATCGGTCGCATGGACAGAGAAAGTTGTGGAAACAAACAGCAGTACGCCAAATACGAATGCGGATACGTAACTGAACATAGATTGTAAAAACCTTACTTAAACACGGCCGCCTAACGCCCATTGTCACAAACAGTGAGTCCGTTATAGATCAGTCCGCTATAAATAGACAGGCTATAAAAAGGACCCCTAGGAAAGGAGTCCCCGATTCAACACTTGCTTAAGCATCACTGTGGCCAGAAGCCGGCAACGGATGCCGCTCTTGATCGACTATCTTTAGAACAGTGCTTTTAGCTCAACCGTCAATCTCGGCTTCAACGTCATCAACCGCATCATCAATAACATCTGCAGCCGCATCAGCAGCCTCTTCAATGGCATCACCCGCTTCATCCATAGACTCGCCTGCGGCATCCATGGTTTCGCCAGCTGCATCCATAGTTGCTTCCATTGTTTCGCCAGCAGCATCCACGGTTTCTTCCATAACACTTGTGGCTTCATCCATAGCCGTGGAAGCCTGCTCTTTTTGTTCCTCAGAGCACGCGCTCAAAACCAAAGCCAACGTTGCGCAAACTACGCCTGTGTAAATAACGTTTTTCATACGATTTTCCTTTTATTTTGCGTTAGAGTACGCGCCCACTGTATGACAATCACCTGAAATGATCCATATAAAAACGTTAAATCATCCACAGCTGAATATCGCAGACTGGAGCATTTATGCTGGGGATGCTTGGTGCGTTATTGGGCGCAATGGCTCGGGCAAGCAGCTCATCGACCAACTATTGACTGACCAATTAACGAATGTCGATTCAGGGACAGTACTCCGCGACGTTGGGATCCAGCAGATTCGTCTCATATCGTTCGAACAGCAGCAGCTGATTTACGAGCGCGAGCTGAGACTTGCTGCCAACGATTTGCTGGGCGATGAGGACACCGCTACTCGAGCCGCCGACTTTTTGCCCGCCGAGACCACAAACAGCACGCTGATTGACGATCTCGATATGCGGCACAGATTAAATACCCGCTATACCCAGCTGAGTACGGGCGAGAGCCGCAAACTATTAGTGCTGCAAGCCCTACTCGAAGGGGTCTCATTGCTGATTTTAGATAATCCTTTCGACAGCTTAGATCAGAGAACGTGTCACGTGCTCAGCGAGACATTAGAAAAAGCCAACAGCGCAGGTCTCACCATAATGTTCTTGCTTAGTAATCGCCAAGACATTCCACAATGGTGCAATCTTATCGCTGCCGTAGATGAGGGACATCTCGATACGCTGAATCATCTCAATCAAAAAGCCAGAGAATCACGAATCCAAGAGGTGCTCCAACTTAACGATAAAGCACAGCCAAACTGGCCTGACACCGCCATAGGTTTGAGGGACTATCCCCACGAACATTTAGTGGCTCTCCGAAATTGCACGGTGCGCTTCGGGAACAATGTCGTCCTCGATCAAATAACGTTAAATGTTGCGCCGCTGCAGCATACCCTGATTACGGGTGAAAACGGTTCGGGCAAATCAACACTACTCGGACTCATAACCGGCGACTGCCCGCAGTGCTTTAGTAACGACGTCAATGTTCTGGGTTACCAGCGCGGCAATGGCGAGTCAGTGTGGGATATCAAGAAGCACATGGGCATAGTAAGTAACGACTTACATCGCCGCTATCGTGTGCACTGCGATGTTGAAACTGTTGTGTGCTCGGGCTTCTTCGACTCGATAGGGGTTTACGACAGTATTTCAGACCAGCAACGCCTCATTGCTTCACAATGGTTAACCGCAGCGGGCCTAGGCGAGCAAGCACGACATCGTTTCCAAGAAATTAGCTACGGGGAGCAGCGTCTAGTTTTAATTGCTCGCGCCCTAGTCAAGTCACCGCTGCTGCTCGTTCTCGATGAACCCACCCAAGGACTCGATGAGTTAAATCGTGGACGACTTCTCGATCTCCTCGAAGTCTTGAATCAGCGCAGACACAGTACAGTGCTGTTTGTAAGCCACCGCGTTGATGAACATCTCCCGCTGTTCGCTCAGCATTACCACCTCGACAGCCGAAACGGTCACTGATAGAGAATGTTTAGCATTTTATAGCCACGTGGCCGGAGTGAACCGAGTCACGTCTGCGACGTAAGGTATTAGGGCGCTACTTCATACGCTGTCGGCTTGAGAAAGGTGAACAGCCATTAAATGAATCGGCGGATCTGCTTAAATATCGGTAGACTGGGCGGACTCATTGAATGTCGAGGCTAGCGTGCGCTTTCCGCTTAGGGTTTTTGTTTTCCTTCTTATCGCACTGACGGTAGTAGTGGGGCTAACTCACTACAGCAAGCTGAGCTTTCTTAAGGATCCCTTACTCAAGACACTGAGCAACAGCCTAGGTCGTACTGTCGATGCATCCCAGCTCACCGTTGAACTCGGCACCGAAATCGGCACTGAAATCAGCACTGAAATCAGCACTGAAATCGTAGTCACGATTACAGATTTACAGATCGCCCCACCCGCCTGGCAGAGCTCGGCACAGTTCGTTGTGGTCCCACGCGCCCAGATCAAAGCTCGCATTGCCGAACTGCTCGAGTCACCGCCACGTCTACATTCTATTGAAATCACGAGCCCGACGATTACGCTTATCAATGATGAACTCAACGGTGGCAACTGGGCGTTTTCAAGCGCTGCGTTAACCGACGAATCTCAGGATGACAAAGCGACTCAGTCGCTGCCCATGACAGTGGCGAATCTGTCGGTAACTGGCGCCCTAATTTCCTATCTGGATGCAGAGCTTGGGCCCGTAAAAACCGCCAGGCTATCTCTTCGACAAACAATGAATGACGCAAGTGTTAGCAGCCGCATCGAAGGCAATATTAACCAAGTACCGCTAACCGCAAGTATTACGATGAGTCCCACCCATAAGCTCGTCAACCTAGAAAGCGCCGAATTCTCTATCGATGCTGACTTCGGCGAGCTCACCATTGACGGCGAAGTCACCATCAAAGAGCTCTTGGCACCCAATCGTCCTGAAGTCCTGTTAAACATAAAAGCACCGGAAATCAGCTATCTGACGGACGCATTGGAGCTGCCCTCGCTGGGCGCTGGCCCGCTTGCGATGTCACTCGATATCAGACCCAAAAAAGAGCAAATGGCACTAACGCTAAAAGGCCAGTTTGGCGATTACTTAGCGGTGGCAATCGGTGAATTCGACGCGCTAACAACATTGGATGTGGCCGATTTAACTGTGTCGCTTAGCGGCATCGATGCGTCGCGGCTGGGAGCCTATTTGCCGGACATGGTTATCCCATCAGTACCTTTTAGCGTAGCGGGTAATGTCAGCAAACGCGGGCAGTACCTAACGATTAAGGACTCTCGAGTTATGATTGGTCGATTACAGGCCACTGTAAGAGGGGTCATTCCCGACATAACGTCCCCTGCTCTCGCTGATTTGAACCTCGCTGTAGACGTACCCGATATCAACGAATTCAGGGACGTTTTAAACCTACCGTCCGTTATTAGTGGCCCCGTATCAATAACCATGGCTATCGAAAACGGAGCGGATGCCGCCAAACTATCTGGCTCGGCAACAACATCGATAGCACAGATAACCCTCGACGGATTGGTGAGTAAGCAGGCTGATTTCACGGGTACGTCTGCAACCCTCGAGTTAGTCGGCGTAGAACTGACTGACGTCACCGAGGCGCTCTCATTGCCCATGATTAGTGACGGCCCTTGGCGTTTATCAACGAACCTCGATGTACGAGAACACACACTCGCTCTGAGCAATATTGCCTTACGAACAGAGAACGCAGAGTTGTTTGGAGAAAGTGAGGTCAACCGAAGATTTGATGAGGCCACGGTGATACTCAATACCGATAACCCACGCCCCTGGCTTGCGCAAATAGAGCTTCCAGCGAATTTTAACGCCGCTCGGCTTGAGCAATCGCTGAACGCAAAAGCCAAGCTCCTTTTGCTCGATGAGGGCATCACTGTTGAGCAGATGCGCGTGCAGCTGGGTGCATCGGTGGCTGAAGGCAATCTGACACTTCTAGGTCCAGAGAGTCTCGCTGCAAACATTTCATTTAACGTCGACAACCTGCTGAGCTTTGCCGAAAAGCCGCCGGAGAGAGCTAAGTTCGACAGGCTTTCACTGTCAGGCACAGTGCATGCTTCGCTCTCACCCGGACAGCTTTCGGTCGAGGAGCTGAGTATTAGCATGGAAGATGGCACTGCCGTCACCGCGAGAGGCGACGTCCAATTTAGCGATTCTTTTGACAAAACCCATTTCGACGTCAATGCCCACATCGCCCATTTAGCGAGCTTCTCTCATCTAGCAGGCTACGCATTACCGTCACAGCCTCTTACCCTGCGCGCATCTTTGAGGGCGAGCGCGGGTGTACTCTCTGCAGAAACCTTTGAGCTAAAAAGCGGTGAATCGGACATCAATGGCAAGCTCCGCATAGCGGATCCGGACCATCCAAAAATTCAACTCACCCTTAGGTCCAAACACGTCGATCTCAAACCCTGGATACCCGAGCGCCAAAACTTAAAAGATGCGCCTAAAAAGGCAGAATCAGCGAAGCCGCGTGTATTCGACGATGCACCAATCGACATCGAGTTCTTAACAACCTTTGATGCAATGTTAGACATTAAGATTGATAAACTGTCGACTCGTGTGCCCCCTTTTTCAAATATCGTCTTAAAAGCTACCAACACCAATGGCCGACTCATTATTGAGGAGGCTAGAGGCGAGGATAATGACGGTGGGAAAATTTCGATTGAGGGCAAGGTAGAGCAGCGACCTGACGACATTGCCGTGAACCTTGCTTTATTAGGCGCAGGTATAAATGTAGGCGTCCCTGCGGTGTCTCTGGAAGAGGCAATGGCTTTGCCCCGCTATGACATTGATGCTTTTCTGTATACCCAAGGCAACACGGCCCGGGAGCTGGCTGCGGGTAGCAACGGTTATTTTGAAGTGCAAAGTGGGCCAGGGCGAGTCGGCAAAATCACTGCAGGCCTGCTAACCAAAGACTTTTTTAGTGAGCTTCTGGCTTTGCTTAACCCCTTTTCAAAAAAGCAGGACCATAGCGATATCGAGTGTATTGCACTTAGCGGCAGTATCGAGCAGGGAAAACTCACCGGCGACCCAGCGTTAGTTGTAGTCACTCCTGCACTCGACATCATAGCAAAGGGTCGGGTCGATCTTGGTAGCGAAAAGCTGTTTGGGACTTTTAACACTATCCCAAAAAAAGGCGTTGGTCTTAGCGCGACAAAGGCGCTCAACCCTTTCGTGGGTGTTGGAGGCACATTGGCCAAACCCGCACTCACACTCGACCCACAAGGGACAATTATTCAAGGTGGCATGGCCTTTTTCACGGGAGGCCTATCGATTTTGGCGAAGTCATTTTACGACCGGCTAGCGAACTCGACCGATCCCTGTGGTGATGCAATGGAGCAAAATGCTAAGGGACGGGAGCAGGCGTTAAAAAGCTATCAACTTTGGAGTCATCAGACAGCGGCGGAGTGACCTAAGTACTGATGATAGAATTCGCGCTAATTCATTTCAATTGCGAGTAGATTACAATGACACAACGGCTATCACGCTTAGTTACTTCATTGTTTTTTATGTCTCTGATTGCCAGCTCGCATGCT
>ERZ887849.3412-NODE-3412-length-11977-cov-5.500587_pt1 | contig 11977 bp, 9 predicted proteins | sample MGYA00521267_ERZ887849 | MGnify/ENA primary metagenome ERZ887849 (study PRJEB32303, sample SAMEA104408601) | aquatic metagenome | biome: Brackish water; feature: Pelagic; material: water | place: Baltic Sea | collected 2014-06-06T16:11:00 | depth 2,863 m ... | reverse complement strand
GGCTTGGCTGGAGGTATTGACCAAGGGTAAGCATGTCGACGTCGTGGGCCGGACAACGGAGCGCTCATGACCGCCCCCTACAGGCTGCAGGTAGCGGACGCCAGCCACCGCACAAGCGCATTGCAGTGGAGCTGACCTGAAGCGTGGCTGCAGGCTCCCCTCCCCCGTGGACCGCCGGTCGCGATCAGGACCAGGACGGCGGAGCAGGCGGCAATAGAGGAGGCTCCGGCGCGTGGTAGACTCGGGCCGCACGGGGACCGCGACACCCCCCGGGGAGGCGGCGATGCGGCACTTGCACACAGCACTCTTGGCCCTGCCCTTGGCGCTCGGATGCGCCACCACCCCCGACAAGGATGGGTCTGCCGGCGGGGACGGCGCCGATGGCGCGGGGGCCGACGGGGGAAGCGATGGCGCGGACGGCGGGAGCGCCTCGGGGGACGGGGGCAGTGATGGCACGGATGGGTCCGACGGCGGGGACGACACCGGCCCGGACGCGCTGGACTGTGCCGAAGACATCGTGCTGCCCGCCGTGTGGTTTGACGCCGACCGCACCGCCACCCTCCCCGGGCGCTTTGAGCTCGGCCAGACCCACGTGGTGGCGGGGACCGAGTCCCGACTCGCACCCCCCATCGTGGCCGAGCGCGAGACCCTTGTGTTGTTTGCACCCGACGTGCCAATCGCCGACGACGGCGACCTGCGGATCAGCATCTGGGAGGGGGACACCCTGCTCGGCACGCTGGACATGGCCCCCCCAGGGAGCCCGCCCGAGATTCTCGAGAATGGTCTAACATCGGACACTCTCGACCCATACAGCACCACAGCGTGGACCGCCATCGTGCCGTGGACCCTGGTGCAGGAAGGGCACGTCTTGCGGGTCGGCCAGGACCAAGACGGGGAGCTGGCCACCGCCGACCATGTGCTGACCGGGCTCGGTGCCCCCCATGTGCTCACCTTGTCCCGCGCCAAGATGGTGCTGTTCGGCGATGGCGATGAAGACACCCAGACCCTCGCCGGCCCCACATTGCTGGGCGACCTCCACGCATCGGTGCCCGGCGCTGTGTTGCGGCTGGTGGACTACACCCCGTGGCGACTCGACGAGATCGTCATCAACACCGCGGACGGGCCACGGCGGGTGAGCAGCGAAGAGGAGCGCCTGTCGCTCACCATCGAGAGTGACCGATGGAGCCTGCTCAAGCACCAATTCGCCCTGCGCCACAGCCTCGCCAACACCGGACGGGGCATGGTCCTCACCGGAGCCAGCGAAGGAGACAGCTCGCCGTATAGCTATGGCACCAGTGTGGTCATGGGTTGGGTGCGAGACACCGCCGGCAACTTGGTGGACATCAACGACTCCCCGTATGCGGCGGGCTGGACCGGCTGGTCGGCCCTGTGGCAGGGCGAGTGCGGCAATGCAACCATCCATGAGCTCGGCCACAGCTTCACTCTGGCCCACTTCACCAGCGGCACCGCCGCGAGCTGGGGCATCGACGATGAGTATCCCGAAGATGGGGTAAACCTCGAGTCCCACCCCTGGGGCTGGAGCTCCACCACCCGCCAGCTCCGCACTTGGTACCGAGTCGACAGCAATGGGGCCGTGTTGGACGGGGGAGTGCCCGTCGGCAAGCACGACCCCATGAACGGCGGCGAGTCGGCCAATGCGTTGACTTGTTTTCCCCAATACACGTCTGTGTATGCCAAGTATGTCCAAGACTGGCAGCAGCGCAGCCCCACCTTGCTCGACCTCGGCGGCGTCCCCGGGGTGTACACTTGGGACGCCCCCACAGCAAGCTATCAGCCGGTTGAAGCCACAGCCCCCCACGCCGAGCCCACCGCCGTCGATGTGCCGGTTGTGTTGGTGGTGGGCACCCTCGGCAGCAACCCAGAAGCCAACCAAGTCTACCCACCCTTGTTCAGCGCCATGGGCAACGTCTTCGACCTCGCTGCCCCCGATGATGGTGATCTGGACGGCGTCTTCGACGATGCCCGCTACTTCGTGGACGTGCACCACCGCGACGGCAGCTCCGAGCGGGCACTCATCGCCCAAGGCCCCCTCACCGACACGGTCCTCCACCTGTTCTCGTTCACCGTGGACGCCTCCCGCTACCCCATCCAAGTGGACCTGTACCGCGCAGACACCGGCTACCCGGACGTCGACATCGCCGGTGCCACATTGCTCCACAGCCGGGCCATCGTGGTCCCTGACGCCGGGCTGCCCGTGCCCTTGCAGGCCGGGCGGGGACAGCTCGCCAACGGTGCCCTCGACCTCACCCGCCTCTGCACCGAGGGCGTCGACTGTGCCGGTCGTGCGGTGGACTCGGTCTGGCGCGATGCCACCCAAGTGCGCCACTTCGCGGCCTCGGATGGCACCACCGCTGCGCCGGACGTCTGCCTGGAGCCCGGGGACGTGACCGTCCTGACTGTGCCGGTTCTCGATGACTCGGGCACCCCCGCATCCCTTGTGGTGCACGCCCAGCGGGTGCTGCGGGCGGGTGGCCAAGAGGTCGCGGTGCCGCTCAATGACACCACCCCGTGGCTGGGCGCCCTCGATCTGGAGCAGCGGCTGCGGGTGTGGGCCCCCTACGCCCCCAACGCGGGCCTGCCGCCGGGCACCTACACCACCGACGGCACGGTGGGCATCGACGGACTCGTCGACGGCAGCCCCACAGACCAGACCGCGCTGGCCGTGCAGCTGCAGGTGCACCCGCTCATCGAAGCCGACGTGGGCGAGGCGTTCTGGACCGATCCCGCAGTGACCCAGGCGGACTCGAGCGTCTACTTCCTGGTCGAAGACCCCGCGATGGGGCCCACATCCGGGGTCTGGTGGGACGGGGACGCCGTGCAGCTTGAGGCACCGGTGGTGGACGTGGACACGGGGTTGGCCACCCACTTGGTGCTCGACGCCCACAAGGCCGCGTGCGGCAGCACCTGGGCACTCAACTCGGGCCAGTCCTCGGACTGGAATTGCGACAACCACGCCGTCGTGCAGATCTCCCCCACTGGCAATGAACACCTTGAGTCCGGTCACACCTACGAGAGCCCCGGGTCTTCGCCCTTGGTCATCGAGGCCCACCGCTGGCACGCCCCGAGCGCGGGTGCCCTGCTGGCCAGCTTTGCCCTGAAGGTGCACCACACCGCGCCTTGAGCGACCCGCGCTCAGGGCATGTCGTCGACGCCGGTGCCCACCCCATCGAGCTCGTGGCCAACGAAGACCCGCAGCTCGGGAATGGCTTGCTGCAGGCTCTTCAGCGCGTGCAATGAGCGCTCATTGAGGTCAGCGTCGGCGGTGTAGGTGCCCGGCGCCACCCCGTGCTCCCAGCCCCAAACCGTGTGGCAGGTGTCGCCGGTGAACAGGACCGGACCCTCGGTGGTCCGCGCCAACACCGCAATGCTGCCGGGTGTGTGGCCCGGCGAGGCGAGCGCCCACAGGCTGCCGTCCCCCAGGATGTCCCAGGCCTTCGGCACCGGCCCCAGCGGTGCGGCGTCGGTCAAGTCCAGCGTGCGCACCGCCGTTCGGCGACCGAGGATGCTGGCCATGGTGCGCCCCAGCAACATGTTCTGGCCCGCGCGGGCATCGAGCTCTCCCGGTCCCATGACCACCGGCACGTCCAGCGCCAGATCGGGCAGCCCCAGCACATGGTCGAGGTGGCTGTGGGTGAGGAGCACCCCCGCCACCGTCCGCTCGCCCACGATCTCCGCCAGGGGGGCCACCGGCTCAATGCTGCCGGTGAAGCCCCGCACCAGGCCCCGCACCCCACCATGGCCCCCCTCGGCCAGGTCGGTGTCGATGCCACTGTCGACCAGCCAAGTGCCGCCATCGGAGTGGGTCAGCACATGGACCGGGAGCACGATGGGCACGTCACCTTGGCGCAGGCCCGCGGCGGCCGGATCGGTGAGGTCCACGAGGCCCTTGAGCGGCACGGCCCAGGTGGCCGACGTGTGGGCGCTGTGTTGGAGGGGACCGGGCGTGCGCAAGAAGCGAACCCAGTCGTCCTGCGGCGACGGGGCGGCCGGCTGGGGCATAGACTGAGCCGCTGTGGGGACCCGAGAGACCACACAGCCGGTGAGCAGAGCAAGCAGGACGACGGCAACCACAGCAACTCCAGAGCCACACGCAAAGCCGACAAGACGGCGGGCCCGTTCCCGGCGACGCCTGTCCCACTTCGCGCACCGCACCGGCCCTTGCATTGCCAATGCAACCCAAGGACACCCGCGGCGTTCGTTCACCCCATCACCCGTCGAAGATCGGATGCCCAGTGGCTCTACCGGATGATAAGCATCCAAAAATGGATGGATTGAGCCGCTGCCCCGGTCTCCTCACATTGGACGTCTGATGCCCCGTGCTGCCGAGACCCTCGACTGGGACGATGTCCAGCTGTTCTTGGCGGCCTGGCATGCCGGCACCTTGACCGGCGCAGCGGCAGCGCTCGGCGTGGCCCAAGCCACAGTGTCCAGACGCATGGCCCAGTTTGAGCAACAGCTGGGCCACGTGCTGTTTGAGCGGGCGCGGGGTGGGCTCGTCCCCACGCCATCGGCCCGGGCGCTGAAGCCCCATGCCGAAGCGATGGCCGCAGCGGCCCGAGACGCGCGGGCCGCCCTGCACGGGGTGGCGGAGGAACCCGCGGGACGGGTGCGCATCGCCGTGCCCCCCGGCGCAGCGGTCGATCTCGCGACAGACTTGGTGCCGATGGTGGCCGCCCGGGCGCCCAAGGTGGTCCTCTCCATCCTCGCCGACACCCACGTGCGCAGCATGGAGCGGCACGAAGCCGACATCGCATTGCGCTCGTTTGCTGAAGACTCGCCCGATGTGGCCTGCCGGGCCCTGTCCTCCGTCCACATGGGCATCTTCGCCAGCGCCGGCCTCGCCGCCACCCTGCCGGTCAACCCCGACCCCACGCGCCTGCCGTGGCTGCAGTGGAGCGAAGACCTCGCGCACATCCCGCCGGCCCGGTTCGTGTCGGGCCACCTGGGCAAGCGGTCGCCGGCCCTGATCTCCAACAACTTCTTGGTGCTGCGCGCCGCCGCCATGGCCGGCATCGGCTGCATGGTCATGCCGTGCTTTCAGGGACAGCGCGCGGGCCTCACACGCCTGCCCATCCCTTGCCTCCCGCCGGCGCCACTCTGGATGGTGCTGCCCCGGTCCTTGCGTCGGCTTCCCCGGGTGCGGGTCGTGGTGGACTGCATCTTGGAGCTGTTGGAGACGGTCGCAGCCGCCGACTGAGACCTGCCCATATCCGGGCACGGCCGTGCAAAATCCCGTGTGAGGGATCCCCTACCGGACCGCTTGCGCCAGCGATAGAGTGGGCCACCCAGGAGCTCACGTGAACCTGCACGCTCGTCTGTGTGCTGCCGCGCTCGCGGTGGTCGGCGGTTGCCAGTACCGGCTGATTCCGGAGTCGCGGGTGTGCGAAGACCTCGCCTACGCCATCAGCGAGCGCACGCGGGTGTGCACGGAGGACGAAGGGCTCGCCAATGACCGCCACGACGCCTTTGTCGACGAGACCCGGTGCCTGCTGTCCGACAAGGTCGAAGACCCGTACAACCCCGAAGGCATCCTGCCGGCGCCGGATCAACCCGAAGAAGTGGAGCGCCTCGAGCGCCTCTACGACTGTGTCCGGGCCGCACGAGGGGCCGACTGTGACGATGTCTCTGAGCAAGGCGATGACCCCGACTTTTGGCTGGGCCTGGAGTCCTCCTGTGGCGATGTCGCCGAAGCCAAGGGGGGTGGCACATGAGCGCCCTGCTCGCGCTGGCCATCTCGGTGAATGCCCACGCCATCGGTCTTCGCGGCTCCCTGCGGGCCGACGATAAGCAACGCTTGGAGTGGCACTGCAGCGATGTCTCGGTGGTGCAGGGCACGGTGCCCTGGGCGGTGGCGGTCGACGCCCGAAAGTCCCACGCACGCACCTACAGCGCCTTGGCGGAGCTCGAAGACGGCCTGTTGCCTGCGCTGGATCAACGCAAGAAGGGAACGGTGCTGCGGATTGGCTGGAATTCCATGTTCGGCGTCACCCGCCTGCCCAGCATCGCGTGCGGCGAGCTGGCGGACCAAGTCTACGACGTGGGCGCCTACAACCTCAGCCTGGGCGCCCGCAACAAGCGCTTCGCCATCTACTACAGCGCCGCCGCAACCTATGCGCTCGTGTCGCCAGACTGGGCCCAGCGCACCCTCAAACACAGCGGTGGCTTCATCCTGGGCCACTTCTACTCATTCACCGCCCCGCTGTGGGGGTCCCGAGTCATCAACGCCAACGACATTGGCGGGGACGCCATCACCGACAACTGGGCGTTTATGTCGTCGGGGGACGGGGCCATCGGTGGGGTGTCGCTGGACTACATCGCTGGGGCCAGTGCCGACCTCGACTATGCCGTGCTTGGGTTGGGCTATGTGGGCTCCCGTGGCTTGTTCGCCAATGTGGTGCAGCCCCAGACCGGGCTGTTCTTCGACACGGTCACCGAGCTGTCGGCCTTGTCCCCCGATGGGGGTGGCTTCCTGCGGTACGTGAAGACCGGCGTGTCGGCCTTCCGTTGGTTCCTCAAGGCCCGAGACGACCTGCACAGTGTGGTGGGTGCCACCGATGCCAACTTTGCGCGCTACCGGGTGGTTGCCCCGAGCGGCCAAGTGTTCACGTCTGCCGACGCCGACCGCAGCGCCGACCCATCCGGCCAGGATGCCCTGTCGATGACCGCTCTCACCCAGCGCAACCTGTGGGAGCTGGTCGACGTGACGGCCCGGTACCAGCTCGCGCCGACGCCCCAGCTCTACGAATTCGGTGCCCGGGTGCACACCCGCCAGTACCACGCCGATCTGTTGCCCGAGCGGCGCGGCCGACGGGTCGTGGACTCGGAGTTTGCGGCTTCGGCGGCGCTGGGTCTGGTGAACCTCCCGCGGCGCACCTACTTCGGCGTGCCCGGGGGGCCTCGACCCTATCTCTCGGCCGACATCGTGGCCTACATGAACAACGGAAAGGTCGATGGATCCAATGTTCGCGGGTCCATCAAGCTCAACGATCCCGACACGCTCATTGTGTTTCCGTACGCCCAGAACGCGGCCGAGACCCACCTGACCTTTGAGATTGCATTTTAAACACAGTCGCACACCCAGACGACGGGCGCGCGCTCCGCATCACTTGCTGACGTCGACCGGGGCGCCCACTGGCCCCTCGGCAATGACCTTGACCAGCGCATCGAGGGGAACCAGGCCCCGGGCTTCGTCGTGGGGGCCACCGAGGTGAGACCTAAGCCGCCAGTGGCCACCGGACTGGGCCAGCGGCACCACCACGGGCACGCCGGGACGCAGCCGGGTGTCGTGGACGTCCCGCTTGATGGGCACCACCCCCGTGTGCCCCAACGCAAAGGACCGGCCAAAGGTGTAGAGCACGGTCCACGGCCCCTCGACGCGGGGCGCCTGCTCCAGCGTGAGGTGACGAAACAGGTCGCCGGTGGGCACCGCGTGACCGACGTCTTGGGCCGTCACCACCAGCGCCGTGCCATCACGGGAGCCCCGGATGTTGATGGCCCGGTTCACCCGCTCGCGGTCGTGGCCGCCGGACATCGTGTGGTCCCCATCGGGCATGTGGCACGTGGTGCAGTCTTCGGTCCGCCCCGACGACACCTTCCACGCCCGCCACTCGCTCACCGTCGACTGCATCGGTTGGTCGTCCCCCACCATCGCCCCATCCAAGAAGACCGCGGCCGAGAACTCGTGGCAGGTGACACAAGCGCTCTCCGTGCCGAAGAGTGGGTCATAGCGCAGGTTGTGGGGGGCATCCGGGCTGGGCGGGTTGGCGGTGAGGATCTGGACACCGCGCAAGTGGCACACCACACACGAGATGCCCTCGTCGGCCAAGGGCTCGGGGGCCAGTGGACCCGGCGGCGGTTCGTGCGTGGACGCGTGGGGCGAGAGCGACGTGTAGATCGGCATGTTGGGCAGGATCTCGGCAAGCTGTTCCTGCGCTGGGGCGTGGCAGTGCACACAGAACAGCCGGGGCTCGGCCAGAAACCCCGCTTGCATCAGGTCGTTGGACCACGAGACCCGGTGTCGGCTGGCCGTCCACTGCGCGACCGCATCGGGGTGGCAGCCGGCGCACTCCGATGCGCTGGCCCACGTCGAGGCGTCGAGGTCTGGGGCGAGGTCCAGTGGGCCCGCGCCGCCCTGAAACCCAAAGGGATCCTCCGCCCAGGCGGTTGTCGGCAACAACAGCAGCAGCAGGACGGTTCTCATCGCGAGGGGGTGCACCGGGGAGCTGGGTGGGCGGACAACACCTCCCGCCGTATCCGGGCGCGCCGGCCCCCGGCCAGAGCCTGCACAGAAGGGCGCCCAAGCTCGGGTACACTGGGGCCACCACCCAAGCGCTGTCCACGGGAGTCCCCATGTCCACTGACGCTGTCCCCCCGGTGTCCCCGTCCGTCGTGCGGGTGTGCTTCGTGTGCCTGGGCAACATCTGCCGCAGCCCCACCGCCCAAGGTGTGATGGAGTCGCTGGTCGAGGCGGCCGGGCTCCAGGGTCGTGTCCAGGTGGAGAGTGCCGGCACAAGCGCCCACCACGTGGGGGAGCCCGCCGATCCCCGCAGCGCCGCGGTGGCCCGCCAGCGGGGGTATCGGCTGACCAGTCGGTCGCAGCAGTTTGAGCACCGGGACTGGGAACGCTTCGATGTGGTGCTGGCGATGGACCGCACCAACCTGGCCGCGCTCCAGCGCCTTCCGGGGGCACGGGGGTTCAGCGGCACACTCGCCCGCTTCCGTGAGTTTGACCCCGAAGCGGGGGAGAACCTGGACACCCCAGACCCCTACTATGGCGGGCCTCAGGGCTTTGACGAGGTGTTGGACATCTGCGAGCGGAGCTGTGCCGGCCTGCTGCGCACACTGAGCGTGGACCTTGGCCTGTCGAGTCTCGGGCGGGGACCATCGGAGGGTGGCCCGTCGTGACGCAGAGGCCACAAGCCTTGCCGCAAGACAAGTCATGAGCGGGGGGTCCTTCCGCCAATCTACAGGTAAAAAAATACGGTCAATCCAGCACGGGGTTCCGACGCTCCCGCCGGCGAATCCAGAGGTTGACCCACAACAACTGCGGTTCGCGCCTTGGCCCCAGTGTTGGGTTGTGCAAGGCTAGCGATGCACCCCCGCCACCCAGCAGCTCCATGGACGTCCAGCGCAGCCGCTCCGTGCCCAACATCGTGTGGGGCGGGGGACTTGGAGCCGCGTGTATGGCCTTGGATACGGCACTTTCATACCATCTGGTGACCGAGCAGCTCGACCGCAAGCTGGCCACCGAGCTGCAGTCTTCAGCCCGCCATGGTGGCGTGGCACTGCAGCGCTGGGCCGCTGCCCACACGCTTGCGGCCCGGGCGTGGGCGGCATCGCCGGAGCTGCTCGCCGTGTTCGACGTGCTCGCCGCGTTGCCCGACCGGGACGCCTTGGTGGCCAGCCCGGCCCAACGCCGCCTGCGCGCCACACTGGCACCAGTGCTCGGCCACGATGCCTATGACGGCTACTTTCTGCTGGACCGTCAAGGGCGCGCGCTGGCCAGCTCCCGCGACGAGAACGTCTTCGAGGACCACTCTCTCGCAGGCGCCTGGGTCGGGACAGGGCGCATGCTGGCGGGGGAGAGCATTCTGTCGCTGCCGCTCCCGTCCAGGGTGCAGCTCGACAACGCAGCGGGCATCCCCACAGCCGGCCGGCCCACGCAGTTTGTGGGCGCCCCCCTCAAGGACACGTCCGGCCGTGTGGTGGGTGGCTTTAGCTGGCGACTTCGCCCCACCGATGACCTGTTTCCCATGGTCCAGGGACTGCGGCCCTTGCCCGATGGTGATGCGTTTCTCGTCGATGGAGCTGGTGCTGCCCTCACCCCCCTGCACACCGGACAGTCCCAGGGTCTGGAGAGTCTCGGAGTCGGGGTCGACGAGCCCGCTGTCGCCAGCTTGCTGGCCACCCACAGCGACGGGGTGCGGGTGACGCCATTGCCCGGTCAAGGGGGCATCCCGACGGTCGCGGCATGGATGTGGATGCCAGAGCTGGAGATGGGTCTGGTGGTCACGCGCCCCGCCCACGAGGCGCAAAGCCTGCACCGCAGTGTGTTTCGCATCCTCGCACTGTTTGGTTTTCTCAGCACGGGGTCCTCCGCCATGCTGACCTGGCTGGCTGCCCGGTTTGTGTTGCGGGGGGAGCGGGCGGAACAAGATCGACAGACCCAGATGGCAGAGCGAGCGAGACTGCTCGAAGCCGCCAATGCAGAGCTTCGAAACGCAAACGACGATCTGGAGGCCTTCTCCCGCGCCGCATCCCACGACTTGAAGGCCCCGCTCCGTGACCTCATCACGCTGTCGGGCTGGCTCGTGGAAGACCTGGGGCCCGACCTGGGGGGGGAAGACCGCGAAAACCTCGACCTGATCCGCGAGCGGGCCTCCCACATGGAGCGCCTGCTCCGCGACCTGCACGAGCATGCCCAGTCGGGGCGGGACGAGGCACCGACCGAGTCCATGACGGTCCGGGCCCTCCTCGATGCCGCGCTCAACATGGCCGGAAGACGCGCAGGCATCGACATTGTGGTGGGCTCCACCCCGGCGGGTCCGCTGCCGTTGCCCCGGGTGCCGCTCGAAGCGATTGTGCGCAATTTGGTGTCCAACGCGCTGGTGCACCACGACCGCACCCACGGACTGGTCACCGTCCGCGCCAGCATCGACGACAATGTCCTGCTTATCGAAGTCGTCGACGACGGGCCTGGAATCGAAACCGAGGACCAGCTGCGCATCTTCCAGCCCTTCCAGCGTCTCAAGGCGCGCAAGCAGGATGGGGGCACCGGTCTCGGTCTGGCGATGGCCCGACGACAAGCGCTCGCAATCGATGGCTCAATCGGGCTAAAGTCAACGGGCCGGGGTTGCACGTTTTGGGTGCGGGTGCCGATTGAGGCTCACGACCTCCTCCAAACAACGTAGCAACACCCAACCTCAACCCGGCGCGGAGTCGACATGTCAGTGCCACTGATTGTGCACGCAGAAGACAACCGGGTGGCTGCCCGCGCCGTGCAGCGTGCCCTGCGCAAGATCTCCGTAGACCACGAGCTTCAGCAAGCGGCGGATGGTGTGGAAGGCCTGCGGTTGATCGAAGCCGCAGCCCACGCTGGGCGCACGCCGGTGCTGGTGCTGCTCGACCTGAACCTGCTACGGCTGTCCGGACAAGAGCTGCTGACCCAGGTCCGCACCAACCCGACTGCGCGACACCTGCCGGTGATTGTGTTGTCGACGTCGGCGCATCGAAGCGACGTCGATGCGGCTCGGTACGAGGGCGTGTCCGGCTATTTGTGCAAGGACCGACTGGGCGCTGGCATGTCCGAGCTGGGCCCCTACCTCGTGGACTGGTTCCAAAAGAACGTCCTGCCAACGGAAGCGCGCGCGTAGTCTGCTGTCGCACGAGCTCAGCGCTTGAGGCCTCGCGCGCCAGCGGCGGCGGCTTCGTCGGCTGAACCGCAGGGATGGGCCAAGCCGGAGGGGCCAGTTCGGCAGCGCCCTGTGCCGCACGCCGGGGGGGGGACGGCTGGTGTCCCGCGTGAGGCTCTGCGAGCATGGCGGTCATGCCTTCCTCTTCCGCCGGCCCTTTTGCCCCCACGCTCAGCTTCGTGACGCTCGGCGTCGCCCACGTGGGTGCGGCACAACAGTTCTACGAGGCGCTGGGGCTGCAACCCGATGTGCGCACCGGTCCGCGCTGCGCCTTCTTTCAGCTCAACGGGGTCATCCTTGCGTTGCTGGAACACAGCGACCTCGCTGCACAGTCAGGAGGCGGGGCGGTCGCGACCCGTGCAGGGGGCCGTATAGGAGCCATGCTGTCCCACAATGTTCAGGAAGATCAACACATTGAACAGATTCTGGACCGGGTGAAGCGCGGCGGCGGGACGGTGGTGGGCCCCCCGGAGGCCACACCTTGGGGAGGACGGCGGGCGTGGTTTGACGACCTCGACGGCCACCGCTGGGAGGTGGTGCACAAC
>ERZ887849.3405-NODE-3405-length-11987-cov-6.033104_pt1 | contig 11987 bp, 10 predicted proteins | sample MGYA00521267_ERZ887849 | MGnify/ENA primary metagenome ERZ887849 (study PRJEB32303, sample SAMEA104408601) | aquatic metagenome | biome: Brackish water; feature: Pelagic; material: water | place: Baltic Sea | collected 2014-06-06T16:11:00 | depth 2,863 m ... | reverse complement strand
CTGTTATGGCTGTAGCTGATTTTTCACGTGCATTACAACGCCATGTCGATATGGATTGGATGGCTGTCTCCTCCTATGGTTCCGGAACAAAGTCCAGTGGAGTAGTTCGAATTCTTAAAGATCTTGATCGTGACATCACCGGTAGAAATGTTTTGATTATTGAGGACATCGTTGACTCTGGTTTGACGCTCTCATGGCTTAAGGCAAACCTTGAATCCCGTGGAGTTGGCTCCGTAGAAATTCTCTCTATTCTTCGCAAACCAGATGCTGCAAAGGTTGAGGTCGATGTTAAGTATGTTGGTTTTGATATCCCTAAGGATTTTGTAATTGGCTATGGTCTCGATTTTGACGAGAAGTATCGCAACCTTCCATTTATTGGTGTGCTAGCCAAGCACATGTACGAATAATCCCTGGAGTCCCTACATATGTCACAAGCACAGAAGCCAAAGAAAGCGGCAAAAAAGAGTTTCTCGGGTAAGCAAGGAAATAAGAAAACTCCTACAAAGAGTCAAAGATTGATACGTGGACCACTCTTTTGGATCATTGCTGCGATTTTTGCAGTAACTGTATTTGGACAGATCTCTTCAGCAGGAAATCGTTATACGCAGATTGAAACATCACAAGCCTTGGATGCAATTTCAAGGGCGCAGGTTGAATCAGCTGAGCTTGTAGATAGAGATCAGAAACTCCGCTTAATCCTCAAGCCTGGCAGCACAATTAAGGGCTCTTCAAAGGTGGAAGCCTTTTACGTTGCACGGCAAGAGCCAACAATTGTTGATGCATTAACTGGAAATCCACCTTCTAGAGGTTGGAATGTAAAGGTCCCATCACAATCACTTCTTGTCTCATTCCTTTTCTCAATACTTCCATTCCTGCTAATAGGTTTCTTGTTCTTCTGGGTCATGAGTCAAGCCCAAGGCGGGAATAGAGTTTTCCAATTTGGAAAATCCCGAGCCAAACTTCAAGATCCTGATGTTCCTAAGACAACCTTTAAGGATGTGGCCGGTGCAGATGAAGCCCTTGCCGAACTAGATGAGATTAAGGATTTCTTAGCCAAGCCTGAAAAGTACGCACCTCTGGGTGCAAAGATTCCAAAGGGTGTTTTACTCTTTGGTCCTCCAGGAACAGGCAAGACCCTTCTTGCGCGTGCAGTAGCAGGCGAAGCAGGAGTTCCGTTTTACTCTATCTCTGGTTCAGATTTCGTTGAAATGTTTGTTGGTGTTGGTGCAGCCCGTGTTCGCGATCTCTTTAACCAAGCTAAAGAGAATGCGCCTGCAATTGTGTTTATCGATGAGATTGATGCTGTCGGTCGCCAACGTGGCGCAGGTATGGGTGGCGGACATGATGAACGTGAACAAACACTTAACCAACTTTTAGTTGAGATGGATGGCTTTGAGGAGAACTCAAAGGTTATTTTGATCGCAGCTACAAACCGTCCAGATGTTTTGGATCCAGCATTACTTCGCCCCGGTCGTTTTGATCGTCAGATCGCGGTTGATCGCCCAGATCTCAAGGGACGCGAAGCGATTCTGCAGGTCCATGCAAAGGGCAAACCTTTCAGTGATGAGGTAAAGCTAGTTGATTACGCTCGTCGTACGCCTGGTTTTACCGGTGCAGATCTTGCAAATGTTCTTAATGAAGCCGCCTTACTCTCTGCACGTGATGACAAGGCGGTTATTGGCAATCTCGAATTAGATGAAGCGATTGATCGCGTAATGGCTGGGCCGCAACGTAAATCTCGTTTGATGAATGATGATGAACGTCGTGTCACCGCTTATCACGAGGCAGGCCATGCACTTGTTGCACATGCCTTGCCACATACCGATCCAGTACACAAGGTAACGATCATGCCTAGAGGTCGCGCCCTTGGTTACACAATGGTTCTTCCAGATGAAGATAAGTACTCAACAACACGAAATCAGTTGCTCGATCAATTGGCGTACTCGCTAGGTGGTCGCGCAGCAGAAGAGTTAATCTTCCATGATCCTTCGACAGGTGCTTCAAATGATATTGAAAAGGCAACTGCACTTGCTCGTGCAATGGTCACTCAGTACGGAATGACTGAAGCTGTAGGTGCAATTAAATTAGGAGGTGGTTCAACCGAACCTTTCCTTGGTCGCGATTATGGACACCAACGCGATTACAGCGAGAATATCGCTGCTGTAGTAGATCGAGAGATTCGTACATTAATCGAAAATGCTCACCAAGAAGCCTTTGATATTTTGGTTGCAAATCGAAAGATTCTTGATGAAATGGTGATCCAACTGCTTGAGAAGGAAACGCTTAACAAGGATGAGATCGCAGAGATTTTTAATAAGGTCAAGTTGGTTACCAAGCGTCCGGCATGGACCGGTTCAGCAACACGTATTCCATCGGAGCAGCCACCAGTTGATGTTCCAGAGCGTTTAATTGTTGAAGCAGCAAGCAAGGAAAAGAAGCCAACACGTCGCAAGAAGGCTGCAAGTGACGGTAAATAAGATCACGGTGACAGATGGTCGCGCTTCTGGTCCATATGACCAGGAACGTGCGGAAAAGGCTGTCCGTGAACTGCTTTTTGCCCTTGGCGAGGATCCAGATCGTGAAGGATTAAAGGAGACACCTGCACGTGTTGCTCGTGCGATGAAGGAAAACTTTGAAGGGTTGTGGCAATCACCCGAAGATGTTTTAACAACAACCTTTGATATTGGTCATGAAGAGCTTGTAATTGTCCGCGATATCGAAGTCTTTTCTCACTGTGAGCACCACTTAACACCTTTCCATGGCGTTGCACATATTGGATACATCCCACGTGGAAAGATAACTGGCCTTTCAAAGTTAGCTCGCTTGGTAGATATGTACTCAAAGCGCCCACAGGTACAAGAAAGACTCACGACTCAGATTGCCGATGCAATGGTGAAGATATTGGATCCACTTGGTGTGATTGTAATTATTGATTGCGAGCATTTGTGTATGTCGATGCGTGGAGTAAAGAAATCTCATGCGCGCACAACGACATCGGCGGTTCGCGGTGCTTTGAATAACCCTGCTACCCGTGCAGAGGCAATCTCCTTAATAACAAAAGGATAAATTATGTTGGTGATGGGCATTTTGAATGTAACGCCTGATTCATTTGCCGATGGTGGAAGACATAATGATTTTGAGGCTGCTGTTGAACATGGCCTCGAAATGATTGCAGAAGGTGTCGACATCATTGATATTGGGGGCGAATCAACTAGACCAGGAGCTGAGCGAGTTAGTGAGACTGAAGAGATCGCCAGAACTATTCCGGTAATAAAGGAATTAAGTAAACATAGGGTCACAATAAGTATCGACACAATGAGAGCAAGCACAGCAGAGGCGGCCATAAAGGCTGGTGCTTCAATCATTAATGATGTCAGCGGGGGATTAGCCGACGTTGCGATGTTACAAACCGCTGCTCAACTGCAGGTGCCTTACATCGCAATGCATTGGCGTGGACATGCAAAAGAGATGAATTCCAAGGCTATTTACGGGGATGTTGTTGTAGATGTTATTTCAGAGCTCAATGAGCGTATTGAAGCGGCGCTAGATGTAGGGATTCACAGAAATAAGTTGATCATTGATCCTGGGATTGGATTTGCAAAGGAGGCTGAACATAATTGGGCCATCATCGAATCAATTGATCGCATCGTTGCCATGGGTTATCCAGTCTTAGTTGGGGCATCACGCAAGAGATTTCTCGGTGGAGATTCACCTGATGAAAGAGAACAGGCGACTATCGAACTTACTAAACGGCTGAGCTCAACCGGTGTGTGGGCGGTTAGAGTTCACAGTGTGAAGCCACACAAGCAGGTGTTAAGTTCATGAGGGATCAAATAATTTTGACTGGGATTCATGGATTTGGATACCACGGCGTTTTAGAGCATGAGCGAAAAGATGGACAAGATTTTTTTGTGGATTTGATCCTAACTTTGGATTTAACCGCACCCTCACTCTCAGATGCGATCGAAGATACCGTTAATTACGCCGAGATAACTGATTTGGTAGTTGAGGAAATTACCAGTAACCCGGTCAACTTAATTGAGAAGTTAGCAGGAAGAATTGCAGAGAGAGTTTTGAATCAGCATGTAAAGGTTCAACAGGTCTCTGTAACTGTTCATAAGCCACAGGCACCTGTTGCTGCACAGTTAAAAGATATTGCTGTTGTTGTTACTCGAGTTCGATGAAAGCTGTAATTGCATTAGGTGCCAATATTGGCAATCCACAAGAAAATTTAGATTTAGCGGTTGCTCTACTACGTGTGGCAACTGATGTGAAAAGCGTTTCTACATACATTTCAACGGCACCAGTTGGTGGCCCAGAACAACCTGATTACTTAAATGCTGTGTGCATAATCGAGAGTGAGCTTCCGGCAATGGATTTGTTGTCCCTGCTCCATGGAATCGAAAAGAGTTTAGGCCGTGAGAGATTGGAGCATTGGGGCCCACGAACTATTGATCTCGATTTGATTCAGTACGGTGGATTGCTCAGTAAAGCTGATGAGTTGCAACTTCCACATCCTCGGGCACATGAACGTCGTTTTGTTTTACAACCCTGGTTTGAGATTGAGCCTGATGCGGTCCTGCTTACGCATGGTCCGATAAAAGAACTTTTGGAGCAATTGCCTGCTTAGCTGTAAACTAACAAACATCTCGCCCGGTACCCCGAAAGGACTGGAGCCACTGAAATGACTGTATTAGTACCAACCATGGGTGCCTTGCATAAGGGCCACCAAGCGCTGATCAAACGTGCGCGCACCTTGGATAAAGATGTCATCGTAAGTATTTTTGTAAATCCACTTCAGTTTGAAAGTAAAGAGGATTTAGAAAAGTATCCCCGTTCACCACAGCGAGATATCGAGATTGCAACACTTGCAGGTGCTAACGAGGTCTGGTTCCCCGAGTATGAAGATCTCTACCCAGAAGGGTTTAAGACACTGAGTGCGGGACCGTTAGGAAACAAGTTTGAAGGCGCATCCCGTCCTGGACACTTTGATGGAGTTGTTACCGTTGTTGATCGTCTCTTTGCAGTTGCAAAGCCTGACAAGGCTGTATTTGGAGAAAAGGATTTCCAGCAGTTAACGATCATCAAAGCTATGAAGAGCAAGGTTGAAATCATTGCTGTGCCTACTGTCCGAGAGTTTAATGGCTTGGCGATGTCATCACGCAATGTTCGGTTAAGTGAATCTGGGCGCGATACTGCGCTTGTAATTCATCGCGCATTGGCTGCCGCAAAGTTAGCCCCAACGGTTGAAATAGCTCAAGAGGTACTGAACTCAACCCTTTCCACAGAGCCAGGCTTTGAAAAGGATTACGCAACGATTATTGATGAGAAGGATTTTTCAGCCGCAGATGATTCAACGGAAAATCGCAGAGCAATTATTGCTGGCTGGGTAGAAGGTGTTCGTTTACTTGACAACATGCAAATGGTAGGGAGATAAGAATGTTATTAACAGTTGATGTCGGAAACACAAACACGGTACTTGGGATCTTTGATGACAAGGAAATGGTTCGCTCATGGCGCGTAAAGACAGATCCACGCAGCACCGCGGATGAGCTGTGGCTGCAGTACCGCGCACTTGTAGAGGATTACGACCTCACGGGGTTGTCTATCTGTTCTACCGTTCCAGCAACTTTGCGGGAACTTCGGACGATGATCGCTGATTATTTCTCAGATGTTCTGGTCACAATTGTTGAGCCAGGAATTAAAACAGGTGTTCCATTGCTAGTGGATAATCCAAAGGAGATAGGCGCAGATCGCATCGTTAATACCTTGGCGGCCCACACATTATTTGGCGGCCCGGCAATTGTTGTTGACTTTGGAACTTCGACAAACCTAGATGTTGTTTCGCCTAAAGGGGAGTTTCTAGGTGGTGCACTAGCACCCGGAATTGAAATCTCGGTGGATGCTCTTGCATCACGTGCGGCCCAGCTGCGCAAGGTTGAGTTAATCAAGCCAAAGAATGTCATCGGCAAAAATACGGTCGAGGCTCTTCAATCCGGAACTATTTATGGCTTTGCTGGTCAGGTAGATGGATTAGTTGACCGCATTACCGCCGAGCTTTTAGAGATTTATTCAGCAAAGCCAACGGTGATTGCAACGGGCGGATTAGCCCCATTAATCATCGGAGTTGCAGAAACTATCGATCAACATGAGCCTGATTTAACGCTGATTGGGCTTCGCTTAATTCACGAACGAAATGCATGAGTCGGTAGACTTCATAACCTATGAGTACTGAAAACCTACCTACCGAAGAGGATCTGCCTGAGCAGCTCCGTATTCGACGTGAAAAGCGGGCATCACTGCTTGAGCGCAAGGTTGAGCCATATCCAGTCTCTGTACCTCGCACTAAGACTCTCAAGGAGATTCGTGACAAGTACATCGGTCTAGAGATCGATATTGCAACGGGTGATATCGAGTCACTAACTGGTCGAATTATTTTTAAGCGCGATACCGGAAAACTTTGCTTTGCAACACTTCGCGAAGGAGATGGAACAGAGCTTCAAGCGATGTTGTCTTTGGACAAGGTCGGGCAAGAGGTTCTTGACTCATGGAAATCAGATATTGATTTAGGTGACATCGTTTCGATCACTGGCGAGATCATTACATCTAAGCGCGGTGAACTTTCCATCTTGGCTAACTCATGGAGCTTGGCATCTAAGTCACTGCGTCCATTGCCAAATGATCACAAGCCAATGTCTGAAGAGACACGTGTTCGTATGCGCTATGTAGATTTAATTGTTCGCCCAGAGGCTCGCAGTAATGCACGTATGCGTCCAGCGGTAATGAAATCTTTGCGCGACACCTTTGATAAGGCTAACTTTGTTGAAGTAGAAACTCCCATGCTGCAGGTTATGCATGGTGGCGCTGCGGCCCGTCCCTTTAAATCCTTCTCAAACGCATATGACATGGATCTTTACCTGCGTATCGCTCCAGAGCTTTTCTTGAAGCGCTGCGTGGTTGGTGGAATCGAACGTGTATTTGAGATCAACCGTAACTTCCGTAATGAAGGTGCAGATTCATCTCATTCTCCAGAGTTTGCGATGATCGAAAGCTATATGGCATACGGTGACTGGATGTCGATCGCAGATCTGACTCGTGCCCTTGTACAAAATGCAGCGATGGCGGTTGCAGGTTCACATGTTGTTACCCACCACGATGGTCGCCAAGCCGACTTAGGTGGTCAGTGGAAGCAAATCTCCTTGTATGAGGCTATTTCTAACGGTGTTGGAGAAACAGTTACAGCCCTTACCCCGTATGCAGATTTGAAGAAGATCGCTGAAAAGTTGGGCCTGAAGATTGATCCAAAGTGGATTACTGGAAAGCTTGCTGAAGAAATCTTCGAGCATGTTGCACGTTATCTATTAGTTGAACCAACTTTTGTGATGGGATTCCCGGTAGATACTTCTCCGCTAGTACGTGCACACCGTGAACTTCCGGGTGTTGCAGAAAAATGGGATCTGTACATTGATGGCTTTGAACTTGCAACGGGTTATTCAGAGCTAATCGACCCAGTGATTCAACGTGATCGTTTAGTTGAACAAGCAAATCTTGGCTCTAAGGGTGATCTTGAAGCGATGCAGGTAGATGAAGATTTCTTGCGTGCTATGGAGTTTGCGATGCCGCCAACTGGTGGAATGGGAATGGGAGTTGATCGTTTACTTATGGCGCTAACCGGTCTTGGAATTCGTGAAACTATTTTGTTCCCACTTGTTAAGCCTGAAGTTGATTAATCAATGCAGATTCGTCCAGCTCGTACCAATGACATTAAAGGCATTCGCCAGTTAATTGATTCATATGAACCACAAGGTCGCTTACTTTCAAAAGAGACTGTGACCTTGTATGAAAGTGTTCAGGAGTTCACCGTTGCAGTTGAAGGTGAGCAAGTTGTTGGCTGCGGTGCGTTGCACGTTCTGTGGGAGGATTTAGCTGAGGTTCGCACAGTTGCGGTTGCGGAAAATCTTCGCGGCAAAGGGGTCGGTCATCAGATTTTGGATTCCATTATTGATCGCGCACAATCACTGGGCGTAAAGAGAATCTTTTGCTTGACCTTTGAAACTAAGTTCTTTGGCAGCCACGGCTTCGAGGTAATCGAAGGAACCCCGGTCGAGCCCGAGATTTACCAGGAACTATTGCGCTCCTACGATGCCGGTGTGGCTGAGTTCTTGGATCTTGAGTCGGTAAAGCCCAATACCCTGGGAAATACCCGAATGCTGAAGAAGCTATAAGTACCTAGATTTAGTCGATTTTCGGGCATAACCCCGCCACATTTGGGGTTGTAAAAGTCAGAAGCATTCCACCTCGCGAGCCTAGCCCCGCAGGTATTAGGCTTAATGAAAGAACGATTCAAAGGAGCACCGCCCATGTTTGAGCGCTTTACAGACCGAGCCCGTCGCGTTGTCGTGCTGGCCCAAGAGGAAGCACGCATGCTCAACCACAACTACATCGGCACCGAACACATCCTTCTGGGTTTAATCCATGAAGGTGAAGGCGTTGCAGCTAAAGCCCTTGAATCACTGGGCATCTCACTTGAAGGCGTACGCGCACAAGTTGAAGAGATCATCGGACAAGGCCAGCAAGCACCAAGTGGCCACATTCCATTTACTCCGCGCGCAAAGAAGGTTCTTGAACTCTCACTTCGCGAAGCATTGCAGTTAGGTCACAACTACATCGGAACTGAACACATCCTTCTCGGTTTAATCCGCGAAGGTGAGGGTGTTGCGGCACAGGTTCTTGTAAAGCTTGGTGCAGATCTAAATCGTGTTCGCCAACAGGTCATTCAACTTCTCTCTGGTTACCAGGGTAAGGAAGCTGTACAAACTGGTGGACCTGCAGAAGGAACTCCATCGACATCTTTAGTTCTTGATCAATTTGGTCGCAATCTGACACAAGCAGCACGTGAAGGAAAGCTAGATCCAGTTATTGGTCGCGAAAATGAAATCGAGCGAGTGATGCAGGTTCTCTCACGTCGTACAAAGAACAACCCAGTTCTTATTGGTGAACCAGGTGTTGGTAAGACCGCGGTTGTTGAAGGTCTTGCACAAGCGATTTACAAGAATGATGTTCCAGAAACATTAAAGGACAAGCAGTTGTACTCACTTGATCTAGGTGCACTAGTTGCTGGTTCTCGTTACCGCGGAGATTTCGAGGAGCGCTTGAAGAAGGTTCTAAAAGAGATCAAAACTCGTGGCGACATCATTCTCTTTATCGATGAGATCCACACACTTGTAGGCGCAGGAGCTGCAGAGGGCGCGATTGATGCTGCAAGCATCCTGAAGCCAATGCTGGCTCGTGGTGAGCTACAGACAATTGGTGCGACAACACTTGATGAGTACCGCAAGCATGTTGAGAAGGATGCAGCCCTTGAGCGCCGCTTCCAACCAATTCAGGTGAAGGAGCCATCAGTAGCTCACACCATTGAGATTTTGAAGGGCCTACGTGACCGCTACGAAACACACCACCGTGTATCAATCACAGATGGTGCGCTCGCAGCGGCTGCAAATATGGCTGATCGTTATGTTTCAGATCGTTTCTTGCCAGACAAGGCGATCGACCTTATTGATGAAGCGGGTTCACGTCTTCGCATTAAGCGCATGACAGCACCTGCCGAGCTACGCGAGTTTGATGACAAGATTGCAAATGCTCGCAAGGAGAAAGAGTCAGCAATCGATGGTCAAGATTTTGAATTAGCTGCAACCCTTCGCGATAAGGAAAAGAACTTAATCGCAGAAAAGCATGATGCTGAAAAGAATTGGAAGGCCACAGATCTAGATAAGGTTACCGAAGTAGATGAAGAACTCATCGCACAGGTACTTTCTCTTTCAACTGGTATTCCTGTATTCAAACTTACTGAAGAAGAGACAGCACGTCTGCTTCGCATGGAGGATGAGCTACACAACCGTGTGATTGGACAGGATCAAGCGATCAAGGCGTTGTCACAAGCGATCCGTCGTACACGCGCAGGTCTGAAGGATCCTCGTCGTCCAGGCGGATCATTTATCTTCGCTGGTCCTTCTGGTGTTGGTAAGACAGAACTTTCACGCACACTTGCTTCATTCTTGTTTGGTGATCAGGATGCGTTGATTCAACTTGATATGTCTGAGTACTCAGAGCGTCACACCGCATCACGTTTGTTTGGTGCACCTCCAGGGTATGTCGGTTATGACGAGGGTGGACAGCTCACTGAAAAGGTACGTCGTCGTCCATTCTCAGTTGTTCTCTTTGATGAGATTGAAAAGGCTCACCCAGATATCTTCAACTCACTTCTACAGGTACTTGAAGATGGACGCCTTACAGATGCACAGGGGCGAACAGTAGATTTCAAGAACACCGTCATCATCATGACTACAAACCTTGGTACCCGTGACATCTCTAAGTCACTTGGGCTTGGCTTTGCTAATAGCGATGATGATCTAACAAATTATGAGCGCATGAAGGGCAAGGTCAGTGATGAACTTAAGTCACACTTCCGCCCAGAGTTCCTCAACCGTATCGATGACATCATCGTCTTCCACCAGTTAACTAAGCCACAGATCATTCAGATCGTTGATTTGATGCTTAAGAATCTTGATGATCGTTTGCAGACAAAGGACATGGGCATCGAGCTCACACCTGCTGCTAAGGATCTTCTTGCAGAGCGTGGTTACGATCCATTGTTGGGTGCACGCCCATTGCGTCGTGTCATTCAGCGTGAGATTGAAGATGCATTATCAGAGCGCATCTTGTTTGGTGAGCTCAAGTCTGGCGAGATCATCGTTGTTGATGTCGAAGGTGTTGGCGCAGAAGCTGTCTTCACATTTAAGGGAGCACCAAAGGCATCACTGCCTGACACCCCTGAAGATCTTGCAGAAGCACCTACCGCTTAACTAACTTCCTAGTTTTTTAAGTGCATCTCCGCTAACGCGATAAACAGTCCACTCATCCATTGGTACTGCGCCTAGAGATAAGTAGAAGTCGATGCTTGGTTGGTTCCAATCCAGAACCCACCACTGCAATCTTTCATAATTTCGTTCAACGCAGATCTTGCCCAACTCTTTGAGGAAAGCTAAACCGTAACCTTTGCCGCGGTATGCGGGATCAACGTAGAGATCTTCAAGGTAGATTCCAGGTTTGCCAACCCATGTTGAGTAGTTAAGAAACCAGATAGAGATTCCAACCACAAGGCCGTTATCTTCTGCGACATGGCAGAAAGCAACTGGGTTGTCGCCAAAGATTGTCTCTTCGATCTGTTGGATCGTTGCCTTTGCCTCCAGCGGTGCTTTCTCGTACTCAGCTAGATCTTTAATCAACTGATGGATACGAGGAGCATCCTCTTTGCGGGCGTAGCGAATCATTGCGGAAGTCTATAGCGACCTCGGGGAAGTGCCTGAATTAGTTGGTCTGCAAGCAGTGTTTTTAGCGCCTTTTCGACCTGCGACTCATCTGGCCATAACTTCTTTATGGCAATTTCTGTTAACGATTCATTTTCGCGCAGTGCCTGAACAATTGTTCCGCGGCATTTGCGATCGGTTCCATGCCAATCCTGTGATTTTCTAATTAGCTCTGTCTTTGGGTAACCATTCTTGCGCCAATTACATTGACCAATAATTGGACAGAATTCGCATGATGGATTCTTTGATGTGCAGACAAGTGCACCGAGCTCCATAGTTGCAGCAGCCCATACATGTGCATTCTTTTCCGGAAGTACCGCTAACCGTCGTGCTTTCTCGCGAGCAGTTGCTGCTGGCTTTGGATGCTCTTGCCCATCAATTGCACGAACAAGTAAACGTCTAATGTTTACATCCATAACTAATGAGCGGTGTTCAAATGCAAAGGCAGCGATCGCTGCCGCCGTGTACTCTCCAACACCCGGTAGTAGTTGCAGAGTTTCTTGATCATCGGGAACTTTATTGTTGAAATCTTCAGCGATGATTTGTGCTGCAGCATGTAAACGAAGTGCACGACGTGGATATCCCAAACGTCCCCAAGCTGTAATTACTTGGGCAGGCGTT
>ERZ887849.3403-NODE-3403-length-11995-cov-59.800335_pt1 | contig 11995 bp, 10 predicted proteins | sample MGYA00521267_ERZ887849 | MGnify/ENA primary metagenome ERZ887849 (study PRJEB32303, sample SAMEA104408601) | aquatic metagenome | biome: Brackish water; feature: Pelagic; material: water | place: Baltic Sea | collected 2014-06-06T16:11:00 | depth 2,863 m ... | reverse complement strand
TAGGGCGCGTTATCGCCGCTGTTTTGCTGATCGCCCTCTTCCATGATGAACCCATATTATGCCATATTGACCAAGCCGCAACACCAAAGGATGGTTCGATGAATATTTTACTAATTGGCAGTGGGGGGCGCGAACATGCGCTTGCCTGGTCACTCGCGGATTCGCCACTCACCAGCCGTTTGGTGATTGCACCCGGCAATCCGGGCATGGCGCCATATGGTGACATGCGGCCAGTGGCGGCCGATGATCTTGATGGTCTATGCAAGCTTGCTGTCGAAATATCTGCCGATCTTGTGGTGATTGGCCCTGAAGTGCCACTTGTTGATGGGTTGGCTGATCGGCTTGCCAGCCTTGGCATAACCGCCTTTGGCCCCAGCGCCGCCGCTGCCCAGCTTGAAGGATCAAAGGAATTTGCCCGCGCCTTTTGTGCGCGTCACAATGTTCCGCAGCCAGCTTATTTTCCGGTTAGCGACTATGCCGCCGCCTGCCAGCATATCGACCAGCTTGGCGGCTTTTGCGTGATTAAGGCAGATGGGCTTGCCGCTGGCAAAGGCGTGGTGGTTGCCGATGATGCCGACACGGCCAAAGCAGCAGCAAAATCGATGCTTGATGGTCAATTTGGTGATTCGAGCAAACGGCTGGTGATTGAACAGCGCATTCGCGGCCCCGAAGCGTCACTTTTTGCGCTTCTTGATGGCGATTCGGCAATTTTAATGGCAACCGCTCAAGATCACAAACGCGCCTATGATAATGATCAAGGACCCAATACGGGCGGCATGGGCGCCATTTCACCGGCACCCCGGCTTGATAAAGCGCTTGAAGAACAGGTGATGCAAGAGGTGGTCGGGCCAGTGGTTCGCGGCATGGCAGCCGAAGGCACGCCCTATCGCGGCGTGCTTTATGTCGGTCTTATGCTTACTGAAGACGGCCCGCAGGTCATTGAATTTAACTGCCGCTTTGGCGACCCTGAAGCGCAAGTGATCCTGCCTCGACTAAGAACCGATATTGTCAGCGCGATGCTGGCCACAACCAATGCCAGCCTGCATCATTTTGATATGCGCTGGGATCCGCGCGCAGCGGTGACTGTCGTGATGGCCAGCAAGGGCTATCCGGGAAGCTATGAAAAAGGCAGTGTGATCCGTGCGATTGACGCCGCTGAAACGGTGCCAGATTGCAACGTGTTTCATGCTGGAACCGCGCTTGCTGAAAATGGCGATTTGATTGCGGTTGGTGGGCGGGTTTTAGCCGTGACCGCGCTTGGTGATGATGCAGAATCGGCGCGGCGCAATGCCTATGATGGCGTTGCAAAGATCGATTGGCAGGGCGGATTTTACCGCAGCGATATCGCCAAGATCTAGCGGCGTTTGGCAAAAAATTCTTGAAGCATAGCGCGGGCTTCAGCAGCGCCAATACCGCCATAAATCTCCGGCCGGTGATGACAGGACGCATTGTCAAAAAATCTGACACCCGACTCAACCGCCCCCGCCTTTTCATCATGGGCGGCAAAATAAACGCGCCGCAATCTGGCATGCGCAATCGCCCCCGCGCACATCGTACAAGGCTCGAGCGAAACCCATAAATCATAACCATCAAGGCGCGACTGGCCCGTGGCGGCCATTGCCGCCTCGATTGCCAGAATTTCAGCATGATGAAGCGCGTTACCATCCCGAACCATACGGTTTTCTGCGAGCGCGATTAAATCGCCCTTCGCATCAGTGATCGCGGCAGCAACCGGCACTTCGCCAGCCGTGGCCGCCGCCGCCGCCGCCGCCAGAACTTTATCCATATGGCCTTTCATTTTCATGCCTTCCTTGGTGGCATATATGACCGACTTTACCAAGCAGAAATAGCCATCGCTATAGATTGGTATTTGCCAAGGCGTGGATTTCGGGCTACATCCAAGCAGATGACAAAACAAAGCTTTACATTAGACCAGCAAGCCGAGTCCGAGCGCATTGCCAAACGCATTGCCCGCGCAGGCATCTGTTCACGCCGCGAAGCCGAGGCACGCATTCTTGATGGGCGCGTCACCGTCAATGGTGAGGTGATTTCCAGCCCGGCGCTGAATGTCGGCGCACGCGACAAAATCACCATTGATGGCAAGCCTTTGCCCGGGCGCGAACCTGCCGGATTATGGCGCTATTACAAACCACGCGGTCTGGTGGTCAGCGACCGTGATGAGCAAAACCGCGAAACAATTTTTGACCATCTGCCGCAAGATTTACCACGCCTGATGACGGTTGGTCGCCTTGACCTTGATTCAGAAGGCTTGCTGCTCATGACAAATGATGGTGATCTTGCTCGCCATCTGGAACTGCCCTCAACCGGCTGGAGCCGCAAATATCGGGTTCGTGCCCAAGGTCAAATTAATGAGTCCCAACTTGCCGCGCTCGCCGATGGTGTTACCATTGACGGCATCCGCTATGGGCAGGTGATCGCAAAGCTTGACCGGCAAATGGCAAGCAATGCGTGGCTTACTGTTGCCATCCGTGAAGGCAAGAACCGCGAGATTCGCCGCATCATGGAATATCTAGGGCATAAGGTCAGCCGTCTGATCCGGATTTCCTATGGGCCATTCCAGCTTGGCGACCTTGACGATGGCGCCATTGAACAGGTCAAAACGCGGGTGCTTGCCGATCAGCTTGGCCTTGGCGATGGCGCTTTGGATGCCAGCGAAAAACCAACGCTTTCCATCAACAAGCCAGCGCATAAATCAGGCGCGAAACGAGGCAGACATGCGAATCATAGCGGGAAGCCGTCGCGGGGCAGCCCTCACAAAACTGGACGCCGTTAAAACCCGGCCAACAGCTGATCGGGTTCGCGAATCCCTATTCAACATTCTGCAAGCTGGCCGGTTTCAAGGCCTTTTGACCGACAGTCAGGTGATCGATGTTTTTGCCGGCACCGGCGCTCTTGGGCTCGAGGCCATTTCGCGCGGCGCCGCCTTTGCCAGCTTTATTGAAAATGACGCGTCCGCCCTCGCGGTTTTGCGCGCTAATATTGCCAAGCTTCGGTTTCAATCCTCAGCCGCGGTTTTAGCAGCTGATGCAACAAAATTGGTGCATTGGCGACATGCGCCAGCCAGTGTTGTCTTTGCCGATGCGCCCTATCAAACCGGGGGCGGCCTTGTGGCTATTAACGCTTTGGCCAAGATTGGTGCGCTTGGTGATGCAGCGGTGGTCATCATCGAAACCGCAAAAACCGAAACAATGGACAGCAGCTCGCTTGCCACTGGCCTGACGCCGATTGACCAGCGTAATTATGGCAAGGCTTTACTGCATTTCCTGACCTATCAGACGCCGTAACCGCCGCTTAGCTCCGGCCAAATAACCGTTCGATATCGGCAAGCGATAATTTCACCCAGGTCGGCCGACCATGATTACATTGCCCCGATCGTGGTGTTATCTCCATATCGCGGAGAAGCGCATTCATCTCGCTGGCGTTCAACGGACGGCCAGCGCGAACCGACCCATGGCAAGACACAGTTGCCAAAACATGATTGATCCGGTCTTCAAGACTAGTGCTGCCACCAAGTTCAACAAGTTCTTCGGCGATATCAGCAACAAGCTGTTTGACATCTGGCGTGCCAAGAAGCGCTGGCACCGCCCGAACAACTACCGCGCCAGCGCCAAATCCTTCGACCACCAGCCCCATTGTTTCCAGCATATCAGCGGCCTCGATAATTGCTGCGGCATGATGATCTGCAAGCGTGACCACTTCGGGTAAAAGCAAATTTTGTGATGCAACGCCACTTTCGGCAAGCGCGGTTTTCATCCGTTCCATCACAAGACGTTCATGCGCCGCATGCTGGTCAATAATAGTCAGCCCATCTTCAGTTTCGGCGATGATATATGTTTTGTGAAGCTGCGCCTTGGCCGCGCCAAGAAGATGATGACGCTGGTCATTCTGCTGTTCGGCCTCACTTGTAGATGCAATACGCGCAGCTGGCACCGCATCATCACCAAGCAAGCCGTGTGGCGGAATCTGATTGGGCCTGTAAAAAGCATGGGCGGAGGCCAATTGTTGACGTGATGGCGGCGTCATATAGGGGCGTTGCGCACCACTGGATAGCGTGACATTGCCCGAAGGCGCAAAGTTATTTCCTGCCGCCATATCCGGCGCATTTGAAAATTTGCCCATTGCCGCCGCGCCGCCAGCGCTGGTGGCGTTGATGCTGCCATCACGAAGCCGCGCCATTAACCCGCCAACCAAAAGACTGCGGACCGCGGCCGCATCTTTGAACCGCACTTCAGCCTTTGCCGGATGGACATTCACATCAACCGCGGATGGTGGCACGTCAAGAAACAACACCGCCATCGGATGGCGGCCACGCGGCAATGTATCGCCATAACCGGCCCTGATCGCCCCCAAAAGCGCCCGATCATGGATTGGACGGCCATTCACAAATAGAAAAATATTCGCTGTTGTCGGCCGGTTCATTGTTGGCAAGCCAACAAGACCCGTAAGCCGAATATCATCACGCACCGCGTCAAGCGCGACCGCTTCGCCGGCAAATCCCTGCCCCATAATGGCGCCAATACGCGCTTGTAAGCCGCTTTGCCCTGGCAAGCAGGCTGGCAAATCCAGCAATGGACGATCATCAGCGGTCAGATGAAACCCAACTTCGGGCCATGCCATGCCAAGACGCCGGACGATATCGGCGCATTGCCCCTGTTCGGTGCGCTCGGTTTTCAAAAATTTCAGGCGGGCTGGCACGGCCTTGAAAAGCTGGGTAACCGAAATCATCGACCCTTTGGCCAGGGCTGCTGGTTCCGGGCCAGACACAATGCCACCATCGACAACAAGCCGCCACGCATGATCAAAACCAGCAGTGATCGACGTTAAAGATAGTCGCGAGACAGCACCAATCGACGGCAGCGCCTCGCCGCGAAATCCCAATGAATGAATATGATCAAGCGAGTCATCTGGCAATTTCGACGTGGCATGGCGTTCAATGGCAAGCGCCATATCATCAGGCGTCATGCCAGTGCCATCATCAATAACGGTGATTTCGTCAATACCGCCACGCCGAAGGGTGATGCTAATCTGTTGCGCCCCCGCATCAAGCGCATTCTCGACAAGTTCTTTAAGCGCACTTGCCGGGCGTTCAACAACTTCGCCAGCCGCGATCTGGTTAATCAACCGGTCGGGAAGTTGGCGGATAACGGCCATAACGACGGTCTAATTGACGCTAAGCGGCTGATTGCTTGCTGGATCAATGGCTTTGGTACCGCCTTCAGTTGGCGCTTGTCCGGCAAGACGTGCTTTGCGAAGCCGCAGATCTTCAGCCATTTTATCAAGAACCGGCCCCACATCAGGAACGCCGCCAAACAGCGTTTGCAATGGCAACCGCTTTTCCAACTGAATCCCATAGGTCTCTTCATCGACCTTGGTACGAATATCATCGGGAACGCCGGAAAAATCGAACAAACCGGCAAATTCAGATCCTTCAATTATTTGCGAGCCTAGCAGTTTTGCGGTACTGGTCTGTGCGTCCACCCCGCTTGTTTGTGAGGATTTCACAATATCTTCTGGGCTGTCGCCAAATCCGGGCGGAAGCGACAAAGGCGCGCGCACCACAACTTGAAATTCATCTGGCGCCGATTTCCCATCGCCAATCGCACGGCGAACATCGGAACAGGCGGAAAGTCCAGCTGTCAGTACAACGGTCATACCAAGCATCACTACCTGTCTGGCCATCACTTGTCTGGCCGTCATTTGTTTGGTTATCGCTTGTCTGGTCATGTCTCGTTTGTCTCCTGTCCAAACAAAATGCTATAGGCCCAAAGCCCCGCGCCAATCGTAATCGCCGCATCAGCGACATTAAATGCGGGCCAATGCCACGCACCAATATGAAAATCTATAAAATCAACAACCCGCCCAAAACGCAACCGGTCAATTGCATTTCCAATCGCACCACCGGCAATTGCCGCACCGGCAAGCCGCTGCAACCGGTCAAGACGTGGCAACATCCAGACGAACCAGCCACTCACCGCAAAGGCCAGAACGGTCAAACCAATGCGCACCACAAGGCCGCCATCGGCGAGCATGCCAAAGCTCATGCCACTATTCCATACCGGAACAATATTTAACATCAAGCCAATTTCGATATAGCGCGGCGGATTAAACACCAAATCAAGCATGATCTGCTTACTTATCTGATCAGCGACAAGCACCGCACAAAATACCGGCAAGAACAAAGACAGCCCCGGCCATTTTTGAATTGGCGATGGCATGGTCATGCTTTTGCCGAAACCACATCATGGCAACGACCGCAAATATCAACATCTGCCGTAACTTCGGGGGTGATTTTCCAGCAACGGGCACATTTTTCACCATCGGCAACAGCAACAACAACAGCAACATCGTCAACCGCATCAAGCCGGAAGGCGTCTGCTGGCGCCTGATCACTGCTAAGCGTCGCATTCGAGGTGATAAACAAACTAGCCGCATCCTGACCAGCAAAGGCAGATTGCATATCAGCCGCGATATAAACCGTTGGCATTGCCTGTAATGACGCACCAATTTTGCCATCATTACGCGCGGTTTCAAGCGCGCTCATCACCACTTGACGGGCTTTTCTGATCTGCGCCCATTTTGCGGCAACAGCGCTATTATGCCAATCAGCTGGCACCGGATCATAGCTTCGCAAATGCACCGACTGGTTGATATCAGCGTGACGTGACTGCCATGCTTCTTCAGCGGTAAAACATAAAATAGGCGCAAGCCATGCGGTTAGCCGGTTAAAGACTTCATCCATCACCGTACGGCAGGCACGACGCGCGATTGAGTCAGAACTGTCACAATAAAGCGTATCTTTGCGAATTTCGAAATAAAATGCCGAAAGATCACTGTTGCAAAACTGATGAAGCTCGGAAAAAATTCCATGAAAATCATAGGTTTCGGTCATTTCTCGAATGGCAACGTCAATCGATGCCAACCGGTGGAGAACCCATTTTTCAAGTTCAGGCATATCGGCATAGCCAAGCTTTTCACCAGCGTCAAACCCGTCTAACGCACCGAGAAGATAGCGAAGCGTATTGCGGAACCGGCGGTAATTATCAGTTGTGCGCTTAATGATTTCCGCACCAATCCGCAAATCATTATAATAGTCGGAACTAACCACCCAGAGGCGCAAAATATCGGCACCATTCTGTTCCATCACTTTTTGCGGCGTTACCACATTGCCAAGTGATTTCGACATTTTCCGACCCTGCTCATCCAGCACGAAACCATGTGTCAGAACGGCTTTATAGGGTGCTCTTGCGCGGGTCGCACAAGATTGCAGCAATGATGAATGGAACCAGCCGCGATGCTGATCCGATCCTTCAAGATATAGATCAGCAGGGCTGTCCAAATCATCGCGGTCTTCAAGCACAAAAGAATGTGTCGAGCCTGAATCAAACCAGACATCCAGAATATCGGTGATTTTTTCGTAATCATCAGGATTATAGTCATCACCAAGAAACCGCGATGCGTCCGACATGAACCAGCAATCGGCACCTTCGGCCTTCATCGCCTCGACAATCCGCGCATGAACAGCCGGATCACGAAGCGGCTCGCCGGTTTCCTTATGCGCAAAAATCGTCAAAGGCACACCCCATGCACGCTGGCGGCTAAGGCACCAATCAGGGCGTTGCGCAATCATCGAAGTCAGCCGTTTTTGCCCAGCAGCAGGGTAGAATTTTGTCTTGGCCAATTCGCCAAGCGCCGTATCGCGCAAACCATGTGATTCCATCGATACGAACCATTGCGCCGTATTTCGATAAATCAGCGGGGCTTTTGACCGCCATGAATGCGGATAGGAATGCACCAATTTGCCAATGCCAATAACGCCATTATGCTCTGCCATGATTTCGGCAATTTTGGCATTGTCACGAAGCACATGCATACCGCCAAAAACCGGCAAATGCGGCAGGATGACACCATCTTCACCAACCGTATCAGGAACCGCAATGCCATGTTTGAGATGAGCAAGCTCGTAATCTTCAACACCATGTCCAGGCGCGATATGCACAAAACCAGTGCCTTGCTCGGTGGTCACATGGCTTCCCGCCAAAAGCGGCACATCAAAATCATAACCATGCCCCGCCATTGGGTGGGCGGCAATCGAGCCTGCCATTTCGCGGCCTGTCAGGTGAGCACGGATTTTGGTTTCGCTAGCGCCAATCGCACGCATGACAGATTCGGCAAGATCATCGGCAATCACCACAACATCGCCCTTGGCACATAGCGCACCATCATTTGCGGCAAGCACTTCAGTCACCTGATAGCTGATATCATCACCATAAGCGACGGCACGGTTGGCAGGCATCGTCCATGGGGTTGTTGTCCAGATGATGATGCTGGCACCTTCCAAAGATGCGTGCGCTGCATGCGTGACCGGAAAACGGGCATAGATTGTCGTTGATGTATGATCTTCATATTCGATCTCAGCTTCGGCAAGCGCGGTTTTTTCAACAGGCGACCACATCACCGGCTTGGCCCCACGATACAGGCTGCCATCCATCAAGATACGTCCAAGCTCTTCAGCAATCTTTGCCTCGGCAGCATAAGCCATTGTCGTATATGGGTTTTGCCAATCGCCAAGCACTCCAAGACGCTGGAATTCTTCGGATTGCACATCTAGCCAATGCGCCGCAAAATCGCGGCATTCTTGGCGGAATTCAGCAACCGGAACAGCGTCTTTATCCTTGCCCTTTTTCCGGTATTGCTCTTCGATTTTCCATTCGATTGGCAATCCGTGACAATCCCAGCCCGGAACATAATTGGCATTTTTTCCAAGCATTGATTGTGACCGGTTGACCACATCTTTTAGAATTTTATTCAGCGCATGCCCGATGTGAAGCTGGCCATTGGCGTAAGGCGGGCCATCATGAAGGGTAAATCGCGGCGCGTCTTTGCGGGCTTCGCGAAGCTTTTTATAGATATCAATATCCTGCCAATTTTGCAGAATTTGCGGTTCTTTTGTCGGCAAACCGCCCCGCATCGGAAAATCTGTTCGTGGCAGGAAAACTGTATCTTTGTAATTCATGATTGGCTCGATCTACTATCTCGAATAAAAGGCTCGTTAACAAAAGGCAGGGTCATTGCTGACCAAGGGCGAATGGCGATAAAAGCTGGCGTGCGGCTTCGGCATCTAAAGAAATCTGATTGATCAATTCTTCAATACCAGAAAATTTCTGTTCAGGTCGCAAAAAGGCCTTTAGCCGCACCAATAAACGCTTGTCATAAAGATCCATATCACGGTCAAACAAATGCGCCTCGCATAAAACACCGCGATTTTGCACAGTTGGTCTGATGCCAATATTGGCAACACCATTGCCAATCTGGCGAATGGGCTCAACGCCATCATCAAGGTCAATTTCAACCGCATAGACCCCAAAAGCTGGATGCTGGAGCGATTCAAGCGCAATATTGGCGGTTGGAAAGCCGATGGTGCGCCCGCGTGAATCGCCCCTGATGACCGTACCGGTAACTGCCCAATCATGGCCAAGCATCGCCGCGGCAGCATCAGGTGCGCCGGCTTGCAAGGCGGCACGGATGCGGCTTGAGGAAATAACCGCAGTATTTGCATCAACAAGCAAAGGCACTGCCGTCGCGCTGATTCCCAACGGCTTGCCAACTTGATTGATCGTTTGCAGATCGCCGCCCCGCCCCTTGCCAAAGGCGAAATCAGTGCCGGCATAAAGCTGACGAACGCCAAGACCAGCAAGAATATCAGATACAAACTGGTTAGCATCGGTACTGCGCAACGCATCATCAAACCGAATATAAATGACCCGCGCTGGCCCCATCTGACCAAGCAAACCCGCCAAAAGCCGGTCTTTTTCGCGGCGATCGATAAGATGGAATGGCGCCTCATCCTGACGGAAAAATTCGCGTGGATGCGGATCAAAAGTAATGACTGACGGCAACAGGCCATCGCGCCGCGCCGCAGCGATCGCAGCAGCAACAACTTTTTGATGCCCACGATGGACACCGTCAAAATTACCAATTGCCGCCGCCAGCCCCTGGCCAGCAAAAGCGGTACCGGCCAGCGGCGCATCGCCGACGGCCCAATCAATCATCTCGACCATGTTTGTCTGTTGGTTTTTCATTGCGCGGCACTATATCGCCTAACGCCACTCAATATCAATCTCTGATCAAAAAAAGCGGCAATCCCAGACAGGTTTTTTGCGAACCATGCCAATGGTCTTTGGGTCATTTTGAAACATTCGGCTCTACCCAATAGAATACTTTTACATCACTTGGCGCATTTGATAGGATCGCCACTGCATTTAGGGGGCCAAAACAGCTGTTTTAAGACTAGTTTCATGGCACCCGCTATATTTGCTTTGATTTTAACCGTGATTGATTGTGACAGATAAAATATGGAAACCATCACCGATAGCTTGTTCTCCGTGGATTTGTTAAATCAGCCAGGCGCAGATTTGATGCTGGGATTTGCCACACAGCTTCTTGCAGGCATTTTGACCATCATCATCGGATTTTGGTTAGCCGGTCGCGCCAGCCGCCTTATCGTTGATTCGATTTCAAAAATAGAACGGATCGACAAAACCATCCTGCCGATGATTGGCGCGCTTGTCCGCTATGCTGGCATGACCCTTACTTTGGTTGTGGCGCTTGGTAAATTTGGCGTTGAAACAACATCAATCATCGCGGTTCTTGGTGCGGCTGGTCTTGCTGTTGGTCTGGCGCTTCAAGGCACTTTGTCAAATGTGGCCGCCGGATTAATGCTGGTATTTTTGCGGCCGTTTAAGCTTGGTGACTGGATTGAAACGGCTGGCATGTCAGGTATTGTTCGCGAGATCGGGCTTTTCACCACCGTGATAGACACGTTTGACAAGGTCTATATCAGCGTCCCCAATTCGTCGATCTGGTCATCAAATATCGTCAATCATTCACGCTATGAAACACGTCGCCTCGATCTTGATATAGGCATTGCCTATGAAAGCGATCTGGATGACGCCGAAGCCGCTTTGATGAGCTTAACAACAGATCCGCGTATCCTGCCCGATCCGGCACCGCGTTTTCTGGTTGTCAGCTATGCAGATTCGGCCATCATTGTGCGGCTTCGTGTCCATGCCACCTATGATGATTTCTTTGACCTTGGCTATGATTTGCATCGCCAGCTAAAAGGCGCCATGGCGGCCCATAATGTGTCAATTCCTTATCCGCAACGCGTGATCCGTTATGCCAGCGACGATGAGGCTGACGGATCTGTTGGCGGGGCATGACAAGCGAGTCAAAACCGAGCCACATCACCCGTGAATCCCTGCAAAGCTGGCGCGTTGCCACGCTGGCGCGCGAACGCGACGGCGCCAATACGACCATTGCAAGCGAAGACCAGCTGCTCGAATCACGGCGCGCCATGATTCCCGATGATACCGATTGCCGTGATTTATGGGTCTTTGGCTATGGCAGCCTTATTTTTAACCCGATTATCGCCCATGAACAGCGCCTGATTGCGCGCATTCACGGCTATCACCGGCGGTTCTGTTTATGGACCCAAATTGGTCGCGGTTCGCCAGAATGTCCGGGCCTTGTGCTATCGCTTGATCGTGGCGGATCATGTGTTGGCGTTGGCTTTAAGTTACAGCCCGATACAGCGATTGCCGAACTTGATCTATTATGGCGCCGCGAAATGATGACGCTTGCCTATAATGCCCGCTGGCTACGGCTTCATACTGACGATGGCATCAAATGCGGGCTTGCCTTTGTTGCCAACCCGCAGCGCCCAGCCTATGCGCCGCCGATGCCATTTGAAGATCTGGTCACGACAGTGGCAACGGCAATCGGATTTAACGGTCATTGCTATGATTACCTGTTTGACACAATTGCGGGCATGAAGGATTGCGGTATTCGCGACCATTCGATGGAAAAACTGGCAGACGCGGTATCACAGAGGCTTGCATCAGCTGAATAATTTGGGTAGGAACTGTTTTCCTGTTGGAAAATGCGGCTGTGGCGGAATGGTAGACGCGGCGGATTC
>ERZ887849.3396-NODE-3396-length-12010-cov-59.118862_pt1 | contig 12010 bp, 10 predicted proteins | sample MGYA00521267_ERZ887849 | MGnify/ENA primary metagenome ERZ887849 (study PRJEB32303, sample SAMEA104408601) | aquatic metagenome | biome: Brackish water; feature: Pelagic; material: water | place: Baltic Sea | collected 2014-06-06T16:11:00 | depth 2,863 m ... | reverse complement strand
GCCGTTTTGCCGTTTCCATAGTCTGCGGCGCAATACGCCCGTTCATTGGATTTCGTTCGCGGTGTCGCATCGCGTGAACCATCGAACCCTATCGCCACCCAGTCGCCGACCGCCCAGCGATCTTTCCCGATCTGTTTCATCAGACGTTGAAAACGCTGTTGCAGAATCGGCAGCAGTGACGGGGGCCACTTTGACAGAGCGTTCAGCATTCCCTGATACGTGGTGAGAACCACGCCTTCGCCAGCCAGCGTTTGCATCCACGCTCGGCTTCCATCCCCCCCGGCGGCCTAGGTGAAGCTGTCCGTGAGGCATCGATTTTCGGCCCACGCCCACGCCCACGCCCAACACAATCTCAGGCGGGCCAGAGTTCGCGGCAATCACGAGGTGTTGCCATGAAGTTTTAGATCTGCGAACAAACGCTCATCGGGCAACAGCCCGTTGAGCAGCTTGGAAATCTGTTCCGAGTTCCTACAGGGAACGGCGTTCCGGACTTCCGCCCGCGTTCTGGAAAGATTACGTTTCCTGTTCGTTGAGCGCGTTTTGCGTCGTCGTGAATTGGATGTGCGAGACACGGCCAGATTCCTTTCTGACGGAAGTGTGTTCCGTTGGTGAAATGGGGAATCTGGCTTTTCTCACACTTCAACAATTCACGAAAACCCGCTTTTTTAAGCACTCAAAATCCTTCACAGCGTTGCCCGCCGGGCATCGCCATGGCGTCGTTCCCGACGGCACAGGCGGGCAGCGGCGGTAAGGTGAAGTGGACTCGGCACACTCACTTCGAAGTCGATCGCTACGTGCCGACTCGCATGGACGTTACGCCGACTGCCGGCGGAGAATGCGACGACCGAGCCGTCATGGAACGCGCCGTCATGGAACGAGCCGTCGAATCCGATCGGACCTACGCGACGGATCGCGGCTACGCGAAGTTTGAACTGTTCAATCACATCGCAGATGCAGGCAGCAGCTACGTTTGTCGAGTTCGTGACAACAGCGTGTCTGAGGTTGTCGATTGCAGGCCACTCACGGACGCAGATCGAGCCGTTCGTGTGCTGTCGGATCAGATCGTTTCCCGGGGAAGTGCTTCATCCAAATGCAAACCGAATCATCCGGTGCGGCTGGTTGTTATTGAGGCAAAGCCTCACAAGTCGAAAGGTCGCTCGGGCACGGGGGCCACGGTCCAGGACTGCGACGGCTATCTTCGCATCGTCACGAACCTGCTGGATGTGCCGGCAGAAATCATTGCTCTGCTTTATCATTATCGGTGGACAATTGAAAGTTTCTTCCGATTCTTCAAGCCGATCCTGGGCTGCCGTCACCTGTTGAGTCATTCGCAGAACGGCATCGAGATTCAAACGTATTGCGCGATCATCGGCTGCATGCTGATCAGTCTGTGGACGGGCCGCAAACCAACACTGCGAACGTACGAAATGATCTGCTGGTACTTCTGCGGTATGGCCGACGACGAAGAACTGCTGGCTCATCTGAACCGACTGGACAAACAAAGCTCGTAAATCGCGGGACGCTTCCGTGTGTCGTCTGCCGACGTTCACGCTGCGCAGTTTTCTCCTCAGTCACCAACCGACCCGCCGTCCCAGGACAGCCATCCCGGTGCAGCTTTCTTCCGTAAAGAAGATGCGATGCCACATGAAGTGTCAACCATCGCCTCTCAATATATCAGGCCTCTTTGATGTCTTAGTTTCCGTTGTGCGGTTATGGTCGGTGTGAAAGGAGCAATTTTCCATGCCGACAGCACGCCGAACAGACGTAGCTGGTGCCGGCAAGTTAAAAGCTGATGTTCTTGAAGCCCCGTTCTTTCTTGATCTCGATGGATTTTGAAACGAGTTCAATCTTACAGGCATTGAATTGTTTGCATGGATGGATGTCAGTTCTATTGTGCTGGAAACACCAGGCGGCACGTAGTCCAGGCGAAACATCTGCGTTTGGGCGCGTTCGACAACCGGCGGAAGTCAGGTCGCCTGAGTGGCTGCAACCTGTCGAATCTGATGGTAGACGTTCTGGATCACCGTGCAGTTGCCGATAATGTTTGAAATTTCGCCAGCGTTGGCAAGCTGGCTGCGCAATCGGCGATTTTCGAGTTTCAGCAGATAGTGTTCGCGAGCTTTACGAACCTGTTGTCGCACCAGATTAAGATCCAGTGGTTTCGCTACGAAATCAAACGCGCCAGCACGCATTGCCTCGACTGCTGTTTCCACTGTTCCATGAGCCGTGATGACGATGATGACGATGATGGCAGTTTCCGGTCGAGCGAACAGCATCTTTCGAGCAAGATCGATCCCGTTTATTTCGCAGTTCAGGCGAACGTCGACGATCACGAGCTGGTAGTCGCTTTTTGCAAACAGAAATAATGCTTCGTTGGCTGTTCCTGCAGTGTCGACGGTATGAGCAGCACCCCTTAAACCTTTCGCAAGACCGGAGCGAATGTTGGGTTCGTCATCAATGATCAGCACATTGAAGTTGGAATCGTTCATCAGGTTTCATCCAGGGGCAGAAGCACGGTGAATTCCGTTCCGGGCAGCCCTTCATAGTTTTCGCCTGTTCGGAAATCGATGCTGCCACCGTGTTGGCGAATAATCTTGTCGCACAAAGCCAGTCCCATTCCTGTGCTTTCGTTGCGAGTTGTGAAATACGGGTCAAAAATCTGAGAATGTACTTCGGTGGGAATTCCGTGACCGGTATCAGCCACGACAATTCGAACTGAATCGTCACGTGTGTCCACGGTGCGTGTCAGAATGCCTCCGGCGGGCATAGCGGCCACCGCGTTAAGTGCCAGATTCAGGATGACCTGTTCCAGCTGTCCGGAGTCTGCCAATACACTTCCTGCGGGTTGCTGAGGAAGATTTATGACCAACGTTATGTGTTGAGCTTCCGCCCGTGGCCGCAGCAGGCGCACAAGTTTTTCGATCAGACGAGGGATGAGAACCGGCGAACGACCAAGCTGTGTCACCGATGTATAGTTGCGAAAGCCATCCAGAACATTACTGATCCGATTTACTTCGGTGTGCAGGATGTCCAGCATTTCAAGAACGTCCGGCTGAGGAAGCTCCTGGGCCAGACGTTCATGCAACAGTTGAATGTGCAGCGACAGAGCGCTTAACGGATTCTTGATTTCGTGCTGCAGTCCGGCCGCCAGGGATCCAAGTCCCATGTATCGTTCCATGCGGCGCAGTCGTTCTTCGAGCAACGCCTTTTGAGTAACGTCGCGAACATAAACTACAGTCCCAATTTCATCCTTACGCTGGTTTCGCAGAATTGTGCCGCTTACGCGTAACGTCTGCTTGTGGCCTTGAGTTGTGACACAGTAGTCTCGGTCGCGAACAAAATGATGCGTCGTGTTAACGTCGGTGCAGACCGAATTCAGCAATGAATGCACTGCGTCGATGTCTGCCAGAGACTGCCCGATCGAATCATTGTTCAGGCCAATTAGTTCTCGCCCGCCCGCATTCACTTGTCATGTTCCCGTGACGATCTGTCGTAATCACTGCTGCATCCATACTGGCGAAATATCACTGGCGAGTACCTTGACGTCTCGCAACGACTGCTCGCTGTGAAGATAGCCTCGCAACACCAGCGCAAGGGCAACTGCCGTGCCAATAACATTTACAACCAGCAATACGGCCAACCAGCTATGCGACCTCAGGTCGCCTGAAAGTTCTTCAGCGGCGGCAAGGTCACTGTCGGGTAGATGATTGATAATGAAGGCCACGATTTCCTGCTCACGCCGTACATCCATCGTGATCAGAATCGTGACGACGAGAGAGATAAGGCTTAGAGCAGCTAGACCACCGGCCAGCAGTCGCATGCCGCGACCGTTACGCTTTTCGTGGAGATCAAACATTTGAGGTTGCGAGGTGTACTTGATGGGTTTGAATTCATTGTTTACAGAACTGCCCTGTAGTTTAGTTGGGCTTGAGTGAAATTGCCCAGTCATTAAATTAGCCGTGGAAACTGATTTGGTCGTCTTCCTGCGGGTCTGCAATTTTTTGCAGACTCGATGCACAGCGTTGCAGGCATCTTGAATCGAGTTTTTGATTTTCGAAATTCCAATGCAAAAACCTCAGCCTGACTGCTGCTGTGGTCGATCCTGCTGTTGCAACCGATACTTATCAGGATTGGCATTCAACCAGTCGCGCCGCAAACATCTATTTCTATGGAGGGAAGCAGAAGTCATGGGTAGCCCGCACACCACTGACGAGGATTCCGTGCCGGAAATTGCGCCGTGCATTACGCGAAAACGGCCTCTTGTAAACGGACAACCGCAGCCACAAACACGGCGCCGCGCACTCAGACAGTTGTTATCGGTTCGTTTGTGCGCTGCTGTTTTGATCAGCTGTCAGGTTTCCATCGCGTTTGCTCAGTCTGAAGCCGGGCGGTTTTTGGCTGCTGTACCTGGCGAATCGGCACTTTCCGCCTCTGACGAAACCCACTCTGTTGCAGATGTGCAAACTCAGTTGCTGGAACTTCAGAAACAGATTGACGCGCTAAAGCACGCCAAAGCGGTTGAGATGCCGTCAGTTCCGCCGACAGCCGCGATGGCAAAACCTGAACCGCCGAAATATCCGACGGTTCGCCTGACAGGATTTTTTCAGGCCGACGCGGCGTGGTTTCATCAGGATGCTAACAACCGGCTGACAATTGGTAACGGCGTTCCTGCCGATGGTGATATTCAGGACGGAGCGGACTTTCGTCGAGCTCGTCTGGCTGCTGTCGGAAAAGTCTGGGACAACGTTAACTACATGCTGGAAATGGACTTCGCGTTTCCCGGCCGCCCCAGCTTTATGGACGTGTGGATGGATATTGATAATGCCATCGGAAGTAACAGTTTACGGATCGGACAGTTTCGTCAGCCGATCGGAATGGATGGCCAGACGGGCGTTAAGGACATGACGTTTCTGGAACGTGGTCTGCCATTTGCCTTTCTTCCATTTCGTCAAATCGGAGCGATGACTTACGGTCATACTCAGGACGAACAGATAACGTGGGCGTTCTCCGGGTTTCGTTATCCAGCCGATCAATTCGGGGGCAACGTGGGCGACAACGGCGGCTATGGAATGGCGGCACGAGTTACCGGACTTCTGGTTGATTCGTGCGATGACAGCCGATTGGTGCATGTCGGCGTCGGCTACAGTTTTCTTAATCCGGCCAACGATGCGGTGCAATACCGTAATCAGCCGGAATTCTTTGTCGGTGAAAACGGTGCCGGAGTTGTGCCACCGGGAGTGCCCAGCCAGGTTCCTGTATTTGTCGATACGGGGGCGATCCCAACAGACAATATCAATCTGTTTAATGCCGAGTTAGCGATGTCGTCCGGTTCGTTTCATGCTCAGTCCGAAATATTCTATGCAACTGTTCAGCAAAAGGGTGGCCCCCGAGTAACCTATCCTGGTGCGTATGCTCAGGCAGGTTATATTCTGACAGGTGAGACCCGAGCGTATAATCGCAAGGCCGGAGTGTTTGGCCGCATCAAGCCGAAGCGTTCAGTTGGCAGTGAGTGCGGTCCCGGTGCCTGGGAAGTTGCAGGTCGGTGGTCTTATCTGGATTTGTCTGATAGCAAAAGTCTTGGAACAGGTCCGGGCGGAAGGCTGAACAACATCACCGGTGGTCTGAACTGGTATTTGAATCCGTATACTAAACTGCAACTCAACTACATTCACGCGTTTCTGGACAACCCAACGTTTGGGAACAGTGACGCAGACGTCGTTGCTATGCGAGCTCAAATTGACTTCTAAAGCTGATTCGATTGTATTCTGTAACATGTGACTCGATGCCAAAGTGCACGCTACTGAATCAATGACAACAGAGTTTGAGCTGGAACAGTTCAAACTCTGTTGCGGATGAATGGAGTAGACCGCAGGACTACATGTACGAACTGACGCAGGTACTTTTGCTAACAACGCTGGCCGGAGCTGCGATTCCTGGGGGGCATTGCTGGCGACGGTTGAACGACTCGATCGTGGATGGTTGGAACAAGAGTTTCGCCATTCCGTGATTGCATTTGGCGGCGGCGTGCTGTTGTCAGCCGTGTCGCTGGTGCTGGTGCCCGATGGTGTTAAGCAGCTTTCTCTTCCTTGGGTGATTGCTGCCTTTTTGTCCGGTGGGCTTTCCTTCATCCTGTTGGATCTGCTGCTGTCGAAGCTGAAAAATTCGATGGCTCAGCTGGCAGCAATGCTGTCTGACTTCATTCCCGAAGCAATTGCTTTGGGGGCCGGCTTCGCGACGGGTGACTCGACAGGAATGTTGCTGGCGATTTTGATTTCACGTCAAAATCTGCCGGAAGGATTCAACGCATATCGCGAACTTCACGCAGGCGGATCGCTGCCCGGCAAAACGATTCTGACGGCTTTTTTACTGCTTGTTCCGTTGGGGCCCATTGCCGGAGAGGCTGGTTACCTGTGGTTGTCCGGATATCCGAAAGTAGTCGCTTTCATGATGCTGTATGCAGCCAGCGGTATCCTGTATATGACCTTTCAGGACATAGCTCCACAGGCTCAGCTCAAAAACGGTTTTGCTCCGGCCCTTGGAGCCGTCCTGGGCTTTTTGCTGGGACTCGTTGGCCAGCAGTTGGTGCAATGAGTGTTTGTTTGGGAATTTATTTTCCGGTCACTTAAGGCATCCGATTGATTACAAACTGTGGTGAAAGTGACTGCAGTTGTGTCGCGCCATAACTGCCAAAATTCGGCTGATCTGTTTGATGAATGCGTTAAAAAGCGGCCATCTGTGAAGTTGGGAGTGTCAGTGGAAGTTTGGCATCGCAATTGCCAACTATCACTGCGTGATCTGCTGAAGTCTTATATTGCTGGTGACAACCCGAGTGTGAAGACGATAGACTAGCTGTTCAGTCGATCACAAAAGGATATGTGATGTTTTACGGTGCAGCAAAAACCCTGACTCTTCTTGGTGTGTTAATTCATGCCGGAATAGGTTGCTGCGCTCATCATGGTCATTGCCAGGTTTCGCCACCAGCCCCAGTGAAGGTTCAGGAAGTACAGAAGACCTTTCATTGCAGCTGACGGTTTCATGCAGATCACGACAACGAAGCCGGTACAGACGTTACCGGTAATGATCAGTCAGATCACCGTTCATGTCCTTGTGGTGAAGGCCACGGCGATTGTGCGGATCATTGTTTCTGGTTAACAAATTCACGAGTCGAATTGCCCAGCGACACAGCGATCATACTTCCCTTTGCGATGGTTAATTGTTTCGGGACGTATGCATTTCACGATGCCACCGCTACTGCCGCATTGCACGGTGATCGGCCGTGTCTGTACGAACTGACGCATTCGTTGCGCGCCAAAACTCAGGTTTGGCGGTTGTAATCACGCCTCGCCCTGCTGGCTGAAGGCTTGTTGGTTCTGCGTTAACAGCACCTTCGAATGTGTCGCATACATGCGATGACTGAAGGAAGTTGGCGTCAGGATGTCTCAAAGCTGATCTTCAGCCATGGCTGTCTGATGGCGTTTGGGTTGCACGTGGCCATTTGCAGCCTGCTACCGCTTCACTAAAGCCGAATCGATCAGCCTCCGTCCGCGGAAAAAGCCATTGCGAAGTCCTGCAGGCGGAATAGGGATTTGATTGGCAATGCTGAATTTAGCATCGCCAATTCAAGAGGCCCGATCCAGGACATTCATTAAATCAATAGATTTGTTGCCATTACGACACGTTTTCCGGGCGACAACAAAACACTTCAGCACGCTGTTTCCAGCACGCTGAAAACGTTGCCTTGTCTGACACTTTTTCAAGACGATTGTGGTTCCATGAAATCTCGCATTCCTCAGATTCCCATGAAGTACGTGTGGCCATTAACAATGATCGTTGTTGTTTCTGCAGCAGCCATATCACGCGATCGCTGGTGGCCCACGCTGAATTTGTGGGTGCAATCGACAGTCGCAGATCAGCGTGTCGTGTCCGGTCTTGACGAACACAGCCAAACCCCCGGTGCCGCTGTCGATGCCCATGCGGGGCACGACCATGCGGGGCACGATGAGAGCACTTCCCTTGAGCTATCCGACCAAGCCTTGCGCAATCTTGGGCTGACCGGCGATGGCGTTGGTGAAGTACGGCTGACGACTTTCAGCAAGTCCATCACCGTTCCGGCTTTGGTTGTTGAACGCCCCGGGCGTACTCGAATTGAAATTGCAACGCCGATGAATGGCGTCATTGTTAACATTCATAAGGCTGCAGGCGAAGCCGTTGAGCCTAACCAGTTACTGTTTGAAATTCGTCTGACGCATGAAGACCTGGTGCGATCGCAAACTGAGTTTGTGACGACTCTGGGTGAACTGGCCATTGAAACCCGGGAAATCAATCGTCTGCAGGATGTTGCGACATCGGGCGGAGTCGCCAGAAAAACACTGCTGGAACGCGAATATGCACGCGATAAACTGCAGTCGTTGGTGATTGTGCAGCAGGAAGCGTTAAGACTCAGCCCTTTGAAGGTGTGAATTCAGTTGTTTCTTCTGGCGAGTAGCCTTGCGGTAGCGACGTGTTGTCCGTTGCCGGAGTACTTTCGTTTGGGTTGCGGACGTTTGGGGCCACGTTTGCTCTTCTGAAATTTCTTCAGGGACACTTTGGCCGCCAGTTGCTTCAGCACGGCCGCCAGTTTCGCTGTTGTCAGGTTCTGGAAGATCTCCCACTCGGCAGCCGGGATGGCGATCATCATGCCGTTGTAAACCTGAGCGATTTCCAGCGACATATAAAAGTTCGACAGATTCTGTTCCACGGTTTCGTCGCCATGCACGCTTCGCAAAGCTGCATGAATGACGGACATTCCGTTCCATGCCATCAGAGCAAGACAGAAGGCGAACACAGCGGCACGCGGGTAGCCCAGCGTCTTGATTTCGCACGTCAGGTTTTCGGTCATCTCCTGAAACAGGGTTTCTACACTCCACCGTTTGCGGTAAAGATCAGCGACCTTCAGTGCGTCGGCGGCGGTTTTCGACAGGTTGGTGAGGATGCGAACTTCCTGTTCACCGTCCCGAGTCGCCACGTTCAGGCAGACTGTGATGCAACGGATCGTCATCGTGCGACCGGTTTCCGGATCCATGATCACAGCACTTTGCTCGAACACTTTACCAGTGTCCGACTGTCCGATCAGTTTGCGGCGACCGGTCAACTGCAGCGGCAAGCCGGCGTGGTGACGAATCAGGAAGCGGCCTTGGCGTCTGGCGATTCCAAACAGAAAGCCCAGCGTGCAGAAATTCCTGTCAGCGATCCACAGATCCTTCAGCCGCACAGAGGGCAGCACCTGATTCAGCAGCGAACGTTCCTGAGCATGACCATCCTCACAGGGGATCACATCGACCGCCAGACGCACGTCCGGATCGAGGACCACCAGCGCCTGCCCGGGCAACGGAGCGGCCGTTTCCCGACGCGTTTCCAGCAGTCGATGCTCGGTGGCGGCGAAATGGTTGCCGTCAATGATGCGAATGTTGTAACCACGCAGCAAAGGTGTCCGCAGACCCAGTTTACGAATGACGGGAGCAAGTTGCGTGGCCGAATCCCGCACCAGCACGGCAGAAACGTCTGGCTCGACACCGTTGAGCTTCTGATAGAAAGCACTGACCGAAACCGGCAGGGTTTCGCCACGATTTTTCAGCACCGCATTCACCGAGGGATTCACGTTGAACACCACTTCGCCCATGACTTCGGCGACCGTGGCGAACGGAAGTGTGCGGGTGTACTGTGTGACAGCGTTCTCTTCAAAAATCCGCTGCAGTCGTTCCGGATGAAACTGGTTCTCGATGATCCCACGCATCATCACGCTGACGGGACTGGCTTCGACAAATCTTTCGAACGGGCCACTGAGTAACATCCTTGTCACCTCATTCTGGTTTTGGGCTGGTCAGCAAAAGAAACCAACCGCTATCTTCCATGCCATCCGCAAAATCTCAAACAACAATATCTGACGCGAAATTCACACCTTCAAAGGGCTGGGCATGGGTGGGACAAAGAAATCAGACTTGAAAAAACGGCTGCCGATCTTTCGAAGCAATCGACAGCCGAGACGGATTTACCCGCCCACGTCAGGCGATCCCTCGACGAGTTGCTCCTCAGCAGAGCTTGTCTCCGTTTCGCCTGAAAGCAGCACAACATACATCACAAAGGGAGTCCGCACTGTGCTGACTTCCCACTTCACCAATCCCAAGCGCCTACCATTTCTGGGGAACTTCAAATTTCTGCTTCGAGTTCAGTTCACTTTTCAGCAGGGATGCCATGATTGAATTCAGCACGACAGAATGGGAATTACTCCGGAACGCCTGTGAGACACTTGACGATCCGCGCACTCCGATCAATATTTTTCACTCCCAGCCTGTGAGTTTTTGAGTGGTTCGCAGGCTACCCTCACCTCGGCGAGGGATTTTTTTGGCGAGCCCGGAGTGAGCCGGTCCGCTGGGAGTGAGATTGTCTTCTATCCAACGCCCGAGGCGTCGGATCATTCGGTGGTGATCCTGTTTCTGGCGGGGAACTGGCCACCCGGGCTGGTTCCGCGCGACCTCAAATGAATCCTAAACTCTGCTTTCGTTCGAAGTTGTACGTCAGAGCATGCAGCAATACCTCGCCGAGGACCTTCGACTGACCTCGCAGACGGAATTGCTGCAGGCCGTGATTCCGACACTCCGCGATCGGGAATACCGCATTCGGGAACTCGGCGATCGAAGGCCGCTTCTTGTACAGAGCCTTCGCTTCGTCCGTCGACATCCGCTGACGAAATTCGAACATCTCGTCGGTGTCCGCCTGCTGACGCGAGTGAGGATCGGTGCCCTTCTTTCGCAACCGGTCCTCGCCGTGAATCGGAGCGTGAACGTCGACGCCGTCCTGCTCCATGGTCGTGATTTCGTCTACCGTCGCGAAGCCACCGTCTACCAGATACTGCTTCGCTTTCTCGCCGTAACGCTGTTTGATGTCCTCGTGCACGGGAGTCATCTGGCCGCGGTCGCTGCCCTGATTTATCACGCTCGCCGACACGATCAGCCGCGTCTCGTCGGTCGTGGCGAACTGCACATTGAACGCAGGCCGAAAGCCTCCGTCAGCCATCTTCATGTTGCGAGCCTCGGGGTCGGTAGTCGATGCGCGGGCCTTTTTTCCGTCACCCTTCTTCCGCTTCTCCTTCTTTTCCTGGAGCTCGACCAGTTCTTCCAGAGCCCGATCGACACGCCGCGCCCGGTCTTCGGCCGCACGCTGACGGGCCGCTTGTTGACGCGACGAACTCTCCGCAGCATCCGCCTGAGACTCGCGTTCGGCCTGCAGTTCCGTGACGCGTTGCTGCGCTTCCTGACGACACTTCTCGAGCGTCTCCCCGCGACGGAAGGAACTGGTTCCGGCGCTGGCCCGCACACGCATGCCGTCCTGCGCGAGCACGTCCAGCGAGATCAGCCCCTGATGCAGCCGCGTCGCGATGGTGTCGGTGAGCAGTTCATCAAGGATGTCGACATGCTCCGTGCGGAAGTCGCTGAGCAGGTGATAATTGACACTCACGCCGCCGCAGATCCACTGGTACGCCGAGTCTCGCGTGCAGAGCTTCGCGATCCGGCGAGCACTGCTGACACTTTCACTCGTGGCAAACATCCACAGAGCCAGCAGAATTCTCGGATCAGTATGATCCCGTCCAGGCTGGCCCTCAACGGCCCGAATCTTCTGGTAAAGCGGCGAGAGATCAAGCGATTCAACATACGCCCAGATATTACGAGCCTGATGTTCCAACGGCAGCATCTGATCGAGAGACAGCGTCCGTATTTCGATCTGGCACCGTTCGGCCCGTCGCACGCGAGCCTGTCCACACTGAGATGTTTGATGAGTATTCATTATCCCCTTGTAGCGCGATCCCCACCATCGGGCCAGGCCATCCTGCACGCAATCTTCAAAAAAATCACAGCCTCTCCGATCAATATTTTCCACTCCGTGGAGAATATTGTTGCCATCTCGCTGGCGGCCATCATTGCCGGCGCAGAAGGCCCGAAATCAATGGCGCGTTGGGCGAAGAATAAGAAAGACT
>ERZ887849.3395-NODE-3395-length-12012-cov-9.266037_pt1 | contig 12012 bp, 16 predicted proteins | sample MGYA00521267_ERZ887849 | MGnify/ENA primary metagenome ERZ887849 (study PRJEB32303, sample SAMEA104408601) | aquatic metagenome | biome: Brackish water; feature: Pelagic; material: water | place: Baltic Sea | collected 2014-06-06T16:11:00 | depth 2,863 m ... | reverse complement strand
TTGCGATGACCGGAACAATGGCGCCTAGCGGAGGGTATAAAGGTTTTGGAGTAGGATTGCTCGTTGAGATTATGGCAGCATGTCTTGGCGGAGGAGTACTAGGCACTCAAGCCTCTTCATTTGCCAATGATGTTGGTGGCCCACCAGCAACAGGTCAATTTTTTATTGCTTTTAATCCAGAGAGATTTAATGAGAACTTTAATTCACAAATTAATATACTTTTAAATTCTATTGAAGACCAAGAGGGTGCTAGAATTCCAGGATCCTCAAGAATAAGAAACTTTGAATTAAATAAAAATTTACCTATTTCCATCAAAGACTCTTTATTTGAAACTATCTCAAATATTTAATTTTAATTCTTATCCAAACTAGTATTTAATTAAACCATGAAATTAGAAATCAGAAAGTTTGTGACTTATTCTGAAGAAGTCCATATTGAAGGTTTTAAAAAAACAGATAAACCTCTTCATATTTTTGCAGTAGCTGCAGTTATCACAAATCCTTGGGCCGGTAAATTTGTTGAAGATTTAAAGCCTGAAATACAAGCTTTTGCTCCACTTTTAGGAGAGCAACTCACAAGTAAAATTTTAAAATTAGCAGGAGGGCCCGATCAGATTGAGGCGTATGGAAAAGCCGCAGTAGTTGGTACTGAAGGAGAAATAGAGCATGCTTCTGCATTAACACATACATTAAGATTTGGAAACTTTTATAGAAATGCTGTAAAAGCAAAATCTTACTTAGTTTTTACAAACACAAGATCTCCAGCCAATGGGCCTATTATGATTCCACTAATGCACAAACATGATCCAGGACAAAGATCACATTATCATACAATTCAATTTTCTATTTCAGATGCTCCAAGCGCTAACGAGATTGTCATTGCACTCGGAGGGGCGAATGGAGGGCGACCACATCATCGAATTGGAGACCGCTACCAAGATTTAAAAGAATTAGGCAATGATGTTGAAGACCCTGCAAAAGTCTAAATCTTCAAACGGAATAGCTTTTTTTAAAATCGGTTCAGGACACCCAATTATTTTTATTCATGGATTAGGGCTTAGAGCTGAATGCTGGATTCATCAAATTGAAGAATTTAAAAAAAACCATACTGTATATGCAATAGATATGCCAGGTCATGGAAAAAGTGATCTACTCAAAGATAAAAAAATATCTTTAAAGAGTTTTGTGAAGGTCCTTGTAGAATTTATAAAAATTCAAAAAATTGATAGACCTATTATAATAGGACATTCACTTGGTGCTTTGATGGCAATTGAACTAGCAGGTCTTTATCCAAAATTACCTTCAGCGATGATTGCCGTGACACCAATTTATAATCGTTCTCCAGAGGCTACAAAGGCCGTCAAGCTAAGAGCAAAAGAAATTCTTGAAAATCCGAATGACAACATAATCATTCATGAACCTATCAAAAGATGGTTTGGAAATTCTAAAGCTAAAATCATTATTGAAAGCGCGGATGTGTGTAGAAAATTTCTTAAGCTCAACAAACAGACTTTTAATCTTCAAGGGTATACAGCCGCCTATGGTGTTTTTGCTCATATAAAAGGTAACTCTTTAAGCACTTTGAAAAAGATTCAAGTTCCCTCACTCTATATAACTGGTGAAAAGGACTTTAATTCAACCCCTGAAATGTCTCAAAAATTGTCTAAAATCAACAAAAGTAGCTATATTGTGATAAAAAAGGCTAGGCATTTATTACCATTAACGCATGCAAAACAATTTAATTCTCATTTAAATCATTTTATTAACAGTTTAAAATTAGACTTTTAAATAGGGGTAAGAAAAATGAAGTTTTCATTATTTGTTCATATGATCAGGGATAACCCTGAGCAATCCTATACCAAACTATATAAGGACTTTATTTCACTTTGCCAAATGGCCGATGAAAGCGACATGAGAGCAATTTGGACCGGCGAACATCACGCAATGAACTATGCCATTGCTCCTAATCCTTTTATTACTATTGCTGATCTTTGTAGATACACAAAAAAAATTCAATTAGGTACTGGAACATTAATTGTTCCTTTTTGGCATCCTTTAAAACTTGCAGGTGAAGCTGCCATGACTGACGTTTTATCAAATGGACGATTAGAATTAGGATTAGCAAGAGGAGCTTATCTTTATGAATACGATAGACTTGTGCCTGGTATGGACGCAATGGAGGCAGGACTTCGTATGAGAGAGATTGTCCCTACTCTTCAAAAACTTTGGAAAGGGGATTACGCACATGAGGGACAATACTTTCAGTTTCCAAGTTCAACTTCTATTCCAAAACCTCTTCAACCCAACGGACCTCCGATTTGGGTAGCAGCAAGAGACCCCAACAGTTTTGAATTTGCTATAGCTAATGATTGGCACGTTCAAGTCACACCACTGTGGAAAGGGCTTGAAGAAATAGAGAGATTAAAAAATATTTTTAATGAAACATATTTAAAGTTTCCGGACAAACCAAAGCCTCTGTCGATGGTTTTAAATCATTGCTACATTGGAGACAGCGATGAAGATATTCAAAAAGGATCTGTGGCTGTATCTAAATTCTATAATAACTTTGGAGCATGGTTTAAAAATGATCGTGCGGTTGTCCAAGGAACTCTTGATCCTTTAACGCAAGCAGAACTTGATAGTAATACTATGTGCTCACCTCAAGAGATGTTAAAAAATCAAAATATCGGAAACTTGCAAGATGTGATCGATAATGTAAAGCGGTATGAAGATTTAGGGTTTGATGAATATTCTATTTGGATTGACTCGCATTTAAGCATTGAAGATAAAAAAGTTTTTTTAGATAGGTTTATTTCTGATGTCATGCCAAGGTTTGGGTCATGACTAAGCTAGATAATCATTACAATCTCTTTATCAATGGAGAGTGGCGCTCAGGATCAAAAGGACAGGTTATGCTCTCAGATAATCCAGCCAATAATAAGCCCTGGGCTTCCTTTGATTGCGCAAGTCAAGAGGATATAGATCTAGCTGTTCATTCAGCTAGAAGTGTTTTAAATAAGGGTTTTTGGAAGACTTGTACGGCCACTGAAAGAGGAAGACTGCTTTATAAACTAGCAGATCTCATTGAAGAAAATGCAGAGAAAATTGGAACTATTGAAACACACGATAGCGGTAAACTTCTAGCTGAAACTGTATCTCAAACTAAATATGTAGCAGACTATTACAGATATTTTGCAGGTATGGCAGATAAAATTGAAGGAGCAACTTTACCTATTGATAAAAAAGACATGCATGTTTACACAACTCATCAACCAATAGGAGTTGTAGCAGCGATTGTTCCGTGGAACGCTCAAATGTTTTTAACTGCAACAAAATTAGCACCAGCTCTTGCTGCAGGTTGCAGCATTATTCTTAAAGCATCTGAGATTGCGCCGTGCGCATTATTTGAACTTGCAAAATTAATTGAGCAAGTAGGATTTCCTAAAGGAGTAGTTTCTGTTATTACAGGTGATGCAGAAAATTGTTCCGCACCACTAACGTCTCATCCAGATATTGATCGTATCGCTTTTACAGGTGGAACAGATACAGCAAAAAAAATTATTCAAAATTCTTCCAATAATTTTGCAGCGACCAATTTAGAGTTAGGCGGTAAATCACCTTTAATTATTTTTGAAGATGCTGATCTTGAGAGTGCTGCGAACGGAATTATAGCAGGAAACTTTGGTGCGAGTGGACAGTCATGTGTAGCAGGCAGTCGAGTCATCGTTCATCAAAGTATTGCTAAAGACTTACTAAAACTTATCCAAGAAAAATCACAATCTATTCAAGTGGGAGATCCTTTAAATCAAGAAACAAATTTAGGACCTCTTTGCACACCAAGGCAAATTGAAATAATTGAAAAAACAATTAAAAAATCAATTGAGCAGGGCGGAGAAATTATTTTTGGTGGAAAAAAAATTGAAGGAGAGGGGAATTATTTTGAACCAACTCTTATTCATTGCCCTACCCACAATATTGAAACTCTCAAAGTTGAGATGTTTGGACCTGTTATCTCTTTTATCAAATTTGAGAAAGAAGAGCAGGCAATTGAGATCGCGAATGATTCAAAATATGCTCTTGGATCTGGTCTTTTTACAAAAGACTTAGCTAGAGCACACAGAGTTTCTCAAGAGATCAAAGCTGGAATTTGCTGGATAAATACTTACCGTGCTATCTCTCCAATAGCACCTTTCGGAGGGTTTAATCAATCAGGGTATGCTAGAGAAGCTGGAAAAAAATCTATACTAGATTACACAAGAACTAAGACGACTTGGATTAATATCTCAGATGATCCAATGAAAAATCCATTTGTAATGAGATAGCAAAGTTAGCTAGAAGTACACCCTTGGCAATGAAGTATTCCTTAACCATAAAAAACAAAAATCGAAAAAACATATTCTTTTAGTTAATGCTAATCTAAAGTGATTATTCAATGGAGCGCTTTAATATTATTAAGACTCGTATGTTTAATATGCCAGAATTTTTTATTTCAACCGGATCTGCCTGTAGTGCAGGTGAATTTGACTACTCTCATGTTCTTAAATCCCTGGATCTCTCTCACGAAAAACTAAAAAGCTCTGTCAGAATTAGTTTTAGTAAAGACACATTAGAAGAAGATGTTATTCAGCTGTCTGATAAATTATTAAAAATTCATAAAGATTTAAATTTATAAATAATTCTGGTGCCGCTGACAGGAATCGAACCTGTTTCCTTTGAGTTAGTTAGATTTTTGGACTCTACCATAGACAGCAGCATTGGATGGTTGTTGAATTTTAATGGCCATAATCGACACGAGATCATGCTCAGTAAAACTGTATGTAAGCAGCGTGAGATACCCCTTAGAGCAACTAATGACGTATTCATAGAGATTGGTTTGTTTAATGATGTGACCCCCATTACAACTAATAGAATGCTTGATCCCACATCCACAATCATAAATATCTAGGGGGCTGATCACAAAACTTTTAATGGGACAGGTATAATTAATTCTTTTTAAAAAAATATCCATCGAGACTAATAAGTTTTTCTTTTTGTTCATTTAGGTTTGACGTCAATGCCATTTTTTTGAGGTAAGCATTGCTCCTTAGTCGCTGTTAAAGGTTTATTGAGTTCATGGACCCATACATAAGACCAGGCGTAAGTGGTCGGAGTATCAATACATTTTTTTCCAAATGAAACACCAGGTAATTGTATGGGATCTGCTGCTGCAAATAAAAGTGTCGTAACGAGAAAAAGCACAAATGTCATAATTTAAATCCTTTCATAGTGTGCGTGTAAATTGTTGCCTAGTTGTTTGCAGTAAGCCTGACCGATGGTTAAGGCATCATCGATATAAGGGGTATTCCAAAAATTTACAGGAATATCAAAAAAATCTTTTGCTTTAAAAGATCCGACATCTTCTAACTGATGAATATCAAGAATGCTCATTTGAAATCTTTGATAAGTTGTGTAGTAGCGAATAATTTCTTCTTTTTGAAAGCTCCCCATATCAAAAGTGATGATGTGACCAGACATGGCAGGCTTGACATAGATGACTCTCGCATTCTGTTGAACACCATTGTCTGTGATGGAGAGAATTTTATTTTTTAAAGTGTTAATTTTTTCATGGTTGGAAGTAGTGTAGATGGTAAATAGTTGCTCAATGGAATTACAATCTTTTTTTACAATCCGAAAAAATAATGTATCCCCATAAATAATTTCTCCGTAAGTTGAGATGACGATGGAATCTTCATTGTATTGCTCTATTTCCCAATTATAGAATTTTTCTAAATCCTTAAATTCACCAGCCTTAGCCGTATGGAACAATAGAAAGGGGGTAACTAAAGCTAATATGACTAAAGAAGATGAAACTTGATTAGCGATTAAGGGGCAAATACCCCTTAATCTAGATAAACAATAAGTGAGGATAAAACGACTGAAGAGATCTCTACATATCGCCAAGCCACTCTTCAAAAAGTAAAGGAATACATAAAACTTCTGACTAATGACTTGGCTGGAGGATGAAAGGAAGGAAGCAAAAAATAGTAAAAATCTCTTCATCATTTAAAAGTAGAGGAAAGATTATAAAATTATTGGGTAATGATTAAAAAATTTTAGACATCATTGGCCATTTGAGTATGATGAATAATATTAAGAAGTAACTCATGGGAAGCATATATCTTAAGTGTTTATCCCAAGGGTGAAAACCTTCAATGATATTGCCTCTTGCATGTAAGTATGAAGTTGTGATCGCAAAAGCAGTCGATATGAAAGCGAAGAAATAAGAAATTAAAATAATTAGATCTAAAGTAGTGAGATAATTTAATTTAGGAATATCCTCCCCAAAAACAAAATTATAGGCAATTAAGGAGAGTAGGGAACCTACGGTTAAATTTAACTTAGCTTCTATTTCCTTTGGCTTAATAAAAAAATTCGCAAAAGAAAGACATATAATTAAAATGATAGGTAAAATAATTTTTCCTACATAGTAAAAAGATTCTCTTTTTAAATCAAATCGATAAATTAATTTTTTATTGTTTTTGTTATCAGTATTATCTAAAGACAGATTATGCCAAATCACATCCCATTGATGACTCAGAAGATCATTGGCTTTATCGATAGCTTTTTTTTGAATATAAAGATCAGGCTTTAAATTTACTTTATTAAAATTCAAATCAGCTATCACTGAAATAGTATCAAATGGAAAATCAGAAAAGCTTACTTCATTTTTAACTTGAAATTTAACATCGGACGATAGGGCAAAGTTATAATCATAATTAGTGTCATTGGTGATGTGAAGTTTTTGATAGTTTTTAATTTCTAAATGAGAACCAATCTCATCTGAATAAGCTTCAGGGGACCATATTTTATCTATTAATTTCTCAACTTCAGAATTCCTCTCAAAAGAACAATTAATGTCGTATTTTTTCATAGCTTTATTTTTTTGATTAATCCAGTTTCCATATTCAGGATTATATTTGTTTTTTAGGATTTCTGGAGGATTGGGGTTTTGGATAAACCATTCATTCAATAAAACCCTCGTTATAAAGTTATTTATCCATATAGGCCTATCCCAAGATGTCGTCATATGAAACCCTAAATCAGTATAACTGCTTTGATTAGAGATGCTTATATCCTTCAGGTCTAAGTTAACATCTATTGTAGGAATATCTAGAGAGGGCGCTGCTCCTGGATTAAAAGCACCAAGTACCTTCAACGATGATTCTTCTCGTGAAATACTTTTTAAGATTTTGTCACATACCTCATTGGCGTGTAAGTAAGTAGGTAATAAATAAAGAAGAATAAATATTACCTTAATCATTATTTCATATAACTTTTAAAATAGATTTAATTTTGACTAATTGCTCATCAAGTTTTTGTATTTCATCATAAATTTTTTCTTTTTCATGAGGAACGATTTTTGTACCACCAGAACTTTTCTCATCCGTTGATTCATTAATAGAATCCATGAGATCTCCCATTCGACCTCCAATAGACATCACCTCATGTGAAATATTTTGTACCGGAGATACTTCCTTCTCTTCAACAGAGATATAATCTTTTAAGAGGTTAGAAAAGGGAGTTTTGCCGTGGTACTTCAACATAGATTTTTCTAGATCTAAAACGTGTTTAAAGTGAATGTTACGGTCTTTATCGTCTGGATCAGCACATTTATAAATATAAGATTTAGATTTTCCAGTAATACTTTTAATATCGTCTTCGCTTAATTTATGTAGGATTTCTTTGAGAGTGTGTTCTATCGTAATAATAGTTTTGGTTTTTGTCATTCTTTAAACATAACAATAAAACTTATTTTAGTAACAAGCAAAGCTTTAAGTTTATGTCCAAATTTTATGAGCAATTAGACTAATAAGAAAAGGAATTTTATAAGATATTTACGTATGTCTAAAATTTCTATTTTTTCAGGATTTTCACCTGATTACTCAAAAGAAGATCAAAAAAAGAATTATTTCTTAAAAGAAGAAATATCGGATTTTTTAATTCATTTAGGTAAGAAAAGATCAGAGCTTAATATAGAAATAACAGAAGTCGTTGAAAAATTAAAGTTTTCAACAAGAACTGTTCAAATACTTGAAAAGGGAAATATTGATTTTATTCAATATCCTTTAAATTATTTTTTTGCACGTCAGTATGCAAATTTTTTAAATCTTCAATTTCCTGAAAATTTCATCATGAAAAATTTTAGAAAAATTGTTAAACCAAGAAAGGATCTATGATGACTAAATCAAACTTAATACGCCTCCTAATTACTTTAATAATTATGGGAATAGGGATGTTTTTGATTACTAATAAAGGGACGTCTCATCAAGACGCACCCCTTCAATCCATTTTAGAGGTAGAAGAAAAATTATAAATATTTTGAAATTATTCACTCGTACTCTCATAGGAATTTTTTTAATTAGTTGTACGAGTGCAGCTCAAGCCCGCACAGATGAAATCTTATATGGCCATTGGATACATCTGGAATCTGGTAAAAACAGTGTGGACATTGTTTATCCCACTAATACAGAAAACGGATTATTCATGTTTATCGTTGATCCTGAAGATCAATGTGATGCGAGTCTTGTTTATTCTAATTCTACTTTTAACTCACATGATTTAAAAAAACTCAATAATTCTTCTATCGATTGGGAAATTGCTGGTCAAAAATTCCTAGATAAATATGCAGGCATCATTAAAACTCAAGGATATGTCAGGATTGAACTAACTCATTTTTATAAAAACCATTTCAATCAAATTGAGGATTTCTTAGCGCCTAACGGGGTCATAGATTTTAGATTTTATCAAACTAATGCAGTTTCTTTCAATATGGACCTAACAGAATTTGAATGGAATGTTGATGGATTAAGTGATGCCCTGAACAGCGCCCTCGATCACTGTAATGGAAGATATTAATTGAAAGTTAAAAAAGACGATATTCAAATGATGGCTCTTTTAATTTTTTGTTTATTGATTTGTCTTATAATTTTGGAATTTTCTATTGGATAAAAATACAGCTCAAATATATTTCTTCTTTATTATTATTTTTCAAACAATCGTTAGTTCACTGCTTATTCTATTTTCTTGGATTAATCCTGTAGTTAATTACTTTTCAATAATTATGTGGATAACAATATTGTTAATGAGCTATTTAGTATTAATAAAATCTTAATATTTGAATATTTATAAGCTTATTATTCATATTTTTAGTATGAATTTCATACTTATAGCTATTTAGTATGGATATATTGTATCTAAATTATTTATCTATTATAATTAGTTTTAATTAAGTGGAGAAGGAGGAATATTATATGCGCTATGCTACACCAACACTAAAAATCAATCATCTCATAACAGAATTTAATAATTTTCATAACTCAAAAGGATCTCAATCTTTTTTTAGAAACTCTCCAGAATCATATTACTTATATTTGCTTATCATGGATTCTCATTATAATAAAAATCCAATTTGTGTTGAATCTTTAATTAACCTGGTTTGTCCTAAATATTGTTCAAGACAGACAGTAAAAAATATCATTGCTTCAGCTCTTGATAGACTTTATATAACAAAAAGTATTGATGAAAAAGATCACCGCAGAAAATTATTTGCCCCAACACTAGAAACTATAGAAGAGTTTGAAAGTTGGATTAATCAATCTTTTGATAATTCATAAATCTATCTTATTAAATTTAGGGTAGAGATTATTTAATGATAAATATATTTCACGATAGATGCTGTATTTATTCTTATAATAATCTTTGTATTTTTTTTGAGGCTTGACTAACAAATAATGAGAATTAAATTTTTGTGCCTGTGAGTAATCGCTATAAAGATTAACCGCCTTAGCTGCAAGAAAAGCTGCACCATGTGACGACCCATGATGACCTACGATAATCTTAAGAGGCTTTTGTAAAAGATTAGACATTATCTGCATCCATACTTGACTTTTTGAACCTCCATCTGATGCAAAAAAATTTTTAACAACGATATTATTTTCTCTGATGACGTCAATGTGATGATAAAATGCAAAACATACTGATTCAAGAAAAGCTATCCATAAGTCTTCAATAGAATGATTTAGGGTTAATCCAATTATTGTTCCTTTGGCATGAACGTCATGAATAGGTGTTTTTTCTCCTAAAAAGTATGGAAGAATTGTACAGGTGGTTTTTAGAGACTTTCTCTTGGTGATTTTTTTATCAAGTAATTTATGGCTAATTATTTTTTTTGTATCTAGTTGTACTAAATCAATAAACCAATTTAACATTGACCCTGATGTAGCCATGCACCCGTTTGGCATATATAAGCCAGGGATAATATGAAAATCATTAAAAAGCCTAGTATCTTTAAAAGGCTTTTTGGAGGATATCATTATATCTCCCGCTCCTCCAAACTTTAATAAAACATCACCAGGCTTAACAACGCCCGCCATAAAAGCTGAAACTATATGGTCTGCACACCCTGCTATTACAGATATATCTTTTGGTAATTTAGTTTTTTGTATAATTTGTTTTTTAATTTTCCCTATTATTTTCTCTGAGTGGTTAATGGGCGGCATCCATTCCTTTTTCATTCTTCCCAATTTTAATAAGTAATTAGTAAATTTTTTTTTTCTAAAATCCATTAATCCTGATTCTAATGCCCAATTATGTTCTATTGAAAAAATACCAGTTAAAATAAAATTAATGTAATCATATGAGCCCATAACTATATGAATTTTTTTAAAATTTTTAGGTTCATTAGTTGCTATCCATAATAACTTAGGTGCAATCAATTGTTGATTCACTCCACATTTAGTTATTTTTGTGAATTCTTGCTTTTTAAAGTCGGTGGGAAAAATTTTTTTGATTTCTTTTTCTGTACGTGAATCACTTTGCTGAATACTGAAACGTAATGGTTTAAATTTTTTATCTAAAATAATTAAAGCAGGCAACATACCTGTAACACCTAATGATTTAATTGAGATTTTTTTTATTTGAGCATATCTCCCAATTTCTTTTAAAATAGAAATAGTATTTTTTTCCCATTGAGATGGATCTTCTTCCGCCCATCCTGTTTTTTTTGAAATTAACTTAGTGGGACGAGTGGTTTTATAAATTACTTTGTTATTCTTTGTATTTAGAATTATGCCAATTGTTGACGTTGTACCAATATCAACACCAATTGTACATGTCATTTATCACGAATATCATTAACTTTATCCATAAATTTTCTAACTCTTTCTCCATCTACTTGATTCCACGTATTACCTTTGTATTTTAAGGATGTTCCAACAACACAACCATCAGCTACTTTAAGTATTTCGTCTAATGTTTCAAATTTAACTCCTGTATTTGCAAAAACTGGCACTAGGTCTTTAACTGCTTCTTTAGCTAATATTAAATTACTTATATCAACACTTTCTCCTGTAATTGGACCTGAAACACAAATAGCATCAGCAGTTGAAGAAAATACAGCACTTTTTGCTTTTTGACTTATATCTCTATCTCCTAATGGGGCTGCAAATTCAGCGTTAATATTAAATAATAACTTAAGTTTTTTATTACCTAAATCAGATCGAAGTTTTAAAGCTTCAGCTGCTTTTGGCTCCCATAAACCCATATCTGAATCGTAGACACCAGTGAAAACTTCTCTTGCAAAATCAGCTTCTGCCACACATGCTAAAGAAACTGTTGCTACAGGGTCCCATAAATAATTAATACCAAATGGTATTTTAATTTCTTTTTTTAGCTGGCCTATTACATAGGACATTGCACTAAATGTTTCATTAGATGCTTTCAGTAGATAAGGTCTATCACCTTCGTTACCAAACATTATGGAGTCAATGCCATTATTTTGTAAATTAATTAGGTCTTCATGAGCCACATCTAGAATATAATCCATTCCTTTAGATCTATCGTAATGTGCAGATCCCGGTAAAGGTGGTAAGTGAACCATACCTATAATTAATTTAGAGTTTTTAAAAATAGATTCAAATTTTCTCATTTTATATAAATTATGTAATTACCTCATTAAAAATAAACTCAAATTAA
>ERZ887849.3392-NODE-3392-length-12015-cov-18.078846_pt1 | contig 12015 bp, 20 predicted proteins | sample MGYA00521267_ERZ887849 | MGnify/ENA primary metagenome ERZ887849 (study PRJEB32303, sample SAMEA104408601) | aquatic metagenome | biome: Brackish water; feature: Pelagic; material: water | place: Baltic Sea | collected 2014-06-06T16:11:00 | depth 2,863 m ... | reverse complement strand
CACCCAGAGCGTGGCCTACCGCGAGATCTTTGGGCGGGGTGAGGCCCGAGGAGAAACCAAGGTGACCCTGCGCCTGCTGAGCCGCCGCTGCGGGCCCCTGAGCGCTGAGCAAGAAAGCCTGATCCGCAGCCTGCCGCTGGAACGGCTGGAGGCCCTGGCGGAGGCCCTGCTCGATTTCGAGGGCATGGCCGATCTCAACGCCTGGCTGGCGGCCAACACCTGAAGCTTCATCGCCATACCTCCACCACCGTGCCGCTGAGGTCCTGGGCCTTGGTGCAGGTGTCGAGGGAGGAGGCTTTACACCTGCTTCCCCTGGCGCCGGCCCCAGCCCCAGCAACCAATGGCCGCGTATGGCCGCGTGCGTGCCCGGGCCTGCAGGGCTTCTTTCAACGGGGGTGAGCGCTCGCCGTAGGCCCTGCTCGATTGCGAAGGCATGGCCCGGCAGCCGCGGCTCAGACCTCCAACCGTGCCAGCCACTCCGCCGCGGGAAGCACCGCGATCGGGCCCCTTCTCTCCTCCTGCCGGGCATCACGCACGATCTGCACGGCCTCGGCTGCCCCAAACTGCGCCGCGAAACGGAGCAGGGCCCGGTGGGGTGAGGAATCGGCCAGCTTGCATTCCACCAGCTGGGTGAGGGCCCCATCGAGGCTCAGGCAGAAGTCCACCTCGGCGCCATCCTTGGTGCGGATGTAGTGCAGGCCAGCCTCAAGGCCGCGGGTGTCGCTGAGGAAGTGGACCTGCTTGGTGAGCATCACCGCAACGGCGTTCTCGAAGCGCACGCCATCGCTGCCTTTCACCAGGCCGGTGTCGGTGAAGTACACCTTGGGGGCCTGCAGCAGGGCCCGGGCGATGTTGCGGTGCCACGGTTGCACCACGATCACCACATAGAGCGCCTCGAGAATGTCGAGATAGCGCCGCAGTGTGGTGGGTGACACCGCCAGGTCGCGGGCCAGCGAGGCCAGCGACAGCGGCGAGCCCACCCGTTCCCGCAGCAGCTCGAAGAACACCCGCATCGTGTTGATCTCGTGCAAGCGCGAGAACTCGGGCACGTCTTCCCGGATCAGGTCGGTGGCGTACTGGCGGCGCCACCGTTGCGCGTCATCCGCGCGCTCGGCCAGGCAGGGTTCAGGAAAGCCGCCGCGCTCGATCAGGTGCAGCAGTGCGTCCTGGGGCGTTATTTGCCGGTGGGTGCACCACTCCCGCACGGAGATCGGTGCGAGATGCAGGTGCAGATAGCGCCCCGCCAGTGATTCTCCCGACTGGCGAAACGTTTCCATGCGGGCACTGCCGGTGACCAGCAAGGACTGGGCCGGGAGCTTGGCGTCGATCACGCCCTTGAGCCAGGATTTCCAGGCGGGCATCTTGTGGATCTCATCGAGCACCAGCAAGGTCGCCGCCGGATTCCACGACTGACGCAGCAGCACCGCCCGATCTACCGGCACATCCCAGTTGAGGTACTGGGCCCGCTCAAAGCGCTCCATCAGCTGCCGGGCCAGGGTTGTTTTGCCCACCTGGCGGGCGCCGGTCAGCACCACGGTCTTGCAGGCCAGGTCCCGCAGCAGCTGGGGCTCCAGATAGCGTTGCATTCGACCAAATTCCCGCATATAGGCAATAAGTCGCGACTTTTCACCATAACTCTGGCAGATGGTCGCTGATGGGCCGGCGTCAACCGCGCCGGCAGCGGTGCCCCCCCCCCCCGAAGACGCATGTTGAGGGCAGCCCGCCATCCCCACAACTCCGCCTAGCCTCAAGCCCATGCCTCCACCGGGGAGATGACCCTCCCCCCCGAGCAGTTCGCCCTGGTGTGCGAGGCGAACCCCGAGGCGGTGCTGGAACTCACGGCTACTGGCCAGGTGATTGCGATGACACCAACCGGAGGCGAGACAAGCCGCCGCAACAACCTCCTCAGTGCCCGTCTGCAGGTCTGGGCGGAGCGTCGAGGTGGTTGGGAAGTGTTCGACAGCTCCGCTGGCTTCCGCCTCGCCGATGGCTCCGTGCTCAACCCGATGCGGCCGTGCTGTGGCTGGAGCGGTGGCAGGCGCTCAAGCCCGACCAACGCCGAGGCTTCCCGCCCTTGTGCCCCGACCTGGTGGTGGAGCTGGTGAGCCCCTCGGTAGCCGCAGGCTTCTCCGAAGGAGTTGAGGGCCCCCGCAGCAGCGAATCCCTGCGCCGCAAGATGGCCTCCTATCTCGCCAACGGCGCCCAGCTGGTCTGGCTGCTGTTTCCGCAGCAGCGGGCTGTGGAGATCTGGCAGCCGGGGGCTGAACCTGCGGCGCCGGTGGTGATGGAGCGGATCGAGGCGGCCGAGGTGCTGGAGGGGGGGCGAGTGGCTGCCGGGGCTGCGGCTGGAACTGGCGGAGATCTGGGAGGGTTAACCTCGATTGCGAGGGCTTTGGAGCCTGGGATCGGCCCTCATTAGCTCTACTTTGTGCCCATGGGATTGATCCGCAGCACCTTCTCCCTCAGCAATCCCACCCGGCCCGATCTGGCGCCGCTGGAGGTGACGGCCCTAGCCGACAGCGGAGCAGTGCATCTGTGCTTTCCGGATCACCTGGCGATCCAGCTGAATCTGGCGGAACTGGAGCGGCGAGAGGTGGTAATGGCCGATGGCCACCGCCGTAGCGTGCCCTACGTGGGGCCGGTGGAGGTGCGTTGCCGCAACCGCCGCTGCTTCACCGGCGCGATGGTGTTGGGCCATGAGGTGCTGCTCGGCGCCATCCCGATGGAGGACATGGACCTGGTGCTGCGGCCCCAGCTGCAGAGTGTGGATGAGAACCCCGAGAGCCCGAATCTTCCGCTCAGCGTGGCGATGGCAGCCCGCTACTCCAACACCCTTGCCAAACATGAAACGTGCGCGGCCAACGCCTGAAGCCGCCTCCCGCCAGGCGGGCCGCCAACCAGGGGCCCGCGGGCCCTATGCTGTTGTACAGGTAGCTGGACAGTGCGATGCAGGTCGTCAGTTTTTCCGAGGCCCGCGAGAGCTTTAAGGCTGTGCTCGATCGCGTGGAAGCCGACGCGGATGTGACCCTCATCACCCGGCGCCACGCCCAGGGCGCTGTGGTCATGTCGCTCGACACCTACAACAGCCTGATGGAAACGGTGCATCTGCTCCGCTCTCCCGCCAACGCCGCCCACCTGCAGCGCTCCCTGGAGCAGGCCGAACGCGGGGAGCTGCTGGCGCACCCACTGCTCGACACCGATCAGCTCGACACCGATCAGCTCGATGCCGGCAGCTGAGCGGCTGGCGTGGACCCCCGCCGCCTGGGAGGACTATCTCTATTGGCAAGGCCAGGACCGCAGACAGCTGAAGCGGATCAACCAGCTGATCCAAGCCTGTCTGCGCGACGCGTTTGTGGGGATCGGCAAGCCGGAACCGCTGCGGGAGAACCTCTCGGGTTGCTGGTCGCGCCGGATCGACGACGAGCATCGGCTCATCTACCGGCTGGAGCGGACCACACTGGTGATCCTGGCTTGCCGTTACCACTACCGCTGAGCGCAGCGTGGTCTGCACCCAGCTCTACGGCGTCTGTTGAGCAGCTCGGGATCGGCTGGCCGGCCGGTGGTGCCCACCGAGGGCTGCCGCTGAGCCATTCAGCGTGGCGATGGCAGCCCGCTACCCCAACACCCCGCCTAACCTGAAACGCTCGCGGCCAACGCCTGAAGCCGCCTTCCGCCAAGCGGGCCGCCAACCAGGGGCCGGTGTTCATCACCGACCGGGGGCGGCCGGCCCATGTGTTGCTGTCGATCTGCTGGCCATGCCCGACGTGGAGGATCTTGAGCTCCCCCTGCCGCACCACCGGGAGCTGGCCCGGGCGGCTGATCTCTTCTGATGGATCTGATTGATACCAACCTTGTGTCGGAGTTGCGCAAGGTGCGCTCTGGCGAGGCACAGCAGCCTGTTCCTCTCTGCGATCACCCTTCACGAACTGGAGCTGGGGGTGCTGCTGGCTCCAGCAAGCCGTGGTGCCGGCCTTTGCGGGGCGCATCCTGGCGGTGGATGCCGCCGGGCTGGTCGTAGCGGATGGGGATTGCCATCATCTACATACCGCAGCTGAGCGATTCCAGCGCCATGGTTGACTGAGATACTCCTTTGTTTCTAAGCCCTCATGAAATCTAAGCTTGCTCGACTCAACGCTTCCATCAAGCACTAGCAAGATCCATGCTTTTTTGTAGACGTCACGCCACTTGTCTATATTTTGTTCTTTCCGATTAATTTTAGCCTGAATCAATTCATCCTTGTTTCGCCTACGGTTAAGTGGGAAGATAGTACCCACTCAGTCGGGGCCGCCTCTTCAAACAGCATCCCACTAATCGCTAAGACTTCTTCAGGCCAGTATGAGCCCCACATTTCCTCAGAGCGCAACTCAAAGCGCTGATTAGAAGATTTTGGTAAAGTCGTGACTGCTTTCACAAGCATCTCTAAAATCTGCTTTTTTCTACTTCGGCTTAGCGCCCTAACATTCAAATGAGAAATAAAATGAACCGAGACAAAACAGTATCTATCGCAATGCTTCGAATGCAACTTTTCAGAAATATTAAGTATTTCTTCTAGGATGCCGCGACGCTTGCGATCAAGGTTTCCCATTCCGCCAGTTTAATCATTGAAAATCCTGGTGACTTCTATTCCGACAGTTTCCTCTTTATTGGTTCTGTTAGTTGCAACAATATCAGGCGGTGCAGAAGGACTCTCTGGCCCGTATTCGAGTTGAAACTCGCAACCAAGCCCGCCTGCTTTTTGAAAAAGCTCGACCGCTCTTCTCTCAAAAAGTTTTTGATTGCTTGTCATTGTTCTAATCGGTATAATTAGTAGCTGAGCTGCACTGCCGTTCTGCCGAACGTCGTACGGCTAGCAGGCGGTGTCGGCTCCAGCGAAATGTTGATCAGCCGCGAAAACGCGGTCGAATTAACTCTTTTTGATCCTGCCTATTACCGGTAACATAAGGCAGGCGCTCCTTCCGTAATCTCATCAACTCCAGCTCTCACATGACTTTTGAGTCGCTGTGAGCCAAGGCTAGCTGTGGTTTACGGGTCTGCAAACCACCTGCTCCACTTGGTACACAAGCTATTGCTTTCCGCCATCTACAAGCATGGGGTCTGTTGCTGAACCATGTGTCGCACCCCTGAAACTTCCGCTACTACGGGCGAGATGGCTTCTGAGTTGATCACGCCCCTAGGTACTGGGATCCGACACCGCCATTGCTTTCAATGAGGTCTGCCGACTCGGGGCCCCCATCCACTACGCCGTGTTCTTCTCTGGCTCATCGGTCGATGGCATCGAGATGGTGCAGGCCCTTGATGCTCAATTGAAGGCCGTTCCGGCCGCCTCCATCGAGGGCATGAACATGCACCGCCTTCTGTTTTCTTGGCTGGAGTCGCTGTAAGGCCCAGTGGCCAAAGGCCAGCAATGGATGGGCGAGAGAGCTCACGCTCGCTGCCCCTCGGGGGGCTCAGAGCACGATCAGCCGGGCGGCTTAGCCCCAGATCAGCTGCTGATTGCCGGCCAGCAGCAGGGCCTCCGTGCTGCCCTTGGTGGCCAGATGAAAGGAGATATGCGGATCGGGCAGGCCGGCTCAACGGGAGGCCCCGTTCATTGGGGCAACCTGCGGAGCGCCAGCTGCTGCTGCCGCCGCCAGAGAGGGCAGCTACCTGGGCCTTAGCCCAACGGCCTGATCTGCAGGATCGCCGCGCGCAGCTCGAACCGATTGAGACTGGGCCACCAGCTGGTGCTGGCTGCGTCGCCGCCGGATGCGCGTGCCGGCCAGGCCTGCAATGGAGATCACCACGTCGCCAGCTCCATCAGTTGTGGGAGATCGGCCGGGCCGCAGTAGCCGGATCGCGCTGGAACAAACCGTCGAGGTAGTGGCGGCTCACGGCCCGGTCCTTGCAGCCGTGCTGGAACAGGAAGCCCGCAAGCGCTGCCTGCAGCAGGCGGTACTGGTCCCAGTTGGGATGGCTGCTGATGAATTCCCGCATCGCCTGGTGCAAATCCTCCGGGAACTCATTGACGACTCCATCAATCCACGGCCAGGGCGCTTCCGTCAAAGCGGCGGAATGACTGCGCGATCAGTGCGTCTTACTACTGGAATCAATGGCTGGTGCTGCTTTTCGGCCGGTGCAGGGCTGCTTGTTCTCGCAGCAAGCCGCCGCCTGGAGCTCGGTCAAGGGGGATAGAGGTTTTCCCCACGACCAGCGGCACTGGAGGCGTCGATGGCTGGGTCTCAGCCGGACAACCTGTGGAAAAGTCCTTATTTATGATGGGAAAACGCTGATTTCCGGGGAAAACGCAATCGCTCAGCAGTGCTGATGGATGGCCTTTTCTGCAGCAGCAATCCCTATTGCCTGCCCGGTTAAGCCGCCGCGGTTGTCGCTGGATCTGAGCCGCTCAGCTCAGAACCACTCCACCAGCGCCTCTTCCTTGCTGTTTACCTGCGCTTCTGGGGTGCTGCGCTGGAACTCCAGCCAAAAAGAGCGTGGCTGGGCCAAGCCACGGCCCGATTCACTGCGGCCACTGGCCCACAGACCCGCGCCAGAAGCGGAGCTAAGCCACTGATCCCCCAGCTGACCAGCGCTCCCCTGCTCGTGCCACACCTCCGACCCCAAGCGCCGGCGGCTCGCTCGGCCCGCTGGCCGGCATCCGCGCTACCGAGGAGAAGGCCAGATGCAACCAGCCACCGGAGGGCAGGCGATAGCCCAGTTCCACGCGGTAATCGCGATCACAAAGCGGCAGGGCTAGGTACCACTCGCTGTTGTGGGCATCCACCACCACCTCCTGCCGGGCGTGGGGATGGCTGGCTGGCACCAGCGGCAGCGGCGCGCTGCTGATCGCTGCTGCCGAGCTCCCAGAACACATGGGCCCAGTGCGGATCCCGGGGCAGGAAGGTCACCTCGCTGCCCCCAGCGACGGCGCTTGTGGCCACTGCGACAGGCCCGTAGTCGTTGGCGGCTGTAGACGTTGGCGAGCGGAGAGTTGCGGGCCAACGCGCGCGGCTAGGCAATGGTGCGGCCGGCTAGGGACGACAAGCTGCCTTTAGTTGAATCCATGCCTGCACCTTTATAATTGCTTCATGTTCCCCCGGTTTGCCCTAAAGCCACTCCCTGTATTAACGGACGGCCATCAGCCGGGATCATGCTGCTGCCCCAAGTGGGCAGCAGCTTTGGCGACTCCGTGTATGCAGAGCTAGCCCATTTACCTGCATCCACCACCTCAGCCATAACCACAACAGAGCACGCCCTAGAACTCCGCAGTGACCACCCTCAACTCAGCAGCCGTGATGGAGACCTCTGATCTCAGGCCCGTGCACTGGCAGCTGCCGGCGGTGCTGCTCGACGCCCTCGAACATCAGGCCGGCACCGAGGGGCTACCGGCAGAGCAGATCGCCGCCCGAATACTGGAAGCTGGTCTGATCGAGCTGGGCATGATGCCCAATGGCCGCTGCTCCGTGCGCACCGGCCTCTGCGGCAGCGGACCTGTTCCACTGGCGCTGCAGCAGAACAGCGGTGCCAGTGCCGCCACCTGAACCGCTCGGTTATCGCGGGCGCATGACCAGCAGTTCCTGCCCTCCAGCAGACAGTGGGACGTCTATGGCTCCACCCTCGGAGAGACCGGCTGGATTACACAATCATTTGCTGATTGTCTTCCTGCCCTGATGATTTTCCCGGCGCTGGTCGCTCCGCTCCAGCACTTCCAGGCTGCGCAAAGTCAACGGTGCACCGCAGGCCATTGCTTCCTGGCTTTGCAGCTCCAGCAGCAGGGCCAGGAAGCAATGGCTTGCGTAATATCTCTGCAGCGCTGGCGTGGGCCTACTGCAACCGTCTTGAACACCAGTGGTACAGGCAGTGGTGCTGCCCTGGAGCACTTAGAGCAGCTACTCGATCGTCTGAGCCGATGAGTCGATTGAGCGGTTGCTGCCGCCAGCTGCTCCGCCAACTAGAAGCCGCGCAGGGGCAGACAGCCGGGAGGGATTTATATTTGCAATTGGCGAATGCCGAATGGTCTGATGCGACCATGGCTCCGCTATGCCGCCGCTGCATCGATGATCTCATTCTCGACCTGATGCCAGACGGACTGGAGACCGCCCAGCCGCAGGGGCCGCCGAGCGGGCGCTCGATTCGGATCGTGACCGCACCAGTGTTCCTAACCACCAAGCTAGAGGAATGCAGGCTCAGCCCGCCTGCGTTGCGGAATGATCTCGCGTCACAATTCCACGAGTTGTTGAACACCTCCGCCTTTCTGGAGGCACTGCCGGATTTGCTGGAGACCATGAGGGCGATCACCGCTCTGGCTGAGCCTTGATAGCCAGCTCGGCGTAGCCGGTGGCTGGATCGCGCTCGCGCCGGAACTGCCACGCCGGCAGCAGGCCGATCACGAGCTCGGCGGTGGTGCGCACCAGCGAGCCGGCGCATAGGTGCCCGCCGATCACGGCGCCGCTGCTGTCAGCGATGGCGATGTGCAGGTGGGCGCCATCGGCCGAAAGGGTGCCGGAGAGGCTGAGGATCTCCAGCTCGCCGTGGATAGTTGTGGCCGCCGCCGCTCCAGCGAAGCGCAGCACCGCCACCGAGAGGCTGCCGACGGCGCTGATCACACAGCCGGCCTGCTCCTCCTGCTCGCCCATCCAGGTTTCCAGCGCCAGACGCAGGTCATCGCCCGGCTGCAACCGCAACGGCACCACCTTCATGGGGACGGCCCCTCCAACAGCCCCTGGATCATCACCAAGGCATCGACGTAGCCCAACTGCTTGTGACGGAAAGCTCCCGGCAGGGTGCCGACCACTTGAAAGCCATTGCGCTGCCAGCAACGGATGCCGGCGGTGTTGGTGCTCACCACCAGGTTGAACTGCATCGCCCGGAACCCCAAACGCCGGGCCGCCTGCAGCGAGTGCTGGCAGAGACGACTCCCGATTCCATTGGCCCGGCAGCGCTCAGCCACCACATAGCCGGCATTGGCCACATGGGCACCAAGGGAAAGGGTGTTGGGCCTTAGGTAGTAGGTGCCCACCACGGCCCCGTCCGGATCCATAGCCACCATCACTGCCTGGCTCTGCTCCACCCAGACCAGCTGGGCTTCTGCCTCACTGATGACCGGGTCGTGGGGAAAGGTTTCACCAGCGCGGAATACCGGCTCCAGCAGCCCCCACACCGCTGGCCAGTCGGCCGGCTCATAGGGGCGGATCTGCAGGGGGGATGCCACTTGGGGCCAGATTAAAGAAGGAGCCGCCGCATCCTGGCGTCAGCCGTGAAGCCTCCTTCATGAGCTCCCATTGCCGCCGGTGAATACCGCTGTCGATCACCTGATTAGACAACGAGCAAACGACCGCGCAGCTGCGCCCGACCCCCACTCTCCGGGCTTTGTTGTGTTGGCTGGCGATCAGCCTGAGAGCTTTGCGACCCCTGCTAGCAGTGCACCAACGGCCGCCGCCACACCGATCACCTGCAACACGCTCCAACGCAGCCGCAGCTGGGCAAACAGGGCCACCGCTACCACCAGCGCAGCCAAGGGATTGAAGGCGCCGGCGGGCCAGAGCACCGGGCCGGCGAAGAACAGCGCCAGGCTGGCGATCACTCCAACAACCACAGCCGTGATGGCACTCAGGGGAGCTCCAAAGCGCAGATCGCCTCTGGAGGCCTCCACCAGGGGTGCGCCGGCCAGGATAAAGCCGAAGGAGGGCAGGAAGGTGAACCACACCGTCACCAGCACCGCCGCCAGGGCCAGGGGCCAGGGGCCGGAGCCGGAAGCCAGCGACTGATTCCAGCCGCCCATGAAGCCCACGAAGGCCACCACCATGATCAGTGGACCCGGTGTGGTTTCGCCTAGGGCCAGGCCATCGAGCATCTGCGGAGCCGATAGCCAGCCGAACTGCTCCACCGCCCCCTGAGCCACGTAGGGCAGCACGGCATAGGCACCGCCGAAACTGAGCAGGGCCACCCGCGTGAAGAAGCGGGCCATCAGCGCCAGGGTGCCGTTCCAGCCGCCAAAGCTCGCCAGAGCGGCCAGGGGCGCAAGCGTTGCCAGGGCCCATAGCAGCAGCGTCACCGCCAACCGCCGCTTTGAAAAGCGTGCATGGTCTGGCGAGGCGGAGTCATCGTCGTGAAGAGCGCCAGGCCGATCCTGCTGGGAGTCGCTCGATCCGGCCCCGTGGGGCTTGCTCGCCACCAGCAGCTTGGGCCGCCAACGGGCGGCGCCAAGGCCGATCAGGCCAGCGCTGATCACCACCACGGGATAGGGAAACTTGAACGCCGCCAGAGCCAAGAAACCGGCAATCGCCAGGGCCACCAGCAGGGGCGTGTGCAAGGTGCGGCGGCCGATGCGCCAGGCGGCCATCAGCACGATGGCCAGCACCGCCGGTTTGAGCACGGCAAACACCGAGGCCAGCAGGGGCAGCTGACCCCAGAGCGCATAGACGCTGGCAAGGGCCGTGAGCACAAACACCGAGGGGATAATGAACAGCCCCCCGGCGATCAGGCCACCGGGCACGCCGTGCATCAACCAGCCCAGGTAGGTGGCCAGCTGCATGGCCTCCGGCCCCGGCAGCAGCATGCAGTAGTTGAGGGCGTGCAGGTAGCGCCGTTCCGAGAGCCAGCGGCGCCGGTCCACCAGCTCGCGATGCAGCAGGGCGATCTGCCCGGCCGGCCCCCCGAAGCTCACCAGCCCCAGCTGCAGCCAAAAGCGGGAGGCCTCCGCCAGGCTCACAGGGCTGACAGATCCAGTGGTCACGGGCGTGGGCAATGCGGGCATGATCAATAGCAACGCACAGGAGTCTGGGCAGCGGCGGCTGGCCTGACCCCATGGCGACTGCGCTTCACCACCTCACCCGCCTGGAGCAGCAGCGATTCACCGGCCTGAAAGGGTTGCCAGTGCTCGTCGGTGGTGAGCACCGAGAAATCCACCTGCAGCGGCGGATCCGCCAGTGAGGCCGGCTGGTGGCGCAGTGGTGCAATTGCTCATCCCCGCAGCCGCGTTGCTGGAATCGACCCCGCCTTGATCAAGCCCTCGGTGCGCTGGGCCGTGGTTTATGGCCTGATCCTCACTACCGCCCGTGCGCTCGGTGAATTCGGCGCCGTAGCCGTAGTTAGCGGCAACATCGCCGGCCAAACCCAAACCCTGCCGCTTTTTATTGAAGACGCCTACAAGCAATACGACACCGAACTGGCCTACGGCGCTGCCCTAATCCTGGGGGGAGTGGCCTCGGAGCGAAGGAGAGCAAGCCGATCAACTGAGGGTTGCTGAGGGCCGATGCCCTGCAGAGATGGCAGGACCAACACCCCAATAGGAGCTCCCTTCTCCATGCTCGTCTGTTCAGCCCATCCCCAGGCCGGTCCACACCGTGGCGGCCAGGGCATGAACAATCACCAGCAGCGGAAAAACAGACACAGCAGCTCCTTTGCAGGTGCCTCCACGATGGGTGCAATGTGCCGAGGCTGACCATGAAGGTGATCGTTGATCTATGTGTGGTGCCGATCGGTGTGGGCGTGCACCTGGCCCCCTACATCGCCGCCTGCGAGAAGGTGCTCACAGAAGCCGGCCTCAAGATCGAGCTGCACCCCAACGGCACGGCGATCGAGGGGGAGTGGCAGCCGGTGTTCCAGGCAATTGAGGCCTGCCACCAGGCGGTGCACGCCATGGGCTGCCCTCGCATATACACCACCGTCAAGATCAATACCCGCACCGATAAGGAGCAGACCCTGGAGGACAAGGTGGCCAGTGTGCGGGCATTGCTATGAGCGCGGGGTCGCCCTGATCAGGCGACATTGAAAAGTGAGCCAGCCGATCGCTTCCTCATGGTCAATCCCCTGAACCCAGGGGCTGCGGGTCTTGAGCAGCACCGCCTCATCGAGGTAGGGCCACTCCTCGATCGGGGTTTCGAAATTGGCGGGCTTCGCTGCCGTCCCATTGCGCCCTCGATACCTCGATACGTTGCGCTCAGCGGATAAGGGCCGATGTTGCGCGAGCTTGTTCTGGTCATCGGCATCGGGCTGATCATCGGCCTGTCGCTGCTGCGCTGGTTGCTGCAGCGCTGA
>ERZ887849.3390-NODE-3390-length-12020-cov-34.017384_pt1 | contig 12020 bp, 12 predicted proteins | sample MGYA00521267_ERZ887849 | MGnify/ENA primary metagenome ERZ887849 (study PRJEB32303, sample SAMEA104408601) | aquatic metagenome | biome: Brackish water; feature: Pelagic; material: water | place: Baltic Sea | collected 2014-06-06T16:11:00 | depth 2,863 m ... | reverse complement strand
ATTGTGTTATTCCAAAATCGGTAAAGCTTGGCACCAAGAAATTTTGTATCCTTAATAATTCTTCTTTAGAATTATTAATTTAAACAATTTCAATCCAATAACCATCAGGATCTTTTATGAAGGCGATACTTTTCATAGTACCATCGCTTGGTTTTTTTTGAAAAGTAACTCCTAGTTTTTCAAATCGTTCGCATGCTTTTAAGACATCTGGAACTTTAAAGGCGATATGACCAAAGCCACGTGGCTCTTTATTACCATCATGATAAGTAAAATTAGGATCTTTTTCTGTTCCCCAGTTATGAGTTAATTCTAAAATAGATTTCTGATTTAACACCCACCCCCTTTTTTCTTCATTATCTTTTGGCAGATCTTTTGTTTCTTCTTCATTAAAAGTTCCCAAAAAATAAAGAGAAAATTTTGCATTAGGAAAATCATTTTTTCTAACTAACTTCATTCCCATTACTCTAGTGTAAAAATCCAAAGAAACTTTTGGATCTTTGATACGGATCATGGTGTGATTGAAGGTGTATTGACCTGTTTCTAAATCTGGCTTAATGCAATTGCCTTCTATATCTTTAAAATCAGTCATTAGCTTTTGTAATTCTGTCTAAGATCTTAGTTAAGGCTCCATTCATCTTAGTAAAGACACCAGCTTTTTTTAGACGCAGTAACAACTCTTCATTTATACCCTTTTTAGTTTGATATTCTTTGATCAAGTCTTTGGTTTTTGTTTTCGACGTTAGCATGGTGTGGGAAAGACCAAACATTAAACTAGCAATCATCGCTCTGGCTTTATCTGCTTTTACTTTCTTACTCACTAACCACATTTCGAGCGTATTACAAAATTCAAAGTAGATTGCCATGGTCGATGTAATTGTCCATAACTGATTATTTTCTTTTTCAGTACTTGCAACCACAGCTTTGCCAAGTTGATTAAAAAAATTTGTCACTTTTTTATTATTTGGATACAAAACGATTGGTCCAAGCTTGTGTTTAATAGTTGGGAGTGGTGCTGCTTTGATTATGTTAGTTGCAGGATATAATGTTTTTTTCAAAAATGTCATGTTTGCAGTAGAAACAAAACTAATGATAGTTTGGTTTTTTTTAAAATGAAGATTTTGCAATATGCTTTTTGCAACTTTTGGAACCACTGCAATAAATATCCAAGATGATTTATCAATAATTTCTTGATTATTGTTCACAACCTTAACACGTTTAAATTTTCTAGATAAGGCTGTAGAATTCTTCTTACTTCGTTCTGAAATTAGAATTTGCTTAACTTTAATCTTTGATCTAAACAAACCTTCAATAACCGAAGTAGCGATAGTACCAGTGCCTATAAATCCTATGTTCATTATTGTAATTTTTAACGAAAAACAAAAGAATGTCTATTTATAAAATTCCAGGCCCTTTATTGATCGCGATGGGAGGTTTGTTTTTAAGTTCTGGCGGAGCTATCTTTAGATCCTTTGAAATGGCAGATCCTTGGGCCATCTATTTTTGGCGTTCTGTTTTTTTTACACCTTCTGTCTTATTATTTATTTTTCTTACCAGCACATCAAACGTTACTGAAAAATTTAAAAGTTTAGGCTGGGTTGGATTATTATGTGCAGCATTATATGCAACTGGAAGCGGCGCTTATATGTTTGCATTAAAATACACAACGGTTGCTAACGTTGTATTTATTATTAGTGTTCAAACTTTTTTTTTAGCGATCATGGGCTATTTTTTTTTAAAAGAGAAAATAAATATTAGCACTGGTATTGCGATTATCTTAGCTGCAATTGGACTTTATATTATGATTGGCACTAAAATTTCAGGTGGTAGTGCTCTTGGCAATGCTTTTGCTTTTGTGATCCCAGTTGCATTTACAGCGGTGGTTATTTTAATTAGAACCTTTAAGCATATTGATATGGTGCCAGCTGTTGCTTTATCAGGAATATTTGCTGCATCTGCTGGTTTTGTATTTAGCGGATCTATTGCAATCTCAGTGCATGATTTGATATTAGTTTTTTTCTTTGGAGCATTACAATATGCACCTGGTTTTATTTGTTTAACTTTAGGATCACGAACAACCCCAGCTGCTAAAATTGGAATTTTTACTTTTACTGAAGCATTAGCAGGACCTATATGGGCCTGGATGGTGGTTAGCGAAGTTCCTCCACTTGGAGTATTTATTGGCGGCGGCATTATCTTTATTGCCATTCTGCTCAAGACTTTCAAAGCATAAATAAATAGCATCGTTAATTCTTTTGAATCAGTATAAAGAATTGTTATGGACAATTTGTTAAAAAATATTCAATTAGGCGGAGCCATAATTGTGTTCATCGCAACTATTTTTGCGTTTGGCATAGAAGTGCAAACAATAATTGTTCAAAAATCGGTTGCCCTTGGTGATTTATTATTATTATTTATTTACCTAGAAGTATTAGGAATGGTGGCTAGTTATTGGGGTTCACAACGAATTCAACTAACTTATCCTTTATTTATTGCAATCACCGCTATCGCTCGATTAATTATTTTGCAAAGTAAAGATTTGGAGGCTGTCACTTTAATTTACGAGTCAGCTGCAATTTTGATTATCTCTATTTCTATTTTAGTTTTAAGAATAAGAAGAAGTAAACTAATCCAAGTTTCTCTAGACAAAAACGACCTATAATTATTGTCGATTGTACATTCAGGGTGTACTAAAATCATAGAAATGAAAAAAATTTCTTTAAAAAATAAATTTGACTACATTGTTATTGGAGCAGGTTCAGCCGGGGTACGATTTTCACGGCTCATGTCGTCTAAAGGTAAGAAAGTCTGTATTATTGAAAAAAGCAGGGTAGGTGGAACCTGTGTTATTAGAGGCTGTGTTCCTAAAAAACTTTATGTCTACGCCTCTAACTTTTCTGATCAGATGTATGATGCGGAAAGCTTTGGTTGGAAGATACCAGGTCGCGCCACACACAATTGGAGTAAATTAGTTCAAAGTAAAAATAAGGAAATTCAAAGATTAAATGAAATTTATATTCGTAATTTATCTAAAGTAGGTGTTACTATCATACAGGAAGAGGCTTCCTTCCATTCTAAAAACTCTATTATATTAAAACAATCAGGAAGAATACTTCAGGCAAAAAAAATTATCATCAGTACAGGCTCGACGCCTGTCATACCCAATATTCCTGGCAAAGAATTAGCCATATCTTCAGATCAGTTTTTTGAAATGAAACAATTACCCAAAAATATTAGCATTGTTGGTAGTGGCTATATCGCTTTAGAGTTTGCATTTTTGCTCGCTAATTTAAATTACAAGGTAAGTTTAATCATTAGAAAAAAAACTATTCTTAATGAGTTTGATTCAGATATTGGAAAGAAAATATTAGAGTCAGCTACTAGAAAAAAGATAAAGATTTATGATGAACGAACAGTTCATGCATTGTCTAAAAAAAACAAATCAATCATCATTCATACCAATAAAGGCACGGTAGCATCCCAGTTAGTTATTTTTGCAACTGGCAGAACTCCCTGTGTTCACAGTCTTGATTTAGAAAAAGCAGGTGTGCAATTAACTAAAAACCATTCAATAAAAGTGAACGCATTATCTCAAACCACTAATAAAAATATTTTTGCACTAGGAGATGTTACTAATAGAAAAAACCTAACTCCAGTTGCTATTAGAGAAGCTGTTTATTTAGTTGATTATTTAACTACCGGTAGCAAAAAAACTTTAAATTACAATCGAATAGCTTCTGCTATTTTTACCCAGCCAGAGGTTGGACATATTGGTTTAGGAGAACAAGATTTGCAAAATAAAAAGATTAAATACAAAGTTTTGCAAACAGAATTTAGACCAATGAAGTATTCTTTTTCTAAAAAAATAAACCCAGTTTTTATTAAAGTATTGTACCAACCTCAAACGGAAAACATTTTTGGTATTATTTATATTGGTGAAGGTGCAGCTGAGATTATTCAGTCCCTAGCATTAGCATTCGCTAAAAAAGTTACCCTACAGGATTTGCGAAATACTGTGCCGGTGCACCCAACTTCTTCAGAAGAACTGATTACACTTGTTTAAATTATAATAAAAACGATGGACAACAAAGCTTTTATTATTTTGGGAAATCAACTCTTTCCTAAAGAGCATCTTAAAGCATTTTCTAAACATCACTTCTTTATGGCAGAAGACTTAGAGTTGTGCAGTTACGTTAAGCATCATAAGCAAAAAATTCTGATGTACTTATCTGCGATGCGTTCTTATGCAGATGATCTTACTTCTTATAAATATAAGCTGACTTATTATGATCTAGAGCATGCATTGTTTACAAAAAGCTATGAACAAAAATTATTAGCATTTGTAAAACAATATAAAATTAAAGAAATTTATACTTTTGAAATCGAGGATAAATTTTTTGAAAAAAGAATGACAGATTTTTGTAAGCACCATAATTTAAATTATACAGTAGCTACTTCCCCAATGTTTGTTACTAGCCGAAGTGAATTTGCAAACTATCTAAGCTCCAATAATAAGCCATTTATGGCAACTTTTTACAAAACACAGAGGATAAGACTAAATGTTTTACTGGTTGATAAAAATAAACCCCAAGGAGGCAAATGGTCTTTTGATGAGGACAACCGAAAAAAATTAGCAACAGGTGTTAATGTTCCAAAAATAAGATCGTTTAAACCAACAACGCACACCACAACTTTAAAACCTAAAATAGAAAAATACTTTGCATCCCATCCAGGAACGCTTGCCCATTTTAATCATCCAACTACTAGAAAAGATGCTGTTCTATTATTTTTAGATTTTTTAAAAGAAAAACTTGCTTTATTTGGAGATTATGAAGATTCTATTACTAGTAAATCGCATACGGTATTTCATAGTATATTGAGTCCAGCAATTAATTTAGGATTGTTAACGCCAGATATTATTATTCAGGAAACTTTAGCTTTTGCAAAAAAGAATCGGATACCCATGAATTCACTTGAAGGTTATGTGCGTCAGGTTATTGGCTGGAGAGAATTTATGCGGGGTATTTATCAACATTATGAGGAAAAATTATTAAAAGGAAATTTTTTTAAACACAAAAGAAAATTAAAAAACAGTTGGTATGAAGGTACTACAGGAATTGTTCCTCTTGACCACTCGATTAAAAATTGTCTCACCTATGGCTACACCCATCACATTGAACGCTTGATGGTCATTTGTAATATTATGAACTTATCAGGCATTCATCCTTTAGAAGTGTATAAATGGTTTATGGAAATGTATGTTGACTCATCCGACTGGGTAATGGCTCCAAACGTTATGGGAATGGGTTTGTTTAGTGACGGGGGAATTTTTGCAACCAAGCCTTATATTTGTGGCTCTAGTTATATTTTAAAAATGAGTGATCATCCCAAAGGAGATTGGTGTGAAGTTATGGACGGATTGTACTGGAAATTTATTGACACTAACAAAGCATTTTTTTTAAAGAATTATAGGTTAGCCATGATGGCTAAATTACTTGAAAAGATGGATGTAGGTCGAAAAAAAAGAATTTTTGCAAAAGCTGATGAGTTTATCAATAAGCATACCCGGCTTTAAGATTATAAAATTTAGTTGAATTATTCTTGACTATGATAATTATTCTCAATAACTTACTTTCCATAAGAAACTTCAAATTTTCTAAAACAAAATTTAAAATCAAAGATTAAATAGAGGAGTAATAATGAGCACAGAAATAAAAAAAACAAATGGTTCAGGTAAATGCCCAGTTATGCACGGTGGTATTACTAAAGCCGGTGAATCCAATACCTCTCGCTTATGGCCAAATTCTTTAAACTTAGATATTTTACATCAACACGATACAAAAACAAATCCCCTTCCAAAATTTGATTACAAAAAAGAAGTTAAAAAATTAAATTTTAAAAAATTAAAAAAAGATTTATTAAAATTAATGACGGACAGTCAGGAATGGTGGCCAGCGGATTTAGGAAATTATAATGGTTTGATGGTCAGACTAACTTGGCATCAAGTTGGAACTTACAGAGAATTTGATGGTCGACCTAATGTTGGATCGCATAGATTTTCACCACAGGACTCATGGCCAGATAATACAAATTTAGATAAGGCGAGACGTCTCCTTTGGCCAATTAAAAAGAAATACGGTAACAAATTAAGTTGGTCAGATTTAATGTGTTTAGCAGGCACGATGGCTTACGAACAAGCTGGATTTAAAACTTTTGGTTTTTCTTTTGGAAGAGAAGATATCTGGGAACCTGAAAAAGATGTGTATTGGGGTAAAGAGACAGTGCCACTTGCTGTTGATAGATATAGCGATCCTAAAGATCGTTCTTCTTTAGAAGCTCCGTTGGCAGCTTCTCATTTTCAACTTGTGTATGTTAATCCTCAAGGCGTAGATGGAAAACCAGATCCAATTAGAACTGCAATGGATGTTCGAGAAACATTTGGTCGAATGGGAATGAATGATGTGGAGACTGCAGCACTGACAATAGGAGGTCATTCTATTGGAAGAGCTCATGGTAATGGTAATCCTGATAACCTAGGACCAGAACCTGCAGGTGCTGATATTCACGAGCAAGGTTTTGGATGGAATCAGGAAAATGGAACAGGTGCTAATCAAATAACTTCTGGTTTGGAAGGTGCTTGGACAACTAATCCTGACAAGTGGGACCATCAATATTTAGATCTATTACTTAATTATAAGTGGGAAAGCAGAAAAAGTCCTGCTGGTGCATGGCAATGGGAGCCTATCAATCTTGAAGAAGAAAAAAAACCAGTTGATTTAGCTGATCCTAAAAAGAAAGCTAGATTAATGTTTACCGACGCGGATATGGCTATGGCGATGGATCCAGAATACAGAAAAATATCAGAAAAATTCTACAATGATCCAAAGTTTTTTGAGGACTCGTTTGCGCGTGCTTGGTTTAAATTGACCCATAGAACTATGGGCAGCAAACAAAATTATATTGGACCTTGGGCGCCAAAGGAAGATTTAATCTGGCAAGGCAATGTTAAGCCTGCAAAGAAAAAATATAATATTAAAAAAGTTAAAAAAATGATTGCAGCGACCAACTTAAGCACAAGTGATTTAATCACAACAGCTTGGGATAGCGCCAGAACTTACAGAAGAACCGATAAAAGAGGAGGAGCCAACGGTGCAAGAATACGTTTAGCACCTATGAAGGATTGGGATGGTAATGAACCGAAACGTCTTTCGAAAGTTTTAAAAGTTCTTGAAAAAATAGCAAAAAAAACTGGAGCGAGTGTTGCAGATACAATTATTCTAGCTGGTACAGTTGGACTTGAAAAAGCAATAAAAAAAGGTGGGTTTAAAGTTAAAGTTCCATTTAGACCAGGTAGAGGAGATGCTTCGCAAGAGCAAACTGAAGTAAAAAGTTTCAAATGGCTTGAACCTTATCATGATGGCTTTAGAAATTATGTAAAAGCTGATTATTCTGCAATGCCAGAAGAACTTTTGTTAGAGCGTGCGTCTTTGATGGGTTTGACTGCGAAAGAAATGACAGTGTTGATTGGTGGCATGAGAGTTTTAGGAACTAATCATGGCGGTACTCAGCACGGAGTATTTACAGATAATGTAGGTGCTTTAACTAATGACTTCTTCGTACATTTAACTGACATGAAATATATGTGGAAGCCTACTGGAAAAAATAGTTATGATATTATTTCTAGAAAATCTGGTAAAACTAAATTTACAGCAACACGTGCTGATCTTGTATTAGGTTCTAACTCCATCTTAAGATCTTATGCAGAAGTGTATGCACAAGATGATAACAAAAAGAAATTTGTAAAAGACTTTGTGGAAGTCTGGACTAAGATCATGAATGCAGATCTTCCACAACTGCATTAATTATTTAATTAGATAATTACTATCAAAAGCCATTTTCATATTAATGTTAATGGCTTTTGTTATTTTCATTAATATAGACAAATATCATACATAATATTTGTAATCACAAATGTCATTTGACTATCATCCTGTTTTATTATTAAATTGTATTAAGTAAGGAACTATTAATGAAAAAAAATGTTGCAAATAAAAAAAGAAAAATTTCAAAGAAAATTGCTAAGTATTCAAAAAAAATATCTAAATTAGAAAAGAAAAAAGCACAATTAGAAAAAAAATTACAATCCTTATCAACTAAATCAGCCCGTACTGATAAAAAAATAAAAGTAAAAGTAAAAAAAATTAAAAAGAAAAATAGGCCCGATCCCAGCAAAGTGATTAACGTTAAGGCGATTAATTAATAAACCAAAAAATTGAAATAAGTTCCAAAGGGGCCGAAGCCCCCAGGGAAAACTTTAATAAAAATTAATTAAGTTAAAATTGCTCTGCTTCTGTAGAGCCAGACATTGCTGTTGTCGACGATTTACCAGCACTGATAATTTGAGAAATGTTATCAAAGTAGGTTGTGCCAACTTCACGTTGATGCTTAACGGCAGTGTATCCATCTTTTTCAGCTTCAAATTCTTGTTGCTGAATTTTAGAATAAGCAGCCATTCCATCTTTTTTATAGTTCTGTGCAAATTTGAACACAGAGTAGTTTTGAACGTGAAAACCAGCCAAGGTAATAAATTGGAATTTATAACCTAGGTCTCCAAGTTTTTGTTGAAATGTTTGCATTTCGCTTTCTGTTAAATATTTTTTCCAGTTAAACGAAGGTGAACAGTTGTAAGCAAGCAATTTACCAGGGAATTTTGCATGAATAGCTTCAGCAAACTTTTTAGCTTCTGCAAGATCAGGCTTATCTGTTTCACACCAGATTAAATCACAGTAAGGAGCGTAAGCTAATCCTCTTGAGATTGCTTGCTCAATACCATTACGCACATAATAAAAACCCTCTGCAGATCGTTCTCCAGTCAAAAACGGTTTATCGTTGGAGTCACAATCACTGGTAATTAGTTTGGCAGCATTAGCATCAGTTCTGGCAAGAATTACTAGTGGTACATTCATTACATTGGCAGCTAAACGAGCTGCTTTTAAGTTACGAATTGCATTTTGAGTTGGGATCAAAACTTTTCCACCCATATGTCCGCATTTTTTTTCTGATGCGAGTTGATCTTCAAAGTGAACACCAGCAGCTCCTGCTTTTATAAACTTTTTAGTAAGTTCATATACGTTAAGAGGACCGCCAAATCCTGCTTCACCATCTGCAATAATAGGCATATGATAATCCACGCTATCTTTTGGGTTCATCTTGCCCTCTAAAATTTCCATATATTGAATTTGATCAGCTCGCATTAAAGCATTGATCATATTTTCTACTAATTTTGGTGCGCTATCGTAAGGATATAAGCTTTGATCAGGATACATTTCTCCCGCTGAATTTGCATCAGCTGCAACCTGCCAACCTGATAAATATATTGCGCGTAATCCAGCTTTGGCATGCTGTACAGCATGATTACCAGAAAGACCTCCTAGAGTATTAATATATTTCTCAGTATGTAATAATTTCCAAAGTTTTTTAGATAATTGTTTGGACACTGTATATTCGACATTAAACGTGCCTCTTAGTTTTTCCACATCTTCTTCTGAAAAATGGGTATTAGTACTTTCAATTCTTTTCTTTTCGATAGTTTCCAATATTACTTCTGCATTAGGCATTTTAGATCTCCTTAGCATTGGTTTGCATATCGTGTATGCCTGAATTTCCCCAATCTTGATCATCCTCGCGCACGTAGACACCATTTTGTTGGAACTGACATTCTTTATTTTCCTCGCTACTTAATCCAAGTTTTTCCTCTAGATATTTAATAAAAAGTGCTCCTTTTTTATTAGTCATGCAGTAACTCCTAGTTGGTTATATAATTTACAATATTTTCAAATAATTAATAATGAAAGAAAAATATTGATATTGCTTGTAAATATGAAATTAAATATTGACTAATAAATTTGCAAATTGTAAATTTTGTAAATTATATGACTACACAAATTGGTTTTAAAATCAAAACCGCACGACGAAAACTTGGCATGAATCAATTAGAATTAGCCAAAACATTAAATATTTCACCAAGTTATTTAAATTTAATCGAGTCTGGAAAAAGAAAAGTTAGTGTTGATTTATTAATAAAAGCTTCGGAAGAGCTTAATTTAGATCTAACAAAACTCTCTTCCAAAAATGATGCAGGCTTATTACATGATCTTCAAGATTTATTGGGAGATAATTTATTTGAAGATTTGGATATTACTAATCTTGAAGTTAAAGATTTAGTTGAAAATAATCCTCTTATTTCCAAAGCGCTTATTCGTTTAGGTGATATCTACCGAAAGAAAAATACAGAATTACATGATCAAATAGAAGTTATTTCAGGAGGAAATGTTGCTAATGACAAAACTACTTTTCCAGGCGAATCTGTTTCAGATTTTTTACAAGAACACCAAAATTATTTTCCAAAGCTAGAAGAGTATGCCAATAAATTATTTGTAAAAGTTAATCGTAAAGATAAAACGCGTTATGTTTTATTAGTTGAATATTTAAAAAAACATCACAATATTGAGGTTGAAGATATTGTACCAAAACACGAGGCGTTATTTTCTAAAAAATATGTACCTGAAAAAAAGAAACTATATTTATCAGATTATCTTACCCTAGAGTCCAAAAAGATTTTTTGTGCTGCCCAAATAGTTCAAATGGAATGTATGCACTTAATTAATGAATATTTAGAAAATTATAATTTTCCATCAGATACTGCCAAGCAACTTACCACTATCACTTTAATTAATTACACAGCAGCAGCTATTTTGATGCCGTACAAATTATTTTATGATGAATGTAAAAAATATCGTTATGATTTAGAATTATTGCAGCATACCTTTGCTGTTTCTTTTGAGCAAGTAGCGCACCGTGTTACTTGTTTACAAAATCCTAAAATGACCGGCATACCTTTTCATATGTTACGAGCAGACATCGCTGGAAATATTTCAAAGCGTCTTTCTCTATCAGGCATTCAGATACCGCGTTACGGTGGAGCTTGCCCAAGATGGAATATTCATTCTTCTTTCATGTTACCAGGAAAAATTCATTGTGCTTTATCTAAAATGCCAGATGGTGAAGTGTACGTTTGTATTGCTAAAACGATTGAAAAGGGAATTGGCCGGCACGGTATTTACCGAAGTATTTTAAGCATTGGTCTTGGCTGCCAATTAAAATATGCAAAAGATTTTATTTATGCGGATACGTTGAATTTAAAGGATGAAAATGCGGCTATTCCAATCGGGGTTAATTGCAGAACCTGTCCTCGAATGGATTGTCAGCAAAGGGCCTTTCCACCTATTAATAGAAATCTTAATATTAATCTGAACAATAGAGGCGTTTCAGCTTATGTTAGTGAGACTTCTTAACGCGTTTCAAGTGTTAAGTTTAGTATCTTGGATTAAGATTGTGTTACCTTGAAATACTCATGAAAAAACAAAATATTAATATTGGTATAAGTGAAGAGCACAGAACAGTTATTGCCCATGGATTGTCGAAAGTATTAGCAGACAGTTACACGTTATATTTAATGACACATAACTTTCATTGGAATGTAACCGGGCCGATGTTTAATACTTTGCATCAGATGTTTATGACTCAGTACACAGAACAATGGAGCGCGCTTGATTTGATTGCGGAGCGAATTCGTGCTCTTGGTTTTCCGGCACCAGGTACTTATAAAGAGTATACAAAATTATCATCCATCCAAGAAGTGGAAGGAACTCCTGAAGCTCTAGATATGGTTCGTTTATTAGTAGATGCCCAAGAAGCAGCTGCTCGAACTGCTAGAAATTTATTGCCTATATTAGAAACAGCCGGAGATGAGCCTACTTCAGATCTAATAACCCAGCGCTTAGACATTCATGAAAAAACAGCTTGGATGTTACGTTCCATTCTAGAATAAGAAAGTAGGTGAGTGTGGTAAGAACATTTGCTATTTCCTTTATAACTTTTTTTCTCTACTCTTTTGTTTCTTTTGCATCTATTCAATTTACTAAATTAACAGATCAGCTGCAGTCCCCATGGTCACTAACTAG
>ERZ887849.3384-NODE-3384-length-12038-cov-20.826504_pt1 | contig 12038 bp, 7 predicted proteins | sample MGYA00521267_ERZ887849 | MGnify/ENA primary metagenome ERZ887849 (study PRJEB32303, sample SAMEA104408601) | aquatic metagenome | biome: Brackish water; feature: Pelagic; material: water | place: Baltic Sea | collected 2014-06-06T16:11:00 | depth 2,863 m ... | reverse complement strand
TTGTTAATCAACTCCTGAATCAATACTGTTTTACCTACTCCGGCTCCACCGAACAAACCAATCTTACCACCTTTAGCGTAAGGCTCGATAAGGTCGATTACTTTAATCCCTGTAAAAAGTACTTCTGTTGCCGTTGATAAATCCTCGAATTTTGGTGCTTCACGGTGAATCGCAAGACCTCCTTCGTTGCTAACCTCATTGATTCCATCAATTGCTTCTCCAACTACATTGAACAAACGACCTTTGATTTTATCTCCAATTGGCATTTTGATCGCAGACCCAGTCGAAACCGCTTCCATTCCTCGAGTAAACCCATCCGTAGAGTCCATAGATACTGTACGTACCGCATTTTCCCCTACGTGTGATTGAACCTCAAGAACTACAACTGTTCCATCTACTCGTCTCACTTCCAGTGCATCGTAAATATTTGGAAGCTCTACTCCTTTTTCGAAGCTTACATCAACTACAGGTCCAATTACCTGTGAAATTTTACCTTTAATATCCGACATTTTAGTGCCTTTTTATAGAATTAATTCGTTTCCGATCCCACGGAATTTCGGCGCAAATATACTGCTTTTATGTCAATATCAAATTGCGGATGGAAAATATCTATTCACAACTCCTTAATTTTATCAACAGCCCGCGTTTTTAGTCCAGTCTATTTCGGAACGTTGCTGCGAATTAAATACTTTACGGGAAGGTAGCTGAAAAGAATTGCGAGAGATGAAACCAGACCGAAAATCATCAGCCCGTCTCCTAAAGAAAAGCTAATAGGAAATGGTTCTCCGTTCGAGTTTGGCATCGTAATCAAACTAAAACGCAATTGAAGATAACACACTAAATACCCCAAAGCAAGTCCGAAAAATATTCCTTTTCCTGAGATCAAAAGTCCCTCCAAGAAGAAGATTCTAAACAAGTATTTTCTCGGTGTTCCAAAACTGATCATTGTTTTCAGGTTTTCCAATTTCTCAACGAAGAGCATTGTTAATGAAGCAACCAGCGTAAATGCCGCCAAAACAAAAATGAAAAGCAGAATAATCAGTACAATAATGCGTTCAGATTGACTGGTTTGAAAAATTAGTTCGTTTTTTTCATAACTCGTTTTCACGACAAACTCCTTCCCAACTATTTTCTCAACTTTTTCTTTCAAATCACTATTTTCGATTCCTGGTTTTGCATCTACATAAATCGCCGAGATTTGATCGTCGTAATTCATGAGTTGCTTCGTCAATTCTATAGGAAGAATTATGAATTGCGAATTGACCTCTCGATTGTAATTAATACTTCCAGATAAGATAACATTTTCCGTTTCGAAAGGACTTTTCCCAAGTCGAATTTTTGCATCACGCTTCGGAACGTAACAAATAATGGTTTCTTGACCTATTTGCTTGGGAATATATCCTTCTAACTTGTCGAGAACAGACGCCCCGATGACACCTCTGAAATCGCCATTTTCAGATATTTTTGCGCTCCCATCCACGATATGCTCATGCATTTTCGTCATTTGCAGGTAGGAAGGTTCAACACCAATCATTTTAGCATCTACCCATTTTTTATCTCGCTTTAAAATGACAACTTCTTCAACAACTCGAGACACGTTCGCAACCTCTTTTAGCTCCTTGATCTTGTCTAACTCGATTCTGTTTTGATTGAAAGATTTGCCCTTTTCAATTCGAATGGTTAGGTCTGTATCAAATTCCGAATACAAGCTCGAAATCATCGTTTCAATACCGTTAAAAGCTGACAGTACAATCACCAAAGCCATTGTAATGACTGCAATTCCAATTACGGAGATTCGCGTAATCAGATTGATTACATTTTTCTTTCTTTTTGCAGAAAGATATCGCCGCGCTATAAAATAAGGAACGTTGATGTAGGGTTATTTTTTAAGTAAATCATCAATTTCACTGGCGTAATCGAGCGAGTCGTCGATGAAAAACTTCAAGTTTGGAATGTGCCTCATATTTTTCAATCTACGCCCAACTTCACCACGAATTTTGGATGAATTCGCTTCTATACTAGCGATCACCTCCTCTTTAGGTGGGCCCGCAAAGATGCTCACGTAACAGCGCGCCAAAGATAGGTCAGGTGTCACACGAATCACCGTAGGAGAAACCATTGCACCCAAACAAATCTCACGTGCATTTCGCTGAAAGACTTGTGATAATTCTGCTTGAATTACCCGTTCTATTTTGCTTTGTCTGATTGAACTCATACCGCAAAAGTAAGAAAAAGCAATGCGCTAACTACTCCTTATTCTTTGAAGTAAGTTAATTCGATCCTAAAATCAATTTGCACGAGCCAAATATTCACGCTGATATGACTAAAATCCTTCTCGCTTAAAAGAGGAGTTTTAAACAGTCAACCTTTTGGATTGACATCGCTAGTGATAAATCAACTGAACTTTTAAATCCTTCGGTTCTTCTAAATCATTAATTCAGTCTATCTTTGTTCGTTGATGAAAGATTTTCTTCAAATATATCGGTACACCTTTAAATATAAGTGGACTGCAATCACAGTGATTCTTTGCAATCTTGGATTTGTGGTATTCAACTTAGTGTCGATGGCATTATTCATTCCTTTTTTAAAACTCCTCTTCGAAGGAACAGAAAACGCTCAAACGGTGGACGTTCCCCATTTTGACGGTACATTTTCAGGCTTTTTTGAATATCTAGGTGACGCATACAATTACGAAATGTATGTCATGACACAAGCCGACCCGAAAGGTGCATTGATTTTTGTCTGTATCACGGTTGCTATTGCATTTTTACTGAAAAACCTTTTCCGTTACGGAGCAATATGGTTTCAATCACAATTGCGTATGGCGGTAGTTCGGGATATCCGAGATTCTCTGTTCGAGAAAGCAATGAAACTTCCGATATCTTATTATACAGATGAAAAAAGGGGTGACTTAATGTCTCGGATGCAAAGCGACGTTGGAATTATTGAAAATGCAGTCATTTCTCTTCTCGAATTGATTTTTAGAGAACCGTTCGCAATTCTTATAACAATTTCAGTACTTCTATATTGGAGTACAAGTCTGACCCTTTTCGCCTTGCTCTTACTTCCCATTGTTGCCATCATAATTATCATCATCGGAAAAAGTCTTAAACGAACCGCAAAGCAAGGACAAGAACAAATGGGAGTAATCGTTTCGGCGATTGATGAGGCACTTGGCGGTATTCGAATTATAAAAGCTTTCAACGCGGTCAATCAAGTAGTGTCTTCATTCAAGCACGAAAACCTAAAGCATCAAAAACTAATTACGAAAGCATTTAGAAAGCGTGAATTGACTTCTCCTTTGAACGAAACTATCGGTTCATTTGTAATGATCACCATTGTCTGGTATGGAGGATTGTTGGTACTTGAAGGTGGTTCAGCGGGAATCAGTGGGCAAGTTTTCATGGGATTCGTGATCGTTTTCTCGCAATTAATGCGACCTATTCAAGGTGTTTCGCAATCCATGTCAAACCTCAATCAGTCGTTTGCTTCTTTAGATAGAATCAATGCGATATTAGATGCGGACGAAAAGATCTATGAGGCCGAAAATCCACAAAAAATCACGGAGATTAAAGAAGGCGTTAGTTACGAGAAAGTTACTTTTAAGTATCGCGACGAAAATGTAATTAAAGACGTTTCATTCAAGATTCCTGCCGGCAAAATGATTGCTTTGGTTGGAGAATCCGGAAGTGGAAAATCCACCTTAGCGGATCTTTTACCACGATTCTACGATGTCCAAGAAGGCGCAGTTAAAATTGATGGAGTCGACGTGAAAAATGTATCGATGTTCGATTTGCGTCAACATATTGGTATTGTATCTCAAGAATCGATTCTATTCAACACATCTGTGCGAGACAACATTGCGTTTGGAATGGAAAATGCTTCAGAGGAAGAAATCATTAACGCAGCAAAAATTGCGAATGCCCATCATTTCATTATGGAACTAGATCAGGGTTATAATACTAATATCGGTGAGCGTGGGAACAAGCTTTCAGGTGGACAAAAACAACGGGTAAGCATTGCTCGCGCGATTCTTAAAAACCCTTCAATTTTGATTCTAGATGAAGCCACTTCCGCACTTGATACAGAATCTGAACGTTTGGTTCAGGAAGCCCTTGAACATTTAATGGAAAACCGCACAAGCCTTGTGATTGCCCATCGATTAAGCACGATCCAGAAAGCTGATGAAATATTGGTATTATCGAAAGGAGAAATTGTGGAGCGCGGAAACCATGAAGAATTGATGAATCTCAAAGGAATCTACGCCAAACTATCCTCTTTGCAAGGAATTATCTCGTAAAATTCAGATAATCCTGTGGGTTAATCGGCATTTGATTGTACCAAATTTCAAAATGTAAGTGTGGTCCGTCAGAATTTTCCCCTGTGTTTCCGACAATACCGATAGGATCTCCAATTTGGACACGATCTCCCGCTTTCTTTAAAGATTTTCGTGCATGCCTGTATATGGACATGTACCCGTTTCCGTGATCTAAGATAATAATGTACCCATCTGTTCTCGTAAAACCTGCATAGATAACGGTTCCAGATAAACACGCTTTAATAGATGCATTTTCAGTTGTAACAACATCAATTCCAGGGTGGGTTTTCTTTTCAAAACTATCACTAACAACACCAAATACGGGTGCTTTAAAATAAGGTATGGCAGATTCCTTGTCCGCTTTTGTTCTCATATCTTCGCGGACTTCTTTAGATATTCTCCTTTCGGGTAATGAAGGTCTAGGGTCTAGCTGACTGTAATCGATATTCGTAATTTCTTTCAACGAATCGAGATTATTCGGAACAGCCACTTCGTCGCTCCAAATTCGTCTTAAAACTGCGATGTATTGTTCCTGAACTCTCAGAGATTCCTGAAGTTCGTCTACTTTTTCGTATTGCTTTTCAAGCTGGGTTCGTTCAATCGATTCGTCCTTTTGCCCAAATCCAACTCCACCGAACAATGAAAAGAGAAAACTAACACCGAAACCTAAGCCGATGATCAGAATCAAACTCAGACTGTAGACACGAATTCTCGTGCTCGTAAAGCTCCACACTTCTTCAAATGAAGAAGGATCAACCACCGAATACTTAAGGGTTTTTCTTAATTTTAACAGAAGAGATTTCCAGAAACGCATACACAAAACTGTAGAAATTCAGTGTTCAGTCCAAATAAAAATCGCGACGAATCGTTAACTTATTATAATTCAAGCCGAAAATTGGTCTAATATTCGCAACTTTCGGGTAGAAACAGCAAACGATTTGCAATCTTTTACGTCTAAAGAAGTATATGAAGCGCATTTTACCAATACTAATCCTTTTTGTTCCCTTGTTCTCCTTTGGACAATTGGTTACAAGCACGGCACAAAACCCTGCGGCATTGGTACAAAATGTGTTATTGGGATCAGGCGTAACAGTTTCAAATATCTCATACAACGGTGTTCCGGCGTCAATCGGTTCTTTTAACGGGGCCAACACGAATCTCGGACTAGACGAAGGTGTCGTTATTACTACAGGAACTGTATTGAATCAAAACACGCAAGGACCACATGGCCCGAATAATCTTCCAGACTCTGGAGTTGACAACGGAGCACCTGGTTTTGGCCCACTATCCAATTTGATCGGAGGTGTCGCTACGTTCAATGCAGCAATTCTCGAGTTTGACTTTGTCCCTTACTCAGATTCAGTAAAATTTAATTATGTTTTCGGATCAGAAGAGTACGAAGAATACGTTGGATCCAACTATAACGATGTCTTTGCATTCTTCATCGTTGGTCCAGGATATCCCAATTTAACGAACATAGCGCTACTTCCAAATAATCAGCCTGTTGCCATTAACAATGTGCATGATCCAGTCACAAATACATTTGGAACATTTCCAGCTGCAAATTCTCAATATTATGTCGATAATGGAAACGGATCTAGCGCTCCTCAAAATGGTTCGCAGAATTTTATCCAGTACGATGGTTTTACTGAGGTCCTAACAGCCAAAGCTCAAGTTCAATGTGGACAAACGTATCGATTGATTATTTGTATTGCAGATGCGGGAGACGGCATTTTCGACTCAGGAATCTTCTTAGAGGCAAACAGTCTTTCTTCAGACACACCAGTCAATATTGACTATGTGCTCTCTCAAGAAGTTTTCGGTTCACCAAGCATCATTGGTGAAGGTTGCGTAACCACAACCGTTACATTAGAGAGGGATCCAGCACAAAACGCATCGGCTATGACAATTCCCATTAATTTAACTGGGACAGCTACGGAGGGTGTGGACTTTTCAATTTTACCGAACTCGATTACATTCCCACCAGGCGTCAGTACTGTCAGTTTCTCCTTTGATGCCTTTGAAGATGGCCTTGTTGAAGGCTCAGAAACTATTAATCTCGAATTCCCAATTACGGATCCATGTGGAAATGTCAATCCAATTGTCATAAATCTTACAATACAGGATATCGATCCTGTCGATGTTACCATATCCGCACCCGAAGTTGAATGCCCCGGTGAAACAATTACACTAACTGCGATACCTTCTGGAGGAGCACCACCGTATACATTCCTATGGGATACTGGCGAAACTACAGAATCCATTACCGTTACACCTGGAGCGACGACAACGTATACTGTTACCATCACGGATGCGTGTCTAAACGATCAAGCTACGGCATCCCAGCAGGTGATTGTACCAATCTTGCCTCCGTTATTGTTGAACGAAACGCCTGACATAACTGAAATTTGTCCGTATTTAACAAAAACCTTGGAAGCAAATCCATCAGGTGGCTCTGGAAACTACACTTATAATTGGTCTTCTCCAGGAAATCCTTCCATCGGAACGACACCTACCATTAGCGTGACGCCTTCGACGAGTACAACGTATACAATTACGGTTACCGATAATTGTGGAAATACAGTAACCGAACAAGTTATTTATAGCATCACCTCTCCTCCTCTCGTGCTTGAAATGTCACCTGAATTAGAGATTTGCCCTGGAGACTCTGCCTTTGTACAGGTTTCGCCAACAGGCGGGTATGGACAGTATTACTATTTCTGGCCTCACAGCGGAGAAACAACTTCGGGTGTCTGGGTGACCCCCGGTCAAACAACGACGTATGAAATCATCGTTTCAGACGAATGTCAGACTTTTACTGTTACAGGGTCGACACGTGTGGTAGTTGTTGCCCCCACAGCTGACTTTACAACCACCAGCACTGTATTTTTTAATAATTTGCCTATTACCTTCGAAAATCAGTCGCAGAACGCGGTCTCGTACTACTGGGAGTTCGGCGATGGAAACACGGACACGTTCATACATCCGTCCAATACTTATGATGACCCTGGGTTTTACTATATCACTTTGATCGCCTATGATGAAAATGGGTGTACCGATACCATCGTCAAACCAATTAATATCGAAGAAGAATGGTATATCTATGTCCCAAACACGTTCACACCAGATGGTGATCGTCTCAATAACGAGCTCTTTGTTAGCACCGTGGGAATCGACCGATTGGAAGTTGATATTTACAACCGATGGGGCGAAAAAATCTTTACTTCAAAAGATTTAAATTTTATTTGGGATGGTACTTATGAAGGTCTTTATGTGCCAGACGGAACGTATACGTACTCTATCCAATTCGTTACGAATTCTGGAAGAGATCGAGCCTTGAAAGGTCACGTCAATGTTCTGAAATAATACTGGTCTTCAGATAAACGGATTGGTTGCTTGACCTCCACGTTATTTTACAAATTTTTCCCTCAATAGTGCAAATGCACTCCACAATGTCAGCATCGAGTAATTCTGGATGGCTTGCCTTGAAAACACGTAACTTTCCAGAACTTGGGGAGGATTCACTAAAGATTCGGTATGGATATTTTTTTGTCCCTAATTGAAAACTGCTACTGAGCGTCCAGATCATTTCTCCACTTGCAAACAACGTAGAATCAAGATTAATTGGGTCAATTAAAACAGTACTATCATTAATCGGAATACCTGTCGAACGAAAATTCAACTCCTCCTGCTCAGAACATGCGCCGAGCAAGAGGAATAAAATAATAATCCAACTCTTAAAGTGACTTCGTTCTACCACCGTCAACTGGAACGTTGATACCGTTAATGTATGAAGCTCGATCTGAAGCTAAAAAGGCAATTGCTTCGGCTATCTCCCTAGGCTCAGCAATTCGATTCATAGGACTTTGTTTCGCCATTTCATCGAAAACTTGATCCACCGAATTGTTGGATTTTGTCGCCTTTGATTCAGCAATACTTTGTAAACGCCCAGTATTTGTAGCACCAGGAAGAACATTGTTCACAGTAATGTTATACTGCCCCAATTCATTTGCAAGTGTTTTACTCCAATTAGCTACAGCGCCTCGCACAGTGTTCGAAACTCCTAAACCATTCAGAGGTTGCTTCACAGAAGTAGAAATCACGTTGATAATCCTACCGGAATTATTTTTCGCCATTCCAGGATACAGCGCTTGAACCAGGATATGGTTGCAAATTAAATGTTGATTGAAGGCTGCTAAAAATTCGGAAATGTCAGCATCTTTGATCGGACCTCCCTTTGGACCTCCTGTATTATTGACTAAAATACCCGGAGTATTGCCATTCGCAACATATTCAGATAAAATCGACCTTAAAGATTCAGGCACGGAAAAATCTGCAACCAAATAATCATGGGTTTGATTCGCGCTTTTATCCAACAGGCTAATGGCCTCCTTTAATTTCTGTTCATTTCTAGCGATCAAAGTGAGTTTTGCTCCACGCGCCGCCATCAATTTTGCCGTTTCAAGTCCTATTCCTTGAGTACTACCACAGACTACAGCATGTTTTCCCTTCAATTCCATTCTTTTTTTTAAACAAATTTAAAGTAATCTGCGCAACCTGACAGGAAGAAACTCATTTAGAATCTCCTTCTCAACAATTTCCCAAATCAATACCTTATGCGTTGTGTAGAATAGTCGTGTTAAATATATTTCTTGTTTTTTATTTAACAGGCATCGATTGAATCTACCATCATTCACGGTCGTTTTCGCTTCAAAGCACTAAGGATAATAATCCCTAATTGTTACTTGGTAATCGGTAAGTGGAATCTGCTCATTTATCAGGTGTATTAAAAATAAACTCTTCTCGATTTCATCAAGTGGCAGGGTATATCAATTTTGACTGGTAGGATTTAATACCGTATCTTTGACCTGTTTTAATTACAATTATAAATTCTCTCTTATGAAAAGATTATTATTCTTATTTACTTTGATTTTAGGTTGGGGTACGGCGTATAGCCAATGTCCTACACCCGAAATCGCTCCTTACACGGAGACGTTCACAGGAGTGGGCACTCCCGCCTGCTGGACACAATCGACCTCACTCGGAGGCCCTTGGGTTATTGGTGTTACCACCAACCCAGATTTTGGGACCAACGTAGAGCCGGGCGACCATACTAATGGCTCTGATAATAATTACGCTTGGGTTGATCAGTCCGGCGGTGATGCAGGTGTAATTCTGCAATCACCTGTAATTGATGTCAATGGACTAACGATCCCTGAACTTGGGTTTTGGATCTTTAGCCATAATAACTCAGGGTCAGTTAATACATTCAACAGCATCTTCGTTGAAGCATCTGATGGACTTGGTGGATGGACATTGATCGATCAAATCACGGGAGACTTCGGTTTTCAGTGGGTGAATTTCGTTTACAATATCTCTGCTAACACTTACGGAGCCAATTTAGTGCAAATCCGTTTCAGAGCTGAATCTGGAGGAGACTCATTTGATTACGACAATGATATGCTCTTAGATGATTTCGGAGTTTATGAGCAACCTACTTGTCCTGCACCATCTGGTATCGCTGTATCCAATGTTACTGGCTCAAATGCTGATGTTACTTGGACAGATAACGCTGGTGCTTCGCAATGGGAAGTTGAATTTGGGCCTGTGGGTTACACTCCAGGAACAGGAACTTCAACTATAGTAACAACAACGACACCGAACATCACTGGTTTGTCAAACTCAACCGATTACACATTTTGCGTTAGAGCAATTTGTGGCGTAGGTGACTCTTCCTTCTGGAATTGTTCTGGAACGATAACTACACCTTGTGGCACTTTCACAGCGCCATTTATTGAATCTTTTGCAACAAATTCGCTTCCAAATTGCTGGACGACAGCAGGACCAACAACATGGGAATACGGTAGTTCAGCTACAACTCCTACTGGACCAGCAGGATGGGGTGCAACAGGTGTTCCTGATTACTCAAATCCAGCGACTGGAACTTTCATCATGATGGATGGATCTGACAATACAACAGGTGAAGTGAGTACTCTTACATCACCATTTATTGATGCAACAACGTTGACAACTCCAATGATGAGCTATGCAGTGTTCTACAACAACACCGATGACAATACTCTTAACGAACTTCTTGTAGAGTTTTGGGATGGTGCTTCATGGAACACTATTGAAACGATCAATCAAAACTTAGGACCTAACTGGGTTGGGTTCTCTACTATTTTAGCTGGATTCACCATTACTGGTGACGTTCAAATGCGTTTTACAGTGACAGGAGGAGTTGGAACTCCTTTCTACAATGATATCCTACTCGATGATATCGAAATTAAAGAAGCACCACCTTGTCCAAACCCATCAGGATTAACGTTCGTGAATGGAGACAATTCTTCTGTAGACATGTCTTGGACTGTAGGTTACTTAGAAACTGAATGGACATTAGAATATGGACCAGTTGGATTCACGCCAGGAACTGGTACTTCATCTGTAGTAACAACTAACCCAGCAACAATAACTGGTATGCCTGCCAATCAATTCTTTGATGTGTATGTATATGCAAACTGTAGCGTTACAGATACTTCAGATGCTGTAGGGCCAGTTACTGTTAACACCTACAACCAAGGGTTGTACATGGTTACTAACACGGATTGTCCAGCAGCAGGCTTCACAGACATCGCTGCGACTGGAGTATTGAATACTCTTGGTGATGACGGTGAAGTTACTGTAACGTTACCTTTCAATTTATTATACCAAGGAACTCCTGTAACTGACGTAACTATCGGTTCGAATGGTGCAATTGTTCTTCAAGGTGGACAGCAAGTTGGATTTAGCAACGGGCAAATGAGTGCTGCTGCGAATGGGCTGTATCCTTTCTGGGATGATTTAGGTCCAGAGGAAGCAGGTGAAGGAGTATTCTACCAAACTATTGGTACTGCACCGAACCAACAATTCATTGTACAATGGAACAAAGATCACTTGAGCGGAAATGGTGATACATACATTTTCCAAGTGGTTATTGACGAGGCGACAATGGAAATCTTCTTCGTATACGACGTTGTTGAGGTAAACAGTACTCCTTACGATTTCGGAGGAAGTGCAACAATTGGTGTTGCGGGTCCAAACCAGGACATTCAAAACTCGTTCAACAACACACAATACTTAACGGATAACACTTGTGCTCACTTCTACTATACAGACTGTCCAAATCCGCAGAACTACGCTGTGACTTACACGACAACTGATGAAGCAGCGATTACATGGAACTCAGGACTTGCAAATGAGACAAACTGGACTGTGGTTTACGGTTTGACTGGTTTCGATCCTCAAACGCAAGGTACAACTGTTCAAACTACGTTGACAGCTTTGATCATTCCTGGATTGGAAGATGTTACATGTTACGATGTGTACATCTATGCTGATTGTAACGGTGGTTTGCAGTCTGATGCATTGTTCGGAACGTTCTGCACACTTCCTAATTGTGCAGATGTAACAGGATTGGCTGGATCCACTGCGGTTGACTCTATCTTCACATCTTGGAACTTCACGCCAAATGCAGGATTCCCAATTTCAGAATTTGCTGTTGAGTACGGACCAACTGGATTCAACAATGGGTCTGGAACGTATGTATGGGGAATAGATACTGTTTCTTATGTAGATACTGTATTTGACGTAACATTGATGAGTGGTGGACTTTATGATGTTTACCTACAGTCTATCTGTAATACAGATTCTTCTAACTGGGTTGGACCAATCACGGTTACTA
>ERZ887849.3379-NODE-3379-length-12044-cov-12.584119_pt1 | contig 12044 bp, 8 predicted proteins | sample MGYA00521267_ERZ887849 | MGnify/ENA primary metagenome ERZ887849 (study PRJEB32303, sample SAMEA104408601) | aquatic metagenome | biome: Brackish water; feature: Pelagic; material: water | place: Baltic Sea | collected 2014-06-06T16:11:00 | depth 2,863 m ... | reverse complement strand
GAACCTGTGTCATTTTCACAAGTTGCATGCTCGGATACGATTGCTGCTTTTTCTTCTGCACTCAGTGCCATGTTACTTTCTCCAATATGCGAATTAAAAAAATTCAGGATGCCCGCGCATATTTACAGACAACCTAACTTAGGTTCTTAGACCGTTATGTCTCAACGACCAGTCTTTTCGGGGCGATTCTGCCATCTTCGGTGACCGTGGCCACACCCAAAAATGCTCCGCCCTCGCGAAAGACGCGCACTATATCGCCTTCTTGCCCATTGCGAAAGGCCTCACCGGACATTACTTCCTGACCCAACTGGAAGTAAGTGGCCACAGTTTCGCTCAATTCCACCGCCATACGGTCGGCAACGGCTATATCCATGGGCTTTAAAAGGTGGTCCAACTGCTCTGGCTCGCAGCTCTCGCGCATTTCTTCAAGAGCCGAAAGAGTCAGGGTTTCACTCTCGTGAAACGGCCCCGCCAAGGTACGGTGCAATGCGCTGACATGGGCGCCACAGCCGAGCATCTGGCCCAGATCATCGGCTAGGGATCTTATATAGGTGCCTTTACTGCAGCGCACTTCAACATCCAGCTCGGCAATCACACCGGGCCTAAAGTCTAGAATCTTGTAATCATAGATAGTAATACTGCGCGCTGCGCGCTCTACTTCTATACCTTGGCGAGCCAACTTATACAGCGGTTGACCGTTGTGCTTAAGCGCCGAGTACATCGAGGGAATCTGCTGTATATCGCCTCTAAAGGTCTCAACTGCCGCTTCGATTTGCTGCAGAGTAATATTAGAGGCATCAATGCGTGACACTTCGCCGCCATCGACATCGCCGCTCTCGGTGCGCAGACCCAGACTAAAGGTGCTGCGATAGCCTTTTTCCGCGTCGAGCAAAAACTGACTAAATTTGGTCGCTTCGCCGAGACAGATTGGCAGCACGCCAGTGGCCAATGGATCGAGACTGCCAGTGTGACCCGCTTTATTGGCATCGAACAGACGTCTGACACGCTGAAGGGCGTGATTAGAGGATAATCCAAAAGGTTTATCGAGTAAGAAAACGCCATTCACCAAACGGCCGCGGGTGCGCTTGCGAGCCAAACTTAGGCTTCCTCGCTATCCGACTGAGGGTCTTCTGAGTCTGCAGGCGTCTCTTTTGAGATAGCCAGATCGATCAGCGCCGAAAGGTGCTGGCCGCGGCGACCGGTCTCATCAAAGATAAACTTTAACTTGGGGACAATGCGCAGCTGTATGCTGGCACCGAGCAACTTACGCAGGTAGCCAGATGCCCCGTTGAGGGCATCCATGGCTTCGTCAATCTGATCTTGATCGCGCTCGCCGACAAAGCTGACGAACACTTTGCCATAGGCAAGATCGCGACTGATCTGCACTTCAGTAACATTGACCATGCCAACGCGCGGGTCGCGGACTTCGCTGCGTATCAGTGTGGCTAACTCCTGTTGAACAGAGTCTGATACGCGTTCTGCGCGAGTAAATTCTCTTGGCATGTCAGTCTGTGCTTATAGTGAGCGCTGTACCTGAGTGACGTCAAAGACCTCAATCAGATCGCCAGGCTTCACATCGTTATAGTTTTTCACACCGATACCACACTCCATACCGTTGCGAACTTCTTGAGCATCATCTTTAAAGCGACGCAGAGATTCCAGCTCGCCTTCATAGATAACAATATCGTCGCGGAGAACACGGATTGGCTTGCTGCGGAACACTGTGCCTTCGATAACCATACAGCCGGCAATAGCGCCAAACTTAGGTGAACGGAAAACATCGCGAACTTCGGCGATACCAACAATCTCTTCACGGGTCTCTGGAGCGAGCATGCCTGACAGAGCTGACTTAACTTCGTCGAGAAGGTTGTAGATTACACTGTAGTAGCGCACCTCAATATTCTCTTTCTCAGCCAGGTCACGAGCTGCACCGCCGGCACGAACATTAAAGCCGAGGATAATAGCGCCAGTGGTCAGAGCCAAGTTCATATCGGATTCTGTGATACCGCCGACACCAGAGGCAACAATGTCCACCGCAACTTCGCTGGTAGCAAACTCATGCAGGGCAGAAATAATCGCTTCAAGAGAACCACGCACATCAGTTTTAACGATCAAGTTAAGCTTGCTCACCTGATCGGCGCCCATGTCGGTAAACATATTTTCTAGCTTGGCAGCCTGCTGACGAGACATACGCTCTTGACGAGCCTTAGTCTGACGAGTTTCAGCAATTTCTTTGGCTTTGCGCTCATCGGCAACAACGAAAAATTCATCGCCGGCTTTTGGCGCTTCGTCGAGGCCCAGTATCTCTACTGGAATCGATGGACCCGCTTCAAGAGTTGGCTTTTTGGCTTCGTCGGTCATGGCGCGAATCTTACCTACGCTCTCACCGGCTAGCATAAAGTCGCCTTTGCGCAGAGTACCCTGCTGAACCAGAGCAGTGGCAATAACACCACGGCCTTTATCAACTCGGGCTTCAACAATGACGCCGCGAGCTGGCACATCCACTGGAGCAGTTAGCTCAAGTAGTTCAGCTTGCAACAGAACAGCTTCTAACAATTGATCAATGCCGTCGCCAGTGTGAGCAGAGACTTTAATAAACTGTGTATCGCCGCCCCACTCTTCAGGAATAACATCTTTAGCGGCCAGTTCATTGGTCACGCGCTCTGGGTCAGCACCGTCTTTGTCCATTTTGTTGATGGCAATAACAATGGGGACACCAGCAGCTTTTGCGTGCTGAATCGCTTCTTCGGTCTGCGGCATAACACCGTCATCGGCGGCAACAACCAAAATCACGACATCGGTAGCCTGAGCTCCACGAGCACGCATAGCAGTAAATGCGGCGTGTCCCGGAGTATCGAGGAACGTCACCATACCTTTGGGTGTATCTACGTGATAAGCACCGATGTGCTGAGTGATACCACCGGCTTCGCCGGATGCAACGCGAGATTTTCTAATCTGATCGAGCAGCGAGGTCTTACCATGGTCAACGTGACCCATAACGGTAACGATCGGCGCGCGGGACTCTTCAGTTCCTTCGCTTTTGATCTCAGCGAACTGCTTAGCCAGTTCATCTTCGACGCTTTCAATTTGCTCAACAACTGGTTGATGACCTAATTCTTCAACCACCAAGAAGGCAGTCTCTTGATCAATCATTTCATTGATGGAGGCCATGACACCCATTTTCATCAGCTGTCTAACCACTGGACCGGTCTTGCTCAACATTCTTTGAGCCAGCTCACCAACGGAGATTTCTTCTGGAATAGCAACTTCCAAGACTTTCTTTTCAGTGGGCTTTTGGAAGGTGTGCTTGTTATCAATCTTTAATGCAGATGGTAGACCAGAACGCAGACGCGGAGACTTGCGTCGCGAATCGTCTATATCATTCATTGCCAGACGACCTTTCTTCTTGCCGCCTTTGCCGATTGGCTTCTTCGCTTTCTTGCCAACCTTATCATCGTCATCAGTTGGTGCTGCTTTGCCGAAACGACGAGTCTTATCATGCACAGGCTCGCCTGCAACAGCAGGCTTGGACGCTGGAGCCGGCTTGCCGATTTTTTTCGCTTCCGCTGCCTTGGCTGCAGCTACAGCTTCGGCGGCTAAACGAGCAGCTTCTTCAACTTTGAACAGAGCCTCTGCTTCTTCTTTTGCCTTAGCTTCTGCTGCGGCTTTGCGACGGGCACCAATAGCGGCCAGACGTTGCAACTCAGGATCAGCATAAACTTTTGGACCTTCAGAAAGCGGCTCAGGAGTGGGTTCTGGAATTGGCTCAGGAGCTACTTCAGTAACAACTTCTGGCTCTGGCACGACGACTGGCTCTGGCGCGACAACAGCTGCAGCTTCTTCAGCTGCTAACTGCTCTTGAGCTTCGGCATCGACCTGGGCCTGAATTTCTTCATCGCTGCGCTTTATATAGGTACGCTTTTTGCGTACTTCGATATTAACCGTTTTGCGATTACCTGATTTCAAGGTGCTCAGAGTCTTGCGCTGCAAGACAATTTTCTTTGGCTCACGAGCACTATCGCCATGCAAACCCTTTAAATAGGCTAGCAGCGTTTGTTTCTCCTCGTCAGATACCGAGGCACCCTCAGACGTATGCGACAGTCCTGCCTCTTTCATTTGCATAAGCAAACGTTCGACAGATGCGCCTACGGTTTTTGCCAATTCACTTACAGTAACTTCAGCCATCGGTTGTCCTCTATTACACCCCGATTAATTATTCACCCTGGTCTACAAACCAAGGAGCCCGTGCAGTCATAATTAATGCTGCTGCGGTCTCTTCATCCATTCCATCTACTTCCATGAGATCATCTACAGCCTGTTCGGCCAGATCTTCCATGGTGATAATACCTTTGCTCGCGAGGGTATTAGCTAGCGCATCGTTCATGCCATCCATTGCCAGCAGATCTTCTGCTGGCTGGGCATTCGCCAATTGCTCTTCACTTGCCAATGCCATGGTCAACAGAGCATCTTTGGCGCGAGCACGCAATTCTGTCGCTATGCCTTCATCGAAGCCTTCAATATCGATCATCTCTTCGAGGGGCACATAGGCCACTTCTTCAAGACTAGTGAAACCTTCTTCAACCAAAACGATAGCGACATCTTCGTCAATATCCAATGCTGTCATCAGATTTTCGACAACATTTAATGATTCTTCCTGCTGCTTCTCTTGCGCCTGATCCATGGTCATGACATTGATAGTCCAACCAGTCAGCTCGGATGCAAGGCGAACATTTTGACCGCCTTTACCAATTGCCTGGGCCAGATTCTCTTCACTTACTGCAACATCCATGGAGTGACTGTCTTCATCAACAACAATGGACTCTACCTCAGCTGGTGCCATGGCATTGATCACTAACTGCGCCGGGTTATCATCCCAAAGGATAATATCAATTCGCTCATCGTCAAGATCGTTGGAGACAGCTTGAACTCGAGCGCCGCGCATTCCCACACAGGCTCCCACTGGATCAATACGGGCATCTTTGCTTTTTACAGCAATTTTAGCGCGCTGACCGGGATCGCGAGCAGCACCTTTAATTTCGATAATACCTTCAGAAATTTCAGGTACTTCGATATGAAACAGTTGCACGAGCATTTCTGGAGCTGCTCGCGAAACCAGCAGCTGTGGTCCACGAGTATCGTCGCGAATGCTGGTCAAAATAACTCTGGTACGGTCGTTAATGCGGAAGATCTCACGGCCAACCAGCTCTTCGCGAGGCAGCAAGCCTTCAGCGTTGTCGCCAAAGTCGACAATAATATGGTCACGGGTCACTTTCTTAACGGTGCCGTTTAACATCTCGCCAATACGGTTTACAAAGCGGCTAATGATTAGCTCGCGCTCTGCTTCGCGAACTTTCTGAACTATAACTTGCTTGGCGGTCTGTGCAGCAATTCGACCGAAGGCGATGTTTTCTACCGCTTCTTCGAAAGTGTCACCAACCGTCAGCGTCGGATCTTTTTCGTGAGCTTCTTCAGTAGTGAACTGAGTACCCAGTTCTGCCATAACGTCATCAGCCACGACATCCCACCAGCGGAAGGAGTCGTAGTCGCCAGTTTCACGGTCGATAACCACGCGAATATTAGCGCCTTCGTCATAACGCTTTTTGGTCGCTGTAGACAATGCCTGCTCGATCGCCTGAAAGATAACTTCCTGATCCACACCCTTTTCATTGGATACGGCTTCGGCAACCATTAAAATTTCTTTGCTCATTATTCAAACCTCACTTGATCAGAATCTAGGCACCACATTGGCCTTGTCAATTCCTTCAACCGGAAACAGATACTCTGTATCTGCAACCACCAAAACAATCTCATCTCCGTCAACACCAACGAGACGACCCTTAAAATTACGCCTGCCATCATAGGCAAAACGCAGTCTCAGGGAGACATCTTCACCTATGTAGCGTTCGTACTGAGCCAGCTCATAGAGCGGCCTGTCCATGCCCGGAGAGGAAACCTCTAAAATATACTCCCCACTTATAGCATCTTCCACATCGAGTACAGCACCAGATTGGCGGCTGACACGCTCACAGTCTTCAACGCCTATACCCTCTTCGCGATCTATATAGATGCGCAGTAACTTACGCTTGCCGCCGGATTCCAGCTGGAGCCCCCAGAGCTCACAGTCCAGAGCCTCGACAACCGGCTGCAATAACGCTTTTAATGTGCTGTCGACCGCAGCCATTGGCTTCTCCTGGCAAACAAAAAATGGGCCATAGGCCCATTTTTTTAACTTCTAAAGAAAAGCCCCAAAATGGGGCTCCTCGATTTGCGCCGGACCCGACGCGAATAATGGTAGCGGAACCTGTCGGGCGCACTGCACCACAACTCCCTTTTCCACTTAGCTGGTTCAATCATAGACGACTTAGCGTCTTCTGACCTCAGCTATTTTGTCTCGGTTTTCTCTAACTTCATACCTTTTAAAAATTGGTAGCAGGAGCTGGATTTTAACCAACTGCCTTTCAGCGGCTGCGCCTCCGATATAAAAAGCGAGCCCGCCTCGGGCTTCCTGACTATGTCTACCAACTTAAATTGGTAGCGGGAGCTGGATTTGAACCAACGACCTTCGGGTTATGAGCCCGACGAGCTACCAGACTGCTCCATCCCGCACCGACACAACGATTTTCTAAAAAACCGCCCTCCCTTGAGAGGACGCGCATTATAGGTAGACCGCCGAGTAAGGTCAATAAACTATTGAGAAACAAACGGCTTTTTATTTGCGGCTCGCCACGACCAGCTCGTAGGCGGTCTGAATCTCCTGTGTGCGCTCAGTTGCCAGCTTAACCATATCGTCTGGCATACCCTGACCAATCAATTTATCCGGATGATTGGCGCTGATCAATTTGCGGTAAGCACGCTTGATCTGAGTGTCTGACTGAGCCGCCTCAACACCCAATGCCGTATAGGCTGCCTGGAGCTTGCCTGGAGAGCTTGACTCTCGGTAGCCGCCACTGCCGCCGGACTGTTTAAACTGAGACTGAGCTTTGACCATTTCGATAAATTTGTCGAACAGCGCAGATGAGAAACCCAGTCGTCCGGCAATTTTACGCAACACATCCTGCTCTGCTTGATGCAACTCACCATCGGCGATCGCCAGTGATACCAAGTAATCCAACAGCGCGCGCTTGAGATTATTCTGTCTACCACAGGTAGCCATAAATCGATCCATGGTGGCGTCGATGGAAAAGCCACCCTGAGAACCGACCTTAAAGAGTTCGATGGCTTTTTTGCGATGGGGCGTATTCAGCCCCATCTTCGCCATCAACGCTTCGGCATGGGCTACCTCAGCTTCCGAGACTCGACCATCTGCTTTAGCCAGGTGCCCCAACAGACCAAATACGGTCTCAAAGAAACTCTCTCTGACCTCAGCCTGCTGCTGTGCCGACATCGGGCGCAAGCCACCGAGACCTTTATCAAATTGGTGACCAACGTAAACACCTATAAGTACACCAATGGGCCCAGCTATGGAGAGGCCTAGAAGCCCGGCGATGATTTTTCCTGCGATCATAGTTGCTGCCTTTTAATTGAGTCACAACGAACAATTAAGCGCATTGTAATCGCTTATCAGGCTCGGTTTCCCATCTATTTTCCATTAATCGCCCATCCGCCATTCACTAAAAAGTCATCAGTTGGTATTCTTTACTGAATTACCCACCACTGATATACCTGAGAGCAATTACCTATGTCGACACCTGAAGCTATTCTTACTTTTGCTGGCTGGGGATCAATTTTCCTAGTTCTATATTGGCTTAAGCGAAGGCGAGCAAAAAACAGTATTGATGAGGCATCCGAATAGAATCGGGCCACAGAGACAAGCTAATATGAGTTTAGTGGTTGAAGCCAAAGCAATGGGGGGCAGATTTAACCACCCACATTCCTTGTGCAACATTCGAGTCTACCTAGCCTGGTTTTAACCTGCCCCTAACTAGCCTCAACAATCCAAGTGCAATCAACAACATCAATGAACCATCTTGAGAGCTGCCAGTTGCAACTGTACAGCCGCCACCAGACTGATAAGCCCTCCCTGGCTGAGGGGCCGGGGCCACTGGCTCAGGTGGAGTCCGCAGGGCTACGCCGCTGAAATTAGCCAGGGTACCGTCAATTTGACCATCTGAATCATTTGGACCTCCATCCTCTATGGATAACTGCAGACAGTTGGCGGCCAGAGCTAAACCGTCCACATAGAGTCCACTACCGGGTGCAGGACAGGCGCCAGCGACCGCTTGCGCGGAGGAGATTGCATTGGCTGCATCGAGAGTAAAATCCTGCCAGCCAATACTTTCTCCTAAAAAGGTTCGCACAACTGAGCCGTCAGGAACGTCCGAGATTAGCGGCAGCACTATATTATAAGAGTCTCCTGCTTGAGCTCCCGACACTTTGAATTCGAACAAACCTAGAGAGTATTTATAGCCAGCATCCCGCTGACAATTCAGTTCTTGAAATTGGCTCTGAGACATCCAAATGCTGTTATTGCCCAAGGCAAACACACAGTCACCAAGGGTGATCTTGCTGCCTGCCAGACCTTCGGCAATTGCTTGTAGACCTGGAGCTACAGGCGCCAGATGGCTTTGATCAAGATTATCCTGATAATCAGGAATGCCATCCCCGTCACTGTCACCAAACCCCTCATCCGCGTCTGCAATCCCGTCGCCATCCGTATCAGTAGCGTCGTCTAAGTCAGGGGCTGAATCCAGTAATCTAATCAATGTGCTGCCTGTGGCGGTCAATATTGGGTTACCGTTATCAGAAACTGTCGCTACAATAAAAGTCATTTCGTGGAGTAGCGCGCCGGGATCCAGTGTAAGCGTCGCTCCATCAGCAGAGGCCCCAACAATATCCAGAGTATCCGCTAACCATTCAAAGTTATGGCTGTCACTAGGGTTGGGGTCGGTATAAATTGCGTTAACCCTAATCAAGCCACCATCAGCCGTAACCAACCTTCCCTGACGGCCATCTTGAGTCACAACCAAATCTAACTCAGGCACTATATTTTCTTCGACAATTGTCAATGTGCGCGTGGAGACAACTCCCAAGACTGCATTAACAGGCTCACCCAGGCTAATAACCAACTGTTCTTCAGACTCAACTTCCGCATCAAGTGCAATAGTCAGAACTACAGTACCTAAAATCCCCTCTTCAATAGTGACCATATAACTGGATAAATTGAAGTCGTCTGAGGTCACCGTACCCTCAATCATTAGCGGTACTGTAACTGGATATTCTGGGGCGGCACCACTGAGAATCACAGTCACATCCTGGCTGCTAACCTCAAGGACAATAGTGGAGGGCGTAAGGCTGACAATAGGCAAGATGTTGACTACCTGAACCTGGCTAGAGCTATTGCCCGCTAAGTCTGTGACCGACCAGAGGATTTCATGGCGCCCAGACTCCAGTGGCCCCTCGCTATTATGTTTTGGAATCAACACCCCATCAGTGTCATCCAAGGCCTCGGCATCACCGAAATTTACCGCGGTAAGATGGCCAGTAGCTGCAACCGTTAGGTCATCGGGAATAAATAATTGCGGTGCCTGCTCATCCCGAGTTGGGTCAGATCCCGCTAAAAACTCGTCGAGGTTACTAATTCCGTCACCATCCCAATCACCATCAGCATCTGATGGGTCAGTGGGGTTAAATCCATTATCAGTTTCATAATCGTCCGGCAGGCCGTCTAAATCAGTATCGACAAATAATGCTCTGGTGATCGAAACAGACTCAGCAATTAGACTGTATCCATAGGCCAATGCTGAGCTAGTGAAATTGATACTACTGCCGTCAAAGCCATCCAGCGCGGTAAATGGCAGAACAGCAAGCGACGCAGGAAAGCTTGTTTCCAGAGGCCAGCCATCGATTGACAAATCAGCCCATGCCATCAAATAATATTTATCGGTAGACGAATCATTGTCGTAGTCGGCCCGATCATCTTTAACCTGATGCGCTTGCATACCCGGAGGTAGTAGATGACTAGGCTCTTCGACACTTAGATGACTGCTATTGAAATGGACGCGCAAACCAATACCCGACAGTAATGCGTTATCCGTTGCTCTATAAGAGAGAGTAAGATCAGAGGTTTGCCCCTCGGTAATCGAGGAAGGGGAAAAAAGTGCGGTTATATTTTGGGTTTGTGCACTGCTGACATCAGCAAATACAAGGGCCAAAAGAAACGTGACAGCGGTTCGATTCAAATTAATATCCATATAATTCTCCTTCGCTCTTCCTAGAGCAAAAAACCTTGTGCAATTCATATGTGTATAAAATAAAGTCTATTCATTTGCGGAAATAATTTTTTCCAGAACCACTTCTGCCTCGCTAAAAATATTCCCGCCAGCTATCAACAAGGATATTTTTATTTCTACCCTGCACTTGGCGAACTATTTATTTTTCGTAACTTATAAAGAATACCGCCTCAAGTAATGTAAAAATTTTTGTTTTTAGCGTTGAAAAACTGGAACCTCTACAGCAAAAATTTCTACACACAATTAAATAATAGTGCTAAGTTGAACTTAAGTCTACTCATATATGGATATTTTTAGACAGCTATAAAAGCACTCAGGAGACGTCTGTCATGGTTAAATTTCTTCGCAACGCTAGCTTAACGCTAACATTTCAAAACAGATCAACGATCTTCATCTTTTGGCTCATCCTTTTGCCAGCGACCTTTAGTTACAGCCAAGAAGAAACTCAACGTGCAGAAGACATCGTTATTTTAGATATCGATGGTTCTGGAGACGTTAATGCACTCACCGATGGATTGCTGATCCTAAGATCCTTATTCGGCTTCAGTGATGAGGCTTTAACGAACAATTTGGCTGGAGATTGTGAGAACTGCGATGCCACTTCAGTCAATAATTATGTAACCCAATTAAGTACGCTCACAATCTCTGATCTTGCGAAAACTGGCCCACAAGGACCTAGAGGCCTAAGCGGCATTCAGGGGCCACAGGGCCAATCCGGACCCGCTGGTCCTCAGGGTCTGCAAGGCGATACCGGCCCTGCCGGTGCTGATGGACTCAATGGTGGTGCTGACGGTGTAGATGGTGTAGATGGCGCAGATGGCTTAAATGGTGCAGATGGCGCAGATGGAGCAGACGGAGCAGATGGCTTAAATGGTGCAGATGGTGCAGATGGTGCAGATGGCGCAGACGGCGCAGATGGCGCAGATGGCGCAGATGGAGCAGATGGGGCAGATGGCGCAGATGGGGCAGATGGAGCAGATGGAGCAGATGGAGCAGATGGAGCAGATGGAGCAGATGGAGCAGGAAGCTCCTATGCAGGAGATTGGTCAAACTCTACCAACTACGACGTAGGACAGATGGTTATACATAGCCACACACCATATTGGGCTATGAGTTCGAGCTCTAATATCGAACCAGGCACCGAAACGTTAGATTGTTCAGACTGGAATGTATCCTCTACCTTGATATGGATGGGCATTGGCGGCGTTCCAACAACAGACTGCGTATGGGAAGGCGGCACGGATGCAAATTTTAGAGGAGATGACAACGTTGCTTTCGATAGCTTTGGATCACCCAATTCGAGACAGGCAATGGTAGAAGGATCTGATAGCTCTGTTAGCCTAAGAATCGGCCAAAGTGTAACTATTAACAGTCTGGCAGTTTATGTCTCAGTCAATAGTAGTCACCAGAAACATTCGGGTATATGGTCGTTTAAAATAATGGTCGATAGTGTCGCTACTACCGCAACTTGTGTTCTCGGAGATGAGAAAATTGATTCGCGCGGGGGAACAGGCACCGTGATGGAATGCATTTCAGAGACGAAACTCTTCTAGCAGCTGACTCAACTATCTCTATCTGCTCATTATGGAACGCCGACAGACATAATGACGATCAAGTCTTGGCGGATATTGACTGGGCGGTGAGCTATTCACTGGGTGCCCCGCTAAACTAAAAGCTACATACTTAGCTCAAATCCTTAAATACAAAAAAGCCCCGATATACGGGGCTATTAGGTCGCCAGTAATTTCTACTGGGCTTTGATATGGTGCCCGGGGTCGGACTTGAACCGACACGGTGTTGCCACCGAGGGATTTT
>ERZ887849.3378-NODE-3378-length-12046-cov-5.568343_pt1 | contig 12046 bp, 8 predicted proteins | sample MGYA00521267_ERZ887849 | MGnify/ENA primary metagenome ERZ887849 (study PRJEB32303, sample SAMEA104408601) | aquatic metagenome | biome: Brackish water; feature: Pelagic; material: water | place: Baltic Sea | collected 2014-06-06T16:11:00 | depth 2,863 m ... | reverse complement strand
GTACCTGATACTCGAAGCTGAGCGCGATCTGTTTACTATTGTAGAAGCTCAAAATTATAGGTTTATTATTGAAGAGGTTTCTGAAATAAAAATTGAAAAAATTAGATTAGAAAAAAGCTGATTTTGATCGTTTCTTTTTTCGCTTAACATTCGTATATTCGTCAGCTTGTAAAATTTAAATTATGGTATTAGAAAAAATAAGAAATAGATCTGGATTATTATTAGTAGTTATCGGAGTTGGTATGTTCTCTTTTTTAGCAGGAGATTTCTTTTCTTCTTTAAACGGTGGCCCTAGTTCCCAAACCAGTGTTGGTGATGTGGACGGTGAGTCGATAGAAGTCCAAGATTTCGAAAAAAGTGTTCAGACATCTTTAGAAAATCAATCGCAGAACAATCCTAATATAGATGTTGCTCAAGTAAGAAATTCTGTCTGGAATCAGCTTGTTCGTGATATGATCTTTCAAAAAGAATTTGATAAATTAGGATTAGTTGTTAGTTCTGATGAGGTTTTTGACATGATTCAGGGAGATAATATTTATCCCTCAATTCAACAAACTTTTATAAATCCAGAAACAGGTCAGTTCGACAAGGCTCGTTTGTTACAATACCTTAAAGAAGATATCTATAACGATGAAACTGGTGAAGCTTTAGAAAGATGGTTGTCGTTCGAAAAAGCAATTGTTAAAGAAAAATTAAACAGCAAATTTATAAACCTTGTTTCTAAAGGTTTGTCTATTTCTGATTGGGAAATGAATGCTACTTCTGCTAGTCAGAGTGAGACAAGAAACATTTCTTATCTCGAAATTCCGTTCAAAACATTGGCAGATAGTTTAGTTACTGTTTCTGATTCGGAATTAAAATCTTACATGAATAAAAACGAAGATCGTTATCAGCAAGATGAGTCTAGAGATATCGAATATGTAGTGTTTTCTGTTGACCCTTCACAGGACGATAGGTTGTCCGCTCAAAACTGGATAAACGATGTAATCACTGATTTTGCTAATGCTACTGATGATCAATCTTTCATTAGTAAAAACTCAGATAGCCCTGCTACTTTACTTACTTACGTAAAAAAATCTGGCTTAGATAAAGACACAGAATCACTATTTGATGCCAAAGTAGGTACTATCGTAGGACCTTATTCTGCTGGCTTTAATAAATTAAGAGTTGCTAAGTTAATCGACGCTGAAAACCGTCCTGATTCTGTAAAAGCAAGACACATCTTAATTTCTTCAGCAGATGCAGTTGCTAAAATAGATAGCATCAAAAATTTAATTGAGAACGGTGCCTCTTTTGCTAGTTTAGCTAAAGAATTTTCGGAAGACACTCAGTCCGGACTAGATGGAGGTAACCTTGGTTGGTTCTCAGAAGGTTTAATGGTTTCTCCTTTCAATGACGCTTGCTTCTCTTCTAATCAAGAAAAGTTAAGTGTAGTAAATACTCAATTCGGAATTCATCTAATTGAAGTAACTAACAGAAGTAGTAAATCTAAAAAAGTAAAAGTTGGTTTCGTAGATAGAGATATTTATGCAAGTAACCAGACCTACCAAGAAGTATTTGCTCAAGCTGGTAAGTTTGCTGCTGAAAGCTCTAATGTTTCAGAATTTAACGAATCTTTAGTGAATCAAAACCTTACTAAAAGAATTGCTGATAATTTAACTGCTAGTTCTACTAACATTGCAGGTCTAGACAATCCTCGTGCTCTAATCAAATGGGCAAACGAAGCAAATGAAGGTGACGTTTCCGAAATATTCGAATTCAATTCTAAATTTGTAATCGCTCTACTTTCTAAGGTTAGAAATGAAGGAATGCAAGATTTAGAAGATGTAAGAACAGAATTAGAAACCGTTGTTAGAACTGAAAAGAAAGGTAAAATGTTGCTAGACCAATTAAGTGATGCAACAGACTTAAACCAATCAGCAACAGAATATGGTGTAAGTGTTAAAACTGCTAACGGATTAGTTTTCTCAAGCAATCAAGTTCCTGGACTAGGCCAAGAGCCTTTTGTAGTTGGAGCTTCTTTTGCGGTTGATAAAGGCCAAACAACTAAAGCATTTTTAGGAAACAATTCATTGTTTATGGTTAGAGTAGATGAAGCTACTCCTGCTGTATCAAGTGGTACGGATGATGTATTATTGACTGGTCTTAGAAGTAAGACTAACTTCCAGTTATATCAATCATTAGAAGAACTAAGCGAAGTGACAAATAACATTTCTACATTCTACTAAAACGCATCTCATTACAATTTAAAAACCTCCTTTTTGGAGGTTTTTTTTATCTCAACACTTGAAGTCTGTACGAGTCAAGATTGATAAATATAAAAAGTAGAATAGTAAAAGCCCATAGAGAAGACCCTCCGTAGCTTATAAATGGCAGCGGAATACCAATTACTGGTGCTAAACCTATTGTCATGGCTATATTTATACTTATATGGAAAAAGAATACTCCTGCTACTCCGTAGCCGTAAAGCTTGCTAAAAACAGACCTTTGCCTTTCTGCAATATATATTAGTCGGAATAAGAAAGCTCCGAACAATACTAGGAGAAGTGTGCTGCCAATAAAACCCCATTCCTCTCCAATAGTACAGAATATGAAATCGGTGCTTTGTTCTGGCACAAAATTAAATTTAGTTTGCGTTCCTTTTAAAAATCCTTTACCAGCTAATCCTCCCGAACCAATAGCTATTTTAGATTGATTTACATTGTAGCCAGCACCTTGAGGGTCGCTTTCTTGACCAAGTAATATCATGATTCTGGTAACTTGGTGTGGCTCTAGCACTTTTTCGAAAACATAGTCGATACTTGAGTTAAAACCTACGCTAAGTAATAGAGCAAAGGAAATGATAACAAATTCTTTTACTCCTCTTTTCGATATTAAAAAGAATAAACCGGCTATCACAATAAGCATCGATATTACAATAATCTTAGATAGAATAATCGATGCAATAAATATTAAAGCAGTGACAATAGAAAAGATAAGCACATTTGCCGGAAGTCCGAATCGGTATAAAACAATTAAGAAAGAAGCGTAAACCAATGCCGATCCGGTGTCATTCTGTAAGATGATGAATAGAATTGGTGCTAATATTAATCCTGTTACGATTAGTCGAGTTCTTAAGCTGCTCATTTTGATGTTAAGAGTACTTAAAAATTTTGCAAGAACTAAACAAGTAGCACATTTAGCAAATTCGGCAGGCTGTACCTTAAAAAAACCAAAATCGAACCATGACTTAGCTCCATTTACTTCTGCACCAAAAAGAAGAACTCCAATTAGAGATAAAATAGTTATAAAGTAGATGATGTAAGCAAACCCTTCGAAGAATTTCCAATTAAAGAATAGAATAATAATAGCTATAAAAAAGGCTATCATCATCCAGATAAACTGACGGCCGTATTTTTTACTAAAATCAAAAAACTCATATCCTTCATTATATAGAGCAGCGTAAATAGAAATCCATCCGATAAAGCATAGTGCTACATACATTATAACTAACCACCAGTCAATATTCTCGAATATGTTTCTTTTAAATCTCATATCTAATATTCGATGATGCCTACTTTTATTTTTTCCTCTAATTGTGGTCTGCTGATAGAGTCGGTCAGATATTTCTCTATTAATAAACTAGCTATTGGTACTGCCCATGTTGAACCCCACCCTCCATTTTCTACATAAACGGCCAGAGCAATTTTAGGATTGTCCATCGGAGCAAATGCAATAAATATAGAGTGATCTTCTCCGTGTGGGTTTTGAGCAGTTCCTGTTTTTCCACATATAACTATATTTTCTAATTTAGCACTATTAGAAGTTCCTAGTTCGGTGTCTTCCACTACGTCTTTCATTCCTAATATAATGGTTTCGAAATGTTTCTTATCAATAGAAGTGTTTCTTTTTATTTTGAATCGTTGATCTATGCTGTCGTTTTCTATTTTTTTAACAATGTGAGGAGTGTAGTAAAAACCTCTATTTGCAATTGCGGCTGTCATGTTTGCCATCTGAATAGGAGTGCTCAGAAGAGCATCTTGTCCGATAGATAAGGATAGGTTGGTTAGAGCTTTCCAGCGTCTTTTTCCGTAAATATTGTCGTAATAAGTTGCCGAAGGGATATGTCCTTTTTGACCAGTTGGTAAGTCGTTATTTAACCAATTTCCTAGTCCAAAACTCATTACATGATCTCTCCAATTATTATATCCCTCATGGGTGCTCGGGTATTTTTCAATTATTCCTTTATACACATTGCAATAATAGGCATTACAAGATGTAGCAATGGATTCTTTCAAATTTAATGGAGATCTGTGAGGATGGCATTTCATTTTTCTTTTCTCCTCTCCATAAATAAAACCTTCATTGCAGCTAAAAGTAGTGCTTGAGCTCACAGTGTTTTCTTGTAAGCCTATAAGTGCATTTATCAATTTAAAGGTCGATCCTGGAGGATATTGGGCTAATGAGGCTCTATTGAAAAGGGGCTTTTCAATAGAGTCGTTATTTAAACGAACATAGTTTTTGGTTCGCTTCCTGCCTACCAATTGGTTAGGGTCGTAGTTAGGAGAAGAAATTAAACACAATATTTCTCCTGTCGATGGCTCTATAGCAACTACAGAACCTCGTTTGTTTTGCATTAATAATTCTCCGTATTTCTGTAGCTGAATGTCTACGGTGGAAGTAAGGTTTGTTCCTGATATGGATGGCTTGTCAAAGTTTCCGTTTTCTAGACTTCCTTTTATGTTGTTATGAACGTCTTTAAGTTTAAATTTAAGTCCTTTTTGACCTCTTAAGTGTTCTTCGTATGCTTTTTCAATTCCGCTAATTCCTATGTAATCTCCTTCTCCGTAGTAAGGATATTTTGTTACTGTTTTTTTGCTTACTTCCCCAACGTATCCTAATATATGACTTGCTGCATTTATAGGGTATTTTCGTAATGTTCTAGGACGGGCATAAAACCCAGGGAATAGATATAAATTTTCTTGAAGTTTGGCATAGGTTTCTACAGAAATTTGCTTCATGAAAATACTTGCTTTGTAGTAGGAGTAGTTTTTAGCTTTATTAATTCTTTTTAAAAGATTGATTGTGTCAATTTTTAAAATAGCACAAAGTAAATTTGTGTCTATTTCTTCTAATTGGTTTGGAGTTATCATAAGGTCATAAGCAGCCTCATTGTATACAATTAATTCGTTGTTTCTATCATAAATTAATCCTCTAGATGGGTAGTCTACTTCTTTTCTTAAAACATTATTTTCTGATGAAGTTTTGTACGAATCGTCTATAACCTGAATAGAAAAAAGTCGAATAAGAAATATGATTAAGATAGTGCCAAACAGGCCACCAATCACAAACTTCCTATTGTCGTAAGTGTTATTCATTATTTTTTGTTTTTAATAAACAAATACTGAAAGGTTAAAATAAGAATAATCGAACAAATTGAACTAGGGATAGTTTTTAGTAAAATGTAGACTGGTTCGAATTCAAATATTTCTAAGCTAAACAATACTAAATGGTGAATAAATGTCATTATGGTAGCATATATTAATGCTGATTGAAGTCCGAATTCGTTAATAGAATACTCTATAGATCCTTGGTTTTTGTTACGTATTTGAGGGGTTAAGGCTCCTAAAATATAATTTCTTAAATACGCTATCAAGACAGATGCAAAGGCGTGTGATCCCATTGAGTTTTGAAACATATCAATTACCAAACCTAAAAAAAAGCTTATTAATAAAAGCTGGTTTTTAGAAATGCTTATTGGAAGCATTATTATAAATAAAATATAGGCATACGGATTAATGTATCCGAAAAAGAATATGTTGTTCAATACCAGTATCTGAATAGATACTATTAAAATAAATCTAGCTATATATTTTGAGACATACCTATTCATTATTTTTTTGCTCTAAGGTTGTTTTCTCTTGTTCTAATAAAGAGTTGCAAATATTTACATATTTTAATTCTTTAAAATCTTCAATAAAAATTATTTCAACTTCATGAAAATTTTCGTTTTCATTAGTCTTTATTTTACTAATAGTACCTATAGGGATTTGTTTGGGAAATTTGGAAGAATAACCACTAGTAACAATAGTATCTCCCTCGGATAACTGTACGTGAATAGGGATTTCGTTGACCTTTCCTTTTCTGTAATTTACTCCATCCCAAACTAAAGAGCCAAGATGATTGTTTTTCTTTAATTCGATACTAATTCTCGATTTACTATTCAGAACAGACATTACAGAACTAAAGTTTTTCGAGGTTTCTCTTACAATTCCTACTACTCCATTTTCACTAATTACTCCCATTCCTTTTACAACTCCATCAATAGATCCTTTGTCAAGTGTGATGTAGTTATTTATGTTAGAAACAGAGTTGTTAATTACTTCAGAGGAGATAAAATGTTGAGGGAAAACAGACGAATTAGTTGCTGTTTTAAGATAGGTAATCGTACTTCTTAGTTTTGCATTTTCTTGCAAAAGCATCTTATTAGTTTCTTTTAAAGAAAAGTAATTATTTATATCACTTACGTTTTTATAAACTGTTGAAGTAACTCCGTTGGTAGAGTTTATAAAAGCAGATCGATGAAAAGAATTATTCTGAATAACTAAAGCTAGTGCTATCAATTCCAGGAATATAAACAAGACTGAATGCTGATTTTTGCTTAAAAACTGAAATAGATTACGCATATATTACATCGCTTTATCTAATTAAGAACGGGAAGTTTTCAGTATTTTTTAATGCAATTCCTGTTCCTCTTGCTACTGCTCTTAACGGATCTTCGGCTACGTAAACTGGTAGTTTTGTTTTCTGAGAGATTCTTTTATCAAGTCCTCTTAGCATAGAACCACCTCCTGTTAAATAAATACCTGTATTATAAATATCTGCAGATAATTCTGGAGGAGTTTGGCCTAATGCAGCTAAAATAGCAATCTCAATTTGAGTAATAGTTTGGTCTAGAGCTCTTGCTATCTCTTTATAAGTAACAATAATTTCTTTAGGAATACCACTCATTAAATCACGACCGTGAACTGCAAAATGTGGAGGTGGCTCTTCTAATTCTTGAAGTGCTGCACCCACATTTATTTTTATTTTTTCGGCCATTCGCTCACCAATATCGATGTTATGGTGGTTTTTCATATAAATACGAATATCGGTAGTGAAGTTGTCACCAGCTACACGAATTGATCTGTCAGTTACAATACCTCCTAAAGAAATAACCGCAATTTCTGAAGTACCACCACCTATATCAATAATCATATTTCCTTTCGGTTCCAAAACATCTATACCGATTCCAATTGCTGCAGCCATTGGTTCGTGTATTAAGAATACTTCTTTTGCTCCTGCATGTTCTGCTGAATCTTTTACAGCTCTTTTTTCTACCTCAGTAATTCCTGAAGGAATACAAACTACCATTTTTAAGGATGGAGAAAATAAACTTTTTCTTCTAGGAATCATTTTAATCATTCCTCTAATCATTTGTTCTGCAGCAGAGAAGTCAGCAATAACACCATCTTTTAAAGGACGAATAGTTTGTATTGTTTTATGGGTTTTACCTTGCATCAACTGAGCTTTCTTGCCAATTGCTACCACCTTGTTAAGAATGATGTCTTTTGCAACTATTGAAGGCTCATCAACAACTACTTTGTCATTATGAATGATTAGTGTGTTTGCGGTTCCTAAGTCAATCGCAATTTCTTGCGTCATGAAATCAAAAAATCCCATATTGTTTTTTTATTAATGTTTAAAATGTCTAGTTCCTGTCGTAACCATTGCAATATTATTCTCATTACAGTAATCAATAGATAGCTGATCTTTTATAGATCCTCCTGGCTGAATTACTGCAGTAACTCCTGCTTTATGTGCTATTTCCACGCAATCAGGGAAAGGGAAAAAAGCATCTGATGCCATGACTGATCCGTTTAAATCAAAACCAAATGTTTTGGCCTTTCCAATTGCTTGCATTAATGCATCTACTCTTGAAGTTTGTCCTACTCCGCTAGCTAACATCTGATTATCTTTTACTAAGACAATAGCATTTGATTTTGTGTTTTTACAAATCTTACTCGCAAATTCTAAATCGCTTAATTGTTGGTCAGTTGCAGCTAGATTAGTTACGTTTTCCATCGAAGAAACCGAATCAGTAACTAAATCTTTATCTTGTGCTAACACTCCGTTTAGTAATGAACGATGTTGATTTTTGCTTAGAGAAATTTCTTTACGGATTAAAATTATTCTATTTTTCTTTGATTTCAAAATAGCAATACTTTCTTGGTCGTAAGAAGGAGCAATTACTATTTCGCAAAATAGTTTGTTTATTTCTTCAGCAGTATCAATGTCGATATTAGCATTAGTAATTAAAACACCTCCAAATGCAGATATTGAATCTCCTGCTAGAGCACATAAATACGCTTCTTTTAATACTTTCCTTGACGCTATTCCGCAAGCATTGTTGTGTTTTAAAATAGCAAATGTATTGTCTTCGAATTCGTCAATTAAATTAACAGCAGCATCAATGTCTAATAAATTATTGTAAGACAACGCTTTTCCGTTTAGCTGGTCAAACATTTGGTCTAGATCTCCGTAAAAAGTTCCTTTTTGATGAGGATTTTCTCCGTATCTTAAAATATTAGAACCGCTTACAGAATTTTTGAATGCGGTATTTTTTTCGTCGAAGAAATTAAAAATATGAGAATCGTAATGTGAAGAAACGTTGAATGCTTTTGCAGCAAATTCTTTTCTGTCACTTAACTCTGTTCCTTTTTTGTTAGCAAGAATATCGGTGCATTTTTGATAATCAGAAATAGAGGAGATAACCATTACATCTTTGAAATTTTTAGCTGCTGCACGAATCAAAGAAATTCCGCCTATGTCAATCTTTTCGATAATGTCTTGTTCTTGAGCTCCTGATGCAACTGTATCTTCGAACGGATATAAGTCAACAATAACTACATCGAATTCCGGAATTTCGTATTCGTTAAGCTGTTGTAAATCACTATCTAATTCTCTTCTTGCAAGTATGCCGCCAAAAACTTTAGGGTGTAAGGTCTTTACTCTTCCTCCAAGAATAGAAGGATAAGATGTTAACTCCTCAACTGGAGTTACTTTAATTCCTTTTTCTTCAATAAAACTTTGAGTTCCTCCAGTCGAATAAATTTCTACACCTAGAGAAGATAGTTGATTTAGAATAGGCTCTAATCCTTGTTTGTTAAAAACAGAAATTAATGCGTTTTTTGGTTTTATAAATCCGTTCATTAAAATATAAATGTTGTATTGCAATAATACCTAAATAGCTAGCAAGAATCAATGGAGAATGAAAGCTTTTTTACTTTTGTTGAAAACTTTTCCAATCTAAAAAATAACTATTTTTACATCCTATATTTCGTTTATGATATTTTTTCGTCTTTTTACTGAAAGTTTACATTTTGCTTGGAGTGCTTTAGTTAATAATAAGCTCCGTACTTTTCTTTCTCTTTTGGGTGTAACCATTGGTATATTAGCTATTATTTCTGTTTTCACTATTGTAGATTCTTTAGAGAAGAATGTCCGTCAGAGTGTAAGTAAATTAGGTAGTGATGTTATTTATGTTCAGAAATGGAGTTGGGGTGCTGGTGAAAATGAAGAATATGAATGGTGGGAGTTTCTTAAACGTCCTCAAATGCAAATCTCTGAACTTGACAAGTTACAATCCAGGTTAAAAAATAGCGAAGCTGCTGCTTTTGTAATTAGTGCCAACAGAACAGTTAAATTTCAGAATAATAGTGTAGAAAATGCAGAAATTTTAGCAGTTTCTTACGAATGGAATCAGATTAGAAATTTTGATTTGATTAATGGCCGATATTTTACGGAAAGTGAAGTGAAGTCAGGAAAAAACAATGTTATAGTCGGTTATGATATTGCTTCTGCTTTTTTTCCAGTTCAAAGTGCTTTTGGTAAGGAGATTAAAATTAATGGTAGAAAATGTCTGGTTGTTGGCGTCTTTCAAAAAGAGGGTCAAGATATAACCGGAAATTCTTTAGATCAAGCGGTTGTTGTCCCTGTTTATTTTGGAAAGAAATTTATAAATAAAAGAAGTAATCCGATGATTTTAGTCAAGGCTAAAGAGTCGGTTTCTAATACTGCATTAAAGGACGAGTTAAGAGGAGTGATGCGTTCTATTAGAAAGTTAAAACCTCAAATGCCAGATAACTTTTCTTTAAACGAAATTAGCTTGATAGGCAATCGATTAGATAGCCTGTTTTCTGTAATTGGCTTAGCTGGTTGGGTTATTGGGGGCTTTTCTATTTTGGTTGGTGGTTTTGGTATTGCCAATATTATGTTTGTTTCTGTAAAAGAACGTACTAAACTAATCGGAATACAAAAAGCATTAGGAGCCAAAAATAGTTTTATACTGATTCAGTTCTTATTAGAATCGGTGTTCTTATGTATTGCTGGTGGTACTTTAGGGCTATTCTTAGTATACATTCTGGCCACCTCTATAAGCCGACTTACGGAATTCTCTGTTGAGTTAAGTGCTCAAAATATTATCTTAGGAATTTTAGTGTCCGTTATTATTGGTATTATTTCGGGAATTACTCCTGCACTATCTGCTTCAAAACTCGATCCGGTAGAAGCAATAAGAAGGTAGTTAATTAATTACAATTTTCTTTCTGAATATCTTTCCTTGTTTTTCTAAGGCTATGAAGTAGACTCCTGGAACATAATCTTTAGCATTTATAAAATACTTACTCGATCCTGCCTTAATCATTCCATCATGAATGGTAGTTATTTTTTTTCCGAATAGATCGTACATTTTTAGTGTTGCATATTCGCTCGTTTCTGTTTCTATCGGAATACAAGTTATAGCACTTGCCGGATTAGGAAAAACATCTATGGAAGTTTCTAGGTCTTCGAAAGGATTTACGGTTCCGATGGTTGGGTCTATCACATAAAAATCAAAGTATCCTTGTGGTGCTGGCATGGGTCTAGACATTTGTTTGCCAGAGTTTGCTTGGGCATTGATGTAATAATAAACCATCGTTCCTACAGGTATATTTTGAGTGATGGAAGCGCTCCAGTTATCGTCTCCGTTGTTGGTCATTGAAATGCTTTGGTAACCATCTTCTAGGTTAGTAGTCCAATATAAGTCAGCAGATTCTATTCCGCTTGTATGCTGTATGAAAGCCTCTACTAAATATTCGTTTTGTGCCAATGTATTTTCTAAAGATTGGTGCTGAATAAGCAAAGGGTCTTTAACTCCGACAGAATGGGTGATGCAGTGAATAGCTCCGCTGTAAGAGATTAAAAAAGTGTTTTGATTATCTACATCAATTCCGACAATATTGTAGCCAGGAAGTGCTTCTTGATAAATACGCTGTGCGATAGTATCGTATTCGGTTCTATAGAATGGAACTAAAATAGTGTTATTGACAAAAACAGAATTAGTATAGGTTCTGTAATAGCCATTATTGTCAGGGAAATTTCCTTGTGTACTTGGCGGACTTGGGACTCTAATAACTTTGTAAGGAGTGCCAAATGCCGAATTAAAATTTTCTAAAATGTATTGAAGGTTTGCTTCAATTTGTGGCCCGTCAGCTATGCCTTCTGGGTATTCTGCAACTAAGAGTGTTTCTTCATCTAGCAGTTTCATGTGCATATCAATATGATGAATACCATCAAAAGGGAGTATTTCCATCAAAATGTAGCGGTCAATACCCATAAATTCGAATAAGATATTGTTTATCTCATCTTGAGAATGATTCGGATAAGTTTGTCCGTTCCAAGCGTTTCCGCCACTATTTTCGTCAATTATTAAATTGGAAGAAAAACCAGTTCCCATTCCATCGCTCATAAAATTTCCTCCAGTAGCCATTAAATCCCAAGGACTTTCGCTAGTAGCATAAATATCTAAGTTTAGATTGGATGCGATTGCTTCCGGAACTATATCATCGTTAGGTCTGTTTCTGTTGTAAATCCAGTCTACTAAAAAAGGGTCTTCTACTTTGTTTTTGTAAACTGTATTTTGTCCATAATCACGCATCCAAATACTGTTGTATCCTGCCTCTAAAAAAGTAACATTCGTTGTGTTTAT
>ERZ887849.3377-NODE-3377-length-12050-cov-5.754148_pt1 | contig 12050 bp, 8 predicted proteins | sample MGYA00521267_ERZ887849 | MGnify/ENA primary metagenome ERZ887849 (study PRJEB32303, sample SAMEA104408601) | aquatic metagenome | biome: Brackish water; feature: Pelagic; material: water | place: Baltic Sea | collected 2014-06-06T16:11:00 | depth 2,863 m ... | reverse complement strand
GTCGTTGCCCTCGCCTCCGATGAGGGTGTCATTGCCCGCGTCGCCAAACAGATTGTCGGCCTGCGCCCCGCCATCCAAGCCGTCATCCCCATCGCCGCCGCGCAAAAGGTCGAACCCCGCGCCACCAAGCAGCGTGTCATTGCCGCCCAGACCGTCGATCGTGTCATTGCCGCCCAGACCGTTGATCTCGTCATCGCCTGATGTTCCGTCGAGACTATCGGGCCCTTCGGTCGGGCCTGTCGGGGGTGGTACAAGTTCGACAGTCTGGTCGTTGAACCGAACGAACTCGATGCCCGATGCCGTTATGGTCGTGCCGAGACCGGTGACGGTATGGCCGGTCGCGGTCTGGGTGATGGTGAAGTCTGCGGCATTGCCATTCAGCCGCAAGGTATCAGCCCCGTCGCCGCCGATCACCGTGTCGGACCCGCCAAGGCCCGGATTGATCCAATCATCGCCCGCGCCGCCGTCAAGGCTGTCGTCACCATCTCCACCCTCGATAAAGTTGTCGCCCGCGTCGCCGGTGATCGTGTCGTCGAAGTCGGATCCGAAGACCAACTCGAAATTGATGATCGTGTCATTGCCGTCGGCGCCGGTGGCCCGACCGGTCGCGAGGTTGACGTTCACGCCGCCCGAGGCGAGAGAGTAAACGACGGCATCCTCGCCCGCCCCGCCATCGAGAAAGTCGTTGCCACCCAACCCAAACAGGATATCGATCCCGTCGCTTCCCACCAACGTGTCGGCTGCGTTCGATCCGGCCACGCCCTCGATGCTGATCAAGGTGTCGGTGTTTCCGAATCCGTCGATGGCGATGCCGGTCGCAAGGTTGACGTTCACACCGGCCGTGCCGCCGAACTGGGCGTCACTAAAATAGCTCACGATATCAAACCCGTCGCCGCCATCGAGGGTATCGTTGCCTGCCCCGCCATCCAGCACGTTTTCAAGGTCGCCTTGTCCCACAAGACTGTCGTTCCCATCGCCCCCAATCAGCGTGTCGCTGCCCCCGCCACCGATCAGCGTGTCGTTGCCCGCGCCGCCGTCGAATTCCTCGTCGGCGTCGGTGCCGATCCAGAAATCATCGTCGGAAATTTCAACAAGCGTTGCCGGAAAGACCGCGCCGAAGTCGATCGGGGCGCCGGGTGCGAAGGGCCCCGAGGTGATCATGCTTTCCCCGACAATACGATCTTCCAGTGCGATCAACTCTGCAAGCGAGGTGGGCAGCGCAAAGCCGGGATCGGTGCTGGCAAGCAGGAAGATGTTGTCAGTGCGCTCGCTGTCGTCATAGATGATCAACAACGTGATGATGGTGCCATCGTCCAGCAACACGTTGCTCAAGTAGGTTTCGTCATTTTCATCGTTGCCATAAGGGGCCACGAAGACCGGTGAGCTTGGCGGACCAAAGAGTGCCTCTGGCACGAGCTCGTCGGAGTCGTCGGTTTCCGCATATTCATACTGCAGGATGCCATCCTCGGGCAGCGTGATGCTGAAATTGGTCGCGCCATCGAAGCCGGAGAAGTCCCCGTTGTCGTCCAATGGCAGTGCAATCCCGGTCAAAACGAACGTCGGCATCGGTATTCTCCTGTTGGTACGCGTCGCCGTTCACTTGGGCGGCGATGTTTCAAAAGATCATTCCTGAAAACTTTAGACACAAAGGCAGTCGTGGCCCAAGCTTTTTTTCCGCACGCCCGGTTTTGACGCGACCGACACCGATGCAACATGCCCGATGCTGGCCGTGTGATTGTCGATTTCTATTGAAAGTGACGCTTTTCATTGCAAACTGCCCCGCATGATCCACAAGCTTGAAATGTTCATCGCGGTCGCCAAGGAGGGGCATTTCGGACGCGCCGCCGAAAGCCTTGGGATCACGCAGCCGACACTGTCGACGGGCATAAAGCAGCTGGAGGAGGCGCTGGGCGTGCAGCTGATCTTTCGCGGTGCGCGCTACGGCGGGCTGACGCCGGAAGGGGCGCGTGCGCTGGTCTGGGCGCGCAAGCTGGTGGGCGACACGCGCGCCTTTCGCGAGGAAATGCGCGTCAGCCGCCATGGGCTGTCGGGCCATCTGCGGCTGGCGGTCATTCCCACGGCCTTGACATGGGCCGCGATACTTTCGGCGCATTTTGCGCAAGCCCATCCCAAGGTGCGCTTTACCATCTTGTCAAGAACCTCGACTGAAGTATTGAAAATGCTGGAAAATCTGGAGGTCGATGCCGGGCTGTCCTATATCGGCAACGAACCTTTGGGGCGCATGACCACCGCCCCGATCTATACCGAGCGCTATATGCTGGTCTGCCATGCCGACAATCCGCTGGCGCTGCAATCCGAGGTGACATGGGCCGATCTGGCCGCCGAAAACCTGTGTCTTTTGACGCCGGACATGCAAAACCGGCGCATCATCAACCAGTGTTTCATGGAGGCGGATGTGACGCCCGACGCGTTGGTGGAGGCCAATTCCACCCTCGTTCTGGCCGCAATCGTCGAGCAGGGCGGTTGGGTCACGGTGTTGCCCGGCGACATGGCCCGGTTTCTGGCCGCGGGCAAAGGGCTTGCGGTCGTGCCGATCGCGGGGGCGCATGTGGAACACAAGGTGGGCTTGGTCGCGCCCCATCGCGAACCCCACACCCCGGTGCTTGAGGCGCTGTTGCGCGCGGCCCAAGGCTTGGCGACCCGCTAGATCGGATCGGACGGGTCGCTTTCAGACATCACAGCGCCGCAGCTGCATCATTCGATTTCCCTATCGAATGACGGAATAACGATATTGATTTCTGATCACATGACAGGCCTAGTGGCCGGGCAATTCCGGAGCCCGCCATGACTGTCACAGCCCTTGCCCCAGCGCGCGAAATGCTGGCCGAAATTGATGCGATCATCGCCGATCACCTGCGGCTCGAGGGGCCGCTTTTGCCGATCCTGCATGGTCTTCAGGCCGCTTTTGGCTACATTCCTGCGGCTGCCCACGCGCCCATCGCCCAGGCGCTGAACATCACCCGGGCCGAGCTGCATGGCGTGATCAGCTTCTACCATGATTTCAGGGACAAGCCGGCGGGACGGCATGTCATCAAGATCTGCCGGGCCGAGGCCTGTCAGGCCGTGGGCGCGGCGGCGCTGTCGGATGCGGTGCTGGCCGGGCTGGGGCTCGATTGGCATGGCACCACGCGCGATGGGCGCGTGACGGTTGAGCCGGTCTATTGTCTGGGGCTGTGCGCCTGCGGGCCCGCCGCGATGGTGGATGGCGCGCTGAAGGGGCGTGTCAGCCCCGAGATGCTGTTGGCGGAGCTTGGCGCATGAAGATCTATGTTCCCCGCGATGCTGCCGCCCGCGCGCTGGGGGCCGACGCGGTCGCCGATGCCTTTGCCGCCTTGGGTCATGCGGTGATCCGCAACGGATCGCGCGGGATGGTCTGGCTCGAACCGCTTGTCGAGATCGAGGAGAACGGTCTGCGCCGCGCCTATGGACAGGTTGCGCCCGGCGATGTGGCGGGGATCCTTTCGGGCCGCGTCGACAGCCTTGGGCCGGTGGAAGAGATGCCGTTTTTTGCCCGTCAGACCCGGCTGACATTCGCCCGCTGCGGTCGGATCGACCCGCTGGATCTGGCCGATTATGCCGCGCATGGCGGGTTGGTGGGGCTGAAGCGCGCGCTGGATCTGGGCCCTGAGGGGATCGTGGCCGAGGTCAAGCACAGCGGCTTGCGCGGGCGCGGCGGCGCCGGATTTCCCACCGGCATCAAATGGGAGACGGTCGCACGCGCCACGGCGGATCGCAAATACATCGTCTGCAACGCCGATGAGGGTGACAGTGGCACCTTTGCCGACCGGATGATCATGGAAGGTGACCCGTTTTCCGTGATCGAGGGCATGGTGATCGCGGGGCTGGCCGTGGGGGCCACCCGGGGCTTTGTCTATATCCGCTCGGAATATCCCGATGCGATCGAGGTGATGAGCAAAGCCGTTGAAATTGCACGTCAGAACAATGTTCTCGGGCGCGTTCTTCATTCTTTGCATGAATTCGACATCGAGATCCGCGTTGGTGCCGGCGCCTATGTCTGCGGTGAGGAAACCGCGCTTTTGAATTCGCTCGAGGGCAAGCGCGGGGTGGTTCGTGCCAAGCCGCCCTTGCCCGCGCTGGAAGGGTTCATGGGGCGGCCCACGGTGGTCAACAACGTGATTTCGCTGGCCACCATTCCGGTGATCTTCGAAAAGGGTGCGGGCCATTATGCGAGCTTTGGTCTGGGCCGGTCCAAGGGCACGATGCCCATCCAGATCGCAGGCAATGTGGCGCGTGGCGGGCTGTTCGAGACGGCTTTTGGCATGCCTTTGGGCGTGTTGGTCCATGAGATCGCGGGCGGCACGGCCAGCGGGCGGCCGGTCAAGGCGGTGCAGGTGGGCGGGCCCCTGGGCGCCTATTTCGCACCGGCCAAATTCGACACGCCCTTTGCCTATGAAGAATTCGACGGGCAGGGCGGGTTGATCGGCCATGCCGGTGTCGTCGTGTTCGACGAGCAGGCCGACATGCGTGCGATGGCGCGGTTCGCGATGGAATTTTGTGCGGTGGAATCTTGTGGCAAATGCACGCCGTGCCGCATCGGCGCCGTGCGGGGTGTGGAAACGATCGACCGGATCGCGGCAGGTGATGCCGGCGCCGTGCCGCTGTTGGTTGATCTGTGCGAGACGATGAAGCACGGCTCGCTCTGTGCGCTTGGGGGGTTCACACCCTATCCGGTGATGAGCGCGCTGGCGCAGTTCCCCGAGGAATTCGGGCTCGCGCGGGAGGCTGCGGAATGATCGTGCTTCGCCGCCTTTGGCGCCGACCCGCGGGGGGCGCTGCCCCCCGCACCCCCCGGAGTATTTCGAAAGCAAAGATGGGCAGGGAGGGCACAAGGCCATGAAGGATTTCATCATTCCCTGGGGCGATGACCGCGACATGGGCACGCCGGCCAGGCAGGGCGCGCCGGTCAGCCTGATCATTGATGGGTTCGAGGTGACCGTGCCCGAAGGCACATCGGTGATGCGGGCGGCCGCCATCGCGGGCATTTCGGTGCCCAAGCTTTGTGCCAGCGATAATCTTGAGGCCTTTGGCTCGTGTCGGCTGTGCGTGGTCGAGATCGAGGGGCGGCGTGGCACGCCCGCGTCTTGCACGACACCGGTGGCGGCGGGGATGGTGGTGCGCACCCAGTCCGAGCAGGTCAAGAAGATCCGCAAGGGGGTGATGGAGCTGTACATCTCGGATCACCCGCTGGATTGTCTGACCTGTAGCGCCAATGGCGATTGCGAATTGCAGGACATGGCGGGGGTCGTGGGCCTGCGCGATCAGCGCTACAGCCCGCCCGCGGATGGCATGCGCACCCATTTTGCTGCCCGCGACACCAGCGGGCAGGTCAACCCCGACTATCTGCCCAAGGATGACAGCAACCCCTATTTCACCTATGATCCCGCCAAATGCATCGTGTGCAACCGCTGTGTGCGGGCCTGCGAAGAGGTGCAGGGCACATTCGCGCTGACCATCGAGGGGCGCGGTTTTGACAGCCGTGTGTCGCCGGGCGGCGCGGGCGATGATTTCCTGTCTTCCGATTGCGTGAGCTGCGGGGCCTGTGTGCAGGCCTGCCCGACCGCGACCTTGCAGGAGAAATCGGTGATCGAGCTGGGCACGCCAACGCGGTCTGTCATCACCACCTGTGCGTATTGCGGTGTGGGCTGTTCGTTCAAGGCGGAATTGAACGGCGACGAGCTGGTGCGCATGACCCCCTACAAGCATGGCGCGGCCAATCGCGGGCATTCCTGCGTCAAGGGTCGCTTTGCCTATGGCTATGCCACCCATGCCGATCGCATTCTGAACCCGATGATCCGCGAGAGCATCGACCAGCCTTGGCGAGAAGTCGGCTGGCAAGAGGCGCTCGGGTTTGCCGCGGCCAGGATGCGGGGCATTCAGGCCAGGTATGGGCGCAAATCGGTGGGGGTGATCACCTCATCACGCTGCACCAATGAAGAAACCTATCTGGTGCAAAAGCTGACGCGGGCGGTGTTTCTGAACAACAACACCGACACCTGCGCGCGGGTCTGCCATTCGCCCACGGGCTATGGGTTGGGCCAGACCTTTGGCACCAGCGCCGGCACGCAGAATTTCGATTCCGTCGCGCTTGCCGATGTGGTGGTGGTTATCGGCGCCAATCCGACCGATGGGCATCCGGTTTTTGCCAGCCGCCTGAAAAAGCGGCTGCGCGCGGGCGCCAAGCTGATCGTGATCGACCCGCGCCGGATCGATCTGGTCAAGACGCCCCATATCGAAGCGGCCCATCATCTGGCCTTGCGCCCCGGCACCAATGTCGCCGTCGTCACCGCCATGGCGCATGTGATCGTCACCGAGGGTCTTTATGACGCGGAGTTCATCCGGGCCCGCTGTGATTGGGACGAGTTTCAGGATTACGCGGAATTTGTCAGCGATCTGCGCCATGCGCCGGAAATGATCGAGATGCTGACGGGCGTTGCGGCCGAAGATTTGCGCGCGGCGGCGCGCCTATACGCCACGGGCGGCAATGGCGCGATCTATTACGGGCTGGGCGTGACCGAGCATTCCCAGGGCTCGACCACGGTGATGGCCATCGCCAATCTGGCGATGCTGACCGGCAATATCGGGCGCGAGGGCGTGGGCGTGAACCCGTTGCGCGGTCAGAACAATGTGCAAGGCTCGTGCGACATGGGATCGTTCCCACATGAATTGCCGGGTTATCGTCATGTTAAAAACGCCGATGTGCGCGCGATCTTTGAGGGTGCCTGGGGCGTTGAAATCGACCCCGAGCCGGGCCTGCGCATCCCCAACATGCTCGATGCGGCCGTGTCGGGCGGCTTCAAGGGGCTTTATTGCCAGGGCGAGGATATCTTGCAATCGGACCCCGACACCCGCCATGTGGCGGCGGGTCTGGCGGCGATGGAATGCGTGATCGTCCATGATCTGTTTTTGAACGAGACGGCGAATTACGCGCATGTGTTCCTGCCCGGCTCCAGTTTTCTGGAAAAGGATGGCACCTTTACCAATGCGGAGCGCCGCATCAACCGTGTGCGCCGCGTCATGGCTCCGCGCAATGGCTATGCGGATTGGGAGATCACCCAGATGCTGGCCAATGCGATGCTCAAGGATGCGGGCCGCCCCTTGTGGCACTACACCCATCCCGCCCAGATCATGGAGGAAATCGCGGCCACCACACCCGGTTTCGCCAATGTCGATTACGCCATGCTGGAGGAACGCGGTTCGGTGCAATGGCCGTGCAACGACGCCAATCCCCATGGCTCGCCGATCATGCATGTCGACGGTTTCGTGCGGGGCCGTGGGCGGTTCATCGTGACCGAATACATCGCGACCGAGGAACGGACCGGGCCGCGCTTTCCGCTGTTGCTGACCACGGGGCGCATCTTGTCGCAATACAATGTCGGCGCCCAGACACGGCGCACGGAAAACACCATCTGGCATTCCGAGGATGTGCTGGAAATCCACCCCCATGATGCCGAGGTGCGCGGCGTGAAAGAGGGCGATTGGGTCAGGCTTGCCTCGCGCTCGGGCGAGACGAGCCTGCGCGCGCATCTGACGGACCGCGTCAGCCCCGGCGTGGTCTACACGACCTTTCACCACCCCACGACACAGGCCAATGTGATCACCACCGATTATTCCGACTGGGCCACCAATTGCCCCGAATACAAGGTGACGGCGGTGCAGGTGGGGCTGTCGAACGGACCGACCGACTGGCAGGAAAGCTATGACCAGCAGGCACGTCTGTCGCGCCGCATCTTGCCGGCCGCCGAATGAGGGCAAGCCGCTCCATGTCGGCGCGTTCCGTTGGGCCTGAGGGCGCGCGTGACGTCGCGCGCTCGCTGCCTGATGAAGTGCCGGTGGCTGTGACGTGCAACGGGTCCACGCAAGCGGTGATGATGTGCAGCCCCGCCGATCTGGAGGATTTCGCGCTGGGCTTTGCCTTCAGCGAAGGCTACGCGCGCCCCGATCAGATCGAGCGGATCGAGATACTGGATGTGCCGAAAGGCATCGAGGCGCGGCTTTGGATCGCCGAGGCGGCCGCCAGCGCGCTGGGGGCACGACGGCGCGCGAGTCTCGGCCCTGTGGGCTGTGGGCTGTGCGGGATCGACAGCCTGGACCAGGCGCTGCGCGATCTGCCGCTGGTGCGGGCCGAAACATCGCTGGACGTGACCGAGGCCGCAGGTGCGGCCGAGGCTTTGCGCGCCCATCAGCCCCTGCATGATCTGACCCATGCCGTTCATGCCGCTGGATTTCTGGTGCCCGGTCGGGGTATCGTTCTGGCACGAGAGGATGTCGGGCGACACAATGCGCTCGACAAGCTGATCGGGGCGGCGCTGCGGGCAGAGATCGACCCTGCCTGCGGCGCCGTGGTCATCACCAGCCGCGTCTCGGTCGAGATGGTGCAAAAGACCGCTCTGGCGGGGGCGGGTATCCTGATCGCGGTATCGGCCCCCACGGCGCAGGCCCTGCGGCTTGCCGAACATGCGGGTCTGACCGTGGCGGCCTTTGCCCGCGGCGACCGGCTTGAGATTTTCACCCATCCCCATCGCATTATCGGAGGTGCGCCCCATGGCGGCTGACAAGCTTTTGCGCATGGCCAACCAGATCGCCACCTTTTTCGCCACCCAACCGGGCCGCGATCAGGCCGAGCGTGTGGCCGCGCATCTCAAGGATTTCTGGGGCCCGGAGATGCGGGCCGAGCTAAAGGCTTATGCCCTCGATCATGATGCCGATCTCAACGATCTGGTGCGCCGGGCGCTGCCGCTGATTTGACGCGCGGGCACGGGTTTTCGAAAACCCGTGCGGACGCGGTTTGCAAACCGCGTCCCCGCGCCCCTAAAGAGCGCGGCGATCCTGAACCGCCACGCCATCTGTGACGGCATCGCCGGGATGGGTGATGATCACCTCGCCTGCCGTAAGGCCATCGCGCACTTCGGCCATGCGTACGCCGCGCTGACCAAGTGTGATGGGCCGTTCGCGGGCACGACCGTGTTCGACCACAAAAACAGCCCAGCCGCTGTCGCGCCGGAAAACCGCCCCGAGCGGTACCTGAACCGCGCTGTCGGTTTCCCATTCCACGATCCGCAAGAACACCGCAAAGCCATGGCCAAGGCTGGGGCGCTGGCTGGTCGGTGTGACGATGCGAAACAGCGCATCCACCCTTTGTTCGGCGATGCCCAGCGCCGAGATGCGGGTTCGGGCGATGGGGTCGATCCGGGTCAGCACGGCCTCCAGCGCCGTCGCGCCGCCCCAACGTTCGACGATGGCCCGGGTGCCGGGGGCGATGCGCACCGCATCGGCAGACAATAGATCAGCCACGATTTCCAGATCGCCGGGGTCGCCGATGCTGACCAAGGGCGCACCCGGTTGCACGGGATGTTCGCTGATCATGGCAATGCTCAGCACCACCCCATCGACAGGTGCCACCAGTTCGATGCAACACCCCGCTGATGGGGCGCCTGCGGTGGGGCCCATCAGTGCCGCTTGCGCCCGGTCGAGCAGGCTTTGCGCCATGGCCGCGCGCGCGCGATGCGGCGACGGCGGCTTGCGCCACCACAAGGCGCTGGCTGATGCTTTCCATCTGGGTCATCGCGGCCACGCCGCGTTCGACCAGCGCGCGGGTGCGGTCGGCCTGCAGGCGGACATAGCCTTCGTCTTCTTCGGCCTGGGTCAGTTCGGCGCGTGCCAGATCAAGGGCGGCGGCGGCCTGCCTGATGGCCGCCTCGGCCTCCGCCCGGCTGCGGGCATCTAGCAGGGTGGGAATGGCGGGCTCGACGCGGGCCACCACGCTCGCGCCCGCCTGCACGGCGTCGCCAACCGCAACGGGGGCGCGGCGGGCCGTGCCGGCGATCGGGGCTGCCACCTCATAGATGTCACGGATGCGGGTCTGGCCTTCGGCGTCGATTGTGACCTGGAGGGGGGCGATGCCGATGGTGACCATGTCGACCGCAACGGGATGTTCGCGCAAGGCGATGTAGCCCAGCCCGCCCAACAGCGCCGCCCCCGCCAGCGCCAGCGTGATGCCCCCTTTGGTCCAGCCCATCATGCTACTCCCGTGTTTTCATGACGCCGACCAGATCCATCCGGTCGATCCGGCGGCGCACCACCAGCACCGATCCAAGGCTTGCGGCCAGAACCACAAGGCTGGCCCATGCGAAATTCGCAGGCTCCAGCACCAGCGGGATCGCATAGAGATCCGAGGTGAAGCCGCGTGACAGCGCCCGCGCGATCGCAGTGCCCATCACCCAGCCTGCGGGCTGGGCAATCAGCGCGATCACCATGGTTTCGCCCACCAGCACAAAGCTGACCTCGGCCCGGGAAAAGCCCATGATACGCAGGCTGGCCAGTTCGCGCGCGCGCTCTGACATCTGGATGCGGGCCGCATTATAGGCCACGCCGACCGTGATCAGCACCGCGATCACCGCATAGACGGTGTTCACCACCACCACATTCTCGCGGATCGTATCCTGAAAGCTTTGGCGGTTCCTGGTCATTTCAATCAGCCCCGCAGACATCGGCATGCCTTGCAACGCGGCATGCAGCGCGCCCATTGCATCGGGGTCGATCAGCACATTGGCCACGCTCATCCGGCCGCTGCGGCGAAACAGGCGGTCGATTTCGCCGATCTCGACATAGGCGCCCAGGCCGAAGTATTGCGCAACAAGGCCAGCCACGATCATGTCGTGGGTTTCGCGCGGGCCGGTGTGGAACACGACCTCGACCGGGTCGCCCACGCCCAGTTCCAATTGCCGCGCCAGACGATCCGACAGCAAGATGCCACCCGGGGCTGGGTCGACGGCCCGACCATCGGTGCCGATCACCCGGCTCAGATCGGCGCCTGCGGGTCGCGCTTCGATCGAGACGCGCTTTTCGCGCGGGCCATGGCGCAGGGTGACGGCGTGAAATTGCTGTGCCTCGGCCTGTATCACGCCGGGCAGACGGCGGATATCGGCCAGCGCGGTGTCCGGCACTTCGCCCGCCAGCAAGATCATCGCATCTTGCCGGTAGCTTTGGTTGAAGGCCAGGTCGATGATCCGGTCGAGCGCGCCGAACATGAAACCCGAAGCAATCACCGCCGCCGTGGCCGCCCCGAGGCCCAAGGCGGTCAGCGCGCTGCGCACAGGCCAGCGGATCACGCTGCGCCAGATCATGATGCTGGTCTGGTTGAGCGCAAGATGCGCCATCACCCGGTCGGCCATGGTGTGTCGAAAGGCCGGCGGTGCGGGCGGTTGCATCGCGATGGCCGGCGGCAGCCGGGCCGCCATCAGTGCGGCCCTGAGCGCGCCCGCCATGGTGGTGGCCAGCGCCGCCAGCCCCGACATGCCATAGACCCATGCCGGCACGCGGAAGATGAGATAGGGAAAATCAAAGAACTGCGCATATTGCCCGGCCATGGCGCGCGCAAGCATGCTGCCCGCGCCCCAACCCAGCGCCACGCCCAGCAGCGCGATCAGCCCCGCCAGAAGCAGATAGTGCAGCGCGATCCGACCATCGGGATAGCCCAGCGCCTTCAAGAGCCCGATCTGGGCGCGCTCCAGCGACACGATGCGGCTCATCACCATGCCGACCAGAAAGGCCGAGATGACAAAAAACACCGGCGGCACGACAACCGCCATGGCGCGCAGCTGGTCAATTTCGGTTGCCACGAAGCTGTCCGAAAGCTGACCATCGCGCCCATAGGCCCCAAGCCCGCCATAGGGATCGAGCAGCGCATCAAGCCGGGCCGTGACATCTTCGGGCTGTGTGCCGCGCGACAGGCTGAGCGACAGATGATTAAAGGCCCCGCTCATGTCAAAGGCGGCGGCCATTTCCGCCTCGGGCAGCCACAAGATGCCGAAACCCGCATTGTCGGGCATCAGCGCGCCCGGGCCGATGGTGTAGATGAATTCCGGGCTGACGGCCGTGCCGGTGATGATCAGCGCGCGACGCTGGCCATTGATATTGGCAAAAAAGCCATCACCGATGTCAAAGTCATTGGCGCGCGCGAAGGCATCCGAAACCATCACCTCGCCTGCGCGCTCGGGCGGCAGGCCCCG
>ERZ887849.3376-NODE-3376-length-12052-cov-7.337001_pt1 | contig 12052 bp, 10 predicted proteins | sample MGYA00521267_ERZ887849 | MGnify/ENA primary metagenome ERZ887849 (study PRJEB32303, sample SAMEA104408601) | aquatic metagenome | biome: Brackish water; feature: Pelagic; material: water | place: Baltic Sea | collected 2014-06-06T16:11:00 | depth 2,863 m ... | reverse complement strand
GGCTCCCGATAAATCCATCCCCAGAACTTCGATAAATTTCTTCATCGCGGGTGTGAGCACCCGTCCCTTGCGATGCAGAATCGCCAGCGGTCGAGTGAATCCATCGCCCTTCAACGGCACGGTCGCGAGCGTCCCTTGTTTGATCTCCTGAAGCACGGTGGCGAATGGCACGATGGCGACACCGTGGTCGATCTCGACCGCGCGCTTCACCGTCTCAATGTTGTCGAATTCCATCACCGGATCGATCTCAAGCTTGTTCTCGCGGAATATCGCATCGACCGCCTTACGCGTCGGAATATCGGGATCAAAACCAATAAATTTTTGACCATCCAAATCACTCAACTTGAATTCACCCTTCCGGGCCAAGACATGCTTCGGATGAGTGATTAGCACCAGACGGTCATTGCGAAACGGTAGGATTTCGATTTGCCGAGTCTTCACCGGAAACGCGACCAAGCCGAAATCCACGGAGTTATGCAGGATATCTTCGTAAACGAGATTCGAGCGGCGATACTCCACCCGAACATTGACCGAAGGAAAGTCGTGCAAAAATTTCGTGATATACGGCGGCAGCTCGTGCAGACCGATCGAGTAGATCGTCGAAATGCGAATCGTGCCGCTAATCACCTTCTTCATCTCCTGAAGCTCACTCAGAAGTTTGTCATAAGTGTGCAGCATCTCCTTGGCCGATTCGTAGACGCCCTGCCCCTCACGGGTGAGTTGAAATTGCTTCTGACTGCGATCAATCAACAGAGTCTTAAAATGACGCTCCATGGCCCGTGCCTGCTGGCTGACCGCGGATTGCGTGATGCCGTTCAACTTGGCTGACTTGGAGAAACTCTTGGTCTCTACGAGATCGGCGAATATTTTGAAGTTTTCAATTTGCATGGGACTACTTACTATAAGCCTTAATAATCGAGTTCCCTTTCTTAGCAATCCTATTAGTTTTTTAAATAATGCAGCTCACATATGACGAATTCTCAGATCGCGTGGCCAAGATCACTTCGCAGATCGAAGCTGCCTGCACCCAAGCTGGACGCGATCCTGCCGAGGTCGAGCTCCTCGTGGTGACCAAAACCCACCCCGCCACCGCTGCAGAATACGCCGCGCGCTACGGCCTGCGAGCTGTCGGCGAGAACCGTGTGCAAGAAGCAGTTCCCAAACGGGCTGAGTGCAAGGCGTCGATCGCATGGGAATTGATCGGGCATCTGCAGTCCAATAAAGCCAAACTCGCCGCAGAGCACTTTGATCGTGTGCAAAGCGTGGACAGCCCGAAATTAGCCAATCACCTCGCGCGAGCTGCTGCTGCCCTCGGTAAAAAGCTCCCCATTCTCCTGCAGATCAACGCGGGCAATGATCCCGCGAAATTCGGCGCCGATCCCGAGAGAGCCGCCGCCCTCCTCGAAACCTCGCTAAGCCACGACTCACTGCAAGTCGATGGCCTCATGACGATTGCCCCCTTGAGCGAGGACGCCGATGTCTCGCGACGCACTTTCGAAAACCTGCGCACGATCCGTGACACCCTCGCCTCTCAGTTCTCTCGACCTCTCCCCGTGCTCTCCATGGGCATGTCGGGCGATCTCGAAATCGCGATTGCCTCTGGTAGCACCCAAGTGCGTGTCGGCACGGCTCTTTTCGGTCATCGCGAGAAAATTTGAGTCAAATCGACCACCTTTCCGGGTTGCCTCTACTTGCATTCCGTTTTCGCTCTAGCCGTGGATACAGAAAAGCTGAATCAAGGCCAATGCGACTCGTTTAAAAGCCTGCTCGATGATCCCAGCCCTGCAGTCCGTGATGCGTTGCTCGAGAAGTTCGTCGAACTTGGGGATTCCGCCCGTCAGTTTCTGATCGAGATAGCTTGTGATCCCAATCGCATCCTCGCGCCGCACGCTCAGCACTTTCTGAGAGAGCTCAAGCTCTCCGACCCCGGCGCCGAGTTCATCGCCTTTATTCGGTCGATGAATTACGAGCTCGAATCGGGCATCCTTCTCTTGGCCCGCGCGGTGAACCCCACGCTGAAAATCGCCGCATGTCGCCGCGAGCTCGGTGCGATCGCCGCACGTTGCGCCGAGCTCACCGTCGAGCCCTCCTCTCCCCGCGAACGCTGCCGCATCATCAACCGCGTGCTTTTTCACGAATGGGCCTTCCGCGGCAATGTCGAAGATTACAACGATCCTCGTAACAGCCTGATCGATCAAGTCCTCGCGCGACGTAAAGGACTGCCCATCACAATGAGCATCCTCTACGTGATCATCGCCGAACGCCTTGAGCTTGAACTTCAGCTCGTGGGTATGCCCAGCCATGTGATGGTCGGATGCTATCTAGAAGAATTGCCGTTCTTCATCGATCCCTTCGATCGCGGCATCATGCGCGAGCCCGAAGAAATCTTCGATTACCTGCGAGAGCGCCGGATCGAGCCCGAGCTCCATCACCTCGCACCGACGCCTGCCCGAGAGATTTTCAGCCGCTGCTGTCTTAACCTCATCAACCATTCCCACACCGATCCGGTCCACGCGAAAATGTTTGCCAGCTTCGTCGAGGAATTCGCCGCCACCTACGAAAGAAATTCTCCGTAGTCCGAAGTGACTTTCGCTTTTGCGCTCCCCTTTTTCGCCTGCCTCAATCCGCGCTCTCATCTTGAATAGCGAAACCACTCTCACCCTTTCTGATCTCGATTCGTGGGATTTCTCCGGCACTGCTCTCGCGGTGCTCGGCCATCCGATCAAGCACTCGCTAAGTCCTCTGATGCACAACACCGCACTCGCCGACCTGGCCGCGGAAGATCCACGCTTCGCCACCTGGCAATACTTCCGTTTCGACGTGCCACCGGATGATCTCCCCATCGCTCTCCGAACCCTCCACCAAAAAGGATTCCACGGGATCAACCTCACTGTGCCGCACAAAGTGTTGGCTGTGAATGAAGTCGCTGAGATCGCACCTGCCGCGCGATCCGTTGGCGCGGTCAACACTCTGCGTCGCAACGAATCGGGCTGGTCTGGATTCAACACCGATGGTTACGGCCTCGCCACCGCTTTAGAGGAAAGCGTGCAACGCGAGCTAACTGGTGCGCATGTCGTGCTCCTCGGAGCTGGTGGCGCTGCACGAGGGGCCGCTGTCGAATGTCTCCATCGAGGCTGCGCATCGCTCTGGATTGCCAATCGCACCGCGAAAAATCTCGAATCACTACTCGATACGTTGCGACCTATCGCAGGCGACATCCCTCTGCACGGTTTCGCTCCTTCTGAAGTCCCGTCCGATCTCCCTACCGATGCGATCATCGTGAATGCAACCTCGGCTGGTTTGCACGAAGACGATCCCACCCCGATTGATCTCCGTGGCATCGCCCGCCCCACCGCGGTCTTCGACATGATCTACAATCCATCGCGCACTCCCCTGTTGCGTGAAGCCGAAGCGCTCGATCTCCCTCACGCCAACGGTCTCTCGATGCTCGTGCATCAAGGCGCAAAAGCACTCGAAATCTGGAGCGATATCCCCGCCTCACGCACCGCACCGCCGATGGCCGCAGCGCTAGCCCACCCTCAATCCGCTACCTGATATGTATGATTACGCCGAAATCAACGCCATCGCCCCGTGGTTTTTCCCGATCGTGGTTTTCGTGCTCGGCTCCTGCATCGGCAGTTTCCTCAACGTCGTCATCTACCGCGTGCCTGCGGGTCAATCGATAGTCACTCCCAGTTCGCACTGCGGCTGCGGTCTACCCATCGCGTGGTATGACAACATCCCGATTCTCAGTTGGTTCATACTGCAAGGTCGCACGCGCTGTTGCGGACAGTCCTACTCGTTTCGCTACGCCATCGTCGAGTTGCTCACTGCGCTGCTTTTCCTCGCGTGTTGGTTCGCGTTTCCACCCGCCAAAGCACTCGTGGGGATGCTGTTTATCAGCATCCTGATTTCTGCGACTTTCATCGATCTCGATCACATGATCATCCCCGATGTGTTTACCATCGGAGGAGGCGTGCTCGGCGTTTTACTCTCGATGCTGATTCCCGCCCTCCATGGCCATGACTCTGGCTTCTTTATCGTCGATAGCCTGCGTTCTGTAACGGATGGCCTGCTGGGCTTGCTCATCGGATCGGGTGTCGTGCTCTGGATCGCACTGATCGCCGAAGCCGTGTTGCGCAAAGAAGCGATGGGTTTTGGCGATGTGAAATTTCTCGGCGCCATTGGAGCATTCTGCGGATGGCAGGGCGCGGTTTTTGCCATGTTTGGTGGCGCCATTGTCGGCACCGTGTGGTTCTTGATCGCCGTAATCTGGCAGAAAATTCGCGGGAAACTTACCGCGGTCGCGCCTCCCGCTGAGACGCCTGAAGGTGAGCCCGCCGACATCGGTTTCGGCGTGCACGTGCCCTTCGGGCCGATGCTCGCGATCGCCGGAGCTGCATATTTTCTTTTTTTCCATCGCTGGACCACGGAATATTTCGCACAAATCTCAGAGCTGCTTTAGATCAACACTCCTCTATTCATGACTGAACCGAAATACATTGTTGTTGGTAATTCATCCGACGACCCCTTCGCCATTGATGTCGCCTTCGCCATGGGCCAACGCGAAGACGTCGCCGACATGATCAGCATGAAGCGATTCGCCAACTCGGAGTTCTGCCCACGCTTCATCTCCGACGAACAAGACTTCAGTGAGGTCGGTAATAAATTGGTGGGCAAAAGCATCATCATCGTCAGCACGAGCAGTTTAGTGATGAGCCGTCAAAGCTTGGCCATGCGCACGCTCATGATCGCGCGCGCCGCCAAGGAAAACGGCGCGGCCGAGGTCATTCTCGTCGAACCCGATCTCTACTACAGCGCCCAAGATCGTGGCCCACGAGATGAACTCGGTGATACCAACTTCGAACGCTCCGAACAAGACCTGAAGAAATTCGACGGCCAACCCTTCACTTCAAAACTCTACGCCGAGATGCTCAAGTTGGCCGGAGTTGATCGCGTGCTCACGGTGCACAATCACTCCCATTCCGTGCAGCAAATGTTCACCGAAGTGTTCAACGGGAATTTCCACAACATCATCCCCTATGATATCTACGTCCATTACATTCTGAATTCGAACATCGTGAGCTATGGCGAAGACGGGGAAGGCCTCGCGCTCTGCGCACCAGACAAGGGAGCCCGTGATTTTGTGAAAGAGATGTGTAAACGGCTCAACCTGCCCAAGGCCAAATTCGTGCTTCTGGATAAAGAACGCACCAGTGAACGCCAAGTAGACATCAAGATTCACGCCGAAAGCGAATGGGGTCTCGAAGATATCAAAGGCCACGACGTCGTCCTTTTCGACGACATGGTGCGCACCGGATCGACCGTCGTAGAATCCTGTAAGGTCCTGAAAGCAATCAATCTCGGTAAAACCGTTTTTGCGCTCACCCACTTTTATGCCAGCGAAGAAGGGCGCGTAAAGATGGCCAGCAGCGCGATCGACGAAATCCTCACGCTGAACACGATCCCTACCGTGCTCAATCGCGACATCCAAGGCCGGCTTCGCAAAAAGATGGTTGTTCTAAAAATCGAGAAATGGCTCGCGATCAATTTACGACGCATTCTCAAACTGCCCGAACTGGAAAAAGACGACAGTCTCTACGCCATCGACATGTCTTCCAAAAACGATCGTTGGAAACACAAGATCTGGCTGAGTGAACAACTAAAGGCGTTGAATAATCCTTAGGAAAGACCTGATCTCCAACTAGATTACTTCTGAGCCGTCACCGGTCTGCGTGCGAAGGATATCGGGTGCCGTGCCGAATTTTTCAGCATAGAGCTTGGCCACCGCCTTCGCGTGGTCTTCACCAAACTCCGGATTCGTGAGCGCCATCACCGCGCCGCCGAATCCGCCTCCAGTCAGACGCGCGCCATAGACGCCGGATGTTGCGACCAATGCGTCTACGAGAAAATCGAGCTCCTCGGTGCTATTCTCAAAAAGATGCTGCGAACTCCGATGTGATGCTGTGAGCAAACGCCCCACTTCTTTCAAATCACCAGCGCCCAACGCATTCACGGTGGATTCCACTCGGGTGATCTCTTCGACCACGTGTTGCGCACGCTTAGCCGGCAAGGGGGAAAGTTTCGCGAGATCTGCTGCGAGGTTATCCAGACTTACGTCGACCAACTCTTTCACGCCAAGCCCCACGGCTGCTTCCATGCACTCGCTATGTCGCGCCGCGTAAGCGCCATCGACCAATGCGTGTTTCGTATGCGTATTAAAGACCCACAAATGCGCCCCCGCGGGCATCGGAACCGTAGAGAACTTCGGTCCGCGACAATCGATATAAACGAGGTGATCTTTTTTCCCGAACCCCGACACCGCTTGATCAAGCATGCCACAAGGCAAACCCACAAAATTGTTTTCCGCGTAATGACCAACCTTCACCACCATCTCCATTTCAGCGTGCTGGTTAGACAGTTTTAGAAACGCCATGGCCGATGATAATTCGAGCGCCGCACTACTACTCAGTCCCGCGCCTGTTGGTAGATCGGAGATCACGAGAAAATCGAAACCGGCCGGAGCGCTCAGATCAAATTTAGGAAATGCCGCCAGCACTCCCAACGGATAATTGATCCAACTCTTACCATCGAACTGCTTGGCGAGATCACCCACCGCCAGCGTAACGATCTCCGGATGTTGTTCACTCGCGAAACGACGTTGCCCATTTTCATTAGGCGCGACCGCCACCCACAACCCGCGATCAATCGCCGCCCCTAAAACCGTGCCGCCATTATAATCCGTATGGTTTCCGATAAACTCGATTCGTCCCGGAGCGCGCGTGATTACGGTCGGTCCGCGACCGTAAGTCTCATGGAAAAGCGCGAGTAGTTTCTCCCGCATTGATGGCGGTGGTCGCGGCGCTTTCACCTCATCGAACGATTCACCCTGACGAGCCTTAGCCATAACTTCCAAAAGATAACTCATGGCCTCTTCGCGTGAAACCCCACGCTCCTCGACAAACTGCGACGCGCGTTTCTGCAACTGCGCGGCCATCGTCTCAGCTTGATCGGCAGTCGCGCCAAGGCACACGCAAAGTTCGGTAAGTTGCTCGAGTTCGGTCATACTGTTTCAGAAACCGAGATCATCCCGACTGCTCCCGGCTCCAAGGCGAGCTTCTTATCCTCCGGTAAATGCATTGTCGTAATCATCGCGAGACCAACAAAGCCGTTGGCGGTCTTGGCAGTCGAACGCAGCTCGCCCGCTTTCCGTTCACCGGCAAACAACGTCGCTGGCAACTCAGGTGCCTCAACTTCGCCGCTAACTCGATACAAGCGGCGCCTCACTTGCCCCATCGCTCTGAGCCGCGCCATAACTTCCTGCCCGAGATAGCATCCCTTTTCGTAAGAGACGGCATCGCGATCCAAGCCCCCTTCGTTGGGCAGATCATTTGGCCCCACATCCTGCGGTATCGCCGGCACTCCACCTTCGATTCGACGAAGCTCCATTTCCTCAGCAGTGAGCAACGCTTCCGCATCCACTCGCGAAACCAGCTTTTCCATCGCCTCAAGCAGACCGACGACTTCCCAGTGTTTCTGATCCCCACGACGCCCACCAAAGACCACGACTTCCGGCAACAACGTCGCGATTTCATTACGAGTTGCCTCCGTAAACAGCGTCAAACCGCGCCATTCGCCAGTTACATCCTCAATCTCAACCTCATCTGCGATGATGTATGCTTCCAATCTTTCTCGAATCAATGCGGCAGAACACGCGTAACTTCCCACATAAAAGGTCTCTTGGCCGGCTCGGAGCACAAAACTATCGGCTAAAACCTTTCCTTTTTGCGTCAGCCAGAGCCCATAAGTCGTTTCCTTAGGTATAAGATTACTTATATCGTTAGTGAACTGACCTTGTAGGAAAGTTAATGTATCTTCTCCCGTAACATGCAGCCAACTAGCAGGTTGCCAAAGAAAATGAGGTGTGTTTTGCAAATCTTCCACAAGAATTTATACGTATTGTTACTAAGAGGTTACGAAAATAAATGAAAGGTTTTGATAACTTTATATTGACTATGACAATTTCATGAGCATTTCTTTCCTCGTGACTTTCTACTTCTCCCGCCTAGCGGGAGTTTTGGGGTAACTAAGAAAGCAAAGGCCGGTCGCTTAGGGGTAAGCGGCCGGCCACTTTTTTGTCCACTTAAAATGACCGACCCGAGACTTGCCCCTCGCGAGCCAGTCTGACCAAGTTGAGCTTCTATGCAAAAGACTTCCGACATCAATGTCGTTGAGACACGTGCCCTGCCTACGCCAGCTGAACTCATTCGTGAACATCCCAAAAGCGATCAGCAGGCAGAATTCGTCACCAAAACCCGCCACGATATACATCGCATCATCTTCACGGATGATAAACGCCTCCTTCTCGTCGTCGGCCCCTGCTCGATCCACGATCTGAAAGCAGGGCGCGACTATGCGCAGCGCCTCGCGGCTCTCGCCGAAGAAGTCTCCGATCGGATCATGATCGTCATGCGCGTGTATTTCGAAAAACCGCGCACCACCGTCGGATGGAAAGGATTGATCATGGATCCGCACCTCGATGGTTCCCACGACATCGCCAACGGCCTGCGCACCGCGCGCACCTTTCTCGGCGAAGTGCTCGATCTCGGTTTGCCCACTGCCACCGAGTTGCTCGATCCGATCACTCCCCAATACATCGCCGATCTGATTTGCTGGTCTGCAGTTGGCGCGCGCACGACCGAATCGCAAACCCACCGGCAAATGGCTTCCGGCCTCTCGATGCCCCTCGGTTTCAAAAACGGCACCGACGGCACGCTCAAGTCTGCGATGAACGCCATCCAAGCCGCAGCTCAACCTCAGACATTTCTCGGCATCAATCTCGATGGTTCAGCATCCGCTGTCGTCACTCGCGGCAATCCCGCCTGCCACGTTGTATTACGTGGTGGATCTAACGGAACGAACTATTCGCCGGAGCACATCGCCGAGACCGAAGCACAACTCGAAAAATCCGGCCTCAATAAATCTATCCTCGTGGATTGTTCGCATGATAACTCTGCGAAGAAGCCAGAGCTCCAACCGGATGTCATGCGCGAGTTGCTCAAGCAAATCTCCGCTGGGAATCGCTCAATCATGGGCGCGATGATCGAGAGTAATCTCGAAGCCGGTAATCAGTCCTTCCCGCAACCCAAGGAAGATCTCAAATACGGTGTCTCGATCACCGATGGCTGCATGGACTGGGCCACCACCGAATCTCTTATTCGTGAAATCCATACGGCCCTCGCGCCGCGATTTGCCTGATCCAGCGAGCCTATACGATTAGTAAAATCACACCCTGTAAGTTCATTCGCTAAAAAGACCCGTCCACATGATTTATTCCGTGTCCTCCCTTCCCTCTATAGGCTAGAAACATATTCTTATGAAAACTCCCATTCGTGTCGCCGTCACAGGCGCAGCTGGCCAGATCGGCTACTCACTTCTTTTCCGTATCGCCTCTGGTGCCATGTTTGGCCCCGACCAACCGGTGATCCTGCAACTCCTCGAGGTGCCGGTCGAAAAAGCCATGAAAGCGCTAGAAGGCGTGGCCATGGAGCTCGATGACTGCGCCTTTCCTCAGCTCAAGGGCATGGTCCTCACCGACGATCCTCGTGTTGGGTTCAAAGACGCCAATTGGAGCCTTCTGGTAGGCGCCAAACCTCGCGGTCCCGGAATGGAACGCGCTGATCTCCTCAAGGATAACGGCCGCATCTTCACTGGCCAAGGGCAGGTGATCGATGAAGTCGCCGCCGATGACGCTCGCGTCGCCGTAGTGGGTAATCCTGCCAACACCAACGTGATGATCGCTGCATCGAAAGCGAAACGCCTCACACCGGATCGCTTTACCGCAATGGTGCGCCTCGATCAAAATCGCGCGCAGGCTCAACTCGCGAAGAAAGCTGGCGTCGATCTCACCACAGTGAAGGACATCTTCATTTACGGCAACCACAGCCCCACGATGTTCCCGTCATTCACTCACGCGACCATCGATGGCAAACCCGCGACCGAAGTCATCAACGATCAAGCGTGGCTCGAAGGTCCTTTCCTCGAAACCGTCGGTAAGCGTGGCGCAGCCATCATCGCCGCCCGTGGACTCTCCTCCGCTGCCTCGGCCGCCAATGCTCTCGTCGATCATGTGCGTGATCTCATGACTCCCGGCGCGATTCATTCCGTGGGCGTCAAGGGCGCGACTGAGTATGGTTTCGATCCTGAGGTCTGGGCCGGTGTTCCTGTTCGTTCCACCACCCCCGGTAGCTGCGAAATCATCTCCGGTTACGAAATGGATGCATTCTCCAAGTCGAAGATCGCCGCGACCAGCAAAGAGCTCACCAATGAGCGCGCGATGGTCGCCGATATGCTCGGTTAATCATTCTTAATTCGCTTTATCTTTCACTCAACGGCATCCCTAACCGGATGCCGTTTTTTGTGCCCGCGACGCACAGCCCTACCTCCTCAAACTTACGTCTTTCTTTACCATGAACCCTACCTCGATTCTTTCCCTCGATCCCGATCTCCGCGCTGAGCGCATTGAAGACATTAAACGCATCATCACATCTCCGAGCGGTGCGCCGATCTGGCAAGAAATCTACGGAACCGCGATCAAGGAGAAAGACTTGCCGCCTTATCTCGTCGATTCTCTCTTTCCAGGTCGCGATAAATACTCCGCCGAAATCCTCGGTATGGATTACACGCTTTGCCGTGGCGTTGGCTTACGTATTACGCGGCACGCTTTCATGTTTCTGCTTGATGGTGATCGCTCCTGGATCGATGCCGCGCTTCGGCAAACCGAGGTGCTGTTCGACGATGTCGAATACCCCGCCTGGAACCACTTAGCCCGGATGAAGACGGACGACGATGCCCCCGTAAAAAGCGGCGATCTGAAAAAGCACGACGTGCACCTGCGCACCGGCATGTTGTCCAATAGCGTGAGCCTCATGTTTAACTGGCTACGGCCGCATCTCGATCCCGACCAAATCGAAATGATCGTGCGTGGTTTGGAGAAACGAGCTATTCGCCCGTTCCAAGCCGCGATCAAGGAGAACCCGTGGTGGATCGAAGTGAACAACAACTGGCTCACCTGCATCGTCGGTGGACTCGGCGTCTGTGGGATGGCCCTCGACGGCCTGCATGACGATGCTCGCAGCCTGATCGACTATGCCGATCCTCTGATGGATCGTCACCTCGAAGACTATGGTAGCCAAGGTGAGTTCAACGAAGCCGTCGGTTACGCCGGCGCGATCTACCTCATCGTAAATTACCATGCCGCGCGACTGGGCTGGGCCGACGGCAAGGACAATCGATTGGCCACCGAACAGTATCGCGATATCGCCAACTGGTATATCCAAATGGCCGTGCCTCCCGGCCGACTGCATGTCTTCGGCGATGGCAAAGGCTATCCTTTAAAAGCCGACTGGTTCCCTGCCCTCGCTTGCGCGTTGCAAGATCCTTACCTCCAAGGTTTCGGTCAACGCCACAGCTCCATTCTCGCCGATCCACTCCAGATACTCTACATCGATCCCGACCTTCCGGCCAAGAATCTGACTGGGCATTTACCTCTCGGAATCGCTTATCGTGAGCACGGTGCCTGCATCACCAGCCGCACCTCATGGGATTGGGATAAGACCGCTTCAATCGTCGGCAGCAAAGCCCGCCGCGAAGATAATCACGAGCACAACGATGCGGGCGAAGTCGTGATCGACGGTGAAAGCGAACCACTGATCGTCGATTGGGGCACACCGAGCACCAGCTACCCAATGAACTTCTTCAACACGGGTCGTTTCAAATATTTCGAAGGAAATGCCTTTGGCCACAACGTGCTCGTCTTCGGCGGACGCGAGATGGAATCCTGCTACGAACTCCATCCTAAATACACCGACGGCAACTCCTTCCACGGCAAGCGCGCGCTCCATCATCAAGGCAGTATTGTCTCTTCGGAGTTTGACGATTCGTGGGGTGGCCTCTGGAGCATCGATACCGCTCCCGCTTGGGCGGGGGTGAAGCAAAACCTCCGCACCGTCCTGCATGTGCACCCCGGTTTCGTCGTCGTGCTTGACGAAGT
>ERZ887849.3373-NODE-3373-length-12063-cov-6.276982_pt1 | contig 12063 bp, 12 predicted proteins | sample MGYA00521267_ERZ887849 | MGnify/ENA primary metagenome ERZ887849 (study PRJEB32303, sample SAMEA104408601) | aquatic metagenome | biome: Brackish water; feature: Pelagic; material: water | place: Baltic Sea | collected 2014-06-06T16:11:00 | depth 2,863 m ... | reverse complement strand
ATCATGCGGCCGACTGACTTGGATAATTTCTGATTTGACCTTGAAATCGCCATGAAGAAGATCAATACCTTCCTCCTCTCAACCGCTGCGTTAGCAGTGTGTTTTGCGCTCCCAATTGCTTCGCAAGCAGGGAATCCTGACCGTGCCGGTTCGGCCGGTGCAGGTCAATTGCTTGTGAATCCTTGGGCACAATCCAATGGACTTGCTGGTACCAACATGGCCACAGCATTTGGTTTGGAGTCCATTTTTCTCAACACAGCTGGATTGGCATTCATTGAGAAGAGTGAACTCGCTTTTGCCAATACCCAGTACCTCTCAGGATCTGGGATTAGCGTGAACTCCATCGGATTTGCTACTACGACCAGTAACGGAAGTGTTTTGGCATTAACCGTGATGTCCATGGGATTTGGAGACATTCCGATTACGACCGAAGACTTACCGGAAGGTGGTATTGGCTCCTTCTCTCCTTCGTTTTCGAACATCGGAGTCTCTTTTGCCAAAGCCTTCTCCAATTCAATCTACGGAGGAGTCACCATGCGAATCATTGGCGAATCCATTTCGAATGTACGCGCGTCTGGTGTCTGCTTTGATGCCGGAATTCGTTACATCTCTGCTTCTGATGAGCGCCTAAAATTCGGAATTTCCTTGCGAAATGTCGGTGCACCTATGCGATACGCAGGTGATGGTTTGACCGTTACGGCTACGCCACAAGGCAGCCCGCTCGCGTTGACCATGTTGCAACGCTCAGAGCGCTATGAATTGCCTTCATTGGTGAACATCGGTTTTGGTTATGACATCCAAAGCTCCGAGTTCTTTAGCACCACGCTGACCGGGCAATTCGTTTCCAATTCCTTCACCAAAGATCAATTTGGAGGGGGTATGGAAGTCTCTTTCCGTGAGACCCTCGTTGTCCGTTTGGGTTACATGTGGGAGCCTGGGATTGGATCCGAACAGGATAACACGTCAGCTTTCACTGGACCTGCAGCTGGCTTCACCTTGAACATCCCTTCCAATTCGGATGGCGGCGTCATCGGAATTGATTACGGTTACCGCACCACGAATCCATTCAACGGAAATCACAGCATCGGTATCCACATCACTATTTGAATTCGTACGCGCAGCATAGCGCTGCAACTCACTGATTCAGTTTGCTTTGTTTCTTATCTTTGTCAAAGAGAAAGCCCGTTGCTCGGGTTTTCTCTTTTTTAATACACCTCACTAGACCCGAGGTGGTTCCCTTTAAAGAAATCTCCGCGTCATGTCAAACATCTCATACTTCACGCCCGAAGGGTTGCAAAATTTGAAGGACGAAGTGCGCCAATTAGAGGCCATAGAACGTCCTAAAATATCAGCTCAAATAGGCGAAGCACGCGACAAAGGAGACCTGAGTGAAAATGCCGAATACGACGCGGCTAAAGAAGCACAGGGCATGCTCGAAGCCAAGATTTCGAAATTGAGAAATACGCTCGCTAACGCGCGTTTAGTTGACGACTCCCAAATTGACAATTCAAAGGTGTACATCTTAAGTACCGTGCGGATCAAGAACATGAAGAACAACATGGAGGTGACATACACCTTGGTTGCTGAAAATGAAGCTAGCCTAGCGGCTAAGAAGATTTCAGTGGATTCTCCCATTGGGAGAGGATTGCTGGGCAAAGCAGTTGGTGATATTGCCGAAGTCACTGTACCCGCTGGTGTCATTCCTTTTGAAATTATCGAAATTAGTCGGGGATAATGGCTTCGCTATTCTCCAAAATTGTGGCCGGTGAAATCCCGTGTCACCGCATTGCAGAAAACGATGACTTTCTAGCGTTTTTGGATATCATGCCATTGGCAGAAGGCCATGTACTCGTCGTTCCAAAAATGGAAGTCGATTATTTCTTTGATCTGGACAACCACACCCTTTCATCCATCAACACGTTCGCTCGAGACGTCGCCAAACAAATCGAACGAGCCATCCCTTGTAAGCGCGTAGGAGTTGCCATCATTGGATTGGAGGTCCCTCATGCACACGTGCACCTCATTCCGCTGCAAACGGTGTCTGACATCAACTTTGAGCGGCCCAAACTGAAGGTGACCCAAGAAGAGTTGGCCGCCACGGCTGAGAAGATTCGCACGGCGTAAGCCATACGGCAAAAGGCAACGAGCAGCTGTTGAATCAACATCGACTTCTTTTGAGGCTGCTTAGCAGAAAATAAGCCTTGCCACCAACAGTATACATTCCTGGTCAACACGTTGTAAATTTCAACTGATATGTTGTTCAACTCCATCAGTTTTGCCTTTTTTTTCGCAGCGATTTTTGTGGTTTTCTGGACCGTATTTATCGGCAATACGCGGCTTAGGAATGCTTTTATTCTAGGGGCAAGCTACTTCTTCTATGGATGCTGGGATTGGCGATTTTTAGGATTGATTTTCTTCAGTTCACTCTGTGATTACGGTATTGGCATTGCTATTGACTCATGTCCCGACACGTCACGTAAAATAAAAAAACGCTGGGTAGCTCTCAGCCTTGCAATTAACCTAGGGTTGCTTGGCGTCTTCAAGTATTATAATTTTTTCATTGACTCCGCAGCTGCTGTATTAAGTCCCCTTGGTTTGGAGTTAAGCTCCCTTCACCTGGACATTGTACTTCCGGTTGGAATTAGTTTCTACACGTTCCAAACACTGAGCTACACCCTGGATGTCTATCGCGGACAAATGAAGGCCACGCGCGATCCGATTGCTTTCTTCGCCTTCGTCAGCTTCTTCCCTCAACTCGTCGCCGGCCCTATCGAACGTGCTCGAGACCTCTTACCTCAATTCGAGCGCCCCAGTCACTTCAACGCACACGTCATCCGCAGCGGCTTCTTGCTTGCCCTATGGGGGCTCTTCAAAAAAGTCGTTATCGCTGATCGATTGGCCTTGGGTGTGGATGCTGCATTCCAAGATATCTCAAGCTTGGATGGCAACATGGCTGCTATTGCCCTGGTCTTCTTTGCCTTCCAATTGTACCTCGATTTTTCGGCCTATTCCGATATCGCGATTGGAACCGCCCGAATGCTCGGCATTCAATTGAGCACAAATTTCAAACGACCCTATCTCGCAGCATCTTTCGGACAATTCTGGAATCGCTGGCATATATCCTTGAGCAGTTGGTTTCGCGATTATTTGTATATCCCTCTTGGGGGAAGTAAAAAAGGAGCCAAACGAACCGCTATCCATGTCATGGTGGTCTTTTTAGTGAGCGGCCTTTGGCACGGGGCTTCCTGGAATTTCGTTATTTGGGGGGCGCTTAACGGCCTGTTTCTTATCCTCCTTGACCCCTGGGTGATCCGTCCTCTTGCGCGATTAAAGGGCGTTGGCCGTGCCCTTCAAGCGATCGCTGTAACTGTGTGCTGGACTGTATCACTCGCGTTTTTCAGAGCACAAGACTGGCATGATGCACTGCTCGTTTTAAGCGCATTAAGCGACCTGCGATTCTCTGAATTCAATGGCATCCTAGGCATGGAAGATTTCGAATTCAAGGGAACAGTCGTGCTACTCGTAGCCTTAGTGGCATTCGAGTGGGTGCAAGAAATCCGTCCCCGCCTAGCGGATGCCTTTTATGAGAAAAACCGACTTGTTCGTTGGAGCCTATACGGCGCTTTATCCATGGGGATTCTCCTTCTTGGCTCTTTTGGTCTCAATATCGCTGACGCCAATTTTATCTACTTCCAATTCTGAAGCATGAAGCGCCTCAATTCACCGTTTATTCGCTTTTTATGCAAAGGAATTATAGGCGCTTTGTGCATGATCGCTACCTTGACTCTTCTTGATCAGAGCCACTTATTCGATGATGTTGTTGATCAAAATGGACTCGAATACAAACGCTGGGCTTATCTGCACGACATGGCTGAAAATGAAATTCCATTGGATCTCGTGATCCTCGGAAATAGCCATGCTTACACCGGTATCAATCCAGGGCATCTGAGCGCTGCTCTTGGGGTCAATGCATTCGTACTGGCCAATGCTGGCACCTACGTGGCAGATCATTATTGGAATTTGGTGGAATTATTGGAAATCCATTCGCCCAAAACAGTTGTTTTGGAGACTTACGGAATCAACGACTTCTCCCGTGAATTCATGCATGACACCAGGTTGGTCAATCAATTGAGATCCTTCAACGCCCGTCGAAATCTTCGCACCAAATGGAAGTCTGTAATCCCATTGTTCCCCATCGATCATTGGGGGATCGCGATGAGTCCAACCCTCCGCAATCACCACTACCTCTGGACGGGGTTTCCTGAGGAATCCAAAATCGATTGGGTGCAAGAAAAGCGTTATCTCGGAAGGTTTATCCGATTCACCTCGGGATTGCAAGATTCCACCTTGCAGTCCTATGCCGCCAACGGATTTGCAGTGCAAGGAAGGGAACAGCTCATTTCAGATGAAAGCCGGAAATACGTTCAGAAAATCCATGCCCTCTGCGAAGCCCGCGGAATCAATCTGATGCTCTTAACGTTGCCTATGTATGAGCTGCATGTAAATGAACCCGAATCATGGATTGGACGATATGACAGTCTGGCCCTTGCGATGAGCATCCCCTATCTCGAATTTCAGACAAAATCTGACCTCTCTACTTACCCGGAGTATTTTGAAAATACCCGTTCAACAAATCAGCACATGACCTTTGAAGGGTCAGTTCGAGCGAGCGATGAGCTGGCACAATTCATCGACTCCCATTTTCCAGAAAGCACACATCTCCGTGAAAACGAAGCCCAATGGCAAGAGTTTCACTCAGGAAATGCTGGATACTACCGATACAATTTCGTTTTCCAGGAGGATTCCTTGTTGGACATTGTGGCAGAGAATTTAGAATTGCCCGAGATGATGATAAAACAGATCACTGCTCAGTCTCAAGGAAATACCAAGAGCGATAAAATCATCACCGTACACGTGACGGATTACACCGGTGCATTGGATATCTCATCGTGCGATTTGAAACTATCGTTCAACTATGTCTTAGCCACTGATAGCATCGAGAAAACGGCAACGTTGCGGGTCCCTCAATATCACCTGATTCAACGGGAGCATTTCAACGTCTTCCAAACCGCAGTTATTCCGCTTGAAATCATAAAATTGACAGGTGTCACCCTTTCACCGAAGAAACCGTAATTCAAAGCACACCGCTTTTTTAGTGCTTCATTATGGCCTTGCTCGTCCTATTCGAATCCGTCCATAAAGGCGGTCCAAATACTCAAAATCCCTTGATCATTTCGAGTCCAAATTGGGCGAACCCGTCCATCGTAGGCCGATATGTTGTTGTAATCTCCGAAGAACATTTTCTCTTGGGGTCGAAACGATTTTTCACTGACCAACAGGTTTCGCCAGGTGGCTCCCCCATCATACGATGAAGCAACATAGACTTCGGTATCCCAAGACGGCTTCGTTGCGGGATTTGGATAGTTCGCTGCTGCCTTGCGCCGGTCATAGAAGACGATGTGGACAAAACCCGTGATATCGTCCACATCCATCCACGTGAAAAATTGCTGTGCTCCGGCAGGGTCGTCGTTGACACGAATGGGAGCAGTCCAAGTCGTTCCCCCATCGTCACTGTAAACCACCCAGACATCTTGATCATCGGGGCCGTTGCGGTTATCCGTCCAATTGACATACACTCGGCCTGCATGGGGGCCATTGCTTCGATCCACGCGGGTCACCGGCATGCCATTCGCCCGATTGAATCCTCTTACCACACAATCCCATCCACCGGCAATTTGAGCAACACGCAGGTCCTTCTTCAACCACGTCACACCTCCATCCGTGCTCCGGTCCATCCAGATGGTATCAGCATGCGCCCAGGCCACGTAAATCGTTCCATCCGCAGCAATATCAGGCACGGCTCCTTCAACCGTCCAATCTCCATCCAAACAATCACCCGCTAATTTGTTCACGCGCACCGGCTCCGTCCAAACCTTCGCCTTGCGATTGGATGTGCTGCACAAGATGATGGAGCTATCGCTGGCTAATGGGCTATCGTATTTATCAAATTGTGTCCAACACGATACCAGTGAACGACCGCTTACACTCACCGCTGCCCATTCCTTGTCTTGATCTTTCTGGTCGTTCAATCCCATACCAGCCCCCTTGGTCCATCGCTTCCCTTTGCCCTTCCCCCGTTGAACGACGATCCGGTCGAGCAAGGCTTCGCTTGACCAAGCAAGGCCATCGGGATTGGATAAATGCAGGTAATAGAAGTCTCCCTTGGGGGAGGCCACAACACACGGGTCACCGAAAACTCCAAAACGAGAAGTCAATGTTTCTGTCTTCCACGTCCAACCACCATCAGTGGATCGGTGCACGTTATCCAACACCGACCCTGCGACCAGGATATCCGGGTTGGAGGGACTGATTGCAATCGAAGGCTCACAGGGTTGATAGGCGTCCGTCTCACCACTGTAAATCATCACGTTGTCTGGAGCGCGTTGCGCGTGCAGCACTGCAAAACCCGCCACTAAAAACACGGCTGTTAAAAACGTTCTCATGGCTATCGGGGGAGGTTTCCTGCTTGATATCGTTCAGCGAACTCACGAGCGAAGTAGGTTAAAATGACCGAGGCTCCTGCGCGATGAATGCTGGTCAACATTTCGGGCATTGCTCGATCGTAGTCAATCCAACCCTTGGCCGCTGCGGCTTTGAGCATGGAATATTCACCGCTCACATTGTACGCCGCTATGGGCCGGTCCATGTGAACAGCAAGGTCTCGGATCACATCCAAGTAACACAACGCCGGTTTCACCATCAGAAAGTCAGCCCCTTCATCCGCATCCAATTCCGCCTCTCGCAATGCTTCGTGGCGATTAGCGGGATCCATTTGATAGGTTTTCTTATCCCCGGACTTGGGGGCACTTTCGAGTGCATCCCGAAACGGACCGTAAAACGCACTCGCGTATTTGGCACTGTAGGCTATAATTCCCGTTTGGGTGAAATTCGCCTCGTCCAAGGCTTCCCGAATAACCCCTACGCGACCGTCCATCATATCCGAAGGACCAATGAAGTCAAATCCCGCCTTTGCTTGCGCCACAGCTTGTGCCGCTAACAGCGGAAGCGTTGCGTCATTGACAATTTCACCGTTGACCACCAAACCATCGTGACCATCACTGCTGTATGGATCCAAGGCTACGTCGCTCATGAGCATAACCTCCGGAAAGGCCGCTTTAATCGACCGTGCAATGCGCAGATAAAAGTTTGACGGATGCGCTCCATAGCTTCCGTCCGGCGTTTTCAATTCCTCGTCAACAGCCGGAAACAAAACGAAAGAGCGCACGCCAACCTGCACGCAAGCTCCTACTTCTTTCAGCACCTCATCTTCAGAAAGACGAAACACCCCTGGCATAGCGGAAATCTCCTCACGCCGCCCTTGGCCGTCGAGCACAAACAACGGCATGATCAAATGCCCCGGCGTCAAGTGCGTTTCGCGAATCAAATCCCGAACGGCTGCCGATTGACGGTTGCGACGGGGTCGCTGTGGGATATCGTACATGGGTCCTTACTGTTGAATGGCCTGCTTCGCCAGCATAGATTCTTCATACAACGCCTGCAGCGTCTCCAATTCAGCCAACAAGGCCTCTTGAATGGCCAAGATCTCATCGTCGCTCATGCCTTCCAAAGAAATCGCGGTATGGTGACTGTGGTCGTGATCATGCCCTGCGTGACTCCCATGGTCGTGACCGGCATGGTCGTCATGATCCGATTCTATTCCAGGAACTTCTACCACCGTCTCGCTCCAATCATGGAAGCGCACATCCCATTCATTCATTCGGCTTTCTATGCGTGCCAACTGCAACGCCAACGATGAGTCTCCGGCCAACATGGCCGATTCAATTTCAACTTCCAATGCAGCCGTTTCAGCCAGCATTCGATCGTGAAGCTCTCCCGATAAGCGCGTCAACTGCCCGTGGATTTTATTGGCTTCTTCTAAGGTCAGGCTGGTCGGAGCATCTCCACAAGCAGTCCAAGTCATGGCACAAAGGCCAACAAAAAATAGCGATTTAACGATTTTCATGGTGTGATTTTTTCGGAGGAACAGGATCGTATGCAGGCGGTGTCCAAGGATGACATCGGCCGATTCGGCGCAGGGCCAGCCACGCTCCCTTCCACGTCCCGTGGATCTGAAGGGACTCCGCGGCATATGCGGAACATGTTGGCTGGAACCGGCAGTTTGAACCCAACAAAGGACTCAAGACAACTTGATATCCTCGAATGAGCCAAAGCAGTATCGCGCGCATCATGGAACAAAGGTACGGACCGAGCAGGCATGCCTGAATTTCAGAATGGACTGCGCTCGATGACCATGAGCAAGGCGAGAGCGCCCGTTGCAGCACAGACAAAAACCTGCTGTTCTCGTTTGCGCACTCCCAGTGCTTGCACAAGCGAGGCCAAGGCAAGAAAGCCCAATAGCAGCGCAGCTTGCCCGATTTCCACCCCCACATTGAATCGCAACAACGGCAGGACGATGCCCGCGCCTTCATCCTGCATCATGCGAAAAAAGGACGAAAACCCCAGACCATGCACCAAGCCAAAAATCATCGTTAAAGCATACGTCAGCCGATTTACTCGGTTTGATTTTTCGCCTGCTGAACGCCGTAAATTCCATAACGCAGTGCAAAAAATAGTGACCGGAATCAAGAACTCAATCCATTGACCGCTCGGGTGCAACCATCCCATTCCGGCGAGTAACAAGGTGATGGTGTGGCCAATTGTGAATGCCGTGGCGAGCAGTAAAACACGGAGCACATCCCCAAGACTGGCCCAAGCCACCAAGGCGACCAAATACAGCATGTGATCGTACCCTTGCAAGTCCGTGATGTGCTCAATGCCCAAAAGGACCTCTCTCATGACGCTTTCTGCTCATTGCGATCATAGCGGCTCACGCAAAATGCAAACTCATTGCGGTCGTCCGCGTCATGCCGCATTAAATCTGTACGAGACCACCCCTGCTCCAGGTGATTCAATTCAAAAAATGTATCCCCTTCCGGCGCGGCGCTCACATGCGTGATGTACTGCCGATCGACCTTTCCAGAGGCCAACATCTCACGATAAATCTGGCCACCGCCGATGATAAACACCTCCTCCTCTCCTCTCTTCTCCGCCACTTCCAGCGCCGCTTCCAAGGAATTCACAACCACAGCTCCTGGCGCATTGTACGCAGAATTGCGTGTTACCACAATGTTTGTTCGGTCTTTGAGCGGTCGAAACCGGTCTGGGATGGATTCGTAATTTTTCCGACCGGTGATAACGCAGTGGCCGCGTGTTGTCACTGCAAAAAACTGCATGTCATCACGGAGTCTCCAAACCAAATCGTTGTTGTGACCTATCACGCCGTTTTCGGCAACCGCAACAATGAGACTTACGCGCATGGGCTATGGATTAAACCGAAATAGCGGCTTTGATGTGTGGCATGGGATCATAGTCCGTCAATTCAAAATCTTCATAGCGAAAAGCGAAAAGATCTTTGACATCCGGATTGATCTGCATCTTCGGAAGGGCACGAGGCGTTCGCGTCAATTGCTCTTTCGCCTGCTCCACATGATTCAGATAGAGATGCACATCGCCAAATGTGTGCACGAATTCTCCGGGCTCCAAGTCGCACACTTGAGCCACCATCATCGTTAACAAGGCATAGGATGAAATATTGAACGGAACACCCAGAAACGTATCCGCAGAGCGCTGGTACAATTGGCAATTCAAACGACCATTGTCGACATGAAACTGGAACAAACAATGGCATGGCGGAAGCGCCATTTCATCAATAAAACTGGGATTCCAAGCACTCACAACGTGCCTACGAGAATACGGATTCGTTTTTATTTGCTCAACCAATTTCGCGATCTGATCCGTAGCTGAACCATCCGGGTTTGGCCAGTTCCTCCATTGGTAACCGTAAACCGGACCCAAATTCCCTTCTTCGTCTGCCCAATCATCCCAGATGCGCACTCCATTTTCCTTCAGGTAGGCAATGTTGGTATCGCCCTGTAAAAACCACAAGAGTTCATGGATTATGGAACGCAGGTGGACCTTCTTGGTCGTCAACACTGGGAAGCCTTCGGCCAAATCAAATCGCATTTGATAGCCGAAACACCCCAACGTCCCAGTTCCCGTCCGGTCTTCGCGGCGCGTTCCATGGGTTAAGAGGTGGTCTAGAAGATCGAGATAAGCACGCATGGGACGAAGATACCGGCGGAATAGGAGGATTCATCCCGCCGTTGATACAACGTGGAAAACTGCGTGATTAGGTCAGCAACTGTTTCCAGCGAGGCAAATGCGCCATGGCAGCCACGGGCGATCTCCAGCGATAAATCACATTGATGACCAACAAGTTGAGATTCAGCCCTGCGTGCAATGCCAAGATGTAATAGGGCCAGGGCCATTTCGGGACAAAGGGGTTGTCTACTTTTGGCGCTTCCCACATGTACATGTAGTTGGCCATCACATCGCTTGCAAATACCGTATTCAACACCCAATTGAACACACCAATACTCGAAGAAATCAGGGCCGCGACCACATAAATCCACATCCAACCGTAGCGCACAAATTGAAAACCAAACGAGCGCGCCATGACAATTGGAAAGAAAACAATGGCCGAATGGCGCATGTAGTAATCTACCAAAACCAACGGAGCATCCCCAACAGTCAACTGGGGTGTCAGCATCCCGTGCACCCCTCCAATGGTCCCTAAGAATGCTGTAAACATGAACAGGTAGCGATTGCGTGCAAAGCAATTCACCGCAATCAAAATGTAATTCATGCCGCAGAAGTGGAGTGGCAACGAACGGTGCCACGTCAACGCTTGATCGGGATCTAGAATCGCGTAGATCGGCAAGGTGAGGTTGCCTGCAAAAAGCAGGATTCCAAAACGTTTCAACATGACATCTTTGCGGTCCGAATCCAATCGGTCAAACAAGCGTACCAGAAGAGTCCCTATGAGCAAACTGCCTAGAAGAAAAAACCAATAGCGCGGTTCATTCGAGTGGATAACAAGATCGTATTTCAATTGAAAGGGCTTTTAAAGCAGAGTATCTCACGCCTTATATAACAAAGTAATCAACGCTTTGAAAATCAATTAACTCGCTGATCCAATTTCGCCTTCGTGAATCAATGTTTGCGTCGGGAAAGCGAAGTTGAGGTTTTCCTCATTGAATCTTCGCAGAATTTCTAAATTGATCGCACCCGGTGTCAAGCATACATCCGAGGCTTTTTTCACAAAATAAATGGCGCTCACGTTGAGCGAAAAATCACCGAAGCCGCTAAACCAAATCGTGGTATCGTCCTCCGTTCCAACATGCTTCACGACGATTTCATTCAGAATGACAATTGAACGCTCAATCTGCTCGGGTGTGGTGTCGTACGTCAACCCCAAATCCAATCGGATTTTTCGTGCCGGTTCCGCGGTTACGTTTTCTACGATGCTGTCCGTGAATTTGTGGTTGGGTATCGTCACCATGCGACCCGCTAACGTCATGAGGCGGGTGGATCGAATTCCGATTTCTTGAACCGTACCGTCCATCCCATCGAGTTGAACACGGTCACCGACCAAAAAAGGCTTGTCCACGAAGACGGTGACGCCCCCAAAAATATTGGCCACGAAATCTTTTGCCGCCATGGCCAAAGCCAAACCTCCAATTCCCACTCCTGCGAGCAAAGCACCGACATCATACCCCGAATTATTGAGGGCCATGATGACGCCAAGAACCCATACCGTCGAGCGCAATGTCTTTTGCAGAATCGGGGTTATTTGAGACACCATTTTTGAATCTGACTTCTCGGAGACTGACAAGAGCAAATTGCCAATGAGTGAGTCTACCAATCGAGCTGCCAACCAGGTGATGTCAAAAGCCACAGCAATGGCAAACACTTTCTCCATGAAGGCATCTGCACCCGTTCCAAAATGCAAATGGTCGTAGCCGAACCACAAGCCCAAGATGACCACTCCCATTGCAATGGGCTCTTCAACTTGGTCGATGATCAGATCGTCCAACTTGGACGCTGTTTTCGAGGCTGCAGCTTTGATTCTGTGACTAAGCCATCGGTAAAACAACCGCCCCA
>ERZ887849.3372-NODE-3372-length-12065-cov-47.279434_pt1 | contig 12065 bp, 17 predicted proteins | sample MGYA00521267_ERZ887849 | MGnify/ENA primary metagenome ERZ887849 (study PRJEB32303, sample SAMEA104408601) | aquatic metagenome | biome: Brackish water; feature: Pelagic; material: water | place: Baltic Sea | collected 2014-06-06T16:11:00 | depth 2,863 m ... | reverse complement strand
GTTTCCGAAGATACTTTATTGTCAGTTAAAATTGAACAATTTGCAGCAAGCTCAATTGATATAAGATTAATTTGTTTTACTAAGACCGCAGAATATCTTGAGTGGATGAAAGTAAAAGATGCTTTAGCTATTGAGATCAAAAGTATAGTAGAAAAAAACAATGCATCCTTTGCATTCCCAAGCACTTCCATTTATGTGGAGAAAAATTAATGAATTCACTTTTAATTTTGTTCAATCAAATTGTGCAACTTTATATTTGGGTTTTAATTATTAATGCGATTGCTAGTTGGCTCATGGCTTTTAATGTAATCAATGTAAGTAATCGATTTGTTTACTCAATTTTAGAAATCTCATACAAATTAACAGATCCTCCATTAAGATTTATCAGAAATTATATACCTAACTTAGGATCTATAGATATTTCACCAGTTATATTAATTCTAGGATTAGTATTTCTTAGAAATTTTATTAATGAGATATTTTATAAAATTGCATTTTGATGATGATTATTGATGGAAAAAAAGAAGCAGCATTATTAAGGGAAGAAATAAAGAAAGAGATTTTACTATTAAAAGAAAAGACTAAAAAAGTCCCTGGCCTAAGTGTTATCCTAATCGGCGATTTTACCCCAAGTCAAATTTATGTAAAGAATAAGGAAAAAAATTCAAAAGAGGTTGGAATTAATTCTGAAGTCATAAAATATCCTAAAGACATCACTGAACAGGAAGTTTTAAATAAAATTAAAGAATTAAATAATAATCCTGAAGTCTCAGGCATTTTAGTTCAATTACCTCTACCTAAACACATTAATAAAGAAAAAATAATTAATGCCATTCATCCTAAAAAAGATGTTGATGGTTTTAATCCTATAAATGTTGGAAATTTAGCTTCAGGATATGATGCTATAATTCCCTGCACTCCTCTTGGCTGTCTGCATTTAATAAAAAAAATTGAAAAAAATCTATCAGGAAAACATGCTGTAATTATTGGACGTTCAAATTTAAATGGAAAACCTATGGCACAACTTTTATTAAGGGAAAATTGTACAGTTACCATTGTCCATTCAAAGACAAAAGATTTGAAAGCAGAATGTCAAAAAGCAGATATTTTAGTTGCTGCAGTTGGTAAGGCTAATTTAGTAAAAGGTGACTGGGTAAAAAAAGATTCAATTATAATTGATGTTGGAATTAATAAAGTTGAAGAAAAAATTGTTGGAGATGTTGACTTTGAGTCAGTAAAAGAAAAAGTTAAAGCTATTACACCAGTGCCAGGTGGCGTTGGTCCTATGACAATTGCTTGTTTGTTAAAAAATACTCTAGAGTGTTTTAAAGCTCGTTAGACCTATCGAAATCAATTTTTAAGTATTTACTGTTTCTAAACTTTATCACGACAGTTGCTATTGCAACAACAAGTATAGCAATTGAAATGTAAATCAAATTCGTTGGGTCACTGTCTTTATCTTGAAGGATGATGTACCTAGCTAAAGCAGTAATTGCTATAACCAAAGGGTATGTAACTCTAATGGCTCTTGTCTCCCAATAAGATCTTACAAGACCAATTACCTCTATATAAATGAACATTAATAATAGATCAGCCAATGAAACGTATCTAGCTTCGTACATCACTTTTACTTCTATGGCGAAAGCAAGTATCGTTGAAAACAAAACGAATAAAACGGCAGCTAATTGAATGTTTCTAATAAAATTGTTCACTAATTTAGTATAGCAGTTTTTTTATGCTTTGTTTAATTGTTTTGCGTGGAATTTTATAAATCTCTCAACTTTTGATTTATTAAATGTTTTATTTTCCTCAAAAGACACTTTTTTCATTGAATAAGCTTTACTTGCCGTAACTCTCGACATGATAGTTACATTTCCTTTGTAGATTTTCAGTTTTACTGATCCATTAACTTTATTTTTATTTTTATCGACAATCTTTTGAAGATTAATTCTTTTTTTTGAAAACCAATATCCATTATAAACAAGCTCTGCATACAAAGGCATAATTCTTTCTTTTTCATGCATTGTTTTTTTGTCTAGAGTAACGGACTCTATGGCTCTATGAGCTTTATAAAGAATTGTTCCTCCTGGCGTTTCATAAACACCTCTAGACTTTATGCCAATGAATCTGTTTTCAACCAGATCAACTCTTCCTACTCCATTTTTTCCAGCAATCTGATTTAATTTTTCCAGTAAAGCTGCAGGGCTAAGTTTTTTTCCATTGATCGTTACTGGCTCGCTATTTTTAAAACCAATTTTAACCATAGTTGCTTTGTTTGGAGCTTTTTCTGGAGAAATAGTTCTCTGAAAAATAAATTCAGGTGCTGAGTTTTTTGGATCTTCCAAAGCTTTTCCTTCAGTAGAGGTATGAAAAAGATTGTCGTCTACTGAAAAAGGTGGAGCACCTTTTTTATCTTTAGGTATTGGTATGTTATTTTTTTCAGCATACTTAATTAAATCTGTTCTTGATGCTAAATCCCATTCTCTCCATGGTGCTATAACTTTTATTTTTTTTCCAAAAAAAGCATAGCTTAATTCAAATCGAACTTGATCATTTCCTTTACCTGTTGCACCGTGCGAAACAGCATAGGCACCATATTTTTTAGCAATTTCAATTTGTCTTTTAGCAATTAATGGTCTGGCTATAGATGTTCCTAAAAGATAAGTGCCTTCGTACAAAGCATGTGCCCTCAACATTGGAAAGACATAATCTTTTACAAAAACATTCTTTAAATCCTCAATAATAATTTTTTTAACACCAAGCCTTTTTGCATTTCTTATTATTTTTTTTCTATCAATGATTTGTCCAATATCTGAAGTGTAAGCAATTACTTCAGCTTTGTAATTTTCTTGTAACCATCTTAATATTATCGAAGTATCAAGACCTCCCGAATAGGCTAGAACAATTTTTTTCATATATTAACTGCAGCTTTTCTTTGCTTCTTCGTATGCTTTTGTAAAACCAATCATTGAGTAATGGTCTGTAGTTTGTGAGCCCTTAGGTTCATTCGCAATAACCATAATATTTGAAGCTTTTTTCATTAAATTAATAAATTTTTTTTCATCTTTCTCGTCAGAAATCCAAGCAAAATTTTCTTTCGAAAAAAAAGAGTATTCATTTTTACCTGATTTAGCATTTACCGAAGAGGCCTTATAGGTATGTCCACTCGTTACGCTAACTTCGTCATTGATATTTTCGTTAGGTCTAAATGTTACAAATAATCTAGAAGGTTCCCTATTAAAATTCTTTGGTGATCTTTCTTTTGGTTCTGATTGAGCAAAACAAATCGTTCCTTGTTCAGTGCTAGCTGTAAAAACTTCCCAGTCTTTAAATTTACCTTTCGAAACAGGATTGGCAGCGGCTATGTTAAATATTAATTGTAAGAAAATTATAAAAGTAAAAATTTTTTTGAAGTTCATTTTAAAATTTTTATACTAAATTTAATTAATTTCAATGATAACGGTATTATGGCGTTGGATTAGGATTATTAGCGTGAATTAAATTTATCTTTTCAATAATTTTATTATCTAATTCTATATCTACACTACCTATGTTTTCTTTAAGCTGCTCCATTGTTGTTGCCCCAATAATATTACTTGTCATAAAGGGCCTGGAGTTAACAAAAGCAAGTGACATTTGCGTTAAGGTTAGGCCATTTTCTTTTGCTAAATTATAATAATCTTCCACAGCTCTTTTTGCGTTCTCTTCTCTATATCTGACCCAGAAGTCTTTATACAAACCAACTCTAGAGTTTTTTGGCATTTGGTTATTTCTGTATTTTCCAGACAGATATCCAATCGCCAGTGGAGAGTAGGCTAATAAACCAACATTCTCCCTACATGAAATTTCAGACATACCAATATCATAAGCTCGGTTAAGCAAGTTGTAAGGATTTTGCACAGAAACAACTCTAGGTAAATTAAGTTTACTAGAAATCTCTAAAAATTTAGAAAAACCCCAAGGTGTTTCATTAGATAATCCTATGTAACGAATTTTTCCTTGGTCTACGAATTTTTTTAGACCTTGAAGGACTGACTCAATATCATTCCATTTATTCTCTTTGGTGTCGTGAGCATAGTCACGTTTTCCAAAAAAATTTGTATTTCTCTCTGGCCAATGTAATTGATAAAGATCAATGTAATCTGTTTGGAGTCTTTTTAAACTTCCTTCAATTGCCAAATTCATATTCTTTTCGGTGAAATTTCCTCCTCCACCTCTAATCCAACTAGGACCAGGACCGACCATTTTTGTAGCTAAGATAATCTTTTCTCTTTTCTTTGTTTTTTTAAACCAGTTACCAATAATAGTCTCCGTTGAGCCCTGCGTTTCCTCCCGTGGTGGAACCGAGTAAACTTCAGCCGTATCAAAAAAATTTACACCTTTATCAAAAGCGTAATCCATTTGTTCGAAACCTTGAGCCTCAGTATTTTGCTCGCCCATATTCATAGTTCCAAGACAAATTAAACTTACATCAATGTCTGAGTGACCAAGTTTTTTAAATTTCATAGAACTTAATTACTTTAATTATTAAAAACTTCAAAGAGTTATTTCAAATTATGGAGCTGGGTTAGGATTGTTTTGATGAACTTTATTAATGTCATTTATAATTTCTTTAGATAATTCTATTTCTATACTTTCAATATTTTCTTTAAGCTGTTCAATCGTAGTTGCTCCAATAATATTACTTGTTACGAAGGGCCTAGTATTTACGAAAGCTAAAGATAAATGGGTTAAAGACATTTTGTATTTTTCAGCAATTTTGAAATATTCATCAACTGCCTTGTATCCATTTTCTTTTCTGTATCTTCCCCATATATCTGCGTAGAGACCCATTCTAGATTTTTTGGGCATTTGATTATTTCTATATTTTCCAGTTAGGTACCCAAAAGCCAGAGGTGAGTAAGCTAACAAGCCTACATTTTCTCTACAAGAAATTTCTGCCATTCCAATCTCATAAGTTCTGTTTAATAAACTATATGGATTTTGCACCGAAACAATTTTTGGCAAACCAGAAATTTTTGCAATTTCTAAAAATTTAGAAAAACCCCAAGGTGTCTCGTTAGATATTCCAATGTGCCTTATTTTACCTTGCTTGACATATTTTTCCAAAATTCTCAAAACTGATTCTAAGTCGTGCCAATTTTTTTCATCGGGATTATGATCGTAATCTAGTTTGCCAAAAAAGTTTGTGTTTCTTTCAGGCCAATGTAATTGATACAGATCAATGTAATCTGTTTGGAGTCTTTTTAAACTATCGTGCAATGCTGCTTCAATTCCTTTTTCGTGATATTCGTTTCCACCACCTCGTATCCATTTCCATCCTGGACCTGCAATTTTTGATGCTAAAATAATTTTATCTCTGTTTTTTTTTTGATTAAACCAATTACCAATAATCACCTCAGTTTTTCCATAAGAATGATCCATTGGTGGAGTAGCGTATAGCTCGGCAGTATCAAAAAAATTGATGCCTTTTTCCAAGGCATAATCCATTTGTGCAAATCCGTCTTCTTGAGAATTTTGCTGCCCCCATGTCATTGTGCCAAGACATATTTGACTTACGTTTAGATCAGTATTTGCAATTTTTTTAAATTTCATAATTTTTTTTGAATATGGGTTATTAGATTAGATAAGCCCTATTGAAAAGTAGTAAAAAAACACTATATTGTAGTTATGGTATTTAACAAACAAACAACAGCAGCAAAATCATCAGTATCTGAAGCTATACTAGACCAAGGTCTAAGAGCTTACATGTTAAAAGTATATAATTACATGTCATCAGGTGTGCTACTGACTGGATTTATTGCTTTATTATTTTTCAAACTTTCTGTTGTAACAGGAACTTCAGGAGAGATTTTAGGTTTAACATCATTTGGAAATGCTGTTTATGCATCTGCACTTCAATGGGTATTTATGTTAGCTCCTTTAGGAATTGTTTTTTATATGAGTTTTAACATTGCAAAGATGACAGCAGCTAAAGCTCAAACAACTTTTTGGATTTTTGCAGCTTTGATGGGAGCATCACTTTCATCAATATTTTTAGTTTACACGGGAACTAGCATAACAAGAGTATTCTTTATTACCTCAGCAACTTTTGGTGCAATGAGTATTTATGGATATACGACTAATAGAGATCTTACAAAATTTGGCTCTTTCTTAATGATGGGATTAATAGGAATAATTATTGCCTCTATCGTTAATATATTTTTGAAGTCATCTATGATGTATTTTGTAATTTCAATTTTAGGCGTTTTGATCTTCGTTGGGTTAACTGCTTATGATACTCAAAAAATTAAAAATATGTATCTAGAAAGTGATAGCGGCGAAGTTGTTGGAAAAAAAGCTGTAATGGGTGCTTTAACGCTTTATTTAGATTTCATTAATTTATTTATAATGCTTCTTAGACTTTTTGGTCAAAGAAGATAATTATTTTACAGAGCGTAAATTATTCCACTTAACTTTTTCAATTAAACTTAAAAGATTGCTAGATTTTTCTAGAATAAATCCATTTCTATCTTTTATATAAAATTTTTCATTGTAACTTTTTGGTTTTAAATTTTTTAATATTCTTAAAATTGGTCTTTCCGAAGCTCTTTGGTAAACATCAAATGATATTTCTTTTGGTCCAATCGAAACTCCATAGTCTTTCCAAGATCCATTAGCAACCATTTGTCCGTATAAATTAAGAATAGTTTGAAGTTCTTTTTTTACAAAAAAGATTTCTTTTTCTTCATTATTATTAGGTACATTATTAACTACTAACTTCAAATTTCTCATAATTTATATTTATTAATTAAAGGTATTTGAAAAGCGGTAAACACAAAAGTTAAAGGTAAGATTCCCCAAACCTTAAAATTAACCCAAACAATTTCCGTTTGAGTTCTCCAAACAAGTTCATTTAGTAAAGCTAAAAAAATGAAAAAAATTATCCATCTATAATTGAGTTTATCCCAACCTATTTCATTCATTTGTATTGCATTATTGAAAAAAAACTTAAGGAAGTTTTGATTTAGGAATACTTTTCCAAAAATTAAAACAATTGCAAAGATAATGTTGATTATAGTTGGCTTCATATAAAGAAATACGGGATTATTAAAATAAAGCGTTAGCCCACCAAAAATTGATATAATTATTCCACCAATCAAAGGAAGATAAGGTATTTTTTTTTCAACTATATAACTTATTAAAACTGCTATTAGAGTTGCGATAATGAGTGGAGGAATAGCTATGCTTAAATTATTCCCACTCTTATAATATACTGTAAAGAAAATTAATAAGGGCCCAAAGTCAGTGATAAATTTTAATAAGGACTTATTCACACTAAATCTTTAGCATAAAACTATTTTTAAATAAATTTATATATTGATTTTTAGATAAAAGTTACTATCTTTAAATCAATGGCTGCAAACGTCGCAAAGTTTTCAATCGGAACCATCGTTAAGCATAAACATTTTGATTTTCGTGGAGTGATTTACGATGTGGATTTTGAATTTAATAATTCAGAGGAGTGGTATCAATCTATACCAAAAGATGTGAGACCTCGAAAAGACCAACCTTTTTATCATTTGCTTGCTGAGAGTAATGACGTGACTTATGAAGCCTATGTCTCCGAGCAAAACCTTCTGATAGATAAATCTAAGCAACCGGTTAAGCATCCCTTAATTGATGAAATATTTGTTGGAAAAAAAGGCTCTAATTATCTAAAGCTTTCAAACTAAAATATCTTCTTTCGCCACAAATCCAACAATATTAGATCAAATCTAAAACATAGAGTCATAATATCTTTATAATTGTTAATGCCTAATTGAGAATAATTTTACCTCTTTAACTCCCTCATTTCTCAATTAGGCAAAACAAGCATCTTTCCATAAAAGCAGAACTATTATAATTGTACCACGTACAATGTTTAAATTTTTTTCAGCGAGCAATATTTATTCTTTTATCCAAAAATTAATTAAATTTATTAATTCAATTTTTTTTCTAATTCTGATTATTGGTTTAACTTTTGCTTTGGTTTTATCTCCACCCGATTACATTCAAGGAGACTCAGTGCGGATTATGTATGTCCACGTTCCTTCAGCTTGGCTTGGTTTAGCAAGTTTTTCAGTTATTACACTTTTATCAATATTAAATTTTATTTTTAAAATAAAAAATTTTTATTTTATAAACAAAAGCATTGCTCCCATTGGATTGTTATTTACATCCTTAGCAATTGTAACTGGGTCGCTATGGGGCCAACCAACATGGGGTACATGGTGGGCATGGGATGCAAGACTAACATCGATGTTAATTTTAATGCTGTTTTATGTTTTTTATATTTTGTCTTTTAAACTTATAAATAATGAGGAAACTACGATTAAGGTATCTTCCATAATTGCAATTGTTGGATCTATTAATATTCCAATAATTAAATACTCTGTAGATTGGTGGAATACACTTCATCAACCGGCCAGCATTAAAATCTCAGGTTCGAGTTCTATTCATAGTGCTATGTTAGTTCCATTATTGTTAATGTTGTTGGTTTTCTTGTTATATGCTGCGTTAATTTTTCTAATGAAATACAAAACAGAAATCATTAGAATAAAGAAAAAAAACATTAAAAGAATATGATTGCAGATTTTTTATCAATGAATGGTTACGGACTTTATGTATGGGCATCGTTTAGTGCTGTAATGATTTCATGTGCAGTTGTTTATTTTAGAACTAAAAAAACTCTTAAAAAATATGAACAAGAGTTTTTAGCTGAGCTTCAAGCCTTAACGTTAGAAGAAAAAAGTAAAGTGATTGAAAATTCTAAAATTGCACAACAAATTTTAGCGACTAGCACAAAATCAAACTAGAAGCATTTTAAATGCTTTCGTCAAAAGTTAAAAATAGAATAATATTTTTAACCACTGTTGCTTTAATCACCTTAGTAGCAATTTTTTTTATCATCCAATCTCTGGATAAAAATATTTTATATTTCTCGTCTCCAACCGAGATTAAACAATCAGAAGATGTTGTTACTGGAAAGAAAATGAGGATTGGAGGAATGGTAAAAAAAAACTCAATTAAAATAAGTGAAAATAATATTCAGTTTATTGTAACTGATTTTAACAATGAAATTATAGTTAATTTCTCTGGAACCGTTCCTAATCTTTTTGCTGAAGAGAAGGGTGTAGTAGCTGAAGGTAAATTAAAAGATAAATCATTTTTTGAAGCTGATAGAATTTTAGCAAAACATGATGAAAATTATATGCCTCCAGAAATAAAAAAAATAATGAATAATTCTAATGCTAAATAATACCGGTCATTTATTAATATTTCTCGTGATGGTCTTATCATTGACCATTATTTATAAATCGTATTTAGAATTAAAAATAAGCTCACAAAAAATTAGCAATAGTATTTATCAATTAAGTTTGTTTCAAAGCACCTTTGCCATATCAAGTTTTTTAGTTTTAATTGTAGCATTTATTAATTCTGATTTTTCTTTAATTAACGTTTATGAAAACTCTCACTCAGCAAAACCACTTTTCTATAAGATTGCAGGAGCCTGGGGAAATCATGAGGGTAGCCTTTTACTTTGGATAAATATTTTAGTCATATTTTCTTATTTTTTTTTAATCTTTAATTTTAATCATTTAAAAAAATTTAGGTTATTAACTTTAATTATTCAAAATTTGTTAATTTTAGGTTTTGTTATTTTTTTATTAAAAAATTCTAATCCATTTAGTGCTTTAGAGCCTGTGCCATCAGAAGGTTTAGGGCTAAATCCAATTTTACAGGATCCCGCTTTAGCAATACATCCTCCGCTACTTTATTTAGGCTTTGTAGGGTGTTCGATATATTTTTCTGCTGCTATGGCATCAATGCTTGCAAACTACAGGGGCAAATCTTTTGCTTTATCTATTAAATCTTGGGTTCTTATTTCTTGGTGTTTCCAAACTCTAGGCATAATAGTTGGATCTATTTGGGCTTACTATGAATTAGGTTGGGGAGGCTTTTGGTTTTGGGATCCTGTTGAAAACGCTTCGTTGCTTCCTTGGTTCGCGATTACAGCACTAATGCATTCTGTAATGGTTTTGGAGAAGAGAGATAATCTATACAGCTGGGTTATAATACTTTGTTTATTAACTTTTATTTTAAGTGTTACTGGAACTTTTTTAGTTAGATCAGGAATTTTAAATTCGGTTCACACATTTGCAAGTGATCCAGCGCGAGGTATTTATATACTTATATTCTTGTCTTTGATGATTTTATCATCCTTACTTATTTTTTTTAAATTTTATAAAAAAGAGAATTATAGTTTTAATTTTAAGAGCAAAGAAACTTTTATTTTAATTAATAATTGGTTTATGACATTTTTTTTAGTTACCGTTTTTATTGGTACGCTCTATCCAATTTTTTTAGATGTTTTGACAGATGTAAAAATATCTGTTGGGCCACCATTTTATAATATAGTTATTATTCCTCTTGTTATTCCTTTGCTTTTATTGATGGTTTTTGGACCTCAGTTTAATTGGATTAATTCAAATAAATTTTTTTCCACTAAGTTAATAATTTTAATTTTAGGAGCTGTAGGTGTAAATTTATTTATATTTTTTATATTTGGTAGCTACAGTTTTTTAACTAACTTAATATTTATTTCTTCTATATTTTTAATTTTTTATTCACTAATAGAATTAAAAAAAGTACTACAAAAAAAAATTAAATATAATTTACCTAGAATTATTTCACATCTAGGTTTTGGCATGATGGTTTTATTTATAGGTATTAATCATCAATACTCTTTAGAAGATGATTTTAATTTAAAGGTGGGTGAAGAAAAAAAATTTTCTCATTACGAAATTTTTTTTGATGATATTAAACTCAAGGAAGAAAAGAACTATAAAGCAGTCATAGGTAATTTTAGAGTTAAAAATATAAAAAATGATACCACCCAATTGTTAAACCCTGAGATTAGAATTTATGCAAATCCAGAAACCTTGACTTATGAGGCGGCCATTAAAACAAGGATATCATCTGATTTATATTTGACGATGAGCAATATATCTCGATCAGATTTTTACAATATTAAATTTCAAAACAAACCCTTTATGATTTGGATTTGGATTTCAGCACTCACAATCGTTCTTGGTGGGTTTTTACAATTGTTAAATAGAAGAAATGAAAATTAGTTTTTATAAAATTATTACATTTGTAATTGTTTTTTTTCTCTTAATTGTTTTTTGGTTAGGTTTGCAAAAAGATAATAGTTATAACACTAAGAGTTTGGTTGGCACTAATTTAAGCAGTTTTAATTTACCTTCAATTAACAACGAAGATACTATTACAGAAAATTATTTAAAAAATAATAAATTTACCATAATTAATTTTTTTGCTTCTTGGTGCGCGCCATGTCGGATAGAACATAAATATTTATTAAATCTTTCTAATAATGGAATTAAAATTGTTGGTGTAAATTTTAAAGATAAAAAAGAAAACGCTCTTCAGTTTTTAAATGAGCTTGGAAACCCCTATGAATTTGTTGCTCAAGACGTAGATGGCAAAGCTTCTATTTCTTTTGGTATTTATGGTATTCCAGAATCTATTATAGTGAATGATAAATTAATTGTTATTAAAAAAGTCATTGGCCCGATTAACCAACAAATTTATGAAGAAATTTTAGAAAACCTTAAATGAATTTAAAAAGACTTATAACAATTTTTTTTTTATTTTTTGTTTCAGTAGAGGCAATCGAAAACAATAATAATTTAACTGAAATTTATAAAAATTTAAGATGCTTGGTTTGCCAAGGACAATCAGTTGCTGATTCAAATTCTGATTTTGCTTCAACCTTAAAATTGGTTGTGCAAGATCAAGTTAAAGAAGGAAAGTCAGCTGATGAAATTTACGAGTTTTTAATTAGTAAATATGGGGAATGGATTGTTTACAATCCCCCTTTTAATAAAAAAAACTTTTTCTTATGGGTTTTACCTTACTTATTTTTAATTTTAGGTGGCCTTTTTATTTATGTTTTGATTAGAAAAAATAGGCATAATAAGGCTAATTGAATGTGTACTTTTTATAACTTAGGTTGTATTTTT